>JAABUQ010000111.1_pt1 | contig 162244 bp, 169 predicted proteins | sample 5560001 | NCBI WGS metagenome assembly JAABUQ01 (sample SAMN10711888, study PRJNA513371) | rock metagenome | isolation source: Antarctica rocks | place: Antarctica: Victoria Land, Finger Mt nord | collected 2015-12-18
CGGTTATTGGTTTAGCTATTGAGCCTAAAACTCAGGCCGACGTAGATAAATTGGGCATGGCTTTAGGTAAATTAGCCGAAGAAGATCCAACTTTCCGTGTAAAAACAGATGAAGAAACCGGCCAAACTGTAATTTCAGGTATGGGCGAGCTTCACTTGGATATCATTATGGACCGCTTGAAACGTGAGTTTAAAGTAGAAGTAAACCAGGGCGCGCCACAGGTTGCTTATAAAGAAGCCATTACCGGTACAACGCAACACCGCGAAACATACAAGAAACAAACGGGTGGCCGTGGTAAATTCGCCGATATACAAATTATTGTTTCCCCTAACGACGAAGGTAAAACCGGTTTGCAGTTCGTGAATGAAATTTCAGGCGGTTCTATCCCGCGTGAGTTTATTCCATCTGTAGAAAAAGGATTTGCAGCTGCTATGACAAATGGTGTATTGGCTGGTTTCCCATTACAGGATATGAAAGTCCGTTTAATTGACGGGTCGTTCCACGCAGTCGATTCAGATGCTTTATCCTTTGAAATATGTGCACGTTCTGCTTATCGGGAAGCATTGCCAAAATGTAAACCAGTTTTGATGGAACCGATCATGAAGATCGAAATCCTGACCCCTGAAGAAAACATGGGTGATGTAATCGGGGATATGAACCGTCGTCGCGGTCAGCTTTTGGGTATGGATTCACGTGCAGGTGCACAAGTGATCAAAGCAACCGTGCCCTTGTCGGAAATGTTTGGTTACGTAACACAGTTGCGCACCATTACTTCCGGCCGTGCAACTTCTACGATGGAGTTTGATCATTACGAACCAGCTCCCCGCAACGTACAGGATGAAGTTATTGCCAAAGTAAAAGGTAAAGTACACGCATAAAAAAGGTTAAAGGCGGAAAGGTTAAAGGTTAATTTTTCCGTCATTTATATTAAATTTAACATTTTGCTTAACTAATAGCTCTTAAGCAAGATTCAACATTAAAAAACAAATGAGCCAAAGAATCAGAATCAAACTAAAATCCTACGATTACAATCTGGTAGATAAATCTGCAGAAAAAATCGTAAAAACTGTAAAGCCAACCGGTGCTGTAGTTAGCGGTCCGCTGCCTTTACCAACCGAAAAAAGAATTTTTACCGTTTTGCGTTCACCGCACGTAAATAAAAAAGCACGCGAGCAGTTTCAATTATGCTCATACAAACGCTTGCTGGATATTTACAGTTCAAACTCTAAAACTGTAGATGCTTTAATGAAATTGGAATTGCCAAGTGGCGTTGAAGTAGAGATCAAAGTTTAGTGATACTTCTTTTATCGATACAAAAAGGTCGTTTCCAAAAGAAGCGGTCTTTTTGTTTGAACACCAATTTTTACCTGCTAAAAACAGCATCCTCAATATTCAGGGTTTCCGGTAATTTCTTCCAGCTTGTTTCTTAGCGTTTGCAAATCGCGCGAAAGCTTTTTCTCCTTTTCATTCGCTTTGGTTTTATAACCTTTGTATTCCTCCTCCAAATCATTGTAGAGCTTAGTGCGGTAATGTGCTTCGCGGCGGGCACTTCCCGAAAGGAAAATAACGGTTGCAGCTAAAGCGCCCAGTACAATAACCAATCCCCACATCATTGCATTGTAAGTGGCTTTGGCTACCGGCATTCCTAAAAAGTTAATACTGTTTACTTGTGCATTCGTTGCGTTTAAACTTTGCTCTTTAGCGTTTACATCTGTTTGCAAAGCAGCAAGGCTTTTGGTTTGTACCGATAATTTATTTTGAATAGTGGCTAAACTGATACGTTGTACCCGCAAAGTATCCTGTACACTTTTATAAAAAGCATCAATCATGGGCTGCTGGTAACGATAAATTTTACCCGATATAAACTGATATTGCCCTTTTAAACTCTTGTCGGTACTTACCGCTATAGGTGCAGTGGCAGGTTGTTGTGCCGGAAGGGCAACGTTGGTTTTTACCTGATTTGTTTTTACAATTCCCGGGGCACGGGGTTTTGTCCTGGCAGAATCCTGGGCATAACCAACTGATAACAGCGTAGATAACAGAATTACCTGCAATAATCGGAATGCTGTTTTTAGGCGCATAAAAGAAGCTTTAGTTTGGATGATCAAAGTTACGTTTTGTTGCTGCCTGTCCGACAAAAATATACGTTTCATTGCAGACGAATATAGCATATCATCTTTATCTTTAAAATAACTCAATCATAATTAACTTAGCTGCATGATTATTGGAATTATCGGCTTAGGCGATATGGGCAAACTTTATGCAAAAGCTTTTGCCCGGGAAGGTTTGGAAGTTTGCGGAAGCGATTTACCGCACAATTTTGAAGCGTTGTGCGAAGAATTGAACCCGTACAATGTTAAAGTATTTTTGGATGGAAGGGAAACTGCCCAAAACAGCGACCTGCTTTTATTTTCTGTTGAAGCAGATAAAATCAAGGAAGTAGTGGCGCGTTACGGCCCTTATGCTAAACCAGGTTCTATTGTAGCAGGGCAAACTTCGGTTAAGCATCCGGAAATTGCTGCTTTCGAGGAGTTTTTACCTTCGGATACAAGTATCATCACTATTCATGCTTTACACGGTCCGGGGTTTATGCCTAAAGGACAAAAGCTGGTTGTAATTCCGCATCGATGTGATCAAAAAACCTATCAAAGGATGCTGGATGTACTGCTGCTGTTGGAAACAGATCTGGTAGAAATAGCGGATTACCATCAACACGATAAAATAGTTGCCGATACACAAGCGGTTACACATGTTGGTTTTGAAAGTATGGGAACAGCATGTGCTGCATCCGGATTTTTCCCCTGGGAAAACGCAGCTTATATCGGCGGGATAGACAATGTAAAGATCATGATCATGTTACGCATATTTAGTTACAAAGCACACGTTTATGCCGGCTTGGCCATTTTAAACCCTTATGCCAAGCAGCAGGTTAAACAATATGCAGTTTCAGAATCGGAATTATTTAAGCTGATGATCCGGGAAGAAGAAAAAGACCTACGCAAACGCTTGTATGAAGCCAGGGATTTTGTATTTCATGAAAGCCGAAAGCCTATTTTGCTGAATGATCGTATTATGAAGGAGTACTCCCTTTCTGTTAACTCCGATTTACAAAAGCCCAACTCACATTTAAGTATTTTAAGTATGGTGGATGCCTGGAACAAACTCCGGATAAACCCCTATGATAACCTGATTTGCCAAACGCCCCCTTTTAGGCTGCGCTTGGGAATAGCTGAGTATTTGTTTAAAAATGAAGAACTGTTGGAAGAATCCATAGAAACAGCTTTATATGATAAGACTATCCGCGGGGATGACCTGGAGTTCCATTCTGCAGTGCGGGATTGGTCGGCCATTATCAATTACGGGGATATGGACGGTTACAAGCTTCATTTTAACCATACACAAAACTTTTTTAAAGACCGCTTAGAAAACGGCCGGCAACAAAGTACAGAAATGATTAAAAGGCTGATGCAGGATTAAAATGAAAATTGATTATTACCGATATTTGGATCAGATGTAACGAGGTTGAAGCTTGTGTTTGCTTTTTATAAAAACTACAAAAATGGAGCAGATAGCAATAATGCTTCTTTTATGCCTATAAAATCGGTATTGATAATAGCCAGCCAAAAAAATACACCAATCATGCTATTTTTTATGGCATAAAAGAAGCATATAAAAAGGCTGATGCTATTATACACCTCTTTAAAAGCTTAATAATTTACCCCGGATATTCAATAAGTAAAACCAATCAAAAAACTTTGAAAATTTCTTTTGTAACTATTTGACAATTAATTAAACATTCCTATCTTTGCCCTCCCGAAAAGGGGAAGCATGTCTTGAACGAAGCCCTACTGCTTTGATGGACAAATATAATTTAATTAAGAAAATGTCAGGAATTATTGGTAAAAAGGTAGGAATGACCAGCATTTTCGATGAGACAGGGAAAAACATACCTTGTACAGTAATCGAAGCTGGCCCCTGTGTGGTTACGCAGGTTAAGTCTGTAGAAACAGACGGATATGCTGCTATACAGTTGGCATACGAGGATAAGAAAGAAAAACACACCTCCGGACCGTTAAAAGGCCATTTTTCCAAAGCAGGGACTACACCTAAAAAGAAATTGGTAGAATTTAAACCTTTCGAAGGTCAAAAATCGCTTGGTGATACCATTACTGTTGATGTTTTTGCGGCTGGAGACTTTGTAGGGGTTGTAGGTACATCCAAAGGTAAAGGTTTTCAAGGTGTTGTAAAACGTCATGGCTTTGGCGGTGTGGGTATGCAAACACACGGCCAGCATAACCGTTTAAGGGCCCCTGGTTCTTTGGGTGCATCTTCCTGGCCTTCACGTGTATTTAAAGGCATGCGTATGGCCGGACAAACCGGAAACAGCCGTGTAAAAGTTCAGAACCTGGAAGTTTTAAAGGTTTATACAGAACAAAATTTATTAGTGGTAAAAGGTTCTATACCTGGTGCAAAAGGTTCATTTGTAATTATAGACAAATAATGGAAGTAGTTGTATTAAATGTTTCAGGACAAGAAACTGGTGCCCGGGTGCAGCTTCCTGATTCGGTATTTGGTGTTGAACCTAATGATCATGCCATTTATTTGGATGTTAAACAATACCTGGCCAACCAGCGCCAGGGAACACATAAATCAAAACAGCGTAACGAAATTGCCGGTTCTACCCGCAAGATTCATAAGCAAAAAGGAACTGGTGGCGCCCGTGCCGGCAGTATAAAATCACCATTGTTTAATGGTGGTGGCCGTGTGTTTGGGCCACAGCCACGTGATTACAGTTTTAAGCTGAATAAAAAACTAAAATCACTCGCTCGTAAATCAGCTTTATCATACAAAGCAAAAGACAATCATATCGTAGTGTTGGAAGATTTTAGCTTTGATTCTATTAAAACCAAAAACTACATTCAATTAGTTGCAGGTCTAAATTTTACCGGTGAAAAAACTTTATTGGTTCTTCCTGCAGCTAACAACAATATTTATTTATCAAGCAGAAATATTAAAAAAGCAAAAGTAATCACAGCAGATCAGTTAAACACCTATGACATTCTGAACGCCGGGAGACTGTTGCTTACTTCTAGTTCTGTTAAAACTTTGGAGGAAGCATTAGCTAAGTAATATGGAAATACTAAAAAAGCCCTTACTTACAGAAAAAGTAACTAAGTTAACAGAAAAGTTAAACCGTTACGCTTTTAAAGTAGATCACAGAGCAAATAAAATCCAGATAAAAGGAGCTGTTGAAGCCATGTATGGCGTTAACGTAGAAGCTGTGAACACAATGAAGTATCAAGGGAAATTAAAAAGCCGCAATACAAAAGCCGGCTCTGTTTCTGGGAGGCCTTCTAAGTTCAAGAAAGCGATCATTACGTTGAAAGACGGCGAAACAATAGATTTTTATAGTAATATCTAAATAAGAAAATGGCAGTTAAAAGATTTAAACCGGTTACACCTGGTACCCGATTCAGAGTTGGAGGCGATTATTCGGATATTACTACTAATGTTCCTGAAAAATCACTGGTGGTTTCTCATAAAAAATCAGGTGGCCGTAACCATTCTGGTAAAATGACAATCAGAAATGTTGGTGGTGGACATAAAAAGTCTTACAGGTTAATTGATTTCAAACGTAATAAATTTGATATTCCGGCCACAGTAGCCACAATGGAATATGACCCAAACAGATCTGCACGGATTGTATTGTTGAATTATGTTGACGGAGAGAAAAGATATATGCTGGCACCTGAAGGAATTCAGGTTGGGCAAACAGTACTTTCAGGGGATGCTGTACCACCAGAAATAGGCAATACTTTACCTTTAAAAAACATTCCTTTAGGTTCAATCATTCATAATATTGAGTTGAATCCTGGACAAGGCGGTATTCTTGCAAGATCTGCAGGAACGTATGCCCAATTATCGGCACGTGACGGTAAATATGCTATTATAAAATTGCCTTCAGGCGAAACCAGAATGATTTTGGCCACATGTCTGGCTACGATCGGAACAGTTTCAAATTCTGAGAAAGCAAACGAAGTATTGGGAAAAGCAGGCCGTAAACGTTGGTTAGGCCGCCGCCCTCGGGTGCGTGGTGTGGCTATGAACCCGGTTGATCACCCAATGGGTGGTGGTGAAGGAAGGGCTTCCGGTGGTCATCCTCGTTCAAGAAAAGGATTATTGGCCAAAGGCTTTAAAACCCGTGATAAAAAGAAATCATCTGATCGTTACATCATCGAAAGAAAGAAAAAATAATGGCACGTTCAATTAAAAAAGGACCTTATATTGATCATAACCTGGAAAGAAAAGTTCTAACCTTAAATGATTCGAGCAAAAAATCAGTAGTAAAAACCTGGTCGCGCCGCTCCATGATTTCCCCGGATTTCGTTGGTCATACATTTGCGGTACACAACGGTAATAAATTTATACCGGTTTATGTTACAGAAAACATGGTTGGACATAAGTTAGGGGAATTTTCCCCTACACGTACATTCAGGGGTCACTCTGAAAAGAAAAAATAACTGGTAATGGAAGCAACAACAAAAATAAAAAAGTCTGTATTAATCAGACAACGCAAAGAGCAAGAGAAAGCTCAGCAAGGCGGGGCTTCTGCTGCTAAGTTACAAAACTGTCCAACTTCGCCTCGTAAAATGCGTTTGGTAGTTGATCTGATCAGGGGTGAAAATGTAGAAAAAGCTTTGTACATTTTAAAATATACTAATAAAGAAGCAGCGATTAGGGTTGAGAAGCTATTATTATCTGCTATTAAAAACTGGGAATCAAAGAACGAAGGCAAACGTGTAGAAGACAGTGCTCTTTTTGTAAAGGAAATTTCTGTAGGCGGTGGCCGTCAGGTAAAAAGATTGCGTCCGGCTCCTCAAGGCAGAGGTTACAGGATCAGAAAGCGTTCTAACCACGTAACTTTAATAGTAGATTCTAAAAACGACAATACATAATTTGTAATGGGACAAAAAGCAAATCCAATAGGTAACAGGTTAGGGATCATCAGAGGGTGGGATTCTAACTGGTTCGGTGGCAATAAGTACTCCGACAAATTAGTAGAAGATGAAAAAATCCGTAAATACCTTTCAGTACGTATTGCTAAAGGCGGCGTTGCTAAAGTAGTGATAGAACGTACTTTAAAACGGATCACTGTAACGATTCATACTGCCCGGCCTGGTATTGTAATCGGTAAAGGCGGACAAGAAGTTGATAAAATTAAAGAAGAACTTAAAAAGCTTACTAAAAAGGATATTCAGATCAATATTTTTGAAATCAAGCGCCCTGAACTTGATGCGCAATTAGTAGCAGAAGGTGTGGCAAAGCAATTGGAAGCCCGTATTTCTTTCCGTAGGGCTATGAAAACCACTATCGCTTCTACTATGCGGATGGGGGCAGAAGGTATCAAGATCATGTGTTCCGGTCGTTTAGGAGGTGCTGAAATGGCCCGTACGGAGCAGTATAAGGAAGGAAGGGTTCCCTTGCATACTTTCCGTGCAGATATTGATTACGCATTAGCTGAGGCTTTAACCACTTATGGTAAAATAGGTGTTAAAGTTTGGATTTGTAAAGGTGAAGTTTATGGTAAACGTGATCTTTCCCCAAATATAGGTTCTAATACAGGTACTAATAAAAGCGGACGTCCGGAAGGCAGTGCACCGGCTTATGGTGATCGTGGCGGTGACCGTAGAAATGCAGGTGGGGGAGATCGCAGGAACAATAATAACAATGACAGGAACAACAACGACAGGAGATCTGGTGGGGGAAATAATAACCCAAGAGGTGGCAATAATTCCAATCAGAGAGGTGGCGGTGGTGCACCTGGCGCAAAAAGAAGATAGTTATATTCAAAACAGCACAAGTTTTATATCACAGTAAAAGTTTAGAGTAATGCTACAGCCCAAAAGAACGAAATTTAGAAAAATGCAAAAAGGCAGAATGAAAGGCCTTGCAACCCGAGGTGCTGAACTTTCATTCGGTTCATTTGGCATCAAGTCTTTGGAGCCTGCCTGGATAACAAGTCGTCAAATAGAATCTGCCCGTATAGCTGTTACCCGTTTCATGAAACGTGAAGGACAAGTTTGGATCCGGATTTTCCCAGACAAACCAGTAACCAAAAAACCTGCCGAAGTACGGATGGGTAAAGGTAAAGGTGCCCCCGAATACTGGGTAGCTATTGTTAATCCGGGAAGGATTATTTTTGAAGCAGAAGGCGTATCACTGGAAACAGCAAAAGAGGCAATGCGCCTGGCGGCTCAGAAATTACCAGTGCAAACCAAGTTTGTGGTAAGAAGAGATTACGTAGAAGCATAATTTATTAAACAACAAAATTGAATCCTGAAAGCGCAGGCTCTTCAATTGAAATAAAAGAAAAGATGAAGAACTCAGAGATTTTAGAACTGTCAACCGAGGAGCTTGCTGCACGTTTAGCAGAAGAGAGGTCCAGCCTGACTAAGTTAAAATTTGCCCACACAGTTTCTGCTATTGAAAATCCTTCCCGTATTGCAAAAATCAAGAAAGACATAGCGCGTTTAAATACTGAAATTACCAAACGCAAGACGGTATCGGCTTCTGAAACAATTTAATTATTGGAATTAAAATGGAAAGAAATTTAAGAAAAACAAGAACCGGATTGGTTGTATCCAACAAAATGGATAAATCTATCGTTATTTCAGTTGAGCGTAAGGTAAAACATCCGCTCTATGGTAAATTTGTTAAGAAAACGACCAAATTTATGGCTCACGACGAAGCAAATGCCTGCGGAATAGGTGATATGGTAACCATTATGGAAACCCGTCCTTTAAGCAAGAATAAGAACTGGAGATTAGTTGAAATTATAGAAAAAGCTAAGTAATGGTACAACAGGAATCAAGATTAAACGTAGCTGACAATAGCGGGGCTAAAGAAGTACTCGTGATCCGTGTCCTGGGCGGCACTGGTAAAAGATATGCTTCTTTAGGGGATAAAATTGTTGTAACCGTAAAAAGTGCCCTGCCATCCGGCAACGTAAAAAAAGGTACAGTTTCTAAAGCAGTAGTGGTTAGGACCAGTAAAGAAGTTAGAAGAAAAGATGGTTCTTATATTCGTTTTGATGATAATGCTGCTGTTTTACTGAATAACCAGGACGAGCCGAGGGGTACGCGTATATTTGGCCCGGTTGCCAGGGAACTTCGGGAAAAACAATTCATGAAAATTGTATCATTAGCACCAGAAGTATTATAACATGGAAAAGAAAAGCAACTCCCAGATCAAATTCAAACTTCGTAAAGGCGATCTGGTAAAAGTAATAGCAGGTGACTCAAAAGGATCTCAGGGTAAAATAACCGAGGTTATGTTGAGTGACAATAGGGCTTTGGTTGAAGGTGCCCATATGGTTACTAAACACACTAAACCAAATGCTGCAAATCCTAATGGAGGAATAATTAAAAAAGAAGCACCTATCCATATTTCAAACCTTGCTTTAATTGATCCTAAAACGGGTAATACTACCCGTATAGGAAAAAAGAGGGACGAACAAGGCAAATTGGTTAGAGTAGCTAAAAAGTCTGGAGAGGAAATTAAACAATGACGACTTACATACCAAGATTAAAATCACAATATAAAGAGGATATACGTACGGCTCTTAAGGACAGGTTCCAGTATAAGAGTGTCATGCAGGTTCCAATCTTGAAAAAGATTGCAATAAACCAAGGTGTTGGCGCTGCTACAACCGATAAAAAACTAATTGAAACAGCAATATCAGAATTAAGCACCATTACTGGGCAGCAAGCGGTTTCTTCTAAATCAAAGAAGGATATTTCCAACTTCAAATTACGTAAAGGTATGCCGGTTGGTGTACGTGTTACTTTACGTGATAATCATATGTATGAGTTCCTGGATCGTTTAATTTCCGTAGCTTTGCCGCGGATACGTGATTTTAAAGGCATTAATGATAAAGGTTTTGACGGAAGAGGTAACTATACATTGGGCATAACAGAACAGATCATTTTCCCGGAAATCAATATTGATAAGATCAATAAGATCATGGGTATGGATATTACCTTTGTTACTTCTGCAAAAAATGATGTGGAAGCATTAGAACTTTTAAAATCATTTGGATTACCATTTAAAAATCAAACAACGAACAATAATGGCTAAAGAAGGTGTAAAGGCACGTGATGTTAAACGTGCAAAGGCAGTTGCCAAATATGCTGAGAAGCGGGCGGAATTGAAAGCGGCCGGGGATTATGTTGCTTTAGATAAATTACCTAAAAATTCTTCACCTGTCCGTCAGCATAACCGCTGTAAGTTAACTGGTCGTCCAAGAGGTTACATGCGTCAGTTCGGTATATCAAGGGTAACCTTCCGGGAAATGGCTTTAGCAGGAAAAATTCCGGGGATAAAAAAAGCAAGCTGGTAATTGTTCTTATTCATTAGAATCAAGACAAATACCCTTAAATGCTTCTTTTACCACATAAAAATGAGTATTGATAACAGGTCGGCAGGAAGGCCCTGACCGATACCACTATCAGAATTATAACAGTAAATGAATACAGATCCAATTGCAGATTATCTTACCAGGGTAAGAAACGCGATCAAGGCAAACCACCGTGTTGTAGAGATTCCGGCATCAAACATTAAAAAAGAAATCACGAAAGTACTTTTTGATAAAGGTTATATTGCCAATTACAAATTTGAAGATACCTCGACTCAAGGTATTATCAAAGTAGCCCTAAAATATAATCCGGTTACTAAAATTTCAGCTATCCGTAATTTATCACGCATTAGCAGGCCCGGATTAAGGAGATACGCAGGCGTAGAAAACATGCCAAGGGTATTAAATGGTTTAGGCATTGCAATATTGTCAACTTCTAAAGGTGTTATGACTGATAAAGAAGCAAAACAGCAAAATATTGGTGGGGAAGTTTTATGTTACATTTATTAATCGGAGGAATTAAAAATGTCTAGAATAGGAAAAGCACCTGTTACATTACCTGGTAGCGTAACGGTTTCTGTGTCAGAAAATAATTTGGTAACAATTAAAGGGCCTAAAGGTTCTTTGTATCAACAAGTGGATAGCGATATATCTATAGAGCAAGAAGAAGGCAAGATTGTTGTTAAACGTCCGTCAGAACAAAAACGGCATAAAGCCCTGCATGGTTTATATCGTTCATTAGTTAACAATATGGTTATTGGCGTAACAGAAGGTTACAAATTAGAGCAGGAATTAGTAGGTGTAGGTTACAGGGCTACCAACACAGGCAATACTTTAGATTTGGTTTTAGGTTTTTCACACCATTATGTATTTGAATTGCCTAAAGAAATTAAAGTTACTACTACTGCTGAAAAAGGAAAAAACCCGACAATCATTCTTGAATCTATAGATAAGCAATTATTGGGTCAGGTTGCAGCTAAAATTCGGTCATTAAGAGCACCTGAACCATATAAAGGTAAGGGTATCAAGTTTGTTGGTGAGCAACTAAGAAGAAAAGCAGGTAAATCTGCATCAAAAAAATAATTGTTATGTTAGGTAAATTATCAAGAAGAGATAGAATCAAGAAAGGTATCAGAAAACATTTGTCTGGTTCTTCGGAACGTCCGCGTTTATCCGTATTTAGGAGCAATAAAGGTATATATGCACAAGTTATTGATGACTTGTCTGGTAAAACTTTAGTTTCGGCATCATCTTTATCCAAAGAATTTTCAACAACAGGATCTAAATCAGATCAATCAGTTGCTGTAGGGAAGTTAGTAGCAGAAAAAGCAATTGCAGCCGGTATAAAAGAAGTGGTATTTGACCGTAATGGTTATTTATACCATGGCCGGATTAAATCATTGGCAGAAGGTGCACGTGAAGGTGGTTTAATATTTTAATTTCAATTAGTAATAAATGTCAACTATCAATATTAAAAGGGTTAAATCAAGCGAAATTGAGTTAAAAGATCGCCTGGTAAGCATACAACGTGTTGCCAAAGTAACCAAAGGCGGACGTACATTTAGTTTTTCAGCTATCGTGGTAGTTGGGGATGAAAACGGTGTTGTTGGTTATGGTTTAGGAAAAGCAAAAGAAGTAACCGAAGCGATTGCTAAAGGAATAGATGACGCGAAAAAGAACTTAGTTAAAGTTCCTATCATTAACGGTACTGTTCCTCATGAGCAGTATGGTAAATTTTCAGGTGGATTTGTATTTATAAAACCAGCCGCAAATGGTACCGGTGTAATTGCTGGTGGTGCAATGCGCGCTGTATTAGAATCAGCTGGTGTACATAATGTATTAGCAAAATCAAAAGGATCTTCCAATCCGCATAACGTAGTGAAAGCTACTGTTTCTGCTTTATCACAATTACGTGATGCATATACTGTAGCACAACAGCGTGGAATTGATTTAGGGAAAGTTTTTAACGGTTAAAACTATTATGGCTAAGATAAAAATAACACAAATAAAAAGCGTTATCGACAGAAGCGAACGCCAGAAGTTAACGATGAAGGCTTTAGGTTTAAGAAAAATCAGCCATAGTGTACAAGTAGAAGCTACTGACTCTATTGTTGGTATGGTTCGTAGTGTAAATCATTTAGTAGCCATAGAAAATATTTAATATCATGAATTTAAGTAATTTAAAACCAGCAGACGGTTCTACTAAAACAAGAAAACGTATAGGTAGGGGAACGGGTTCTGGTCGTGGCGGAACTTCCACGCGTGGACATAAAGGTGCTGGCTCGCGCTCTGGTACTTCATCAAAGGTTGGTTTTGAAGGTGGTCAAATGCCTTTACAGCGCCGTGTACCAAAGGTTGGATTTAAAAACCCTAACCGTAAAGAATATGTAGGAATTAATTTAGATGTTCTACAGGAACTGATAGAAAAATTTAATTTATCCGCAATAGATCTTGATACTCTAAAAACACATGGTTTAGCTTCCAAAAATGATTTAGTAAAAATTCTTGGTCGTGGCGAACTCAAAGCTAAAGTAGAAGTAAAGGCACATGCTTTTACAGCAACTGCCCAAAAAGCAATAGAAGCGGCAGGTGGGTTGACCGTTAAGTTATAAATTTTAATGAAGAAATTCTTTAACACACTATCCAATATTTGGAAAATTGATGATCTTAGGGTACGTATTATCAACACGCTCTTATTTCTTTTGATATACCGTATTGGTTCTTTTATTGTTATTCCGGGTGTTGATGCTAACGCTTTAGATTCTCAAAAAGCAAAAGAAGGGATTTTAGGCCTATTGAATATGTTTGCAGGAGGATCTTTTTCCAGGTCATCCATTTTTGCGTTAGGGGTTATGCCTTATATTTCTGCATCTATTGTGATGCAATTACTTGGTATTGCTGTACCATATTTTCAAAAACTGCAAAAAGAAGGGGAAAGCGGTAGAAATAAAATCAATCAATGGACACGTTATCTAACCATAGCAATTACTGCTTTGCAAGCTATTGGATATGTTAAATCACAAATTTCAGCCGAAGCCAAGCTATTTCCAGAGCCATTATTTACAATTTCTTCCGTTTTTGTTTTGACTGCAGGTACTTTATTTGTAATGTGGCTGGGTGAGAAAATCACGGATAAAGGAATTGGTAACGGAATTTCCTTAATTATCATGGTGGGCATTATCGCACAACTCCCCTTTGGTATTTTCTCGGAATTTACGTCGAGAATAAGCGGAAACGGCGGACCAATTGCATTCCTGATCGAAATTGTAGCATTGGTTGCTGTAGTTATGTTTACAATATTGATAGTTCAGGGCACGAGAAAAATTGCTGTACAATATGCAAAACGTATTGTTGGCAATAAACAATACGGTGGTGTTCGTCAATATATACCTTTAAAAGTTACTGCTGCAGGTGTAATGCCTATAATTTTTGCCCAGGCATTGATGTTTATTCCGGCAACTGTAGCTTCATTTTTCCCAAATGCAGCTTCTAATGGATTCTTAATGGCTGTGTCTGATTATACTTCTTTTACCCATAATTTAATATTTGCTATACTTATTATTCTTTTTACATACTTCTACACGGCAATCACTGTAAATCCTAATCAGATGGCAGACGATATGAAAAAAAATCAGGGTTTTATTCCTGGTGTTAAACCTGGCAATACGACTTCAGAATACATTGATGCAGTAATTTCAAGGATTACATTACCAGGATCTATTTTTCTTGCAATTGTAGCCATTATTCCTGCTATTGCATCAAAACTTGGGGTAAACAGCCAGTTCTCCAGATTTTTTGGCGGAACATCTTTAATCATTTTAGTTGGAGTAGTTTTAGATACTTTACAACAAATAGAAAGTCATTTATTAATGCGGCATTATGACGGATTAATGAAGACAGGCCGTATCAAAGGCCGTACTGCAATTCCTGTTGCTGCCGGAACAACGCCACCGGCAATCTGATTTTTTGAGTTAATAATGCCTAAAGTTAATTACAAAACAACAGAAGAAATTGAATTGATCAGGTTAAGTTCTCAATTAGTTTCCAAAACACTGGCAGAAGTTGCAAAGCTAATCCGGCCAGGCGTTAAAACTATTGAATTGAATCGTGTTGCTGAAACTTATATTCGTGATAACGGTGGTGTTCCTGGTTTTTTAAACTATAATGGCTTTCCCTATTCATTGTGTATTTCCCTGAATAACCAGGTAGTTCACGGTTTCCCTGGAAAGTATGAACTTGTTCCTGGTGATTTAGTTTCCATAGACTGTGGTGTAGTAATGAACAAATTTTACGGTGATTCTGCATACACTTTTTCTGTTGGGGAACCACGTGAAGATATAAAATTACTCATGAAGGTTACACAAGAATGCTTGACATTAGGAATTGAAAAAGCAGTTTCAGGGATGCGGATAGGTGATGTTGGCTACGCAGTACAGGAACATGCAGAGAAGTTTCATTTTGGTGTGGTAAAAGAATTGGTTGGGCATGGCTTAGGGACTAAACTGCATGAAAAACCGGAAGTACCTAATTATGGTAAAAAGGGTTCTGGAATTAAGTTGGAAGAGGGAATGGTAATCGCGATAGAACCTATGATTAATGCTGGGCGTGCCGGAGTAAGGTTTTGGGACGATGGTTGGACGGTTTCTACTTCTGATGGTAAACCGTCTGCCCATTATGAACATACAGTAGCAGTTAGGAAGGGCAAGGCAGACATTTTAACAACATTTGAGTACATTGAAAAAGTTTTAAAAGAAAAAGTAAATAATTAGCATAAAATTGTTAATTTTGCATCCCGCTTCAAAAATAGACAATGAAGTAGAAATCAATAAAATATGGCTAAACAAGCCTCGATTGAACAAGACGGTGTAATAAAAGAGGCATTATCTAATGCTATGTTTCGGGTAGAGTTAGAGAATGGACATGAAATAATTGCTCATATATCAGGTAAAATGCGAATGCACTATATCAAAATTTTACCGGGAGACCGGGTTAAATTAGAAATGAGCCCTTATGATTTAACAAAAGGTAGAATCACTTATAGATATAAATAAAATAAGATGAAAGTTAAAGCATCTATTAAAAAACGCAGTGTGGATTGCAAAATTATACGCCGTAAAGGAAAGCTTTACGTAATCAACAAAAAAAATCCTAAATACAAACAGCGTCAGGGTTAAATAGCTAATACATAAAATTTATGGCAAGGATTGCAGGTATTGATTTACCAAGAAACAAAAGAGGCGAGATCGGTTTAACTTATATTTTTGGAATAGGTAGATCTACTGCCCAGAGTATTTTAACGCAAGCAGGGATAGACTTTAATACCAAAGTCCAGGATTGGTCTGACGAACAGCTTACAGCTATTCGTGGTATTATTAACGATCAAATTAAAGTTGAAGGTTCATTGCGTTCTGAAGTGCAGTTAAACATTAAACGTTTAATGGATATTGGGTGTTATCGTGGAACCCGCCATCGTAAAGGTTTGCCTTTAAGAGGGCAACGTACCAAAAACAATTCGCGTACCCGTAAAGGAAAACGTAAAACTGTTGCCAACAAGAAAAAAGTTACCAAGTAAATAATTGTTAACAGGGCTGTAATTTTATCAAAATTCAAAATCTGTTAATCGTCAATAAATAAAATGGCTAAAACTAAAAAAGTTACCAAAAAGCGCATTGTTGTTATTGAGCCGGTAGGTCAGGCACACATCAATGCTACTTTTAATAATATTATTGTTACTTTAACTAACAATAACGGACAGGCAATTTCCTGGTCATCTGCTGGAAAGATGGGTTTTAAAGGCTCCAAAAAAAATACCCCCTACGCAGCAGGGCAGGCAGCTGCTGATTGTGCTAAAACCGCTCATGATTTAGGTTTACGTAAAGTAGAAGTATTTGTAAAAGGGCCAGGGGCAGGTCGTGAATCTGCAATACGTACTTTGCAAACCTCAGGTATCGAAGTAACCACCATAAAGGATATTACACCAATGCCACATAATGGATGCCGTCCATCCAAAAGAAGAAGAGTTTAATTAATCAATTTTAAAGCTAAGATTCAGTATTGTTTCATACTGATACTTTAAAAAAACAAACATGGCCAGATATACAGGACCTAAGTCCAAAATTGCAAGAAGGTTCAGAGAGCCGATTTTCGGTCCTGATAAAGCATTAGAAAAAAAGAACTATCCACCGGGTATGCACGGTACTTCTAAAAGAAGGGGAAAACAATCTGAGTATGCTATCCAGTTAATGGAAAAACAAAAGGTTAAATACATGTACGGCGTCTTAGAACGTCAGTTTGAAAATTTGTTTCATAAATCCTATTCAAAAGAAGGCATTACAGGTGAAACACTTCTAAAGTTTTTAGAAGCACGATTAGACAATGCTGTTTATCGTTTGGGAATTGCCCCAACACGCTCTGCTGCACGTCAGCTTGTTAGCCATAAACATATTACGGTGAACAATGAGGTGGTAAATATCCCATCTTATTCTTTAAGGGCAGGCGATGTAATTGCTGTTCGCGAAAAATCAAAGTCTTTAGAAGCTATTACAAATACGGTAGCCGGGAGAAGGATAAACAAGTTTAGCTGGTTAGAATGGGATCCAACCAATCTATCAGGTAAATTCCTGAACTACCCAAGTCGTGATGAAATCCCCGAAAACATTAAGGAAAACCTGATCGTCGAGCTATACTCTAAATAATATTACCGAAATGTAACATAACCGGGTTTGCCGGTTTTTACGTTTTCAATTTATCACATAAACATAACTTACAGTATATAATGGCCATATTAGCATTTCAAAAACCAGACAAGGTGATCATGCAGAGATCAAATAATTCTGACGGTACGTTTGAATTTCGTCCTTTAGAACCAGGTTTCGGTATCACTATCGGTAATGCTTTACGTCGTATTTTGCTTTCTTCGTTAGAAGGTTATGCAATCACTTCCGTTCGTTTTTCTGGAGTATCACATGAATTTTCTACTATAAAAGGAGTAGTTGAAGATGTTACTGAAATTATCCTGAACCTAAAACAAGTTCGTTTCAGAAAATCCGGTGATTCAGGTGATTCAGAAAAGATATTTGTTATTATAAACGGCCAGGATAGCTTTAAAGCTGGCGACATCTCCAAATTTTCAAATAACTTTAGTATTTTAAATCCTGAGCTGGTTATTTGCAACATGGATTCTTCTTCTGTAACACTTGAAATTGAGTTTACGGTTGGTAAAGGAAGAGGTTACGTCCCAAGCGAAGAAAATAAAAATACAGAGGCGGTAGTAGGTGTCATCGCAATTGATTCTATTTTCACGCCAATTAAAAATGTGAAATACGTTATCGAAAACTATCGTGTTGAGCAGAAAACAGATTATGAAAAATTAGTTTTGGATATTGCAACAGATGGTTCAATTCATCCGGAGGATGCCTTGAAAGAAGCTGCAAAGATTCTAATCCAGCACTTTATGTTGTTCTCTGATGAGAACATGATGCTGGAAGCACAAACAAAAGAAGAAACCAAAGAAGTTGACGAAGAGATTTTGCACATGCGCAAGATCTTAAAAACTGAATTAGTGGATTTAGACCTTTCTGTAAGGGCTTTAAATTGCCTGAAAGCAGCAGACATTCGTACCCTGGCAGAATTAGTATCTTATGATGTTGCTGATATGCTAAAATTTAGAAATTTCGGTAAAAAATCATTGACTGAAATCCAGGATCTGGTCAAATCAAAAGGATTATCTTTTGGAATGAACATATCAAAATATAAATTAGACGAAGAGTAAACACTGTTACCAAAAAGGAACGGATTAAATTATCCATTGGCACAATTCCGAGGGTTTGATCTATATCGCCCAACGGTGTGCACGTGCAAAACAAATAAACTATGAGACACGGAAAAAAAGTAAATCATTTAGGCCGCACCGATAGCCATCGTAAAGCGATGCTGGCAAATATGGCTTCTTCGCTTATTTTGCATAAGCGCATCACTACAACTTTGGCAAAAGCGAAAGCTTTGCGCGTATATGTTGAACCTTTATTGACTAAATCTAAAAATGATACTACACATTCCCGTCGTACTGTTTTTAGCTACTTAAAAGATAAAGAAACACTTACGATTTTATTTCGTGAAGTTGCCGAAAAAATAGCCACACGTCCGGGTGGTTACACACGGATTGTTAAATTAGAAAACCGTTTAGGTGATAATGCTGAAATGGCAATCGTTGAACTGGTGGATTACAATACTATTTATGTTAAAGGAAAGGCAGCTGCTGAGAAAAAATCAACACGTCGTCGTGGTTCCGGTAGAGGTAACAAAGCCGACGGAAACGTTAATTCCCCAGAAGGCGGCATTGATTCTCCGATAGATCAAAGCATGCCAGCTACTGCAATTCCAAATCCTTCATCAGCAGGTGAAGCATTAGCACCTGACGAAGAACTGTAAGTCATTTTATTTTGAAGCAAAAAAAGCCCCGATTTATCAGGGCTTTTTTTTGTGATGAAAAAAGCAGGACAATGCTTCTTTTATCATACAAAAATCCACATAGGATAATTAGTAGTTATTGTAAACAATATAAATTATGACAGGATGTCATTTAAAAGTTCTCTATAACGGGGATTATTAAAATAAAACCTGTCAGCAGCTAATTAAAATTAATAATTAAGTCGGTTGGCACATAGCTTGTTCTTTAATGTTTATATCATTTAAACTTAGGATTTTTAAAAAAACAATTATATGGCTAAAATTATTGGAATTGACTTGGGAACAACAAATTCCTGTGTCGCGGTAATGGAAGGGAACGAACCTGTTGTTATTGCAAACAGTGAAGGAAAGCGTACTACACCTTCTGTTGTAGCGTTTGTAGATAACGGCGAACGTAAAGTCGGGGATCCTGCAAAACGGCAGGCCATTACCAATCCTACAAGAACCATTTCTTCTATCAAACGCTTCATGGGCAACCAGTTTAACGAAGTTACCAAAGAAATTGAACGCGTTCCTTATAAAGTAGTAAAAGGCGACGGCAATACGCCAAGGATTACCATAGGCGACCGTAATTATACACCACAGGAAATTTCAGCAATGATCCTTCAAAAAATGAAGAAAACGGCTGAAGATTTTTTAGGCACCGAAGTAACCGAAGCAGTTATTACAGTTCCGGCTTATTTTAATGATGCCCAGCGCCAGGCCACAAAAGAAGCAGGCGAAATTGCAGGTTTAAAGGTGCGACGGATCATCAACGAACCAACTGCTGCTGCTTTAGCGTATGGCTTGGATAAAGCACACAAAGACATGAAAATCGTTGTTTTTGACTGCGGAGGTGGTACACATGATGTTTCTGTACTTGAATTGGGTGATGGGGTTTTTGAAGTTAAATCAACCGACGGTGATACACACTTAGGTGGTGACGATTTTGACCAGGTGATTATCGACTGGCTGGCAGACGAATTTAAAAGCGATGAAGGCATTGATCTGCGTAAAGACCCAATGGCTTTGCAACGTTTAAAAGAAGCAGCCGAAAAAGCTAAAGTTGAATTATCAAGCACTGCGCAAACAGAAATCAATTTGCCGTATGTTACCGCTGTTGACGGTATGCCTAAGCACTTGGTAAAAACACTTACCCGTGCTAAATTTGAGCAGTTGGCCGATAGTTTAATTAAGAGGACCATCGAACCATGCCGCACAGCTTTAAAAAATGCTGGTTATACCACTTCTGATATTGATGAAATTATTTTAGTAGGCGGTTCAACGCGTATTCCTGCAATTCAGGAAGCTGTTGAAAAATTCTTCGGAAAAGCACCTTCAAAAGGAGTAAACCCGGATGAAGTTGTAGCTATCGGTGCTGCAATTCAAGGCGGTGTGTTAACCGGGGAAGTTAAAGATGTTTTGCTGCTGGATGTAACCCCGCTTTCCCTGGGTATTGAAACAATGGGCGGTGTGATGACGAAATTGATTGACGCCAACACGACTATCCCATCTAAAAAATCAGAAACTTTTTCTACTGCTTCTGATAATCAGCCATCCGTAGAAATACATATTTTACAGGGGGAACGCCCTATGGCTGCTCAAAACCGTACGATTGGCCGTTTCCATTTGGATGGAATACCGGCTGCACCGCGCGGTATTCCGCAAGTTGAAGTTACTTTTGATATTGATGCAAACGGTATCTTGCACGTATCCGCAAAAGATAAAGCAACCGGTAAAGAGCAAAAAATACGTATCGAAGCTTCTTCAGGCTTAACAGACGCCGACATTAAAAAAATGAAAGATGAAGCAGAAGCAAATGCAGAATCCGACAAAAAAGCAAAAGAAGAAGTTGAAAAACTGAACGCTGCCGATGCCCTGATCTTCTCTACGGAAAAACAACTGAAAGAGTACGGCGATAAAATTTCCGCCGATAAAAAAGCCCCTATTGAAGCAGGTTTGGCAAAATTGAAAGAAGCCTACGCTGCTAAAAATGTTGCTAATATGGACACCGCCCAAACAGAACTGCAAACCGCCTGGAACGCAGCGTCTGAAGAGATGTACAAAGCTACACAGGATGCAGGTGCGCAAGGCGGACCAACTGCTGATGGCAATGCTAATGCAGATCAGGCATCAGGAAAAGAAGGTGATTCTGTAACTGATGTTGACTTTGAAGAAGTAAAGTAACCAAGATCAACATTGATATAAATTCAAAAAGCGCTTTCGAAATTTCGGGGCGCTTTTTTTTATGCCATAAAAGAAGCATCAGGATTGATGGTCATTTTTAAGAAATGCAATTAATTGTGCCATTGCTTTTCCACGGTGGCTTATACTGTTTTTTTCCTGGATAGGCATTTCAGCAAAAGTAACCTGATAACCATCCGGCTGAAAGATGGGATCATAACCGAAACCCTGCTTACCAGAAAGTTCTGTACGGATTGTACCCGGAACAGTTCCTTCAAACCAATATTCCTGTCCTTTTAAAATCAAAGAAATTACGGTTTTAAACCGGGCTTTACGGTTATCTGCACCTTGCAGTTGGTTTAAAACAAGTGCTGTGTTTGCTTCAGGGTTTCCGTGTTCGCCCGCATAACGTGCAGAGTAAACGCCAGGTTCTCCATTTAAAGCTTCTATTTCTAAACCACTGTCGTCCCCAAAGCAATCAACCTTATATTTCTGATAAATATGATGTGTTTTTAAAGAAGCATTTTCTTTAAAAGTAGTTCCGGTTTCTTCAATCTCATCTTCACAAAAAATATCTTTTAAACTCAATAATTTAAATTCGGTGCCAACGGCAAAAGCAACCTCTTCGATTTTGTGTAAGTTGTTGGTGGCAAAAACAAGTTCCCTCATCATTATAAAACTTTCATAACTTCCCAGAAAGCCTTGGTTTTTTCTTTATTGCCCAACATTTCGGTAAAACTATAAGTAAACAAAATCCGGCAATCGGCATAAGTGTTTATCTGGTTAATTGCTGTTTCCGGTAAACCCAATATTTCAGGTTTCAAGCCAAAGCATACTAATTTTAGTGGCATAAAAGAAGCATTGATCTGTTCAAATTTAACATCTTCATAAGCTGCGTAATCAACCACGGCCACATCCTCCAAACTCAATTGCTTGCGTAAAAGCGTGCTTTCCAATGCTTTTAAATGGCTCTCCTGTAATGCTTCATTCGTTAAGATCAGGAAATTTTTCAGGTTTTTTCCTGTGAAGATAAGATCAGGGGCTATATCTTTCCCCGGGCTAAGTATCTGTTCTTCCAACAAAACTTTTCGATCAGGTTTTTCTTTCCTGAATAAATCATTTGAAGTAAGATAAAGGTCCTCGTTCATTAAAATATGCAGTGCTGAATGTTCGGCTATCATTGAGTAAATTTGGTTAAAATTAGTTAAACTGTTTCTTGCTTCAACATAATTTCAGGAACATTGCAGTTAAATTGAACCGGATAAATTTTTGTGCGGTAAGGTGGGATATTTTTACGAAATTTAACAAATTATACATGGTAAAAACAGCATGTGTATTAAACAGCAGATATTTAGTGATATGAGAAAGTTTACCGTTTTGATCCTGTGTTTTACGATGAGTGCATTTGCAGCTTTGGGTCAGAAAAAATCTTTAGATAAAGTTGCCGCAGTTGTGGGGAGCAGTATTATTTTAAATTCTGATATCGAAAGGGAATATGATAATTATCTGGTACAGGGAAACCAACCCAACCAAACTATAAAATGCCAGGTGCTGCAGCAATTGCTTACCCAGAAATTGCTGGCACAACAGGCAATAATTGATAGTGTGATTGTGAAAGATGATGAGATAGATAATGAAGTGGATAAGAGGATGCGCTACTTTGTACAGCGTGCCGGCGGACAGGAGAAACTGGAAGCTTTTCTTGGGAAATCTACGATTCAATATAAAGATGAACTCCGTCCGGATATTAAAGAGCAATTAACCGCACAAAAAATGCAGCAAAAAATAACGGATAAAATAAGCGTTACGCCGCAGGACGTGAAGAACTATTTTAATGCCATCCCAAAAGACAGTTTGCCTTCTATTAACAAAGAGGTGGAAATTGCACAAATTGTTTTCAATCCGAAGCTGACGAAAGAAGAAAAACAGCTTTCGAGGGATAAAGCCGAAGCTTTGAGGGAACGTATTAAAAAAGGGGAGGATTTTGGAACCTTAGCTACGCTCTATTCCCAGGATCCGGGATCAGCGCCAGCAGGCGGGGACCTGGGCTTTTTTGACAGAAACGCAATGGCCAAAGAATTTACCGCGATGGCTTTTAAATTAAAAGCCGGGGATATTTCGCCGGTATTTGAAACCGAGTTTGGTTTTCACTTTTTGCAAGTAATAGAACGACGGGGCGAGCAAGTGCATGTAAGGCATATCCTTATCATCCCGGAGATAACGCAAGCAAGTTTGGACCGTACCAAAACCAAGGCCGACAGTATTTACAAGGTTATCAAAACAAACAAAATTGATTTTTCTGCAGCAGCTTCTTTTTATTCTGATGATAACGAAACCAAGTATAACGGTGGGATGATGCTCAATGCCGAAAACGTACAAAGCCGTTCTACTTTTATCCCGACTGATAAATTAGATCCGCAAGTGGCATTGTTGGTTGATACCATGAAGGTAGGAAGTATTGCCCCACCTGCTTTGTTTACGACGGCCAAAAATACCAAAGCCTATAAAATCCTATATTTAAAATCTAAAACTGATGCACATAAAGCAAATCTGGCACAAGATTTTCCTAAGCTAAAAGATGCCGCATCCGAAACTAAGACTAGTAAAACGGTAAGTGAGTGGTTTGAAAAACGCCGTAAAGAAACTTATATCAACATTGATCCTGAATATCAAACCTGCGATCAGCTTAAATCCTGGGTAGTTACAACAGCACAGGTAAAATAATAATGGAATACCTTTCGGAAGTAGAAGCTGCAGATGCCTTGTTTGCATCTTATAAAGAAGTTAAAGCAGAAATTGGCAAGATCATCATTGGCCAGGATGAAGTGGTTAAATCGGTGTTGGTTGCTATTTTCAGTAACGGGCACTGTTTGCTGGTTGGCGTGCCGGGCTTGGCTAAAACCTTGTTGGTGCAAACAGTGGCGCAGGTGCTCGACCTGAGTTTTAACCGCATCCAGTTCACGCCTGATTTAATGCCTTCTGATATTATCGGTTCTGAGATTTTGGGCGAAGACCGGAATTTTAAATTTATTAAAGGGCCGGTTTTCTCTAACATTATTTTGGCAGATGAAATTAACCGCACACCGCCAAAAACACAGGCCGCCCTGCTGGAAGCCATGCAGGAAAAAGCAGTTACCGCAGCCGGTGTGACCCATCAATTGGATAAACCTTTTTTTGTACTGGCCACGCAAAACCCGATAGAGCAGGAGGGGACTTATCCTTTGCCGGAAGCGCAGTTGGACCGTTTTATGTTTAATATTTCTTTAAACTATCCGTCTTTTCAGGAGGAGTTAAACATCGTTAAAAGTACTACCGGGAGTAATATCAACACGGTCAACAAATTACTAAATGCAGCGCAAATACGCTACTATCAGCAATTGGTAAGGAACATCCCGATAACCGACCATGTTTTGGAATATGCCGTAAAACTGGCTGCCAAAACACGCCCGAACACAGCTTTGGCTACGCCGAAAGTAAACCAGTTGATAAGTTGGGGCGCAGGACCGAGGGCTTCTCAATTCCTGGTTCTTGGGGCAAAATGCCATGCAGTAATTTCCGGGAAATACTCACCAGACATAGAAGATGTTCAGGCAGTGGCTAAACCTATTTTACGGCATCGAATTGTGCGCAATTACCGTGCTGAAGCGGAAGGATTGTCTGCTGATCAGATTATCGAACAGTTGTTTTAGCAAGGTTGATTAAAAACAATCAATCAACAGGATAATGCTTCTTTTATCATTATAGGTGAAGGGCGGAAAGGTGAAGGGCAAAAGGCAATCAACAGGATAATGCTTCTTTTATCCCCCTAAAAACCTTTGTCTCCCCTAAGATTTTTGTGTTAGGTGCCGAATACAAAAACACCTATTTTATAGTGCTAAAAGAAGCATTATTATCGATCAAAGCTTATTTTAGAATTAGCGATAAATTATTTAAACCGTTTTTATTCGGATTTTAGTGAACAAGAAAGACCAACTATCAATCGGCCTTTCTCGTTAATGCTTCTTTTACCACCTATTTTTCAATAGGGGAAAAAATCTCGACCAAAATATTCCATTTATGCGCTTGATCTGGTTCCCAGATGCGGATGTAATTATAATTATTGGTGATTTCGCCTTTTTTAATTTTGGCTTTACCATAACTATAGGCCAGGTCACTGCTTATGGCACGGCCGGAACCTGTATTTAAAGCTTCGATGGAAATAGCCTGGTTGCCTATAAACTGCAAGATCTTATCCTGACCAATAACCGGTTCAAAACCTGGGAAATAATATCTTCCGTCTAAAGTTAAAAACTCTTTATAAGCAGAAAGCGAAGAAAACCCTAACGAGGTATTAAACAATTTATCCGTCGTAGTGATAATGTTGCGGCCGTTAAAAGGGTCTTTACTGATGGCATGCGGTGCAGCAGCAGGATCTTTAAAATCTACAATTTGCGTTTGTTTAGGTTCCGGATGCTGTAGGTTGATGTTAAAGAGCAGTTTTAATTTTCCGTATAAATCTGCCCTCCAAATGGAAAGGTACTCTCCGTAATCTGTGTCATCGCTTCCGCCGTCTTTCATGGTATAAGGACCGGCTGTAAAAGCCAGGTCGCCATTTGCTGAAATACGTGCAATTTTAGGTGTTGATATAAATTTACCGGGTATTTTTGCGCTGGCGGTATAATAGGTTTTAGCATTAACAGGTTCGGGTTTAAATACAATTGCATCAGGTTCCATCACGGCCAGGGAACCGTCCCGCATACCTTTTTGCGAAATTACACGGTTATAATCTTTTTCAGCATCCAATACTTCTTTTACGTGTGCAGTTTTTTGTGCCACGGCCAGACCGTTAAAGCATAAAAAAGCTACAAAAGCAGTACATAAATTTTTCATAGGTAGTAAAGGGATTTGTCGCAAGTTATTAATTTTTTATAGTGAAAAGGTTACTCTGATTGAATGGGCAGCTTTGTAAACCAACAATAGTCAGGATTTAACTATAATTACAAAGCTTTATTATATAATGGTTGATACCAAATTTGTGTTCTTTTTATAAATACTGTTTTTACCGGCCTAAATTTTTGTCCAGGTTGTGCCTTCTTTGCTGTCTTTCAGTTGATAGCCGATTTTTTGCATGCCTTGTCGTATCTTGTCGGACGTAGCATAATCCTGGTTTAATTTTGCCCCGCTACGTAGTTCAATAACAAAATCCAATACTTTAGGCAGTTCATCAGAGGTAACAGATTCATCTTTTAAACCTAAAACATCCACAATAAAATGTTGCAACAGATTTTGCAGGAGATCATGGTTTGGCCGGTCGATCTTTAATTTCTGATCCTGGATTGAGTTGACCAAACGACAAACTTCAAACAGTTCAGCAATTAAAACGGGACTGTTGAAATCATCGTTCATTGCCTCGTAGCATCTTTGCTGTAAAGGCCCTATTTCTACTTCCCCAACAGCAGCTGTTTCTAAGTTGGAAGCCAGGGAAAAAGCATTCATCATCCTTTTAAAACCTTTTTCTGATGCCTCCAGTGCATCATTGGAAAAATCCAGCGTGCTGCGGTAATGAGCCTGCAACATAAAAAAGCGGACTGTCATCGGGCTAAAGCCTTTTTTTAAAAGGGAATGCTTGCCCGTAAAAAGTTCTTCCGGCAGGAAGCTGTTGCCAAATGATTTAGACATTTTTTGTCCGTTCACGGTCAGCATATTGGTATGGATCCAATAATTGGCAGGCATTTTACCACAGGCTGCTTCATTTTGTGCTATTTCGTTGGTGTGATGCGTAGGGGCGAGGTCCATTCCGCCGCCATGAATATCAAACTGCCCGCCCAGGTACTTATTGCTCATGGCCGAACATTCCAGGTGCCAGCCCGGAAAGCCAATGCTCCAGGGGGAAGGCCATTTCATTAAATGTTCTGGTTTCGCTTTAATCCACAAAGCAAAATCAAGCTTGCCGCGTTTCTCTTCCTGTCCGCCCAAATTGCGGGTATTGTTGAGCATATCCTCTAAATTCCGGTTGTTCAAAATTCCGTAATCATGGCTTTGATTGTATTTTTCAACATCAAAATAAACAGAACCATTTATTTCGTATGCCAGTCCTTTTTCTAAAATAGTTTTTACCAGTTCAATCTGCTCAATAATATGTCCGGTTGCTGTTGGTTCAATACTCGGCGGTCTCACGTTGAAAATTTGCATCACGTGATGAAAATCTACCGTATATTTTTGTACGATCTCCATCGGTTCCAACTGCGCAAGTTTTGCTTTTTTAGAGATCTTGTCTTCACCTTCATCCGTGTCGCCTTCCAGGTGGCCGGCATCAGTGATATTACGAACATAGCGAACCTTATAACCCAAGTGCAAAAGGTAACGGAAAATAAGGTCGAAAGAAATAAACGTGCGGCAATTGCCCAGGTGCACATCACTGTAAACGGTTGGGCCACAAACATACATTCCGGCAAACGGTGGGTTTATGGCTTTGAATTCTTCTTTTTTACGGGATAGGGTATTGTAAATAAAGAGTTTTTGCTGCATCGGGCGAATTTATATAAAAAGGCGGTTTTTTGCTTACTTTAACCGTAAATCGGCACGAATGGCATAATGATCAGAAAGCTTTTTTTTGATTATAGTATAATTAATTACTTCAAATTTGGGCTGAGCCAGGATGTAGTCAATTTGATAATTGGGAAAATCACCATTATAAGTAGCACCAAAACCATTTCCTTTCTCGCAAAAGGCATTTTTCAAACCTGCAGACATTTTATTGACGGCAAAAGAAGCAGGTGTATCATTAAAATCGCCGGCAATTAAAAAAGGATATGGCGAAGTGTTGGCATGGTTTCTTACCAGATAAACCTGCTCGCTGCGCTTTAAAAAAGCGTTCTTGAGTTTGCTCATAATTCGCTTATAAGAATGCAGGTTAGATTCTTCTGCTTTAGATACACTGTCTATCACCTGGTAATCCTGAGGCATAAATTGGATAGATTGAAGATGGACCGCGTAAACACGGATAGTCTGGTTTGCTTTTTTTACATCGATAAAAATACACTGATTGGTGCTGTTTTTATCAGATAATTGTATCAGTCCTTTGTTTATAATCGGGAATTTAGAGAAAGCAGCTATACCGTTGCCATCATAATCAATATTATTAACAGTAAACCGATAAAAATAGTTGGTATGCAAAACTTGTTTTATAGAATCCACCATCGCAAACTCCCCTTTTTTCCGGCTGAAAAATTCGGGCATGCAAATTACGTCGGGGTCTTCATTTTTAATCAGCTGCAATATTTCTGTTCGTGTTGGTTTTGAACCATTTACGCCTACGCCGGCAAAACTGTGCACATTGTAGGTCATCAACCTTAAATAATCCTTTGATTTTTTTGGGGCATCTGAAGGGGTTGTATTAATGTTAAAACTCTTGACCAGGATACTCCAGCCAATTAAAATACTAAGCAGCGGGATAAAAATCGGTTTCTTAAAACGGATAAACCAATACAAAAGGAGAATAATGTTTGCGATAAGCAACGGCGGATAAGCCAGGCCGAAAAAAACAAGGGGCCAAAAAATACGAGGATCAATTAAACTGGCCAGTAAACTAAGCAGGATAGAAATGGAAGCTAAAACCGTAAAAAATAAAACTACTTTATCAAAAAAATATAGTTTTTTAACTGGTTTCATCTTTGCTGGCATTGAACAAGGTTTCCTTTTCTTTTTTAGTGAGGCTGGCGTAACCAGAATGTGAAATTTTGTCTAATATAGCATCTATTTCCTCTTCTTTTGATTTGGCCGTGCTGTTTTTAGCATAGTTTTTTGATACGACCTTTAACGATTTAGGTTTAGAAAAACGTTCTAACGCGCTTCCTAAAAGCGTAGTTCCCTGCAAATTTTTGATATAAAAGAAACCTGCGATAGCACCACCGATATGCGAAATTTCGCCGCCAGCGTTAGGACCGGTAATGCTGATCAGATCAAACAGCACATAAAATAAGGCGATCCATTTTAATTTTACAAACCCTAAAAACAGCAGTTGTATGGTATAATCCGGCAACAGCGTAGCCGTGGCTACAATGATGGCCATTACAGCGGCAGAAGCCCCAACGGTTGTAGAGCCAAATTTTGCATCGGCAAAAAGTGGAAAAACATTATAAAACAACACATATAGAAACGCACCAGCTAAGCCGCCAATAACATACAAGTCAAGCAGTTTTTTGCCGCCCAGGTACTCTTGGAAGATATTGCCCATCCAGTAGAACCATAGCATATTGAACAGGATATGAAAAAAACCACTATGCAAAAACATATAGGTAAAAGGCGTCCAGAAACGGATCAATAGTTTAGGCAGATAGGATGGAACAGCCAGATAGTCATTCAGGATAGCCGAAATTGCTGCATTACGGGTTGTAAGCATTTCGATCACGCCCAGCAAGCTTAAAAATAAAAAAACCGCTACGTTAATCCCGATCAATAAATTTACCCGGTTCCCGGAGCGGAAAACTTTTGTATGAATTTCTTCCCACATAAAATTATCTTTTAAATCATTTTAATCTAAAACGGTACATTAATAAAAATCGTTTGTTCGATGCAGTCGCCATACTTTTAAAAGGATATAACCAAATAAAGCACCGCCTAAATGGGCAAAATGAGCTAACGAATCCCCCTGGTGCTGACTTAAACCCATATACAACTCTACCACAATATAACCAATTACGGCATATTTTGCTTTTACAGGAATCGGGATGAGCATAATATACAAATTTGTTTCCGAATACAATACGCCAAAAGCAACCAATACCCCAAACAAAGCACCTGAGGCGCCTACCATGGGGTCTGCATATATAGCCCTTAGTTTTGCTGCATTTTCGGGCGTGATGTTATAATGAAATGCCGGATTAAAAATGAAACTTCCCAAAATCCCATGTACTTCAATCGCTTGAACCAGCATTTGCAGGGCCAGCGCGCCTAAACCGGTTATAAAATAGTAATTGAAGAAGCGTTTTGACCCCATGAAATATTCAATGGCCGGACCGAACATGTACAAGGCAAACATATTGAAAAAAATATGTGCCCAGCCACCATGCATAAACATGTAAGTAATGGGTTGCCAAACCCTGAAATAAGGTGAGTCGAAATAAAAGGCGCCCAGATAATAAGCCAGTTGTATTCCGGATTGTTCAAATACTAAGGTGGCTATAAAGAAAATAACATTGATGATCAGCAGGTTTTTTACAACAGGCGGAATATTTGATAAAGGCGATTGTCCGAATAAATTCATGGTTTTTACTGAAGCAGTACGATGCTTCTTTTATCGATCAAATTTTTGTAAAAGCTCTTCTAAAGTATAAGTAATGATAACTGGCTTGCCGCTAAGTGAAACGTTGGGCATCTGGCAGGCAAACAGCTGGTCTATCAATTGGTTCATTTCTTCCAGGGAAAAACGTGTTCCCGGGTTTACCACTGCGTTTTTTGCCAGCGTTCGGGCCAGGTTATCCTGCTTGCTTAACTTTAAAGCAGATTGGTTGTTTTTAAAACCCTCCAGCAATTTCTCCAGCATTTCGTTCTGGGCTGCTTTGGTCAGTTCTGCCGGAACGCCTTCTACAATCACGGTATTTTTGCCAAACTCGCGGATATCGAACCCCAAAGCACGTACATCGTTAAACAGGCTTTTTAACAGTTCAAAATCTGCCGGGCTAAACGTTATGCTTTGCGGAAACAAAGTTTGCTGACTGACACCTGTATGATTCTCCAACTGAACTAAAAACCGTTCATACAAAATCCTTTCATGTGCCGCCTGCTGATCGATCAGCATAAAACCCGATTTAATTTGTGATAAAATAAAGCGTTGATGGATCTGGAACAATTGCCGCTCGCTCGATTTGCCGACCTGACGGTTATCTACAGAAATCTCCCTTTGTTGCGTGTCTATTTCCTGTTGTTCGGCAATTTTACCCTGGGTTATGGCGTATAAAGTATCCCAGTTCTGTACAAAATCAGGTTTTCCCCTTTCTGTAGGAGGGTGCAAAACTGAAGTACCTGTTGCTGTTTTAACGTCGGTAGAAAAAGGGTTGAAGTTTGGGTTGAAGCTGATGCCGGGAGGAACGATCTGATCAAAGGGTTTTGGACTGATCATCTGATCAAAACCTGTTTCCTGGTCAAAATCAAGCGAAGGTGTAATGTTATATCTGCCCAGGGAACGCTTTACAGCCGAACGGATAATGGCATAAATTGCTTTTTCATCCTGGTATTTTATTTCTGTTTTTGTGGGATGAACATTGATGTCGATCTTGCCCGGATCGATCGTGATAAAAAGTACGTACAGCGGAAAGCTGTCGTCCTGCAGCAGTTCTTCAAAAGCAGAAGAAACAGCATGGTTTAGATAAGCATCGCGTATAAAACGGTTGTTCACAAAAAAGAACTGCTCGCCACGGGTTTTACGCGCAAACTCTGGTTTTCCTACAAAACCTTCTAATTTGATGATCGAAGTGTCTTCCTCTACCGGAACCAGTTTCTGGTTGTAATTATTGCCGAACAGATGCACAATGCGTTGTTTCAATGTAGCAGAAGGCAAATGAAAAACTTCCTGCCCGTCATGGTGCAGCGTAAAAAAGATTTGTGCGTTAGCAAGCGTTACCCGTTGAAATTCATCAATAATATGACGCATTTCTATCAAATTGCCTTTCAAAAAGTTGCGGCGTGCGGGCGTGTTATAAAACAGGTTTTTAATGCAAACAGAAGTTCCGGCTGCTGTGGCACAAGGTTCCTGGCCAATCACGGCCGATCCCTCTATGCAAATTTCTGTTCCCAGTTCGTCTTCGTAGCGGCGGGTTTTCAATTCTACCTGGGCAATTGCAGCGATAGAAGCCATTGCTTCCCCCCGGAAACCCATTGTACGGATCGCAAACAGGTCCTCTGCTTTCCTGATCTTGGAAGTTGCATGTCTTTCAAAACACATCCGGGCATCGGTAAAACTCATGCCGCAGCCGTTGTCTATCACCTGGATCAGCGCTTTGCCAGCTTCTTTTATAATCAGTTGGATTTTATCGGCCCCTGAATCGACCGCGTTTTCCAGCAGTTCTTTTACTGCCGATGCCGGGCGTTGTACCACTTCACCTGCAGCAATCTGATTGGCAACGGCATCAGGTAAAAGGTGGATAATATCAGACATCAATCTTCCTTAATTCTTTTTCGATGCTAAATTATAAAATTGATCGCATAACTTCGCAGTTTTACAGGGTGGTTGTAGTTTTGTCGGCTTTAAAATGAAAAATGATTGTGTTCTGATAAATATTAAAAAAACGCTGATGGAATAATTAAAGCCTGCTTCTACTTTAAATCAATGAACAATTGGACATGAAGGTTTCATCATCATTTAAAAACAAATTTATAAGGGCAAAAGAAGCATGTTGTATCATGCTTCTTTTACTGGCAAATTCCTGTGATCAAAAAAAGGAACACAATGCCGATCTGCTGATCAAAAATGCCCGTGTTTATACAGTTGATGCCCGTTTCACTATTGCAGAAGCTTTTGCAGTGAAGGACGGGAAGATTCTGGCTGTTGGCAAAACCGGTGAGCTGGAAAAAAAATATACGGCAAAAGAAGTAATTGATGCAGCTGGAAAAGCAGTTTTTCCTGGGTTTATTGATGCACACACGCATTTTTATAAATATGGAATGGGTTTGCAAGCTGTTGACCTGAAAGATTTACCAAGTTGGAACATGGTGATAGATTCCGTAAAAAGTTATGCTAAAAACAATACCGATGGCTGGGTAATTGGCAATGGCTGGGACCAGAACCGCTGGAAAACAAAACAATTTCCCAACAAACAGCAATTGGACACATTGTTTCCGGTACGGCCGGTTTTGTTGACGCGGGTTGACGGGCATGCGGCAATTGCCAACCAGGCAGCTTTAAACATTGCAGGCATCAAACCAAACCAAAAAATAGCAGGCGGGGAAATAGAAACCATAAAAGGTAAATTAACCGGGATTTTGGTGGATAATGCTGTTGGTTTAGTAACGCATAAAATTCCGGCATCAACCGATGAACAAACACAAAATGCACTTTTGCAGGCACAACACAATTGTTTTGCCGTTGGTTTAACTACGGTTGATGATTGCGGGTTGGATTATGCTTTGGTAAACACCATCCGGCAGTTACAAAACCGAGGCGATTTAAAAATGCGGCTGTTTGTGATGCTTTCCGATAATCAGCAAAACCTTGATCTTTTGTTTCGTAACGGGGCCATCAAAACGCCGCGTTTAAATGTAAGCTCGGTAAAATTTTATGCCGATGGCGCTTTAGGTTCAAGAGGCGCCTGTTTATTAAAACCTTATTCCGATCAGCCAAAATGGAACGGCTTTTTACGAAGTCCGAAGCAGCATTTCCAGGATATGGCTAAGCTTTTGGCAGCAAAAGGTTTCCAAATGTGCACACATGCCATTGGTGATTCTGCCAACCGCGTGGTGCTTAAAATTTATGCAGGTGTTTTAAAAGGGAAAAACGACCGGCGGTGGAGGATAGAACATGCGCAAATCATCGATCCCTTAGATTTTAAATATTTCGGACAAAACAATATCATTCCTTCTGTTCAGCCAACGCACGCTACTTCGGATATGAACTGGGCCATGAAGCGTTTAGGAAAAACACGTATAAAAACAGCATACGCTTACCAGCAATTGTTGCGGCAAAATGGCTGGCTGGCGTTGGGGACAGATTTTCCTGTAGAAAACATCAGTCCGTTCTACACGTTTTATGCAGCCGTGGAAAGGAAGGACCTGAAAGGATTGCCCGAAGGCGGTTTCCAGAAAGAAAATGCTTTAACCCGCCAACAGGCTGTTAGAGGCATGACGATCTGGGCGGCAAAAGCAAATTTCCAGGAAAACGAAAAGGGAAGTTTAGAACCCGGAAAATTTGCGGATTTTGTGATCCTGGATCAGGATCTGATGCAGGTAAAAGGAAGCGAACTGCCAAAAGTGAAAGTACTTCAAACTTATATCAACGGAGAAAATGTATATAAAAAACCTTAACCGTACTTGTATCGCCGGATTATTATGGATGATGGTCGTGCTAAACTCAGCTTGTGCGCAAAACGCAGATCAGCATCAGCAGAATCAAAGTTTTTTAGCTGCTAAAAGAAGCATCGAAAGTTCTACGGTTTTACTGAATGATCAGGATGAGTTGGTTCCGATAAAAAATTTAGACCGGCAAAAAATAGCCAGTGTTCATTTCGGTTTCGAAAATGCCCCGGTTTTTGATAGTCTGCTGAATAAATATGCCAAAGTACAATCCTTTAATGCAAACATTTATGATGTTGACAAAACATTGAACAACCTGTTGTTTGATCTTAAATTTTTTTCGACAGTTATTGTTCAGCTAAACAAAAATGATCTGCTTAATCCGGCTTTAATGCCTTTTTTAACCATGCTCGATCAACAAAAAAACCTGATTGTTAGTTGTTTCGGTGCATCACAATTACAGCCAGGATTTGATGCTTTAAAAGGGGTAATATTATGGTCGCCGGTTTCTTCACCCATAGCAGCAAACTATGCAGCCCAAATGTTGTTTGGCGGTGTGGCGGCAACACAAAAACTACGCAACAATATCTCATCAAAATATCAAAATGGTGATGGTTCCCTTACCATTCAAACGCGTTTGGCTTATTCCGTTCCAGAAGAAGCCGGTATTAATACCGATAACTTAAACGCTGCGATTGATGCGATTGCTGCTGAAGCAATTCGTGCCAAAGCCATGCCTGGAGCGGTGGTGCTGATAGCAAGAAACGGTAAGGTGATTTTTAACAAAGCCTATGGTAACCACACTTACGATACTCAAATGCCAGATAAAATTACAGACATTTTTGACCTCGCTTCGGTAACCAAAGTTTCTGCTACCACAATGGAGACCATGCAATTGGTAGATGAGGGCAAGTTAAACATCGATTCTACAGTTGACAGTTACCTTGCTTTAGCCCGCAGTACCAATAAAAGCGATATTAAAGTGCGCGAACTGCTGATGCACCAGGCGGGCCTGGTTCCTGATGTTCAAACTTATGAAAAGGTAAAAGCATCTGACCATAGTGCAGATTCGTCTGCGGCCTTTCCTACAAAAGTGGCAGATCATTATTATTTGAGAAAGGATTATTTTAAAGAAGTGATCTGGCCAGACATGCTTAACTCTCCGCTACGGACAAGAGGAAAATACGTTTACAGCGATTTAAGCATGTATTTTATGAAAGAAATTGTAGAAACTATTTCTGCTGTTCCGCTCAATATTTATGTTCAGCAAAATTTTTATTCTCCGTTAGGAATGCAAACAGCCGGTTTCTTGCCGCTTAACCGTTTTCCGAAAGATCAGATCATCCCTACCGAAAACGACCAGGGTTTCCGTAATCAATTGTTGGTTGGTTATGTGCACGACCAGGGTGCCGGAATGCTGGGCGGTGTTTCGGGCCATGCCGGTTTGTTTGCCAGTGCCAATGATCTGGGCATTTTATATCAGATGATATTAAACCGGGGCACTTACGGAGGTACTCAATACATCAAACCTGAAACGGTTGATATTTTTACTTCTAAACAATCTACGGTTAGCCGCCGTGGTTTAGGGTTTGACCGTTGGGACCCAAACCGCGAAACCAAGTATCCCTCAGTAATGGCTTCCGATCAAACTTATGGACACACGGGTTATACCGGCACATGTTTTTGGGTTGATCCAAAGTACAACCTGGTTTATATATTCCTGTCCAATCGCGTTAATCCAAAAGTAACAGATAAATTATCGCAATTAGGTATCCGCAGGAGGATTCAGGATGCAATTTATGAAGCCATACAAAAAGGGCCACAATAATAAACTAAGGCATGATTTTTGAACTTTAGCGAAAAAATTAATCGTTATGAAAAAAGTTATTTTACTGTTTACATCTGTTTTACTGGGTATAACAACGCAAGTTTTCTCTCAAAACACTATCGACACTGTTAAATTAAACAAGCAGTACACAGATGTTTCTAAAGACATTGCAGATTTGCAGGTAAAGTTGCAGGATGCACAAAGCAAATTGCCCACCTACCAGTCTAAAGCACAGGATGCAACCCTACAATCAAAAGAGGTTGCCTTGCAAAGCAGTGCACAGGCTCAAAAAGCAAGTGACGGAAATTATGATCAAACCCAAAAAGCCAGAAATAAAGCAAAAAGAGCAGCAAACAAATCAGCTGAAGCTAAAGATGCCAATAACAATGTAAAAGATTTAAATAATAAGATTAAAGATCTAAGCAAAGAGATCAGTAAAAAGCAAAAACAACAACAAGAATTACAAGCCAAGATTACTGAAGCAAAATCATAACAATCTGTAACTTCATCACAACCGGCAACAACACAACCTTAACCTTAATATTACATAAAGAACAGGTTATACTATTTGTAAACGTATAAATTTGCATATAAATTATCCGAATGAAAATAGGTATTGTTTGTTATCCAACATTTGGTGGCAGCGGTGTTGTTGCCACTGAATTAGGTAAAGCTTTGGCCGACAACGGCCATCAGGTACATTTTATAACTTATAGTCAACCTGCCAGGCTTGATTTTTTTTCAGAAAACCTTTTTTACCACGAAGTTGCCGTATCCAAATACCCTTTGTTTGATTATGCACCTTACGAAATTGCCCTGGCCAGTAAAATGGTTGACGTAGTGCGTTTTGAAAACTTAGACTTACTGCATGTGCATTATGCCATTCCGCATGCTTCTGCAGCTTATATGGCCCAGCAAATTTTAAAGACGTATGGCATACACATTCCATTTGTAACAACTTTGCACGGAACAGATATTACGCTGGTTGGTAAAGACCGTACCTACAAACCGGTTGTTACTTTTTCAATTAATAAGTCGGACGGTGTAACTGCTGTTTCACATCATTTAAAACAAGATACATTAGATTTTTTTGATATTGAAAACGAAATCCGTGTGATTCCAAATTTTATTGATCTGGAACGTTTCAGCAAAAAAGCCAAAGACCATTTTAAAAAAGCAATTGCACCTTTTGGCGAAAAAATATTGGTACATACCTCTAATTTCCGAAAAGTAAAACGTACGGAAGATGTAATTAAGCTGTTTGCCATTGTCAATAGGCAACTGCCGTCTAAATTATTGATGGTTGGCGATGGGCCTGAACGTTCGATGTGCGAACAGCTGTGCCGCGATTTGGGCGTATGGGACAATGTGCGTTTTTTGGGCAAGCAGGAAGCTGTTGAGGAAATTTTATCAGTTTCCGATCTTTTCCTGATGCCTTCCGAGTCCGAAAGCTTTGGTTTGGCTGCCTTGGAAGCGATGGCTTGTAAAGTTCCGGTTGTAAGTTCTAACACAGGCGGCATACCGGAATTAAACATTGATGGTGTAACCGGATTCATGACCAACGTTGGCGATGTAGAAGCAATGGCCGAAAAAGCGATTTATATTTTACAGGACGAAGACCGCTTAAAACAATTTAAAGAAAATGCGCTGGCGCGTGCCAAAGAGTTTGATCTAAGCCTGATCCTGCCTTTGTACGAAGATTATTACTACGAAGTAATCGAACGATCTAAAGTAAACATCTGATTTTTATGCTGTAAAAGAAGCATTTAAACTTAAGGGCATCTCTAAAAACGCTCCTTGAGGCTGTATCATAAATCATGATCAGCCTCTTTTTTCTTGAATTTATTCGGGTAGGTTGGTGGAGAACGTTTTCGTATAGACGATTCTCATAGCCTCGATTTTATTTATGATACAGCCTCTTAAAGGTGAGGCCAAACAAATAATACGAGTTTTAGGGATGCCCTTAAATGTTTTGTGCTTTTTTTAAATAGCGGCCATGCTTCTTTTACCACCCTAAAATCAGCAAACGTTCAATTTATAAAACCAATTAAATAAATAACATTTTGTTATTCGTGATTTTACTTTAGTTTTGCAAAAAAATCCTAATAAGCGGAAGTGGCGTAATTGGTAGCCGCACCAGACTTAGGATCTGGCGCCGCGAGGCGTGGGGGTTCGAGTCCCTTCTTCCGCACATTGTTTCCTCCGTCATTTAAATTATGACGGAGGAATTTTTTTATCATCATAAAAACAGTTTCAAAAAATGAATATCACACAGGAAAAAATAGATGATTTAAACGCTGTTTTAAACATCAAGATCAATCAGGAAGATTACCAGGCCAGGGTTGAAAAAGCAATTAAAGACCAGGCGAAAAAAGCAAAACTGCCAGGTTTCCGGCCGGGTATGGTCCCTGCTGCCCACATTAAAAAAATGTATGGCAAAAGTATTTTGGTCGATGAGATCAACCATCTGCTTTCAGATTCTTTAAATAATTACATCACCGAAAACCAGTTGGAGGTTTTAGGCCAGCCATTGCCAAAACCAGATGCTGAAAAACAGTTTAACTGGGATTTTAACGAAGATTACGAGTTTGATTACGAAATGGGGCTGGCCCCTGATTTTACCTTGGGTTTTTCTGCTGCCGATGTCGTTCCGCAATATGTTGTAAAAATTGATGACGAAACGTTAAAAGTACGCATTAAAAACATCCGCAGGAGCTATGGTAAGATGACAAACCCTGACGTATCGGCAGATGATGACGTTTTGTATGCTGAGTTAAAGCAGCTTTCCCCGGATGGTTCTGTTTTTGAAGGAGGTATAACCAATACTGCTTCTGTCCGTTTGGACCAGGTTGTTGACGAAGAAGTCAAAAGTTCTTTGACCGGACTGAAAAAAGAGGATGTTGTTACTTTCGATATAAATAAAGCTTTTAACAATGATGCAGCAAAGATTGCCGCTTTGCTTAAAATTGACGAAGAAACAGCTGCCGATTTAAAATCAAACTTCAGCCTAACGGTAAAAAATGTAAACCGGTTGGAAGAATCGGATTTAAACCAGGAGTTTTTTGACAAAGTTTTCGGAACGGACGTTGTACACGATGAAGACGAATTCAAATCGAAAATAAAAGAAGAGCAGGAAGCTATGATGCAGCAGGATGCTGAACGCAAGCTTCAGGATGAATTGTATGAGTTCAGCCTTCATAAAATAAATTTAACGTTGCCTGATGAATTTTTGAAAAGATGGCTGAAAGCAACCAACGAAAAGTTAAGCGAGGAGGAACTGGAAGAAGGGTATGATGATTTTGCAAAAAACCTGAAATGGACACTGATCGAAAATAAAGTTATCAAGGATAATAATATCGAAATTAAATATGAAGAAGTGTTTCAGGCTGCTAAACAACGCTTAGATGCACAATTCAGGATGTACAGTCCGCAAGCCCTGGATGAAGAGCAGTTAGGCCAGTACACGGTTCAATTTTTACAGAATAAAGACAATTCAAATAAGATTTTTGAGGAAGTAAAGGCACTAAAGGTTTTTGATTACCTTAAAAGTGTTGTTACTTTAGATAAAAAAGAAGTAGATAATAATCAGTTTAAAAAACTGGAATAAATATTAACAATTGTTAAAGTTAATGGTTATCCGGTTCTATAAACGATGAATTGGATAACCATTGTTTTTTTATAGAAATATGCAAATAGATAAAAAAGAATTCAGAAAATATGCCGTAAAGCATCATCGCATAAATGGTATTTATGTAGATAAATTTATAGCCGGTGTAGAAAATACACAGCCCACAACTGGCATGACGCCTTATATAATTGAAGAGCGCCAGTTAAACGTTGCACAAATGGACGTATTTTCCCGTTTGATGATGGACCGGATCATTTTTTTAGGGGATGCAGTAATGGATTTGAATGCAAATATCATCCAGGCACAACTGCTTTTCCTGCAATCAACCGATGCTAAAAGGGATATTCAGATCTACATTAATTCTCCGGGCGGTTCTGTTTATGCCGGTTTAGGGATTTATGATACCATGCAGTTCATTTCCAATGATGTAGCTACCATCTGTACCGGTATGGCTGCTTCTATGGCTGCTGTATTGCTTTGCGCAGGCACAAAAGGAAAACGTGCTGTTTTACCTCATTCAAGGGTAATGATCCATCAACCTTCGGGAGGTGCACAAGGTGTGGCTTCTGATATGGAGATCAACCTGCGCGAAATGTTAAAATTAAAAAAAGAATTATACGATATTATAGCCAAACATTCCGAACAATCGTATGAATGGGTAGAAAAATCATCCGACCGCGATTACTGGATGTCTTCTGATGAAGCCAAAGAGTTCGGTATGGTTGACGAGATACTCAAAAGTAATAAAGCCGATAAATAAATAAAAACCATGAGCAAAACCAGCAAAGATATCAAATGTTCATTTTGCGGTGCAGGGAAGCAGGATTCATTAATGCTGATTGCCGGCTTAGACGCTCATATTTGTGATAAATGCGTTAACCAGGCGAATGATATCCTGGCTGAAGAATTGAAGTTGCGCAAAGTAAAATCACCACTGCAGCCATCTGCCGCTATTTTAAAACCGGCAGAGATCAAATCCCACCTGGATCAATATGTGATCGGTCAGGATTCTGCTAAAAAAGTTCTGTCTGTAGCAGTTTACAATCACTACAAAAGATTGAACCAAAAGATCGGAAAGGATGAGGTGGACATAGAAAAATCAAACATTATTTTGGTTGGCGAAACCGGGACAGGTAAAACTTTGTTGGCCAAAACCATTGCAAAAGTATTGAACGTACCGTTTTGTATTTGTGATGCCACCGTTTTAACAGAAGCTGGTTATGTGGGCGAAGATGTAGAAAGTATTTTAACCCGATTGTTACAGGCCGCAGATTATGATGTTACACTGGCCGAACGCGGTATTGTTTACATTGATGAAGTAGATAAAATTGCGCGTAAAAGCGATAACCCGTCCATCACACGCGATGTATCTGGAGAAGGGGTGCAGCAGGCTTTGCTTAAAATCCTGGAAGGAACAATGGTAAACGTTCCGCCTCAGGGTGGCCGTAAACATCCTGATCAAAAAATGATCACGGTAAACACCAGTAACATCCTCTTTATTTGCGGTGGCGCTTTTGATGGGATTGAAAAGAAAATAGCCAATCGTTTGCGTACACAAACTGTGGGTTATAAAATGAAATCCGAAGATCAGGAAATCGACCTTAAAAACCTGTACAAGTACATTTCCCCGCAGGATTTGAAAGCTTTTGGTTTAATTCCGGAACTGATCGGCCGGTTACCTGTATTGACTTTTCTAAAACCATTGGACCGTGAAGCCATGTTACTGATCCTTACGGAACCAAAAAACTCCCTTATCAAGCAATATGATAAATTGTTTGAATATGAAGATGTAAAACTAAATATCGATAAAGAAGTGTTGGACTACATTGTAGATAAAGCAATGGAATTTAAGCTTGGGGCAAGAGGGCTTCGATCTATTTGCGAAGCAATCATGATCGATGCTATGTTTGAGGTTCCGTCTGCTAAAGTACATCACAAGTATTTGGACATTACCTTGGATTATGCCAGGGAAAAATTTGAAAAATCAGATTTGAAAAAGCTGAAAGCAGCTTAAACAGGCCCCGGTTTAAAGCCGGGGTTTTTTGTACACCTATTTTTATGCCCTAAAAGAAGCATCGTCCATGAATGAGGAAAAAGACGTTAAGAAGGACCCGGAAATTGTTAAGCAATCGCATAAAGTAAAAGAAATTCAAAGCCCGGTTAAATCCGGCCTGAAAACAAAAGAAGCAATTGTAGCCAACTGGTTGCCGCGTTATACCGGCAGGTCGCTGGACGATTTTAAGGAGTACATTATCCTCACTAATTTTTCTAAATACCTGCAATTGTTTTCAGAGTGGCATAACAATGCACCAATTCTTGGTTTGGATAAACCGATGCAAAGTGTTACTGCTGATGGGATTACCATCATAAATTTCGGGATGGGCAGTGCTTTGGCGGCTACCGTAATGGATCTGTTGACGGCCATTCATCCTAAAGCAGTGATCTTTCTGGGAAAATGCGGGGGCTTAAAAAGAAAAAACAATGTGGGGGATTTGATTTTGCCCATTGCTGCCATCCGCGGCGAAGGTACTTCCAATGATTACCTGCCTTCGGAAGTGCCTGCGCTGCCTGCCTTTGCTCTACAAAAAGCCATTTCAACCACCATTCGTGACCATTCCCGTGATTATTGGACCGGAACGGTTTACACCACTAACCGACGGGTTTGGGAGCACGACAAACAATTTAAAAAGTATTTAAAAAGCCTCCGCACCATGGCTGTTGATATGGAAACAGCAACTATTTTTATCACCGGTTTTGCCAATAAAATCCCTACAGGCGCTTTACTGCTGGTTTCCGATCAGCCAATGGTTCCGGAAGGTGTAAAAACGGCAGAAAGTGATTCAAACGTAACAGAAAAATTTGTTGAAACGCATTTGCGCGTTGGTATTGATTCCCTGAAGCAGCTCATCAATCATGGCCTTACGGTTAAGCACCTGCACTTTTAAACGGACAAAGTTCGTTCCCCAGGACCTTACAATTAGTGATAATATTTTTCACGATCACCCTGAAAGTATTATAATTTTGTTTGATGATTTTTGCCCTATAAAAGAAGCATTACAGCAGCAGAACAATAGTCTATAATAGCGATAGAAAAAATGTGGTACAATAATATCCTCGAAACCATTGGCAACACGCCTTTGGTAAAACTCAACATCATCCCAAAAGATATCAAGGCAACCGTTTTGGCCAAGATCGAAACTACCAATCCTGGCAATTCCATTAAAGACCGCATGGCTTTAAAAATGATCGAGGATGCCGAAAAAAGCGGTAAGCTGAAACCAGGCGGAACGATTATCGAAGGTACATCCGGCAACACGGGAATGGGACTGGCTATTGCAGCCGTGATTAAAGGTTACAAGTGTATTTTTACCACAACAGATAAACAATCCAAAGAAAAAGTAGATGCTTTGCGTGCTTTTGGTGCAGAGGTAATTGTTTGTCCCACCAATGTTGATCCTGAAGATCCGCGTTCTTACTATTCTGTTTCTACCCGTTTAGAGCGCGAAGTCCCTAATTCCTGGAAGCCAAACCAGTATGATAACCCTTCCAATACACAAGCGAATTACGAGCAGACCGGACCGGAAATTTGGGAACAAACAGAAGGAAAAGTTACGCATTTGATTGTAGGTGCCGGGACAGGCGGAACCATTTCAGGAGCCGGAAAGTATCTGAAAGAAAAAAATCCGGCCATTCAGGTTTTGGGAATTGATACTTATGGTTCGGTTTTTAAAAAATACAAGGAGACCGGAATTTTGGACAAGAATGAAATCTATCCGTATATCACCGAAGGTATTGGGGAAGATTTTTTACCGCAGAATGTAAATTTTGAAGTGATTGACCATTTCGAAAAAGTAACGGATAAAGATGCGGCTTTGATGACCCGGGAAATTGCACGTAAAGAAGGCATTTTTGCCGGAAACTCGGCCGGCTCCGCTGTTGCAGGTTTACTACAGATGAAAGACCGGTTTAAAGAAGGCGATGTGGTGGTGATTATTTTCCCGGATCATGGTTCGCGCTACATGGGCAAAATGTATAACGAAGACTGGCTGCGCGAACGCGGGTTTTTGAAAGATGAAAAACTTACTGCCAGAAGCATCATCAGCAAGCAGAACGAGCAGGAAATTATTACGATTGATTGTGAAGAAACGGTTTTAAAGGCTATCAATACTATTAAAACCTTGAATATTTCGCAGATCCCGGTTACACAGCAGGAGATGATCATCGGTAAGATCACAGAAAGCGATATCCTGGATGCCTTGCTGGAAAATCCTGCTTTAAAGTCCCATCCTATAAAAAGCATTCTCACTTCACCTTTTCCTTTTGTGGACCTGAATACTTCTATTGATAAAATATCTTCCCTCATCAACAAAGAAAACACAGCAGTTTTGGTGGAAGATGAAAACGGTAAGTTTAAAATCATTACCCAATATGATATTATCAATGCGATTTCTGGTTAAAAGAGTAGAAGTTTTTAGGTGGTAAAAGAAGTATTATGCGAAAAAGTATTAAAAGTAAAACCCAATGATGATTTTGCAATTAATAATATCGGCGCAAAACTGATGCAATACGGCAGGATCAAAAAGCATACTCTTATTTTAAAAGGGCTATTACCATTAACAGAAGTTATCCTAATACGCATTACACACGGGTACTAACTGCCGAAAAGTAAGGAGACTATAAAAAAGCTTTTCAGCGTCCCACTACGACCAAAGAGAAAAATGATAAAAAGGACCAACTATACAGCAATAGTTTTATTTAGCAATTGATGCAGAGAAATTCGGTATTGTTGTAATTAAAAGCGGTAAGAATTCAAAACTTATCTGAAAGTGCTACTCCCATTTCTTCATTTTTGTATGCAAATAAATGAGCTGGGGACACACCATATTTTTTTTTGAATGAAAAATAAAAATGTGTGAGATTTTCAAATCCCAAGTCGAGATAAATGTCAGCAGGCTTATTCTTCTTATTCTTAATAAGGTAATGTGCTTCTGAAAGTCGGCGGTTCTGTAGCCATTGTCTTGGTGAAATATTAAATATCTCTGCAAAATCACGTTTAAAACTTGCCAGGCTTCTGCCTGTTAATGTTGCGAAATTGGCAATCGGGACATTATAAGTAAAGTTTTCATTCATGTACTTTTCAAGATCAATCTTATAAGGCTCGCTAAAATCGAACAAAAACCCTTCTATTTCCGGTTTGCATTGTAATAACAACTCCAGTGCTTCTTTTAGTTTTAAGGTAGATAAAGTCTGGCTACTTGTCGCAACATTACCGATGTAGGGAGAAAGTGAGTTAAAATAAGCCAGTAAAAACGGGTCGGATGGAAGATATATATGCGGGTCTCCCAAATATTTTTGCCGAACATCTATTTTGTTTTCTATGGCATATCTATGCAAAAGGTCTTGGGAAAAAGCAATGGAAATAAACTGAAATTTTCCAGCCTTAGATGGAATTTTAGTCATTTTTACCAACTGATTTCGTTTCCCAAGGACTAAACTTCCCTGCGGGATTACCTCTGTTCCTTTAATGGTTTGTAACTGCATTTCCCCTTCCAGCATATATCCTAAACTATGCTCCGCAACAAAGTTCTCGTTGCCCCTGGTTCGTTCAGTAGAACAGGAATACAGAATATTGTTGAACAATATTTTTTCCATTTCTCCCATTATGCTTAGATAACGTTGTTATTTTACTCTTGTAAATGTATAAGTTTGACCGAATATAGAAACACCTATAAAAGCCCTTAATTCAAGTTTATCATTGCCTTTAAGTTTTACTTTTGCGTTTGCAGAACGCCCCTTTCTCGGATCGTAAACAGTTCCGCCAATGTATTCCCCATCTTCGTATTTGAGATTAGTAAGGAATACAAGTCCCAGCCGGTCTTTATTTCTCATTTTCGGATTGGGGTTTTCAGTATCTTTTCTTGATGTTTTTCCGTCCTTTTCAAACATTTCATTTCCCCAAACAAATTTTCCGAAATATTTATTTTCCGACATGAAGATTTCAATTTTTGAATCTTTTTTGTCGCTAAACCATACGCCCAGAATTTTATCAGCTTCTAGGGATTGGGCGTAAGTAAACGTTGTAATGATTTGCATTACTATTGATAAGCAGATTTTTTTCATTGTTTTATAAGGATTAGTAAATTATTTTATTAGACGCATTATAATTTTATCAAAAATTCTGTCTCCCATATAAATGCGCATCCACACTAATAATTTTGCGAATTTTCCTAAACGATAACGTGTTGCAGGCTTATTAGATAAAATTGCTTTCAAAATTACATTTGCTACAATTGAAGGTGGAGATGCAGCATTCTTTTTAGTGTATGAATCCATTGTACTTTTTGCCATAGCGTTTGCCAAAGCAGAATAAGCACCATTTCCGGAAATTTCAAGCAATGATTTATAAACAATGTTGCCAAAGTCTGTTGCTATAATTCCCGGTTCAATGATAACCACGTCAATATTAAACGATTTGAGCTCTAATCTAAGACAATCACTCCAACCTTCAAGAGCGTGCTTTGTTGCATGATACCAGGATCCAAGTGGTGTATACATTTTCCCTCCCATTGAAACTATATTGATGATCTTGCCAGAACGTTTTTCGCGCATGAAAGGCAGTACTTCCTGTGTCATTCTTGCTAATCCAAAAAGATTGACCTCGAATTGTCTTTTTGCATCTTTGATACTGACATCCTCAACTGCACCGTAGAGCCCATATCCCGCGTTGTTTATTAATACGTCGATTCCGCCTTGTTCTTGCACAATTTGCTTTACTGAATTTACAATTTGTTGTTCATCAGAAACATCAAGTTTCAATGCACGGCCTCCCAATTCTACAAAATCCTGCATCTGTTCAACTCGTCTTGCGGCACCGTAAACTACGTGTCCTTCTTGGATCAATTTTATTGCTGTTTCCTTACCTATACCCGATGATGCTCCAGTAATTAATATGACTTTCTTCATTTTTTAAATTATTGCTGACACAAATATATTTCACTCATTAATGATTTTACTTGTTGTACGGCTCAACTTTTATTTGTTGTAAAGCTCTATTTATGGTTTTGAGGAATATGTAGAAACGGAAGCTCGCAAGCTATCGATGAGTATTTTCTTTATTTTATCTTTTTTGGGTTCAGGGACCCGCCTTATAAAAGACTTCGAAAAACTTTCTATAAGTTACTGTCTCGGATCGGGCACTTCTAACGCGTTTGAAAAAGCGGAAGTAGCCAGATAAGTGCCTATTAAGCGGACCATGTCAGCTACACCCTGTTCCTTTAAAGATTCAATTGCCTGTAGATAAGTTTGATTATCTATACAGTGCTGACTTGATAATTGGCTTGTAAACCGGTTAGCAGCTAACTCCTGCGAGTTCAGCCTTAATAGATGCCTGCCGGATTTCAATGAACCTATTATCGAGTCATCCAAATCCGCTGCCTTCCCAATAGCAGCATGTGCGTATATTTCATAGTGTGTTTTCCAAGCTATTCCTATAATAAGGATGATGATTTGTCTTACCCTTGTTGATATAGTGGATTGAGCAGATTCTACATCTACCCATTCAGTAAAACCTGTGCTGATAACCGGACTGCGAAGGAAAAAATTAAAAGAACCAATTAATCGGCCATCATTCAAAATCGCTTTAAATTTATTTTTTTACGCCCACTGCACCTGGTTTTTATAAAAACGATTATAAAAATCCTGCTGTTCAGGGCTTAGGTAATCCGGCTCCGGCAGCTTTAAACGCCCGCCCAGCAACAAACAGGAAGATAAGCACGTAAGGGGGATCAATGTTTTTCATAACCTTGCAAACTATAGTATTAAGGTAGAAAAAAACGAAATATAAAAGAAGCATTAACCAACAATTTGGGTAATGCTTCTTTTACCACCTAAAAATTAGTGTTTAGATGCGTTTAATATCAGCGCCTAAAGCAATCAAGCGTTTGTCGATATGCTGATAGCCGCGTTCAATTTGCTCAATATTACTGATAACAGATTTTCCTTTTGCCGATAAAGCTGCAATTAATAAAGAAACGCCGGCACGGATATCCGGGGAAGTCATTTCGATACCGCGCAGTTGTACTTTTTTATCCAGCCCGATGACCGTTGCCCGGTGTGGGTCGCAAAGAATGATTTGTGCGCCCATGTCAATCAACTTATCTACAAAAAACAAACGACTCTCAAACATTTTCTGATGGATCAAAACTGATCCTTTTGCCTGCGTGGCAATAACCAAAACAATGCTCAATAAATCCGGTGTAAAACCAGGCCAGGGCGCATCTGCAATAGTTAAAATAGAACCATCGATAAAAGTATCGATCTCGTAATTTTTTTGTGCAGGGATATAAATATCGTCCCCGCGCAACTCAAACTGAATGCCCAGACGTGAAAAAGTATCCGGGATAATCCCCAGTTCCTGAAAATGAACGTCTTTTATCGTGATTTCTGATTCCGTCATGGCAGCTAAACCAATAAAAGAACCGATCTCGATCATGTCCGGCAGCAAACGGTGTTCCGTTCCTCCTAATGATTCCACACCTTCAATCGTTAACAAATTTGATTTAATACCAGAGATTTTGGCACCCATACGGTTCAGCATTTTGCAAAGCTGCTGTAAATAGGGTTCGCATGCCGCGTTGTAAATGGTTGTGGTTCCTCTTGCCAACACAGCGGCCATCACCACATTTGCAGTTCCGGTTACCGATGCTTCTTCCAGCAAAATGTCCGTTCCGTGCAAATTAGTGGCATCTACATCAAAAAACTCCTCGCTTGCATTGTATTCAAAACGTGCGCCTAATTTTTCAAAGCCTAAAAAATGAGTGTCCAACCTTCTGCGGCCAATTTTATCGCCTCCGGGTTTTGGTATGGAAGCTTTTCCAAACCGTGCCAGAAGCGGCCCCACAATCATGATCGAACCTCTTAAACTTCCGCCTTTTTGTTTAAAAGCATTCGATTTAAAAAAACCCTGATTGATGTTTTTGGCGTGGAAAGAATAGGTATCGGCAGATAAACGTGCTGTTTCAACGCCCATATCGCCTAAAAGTTCAATCAGTTTGTTTACATCTTTGATATCCGGGATATTGCTGATGGTCACTTTTTCTTCCGTCAGCAGCACGGCAGAAATTACCTGTAAAGCTTCGTTTTTGGCACCCTGGGGTATAATCTCTCCCTTTAAAGGTTTGCCGCCCCATATTTCAAATGCGCTCATATAGTAGTTTTTACCCGGTAAAAACAGTATCAGAATTTCCTGCCGGGATTATTATTGGTTCGGTTACGGTTGTTTTGCATTTGCCGCGGATTGTTGTTGTTGTTCTGGCGGCCTTTATTGTTCTGGTTGTTGGTTCCGCCGCGCGGCCGGTTGGTATTTTGTGCAACCGGCGTGCGGTATTCAACACGGTTCAGGTTGATGTTTTCTTCCAGGTGCAACTCACCTTTCGACAGGATCTTCAGGTCGTTTAAAATGGTTTCATCGGCAACAGAATCTTTGTTCCAGGTTACGTAAGCCATTTTCATAAAGTTGGCAATAGCCTGCACCATAGGTTGTTTGCGCTGTTCGTCGTCAATACTTTTGGCTTTTTCGATCATCAGTTCAATCGTTTTGCCATAATGTTTAAAGCTGATCCTTTGGTTGGGGTACTTTAAAGGTGCAGGTTTAAAATGGATCATTTCCGGGGAAGGTTTCGGATAAGGGGAATCTACATCGATCTTAAAATCAGAAATAATATGGAGGTGGTCCCATAGCTTGTGTTTAAAATCGGCCACATCGCGTAAATGCGGGTTTAGAAACCCCATCAGGTCAATCACTACCTGTGCGTAACGGTTGCGCTCTTCTTTAGTAGGCAATGCAACAATATACTTAACCATATTCTGTACGTTTCGGCCGTACTCAGAGAGAATTAATTTATTGCGGGAAGTATTATAATCAAAATTCATGTTTTCAAATTAAACAGGTAATGCCTTCTTTATACGGAAGGATTTGCATTTAAAGCGAATATACCTAAAATAGTATAAAAGATTTATTCTACTATACGAAGTTTGGCAAATTTAAGCAACAATTGCTTCTGACCAAGCTCTTTAAAAAAAATTGTTGCTTTTATATCAGCTTTGTTGCCTTCGAGGTTGATTACTTTGCCAAAACCAAACCTTTCGTGCTCTACTTCCATACCTGTTTGTAGTTTGCCCATGTCTGAAGGGGCGAAGCCAGCCGTTGGTACATGTGCTTTTGCTAAAACAGAAGTTGTTTTAGGGCTTGAAGCTGATGGTTTTGGTTTGGAGAAAGCATCTTTATTGCGGCCGGAAGATTGTTCGTCATCAAAAAAAGGATTACCAGAGGTTGGTTTGGCACTGTAATCCAGTTCTAAAAACTTCGCATCAATTTCATCCAAAAAACGGCTCGGTTCGCAATTGATCAATGTGCCGAATTTAAACCTCGACGTTGCGTAACTTAAAGTGAGTTTATGTTCTGTGCGGGTTACGCCAACATAAAACAAGCGGCGTTCTTCTTCCAGGTCGCTTCTCGAATTTAAAGACAGTTGTGATGGAAACAGGTTTTCTTCCAACCCTACCACAAAAACATGCGGAAATTCCAGTCCTTTTGAGGAGTGTATCGTCATCATCGAAACGGTGTCCCCATTTTGGTCTTTGTTGTTATCGTCGTTGGTAAGCAAAGCGATATCCTGCAAAAACACATCCAACCCTTTTTCTTCCACATCTTCCCGTTCAGAAAATTCTTTGATCCCGTTCAACAATTCCTGGATGTTTTCGTGCCGGTTTAAACCTTCTATCGATTTATCCTCGTACAGATCTTTCAATAAGCCGGAATGCTGTGCGATGTATAAAGCTGCATCATAAGCAGACATAGTTTTCGTTATCACCTGAAAACTCTGGATCATCGTAACAAAGCTGTTTACGGTAGCAGCCGTTTTTCCGTCGAGATATTTTGCAGGATCGGTAATGGCTTCCCATAAACTAACCTGGTGCTGGTTTGCGCTAACAATTAAACGGTCAATCGTGGTATCGCCAATGCCTCTTTTAGGGTAGTTGATGACACGTTTTAAAGCAGCTTCGTCATGCGGATTATAAGTTAACCTGAAATAAGCGATCAGGTCTTTGATCTCTTTACGTTGATAAAAAGACAAGCCGCCATAAATCCGGTACGGGATATTGAGTTTGCGCAATGCTTCTTCCATAGACCGGGATTGGGCATTGGTGCGGTATAAAATGGCAAAATCATGCCAGCGTAAACCCTTGTTGGCATGTTCCTGCAAAATTGCTTCGGCCACCATTTTACCTTCTTCGTTATCGCTAAAGGCACGCATCACCTTTATTTTTTCGCCATGTTCTTTTTCAGAATAAACTGTTTTTTTAAGCTGATCTTTATTATTGGCGATGATGCTGTTGGCAACGTTGACAATGTTTTGGGTTGAACGGTAATTCTGCTCCAGTTTGAAAACGTTTAAATCCGGATAATCCTTTTCAAAGTTTAAAATGTTCTGGATGTTCGCCCCGCGGAAAGCATAAATACTTTGCGCATCGTCGCCCACCACACAAATATTTTCGTTGATGGCAGCTAGTTTTTTTACGATCAGATATTGCGAGTAATTGGTGTCCTGGTACTCATCCACCATCAGGTATTTAAACTTATTCTGATACTTGTATAAAACTTCCGGATTTTTCCTGAGCAGTTCGTTGGTCTTAAACAACAGATCGTCAAAATCCATTGCCCCGGCACGATAGCAGCGTGCGGCATAAGTCTCGTAAATTTTGCCCAATTGACCGCGCCCGCCCGAAAAATCATCCGCCTGGATCTGGTCATTTTGCTGATATTCCTGCCAGGAGATCAAATTATTTTTAGCGGCAGAAATACGGTTGTAAACGAAGTTGGCGCTGTACAGCTTATCGTCCAGGTTCATTTCCTTTAGGATGGCCCGGAGTAGGCTTTTGCTGTCGTCCGTGTCATAGATGGTGAAATTGGATGGATAGCCAATTTTATCAGCCTCAACCCGTAGCAATTTGGCAAACACCGAATGGAAGGTGCCCATCCAGATATTTTTAGCTTCTACGCCTACCACGCCCACAATCCTGTCGCGCATTTCGCGGGCAGCTTTGTTGGTAAAAGTTAAAACGAGGATGTTAAAAGCGTCAACCCCTTTACGGATCAAATGGGCAACCCGGTAAGTGATCACCCTCGTTTTGCCCGAACCAGCTCCCGCAATAATCATTACCGGCCCTTTAACACACTCTACTGCTGCTCTTTGCGAAGGGTTTAACCCTTGTAAATATTCCAAAACGTTCTCCTTAAATTATTGCAAAATTAAAAATACTAAGTTGAGTTGAGAGACTGTTTAAATTTATATCTGAAAAAACCTTGATGCTTCTTTTGGCAGTATAAAATGAGTGCCCATGTCTGGCATTTCCCCAAAAAAGCAGCAAATGTTTACATATTTTAGGGTGATAAAAGAAGTATCAAAAATAAGCGGAAAAAGATTTAAACTGAACAGGATACGGCAATGCTTCTTTTATCTGCTTAAATTATGTTTTTTTTAATCTGAGTCAGGGTTTTCATTCCGCATTCTGCTCATACTGATAATTTCATCATCCATGTTAAACACATTTTTTGATCAGTGGGTACATTCTTCCTGATCGATCAAATCGTTTTCCTGTTTAAAATTGTTAAAGCTTGTTAATGCTTCTTTTATCGCCTAAAAATCAGTAATATTTTTACAGCCTTTTATAGTGATACAAGAAAATGCATATTTTTTTGATAAAAGAAGTACTGCAAATTATAGGACATGGATTCAAAAAGGCCCTGATAAAAACAGGTTTTCCAATAAATTATCTTCCTCTGACAATCATTTTCTTTACGTATTGTTCGGTAGGGGTTTGCATGGCATAAATGTAAATTCCGGGAACAAGATCAGTAGTAGGCAATAATATCTCATGGTAGCCGGAATTAAAGTAGTTATTTGTAAGTATTTTAACTATGGCGCCAGATGTATTGTAAAGCGTTATAGTAACTTTATTGGATTTGGACAAACTAAAACCAACGGTAGTGCTGCTAACGGAAGGATTAGGATAATTTTGACTTAGGCCGGAAAGCAACAGCTTTTGTTCTATGATCATGTTGATGGTATCAAACCAGGCATAAGCAATTTGAATGTTCCCTGTTGCATTAGGATGGGTGGGGTCCTGATATAAAGAGAAATCCCTGCCTAAAACAGCGTTAATATCGGTATAATGAATCTTATTATTGTCGGCAATCCTTTTGTAAATGGTATTGATTTGCCTGATGACCACATTAGCGTTTTGATAACGTTTATTGTTTTTGTCATTTAAAAATTGCACAGTTCCTATAACAGGTATTAGTTTATAGGCCAAAGCGATCTCTATCATTTTAGTCATGTTGCTTTGTGTTTCGGCAATTTTCATTTTACCGCCAACAATAGCAAGGGCATCATTTAAGCCTATCAAAATCAATAAAAAACCAGTCTTCTTTTTAATGGTAGCTTCAAACCGGACCAGGCCTTGCTTGGTAGTTTGGCCGGGAATGCCAAAGTTATCTACAATAACGGTTTTACCGGGGTAACAGGCTTCGAAATCAGCTTTTAAATATCCCTGAAACTGAAGTCCGTTAACTCCGGCAACAGTACTGGCGCCGAACGTGGAAATTTCAATACTGTCTTTACTATATAATTTTGAAGATAAAGAACAGCTGGGCTTTTGTGCAAAAAGGATTGCAGATGCAAAACACGTCGTAAGCAGCAGCAAAAAACTTACCGACCTGTGTGCCATTTAGCCTTTGTTTTATTGGGTAATTTGAATTCAAAAAATATTCACGAAAGTACAGGTAAAAATCTAATTATTTATAAAAAACGATAAAAGAAAAGCTTTAAATTATCCGTAAATTATAGTTCATCAAAATTATATATTTGCTTCAAAGAGTTAATGATGCAAGAAATCAAAGAATATGTAGAAGCCAACAAAGAGCGATTTTTAGATGAACTTTTTGCTTTGCTTCGTTTTCCTTCCGTAAGCGCTGACCCAAAGTATAAAGATGATGTTTTAGAAGCGGCAGAATATGTGGCCGGAAAGCTGCGCGAAGCCGGGGCAGAAAATGTGGAAGTTTGCAAAACAGCCTGTTATCCGGTTGTTTATGGCGAAAAAATCACTGATCCTTCCAAACCAACTGTTCTGGTTTATGGCCATTACGATGTGCAGCCGCCAGACCCGCTTGAATTATGGCAAACGCCCCCTTTTGAACCAACCATACGCGATGGGAAAATTTATGCCCGAGGTGCTTGTGATGATAAAGGACAGTTTTACATGCACATCAAGGCATTCGAACTGATGATGAAAACCGGCAGCCTGCCCTGCAATATTAAATTTATGATTGAGGGGGAAGAAGAAGTAGGTTCGGACAACCTGGGTATTTTTGTGCAGCAGAACAAAGAAAAGTTAAAGGCCGATGTGGTTTTGATTTCGGATACTTCGATGCTGAGTATGGAAAACCCTTCTTTGGAAACCGGTTTGCGTGGCTTGTCTTATTTGGAAGTAGAAGTAACGGGTCCATCACGCGATCTGCATTCGGGCGTTTACGGCGGCGCAGTTGCCAATCCGATCACCATACTTGCTAAAATGATCGCTTCTTTTCATGACGAAAATAACCACATCACCATTCCCGGTTTTTATGATGATGTTCTTGAACTGACGAATGTAGAAAAACATGCCCTAAACGAAGCACCATTCAATGCAGAAGCTTACAAAAAAGATTTGAACATCAATGAACTTTGGGGCGAAAAAGGTTATAGCACTTTAGAACGGACCGGCACACGGCCAACTTTAGAACTGAACGGCATTTGGGGGGGGTACATTGGCGAAGGCGCTAAAACTGTACTGCCATCAAAAGCTTCGGCTAAAATTTCCATGCGTTTGGTGCCTGATCAAAGTTCGGCTAAAATTACAGAATTGTTTACCAAGCATTTTGAAACAATCGCACCGCCTACTGTAAAAGTAAAAGTTACACCGCATCATGGTGGAGAGCCGGTTGTTACGCCAACATCAAGCGCAGCTTTTCGTGCAGCCGAAAAAGCAATTGAAGAATCTTTTGGTAAAAAACCAATTCCAACACGGGGCGGGGGAAGCATCCCGATCGTGGCTTTGTTTGAGAAAGAATTAGGCATAAAAACAGTATTGATGGGTTTCGGATTAGATAGCGACGCGCTGCATTCGCCAAATGAGAAGTACGATATTTTTAACTATTACAAAGGCATTGAAACTATTCCGTTGTTCTATAAATATTTTACCCAGCTATCAGCAGAAGTGTAATCAGGTTAACGAAGGGTTTAAATTTTAATATGCTTCTTTTACCACTAAAAAATTTGCAACATTTGTTTTTGTTACCCGAATAAGTAATGCAGTTACATTTAACTTCAATCAAAATATAAATGAGCAAAATATTAGTATTTGGTGCATCAGGCCAGTTAGGCCAGTGTTTAAAGCAGGTGGCTGCCGAAATGGATATTACAGATATTGCCTTTCCTAATGAAACAGAAGCAAATATTTTAAACCCGGAAGCCTTGCAACAACTTTTTACCAATCACCAGCCAAAATACTGCATCAATTGTGCTGCTTATACTGCTGTTGACAAAGCGGAAGATGAACTGGAGCTGGCACGAAAAATCAATAAAACAGGCGTAGAAAATATTGCAGCTTTGTGCAAAGGATTTGACACCGCTTTTGTGCAGATCTCTACCGATTTTATTTTCGCTGGCAATACGCCTCATCCTTTAACAGAAACAGATCCTACAGAACCCATTAGCGTTTACGGATTGACCAAGCTGGAAGGCGAGCAGGTCATCCCGAATTACACTGACAAATATTTTATCCTGCGTACCAGCTGGCTTTACTCCGAACATGGGAACAATTTTGTAAAAACCATGCTTAAATTAGGTAAAGAAAGGGATGAACTTAAAATAATTGCCGATCAGGTTGGAACGCCAACTTATGCCATTGACCTGGCTTCGGCTATATTGCAGATCATTGAATCAGGCAGTGAGGCTTACGGCATTTATCATTACAGTAATGAAGGTGTAACTTCCTGGTACGATTTTGCCCAGGGCATTTTCGACATCAGTAAAACTTCTGTAAAAGTGCTCCCAATCCGTACCGCAGAATATCCAACAAAAGCTACCCGTCCGGCTTATTCTGTTATGGACAAAGCCAAGATCAAAAAAACATTCGGCATCGAAATCCCTTACTGGCGACATAGTTTGGAGAGATGTATTCTGGCATTGGCACAACAAGATTAATAACCAACATAACAAGTCCTAAATAAAAATTATGAAAGGAATTATCCTTGCAGGCGGATCCGGCACACGCCTTTACCCAATTACAAAAGCCATCAGTAAACAGTTGATGCCGATCTATGATAAGCCAATGATCTATTATCCGCTGTCAGTACTTATCCATTCAGACATACGCGAAATCCTGATCATTACCACACCCGAAGACAGCAGCAGTTTTAAACGTTTATTGGGCGACGGCAGTGAATTGGGTTGCCGCTTTGAATTTGCCGTACAGGAAAAACCGAACGGTTTGGCACAGGCTTTTGTAATTGGCGAAGAGTTTATCGGGCAAGATAAAGTCGCCTTGATTTTGGGCGATAATATTTTTTACGGAACAGGCTTTGGCCGGCTAATGCGGAAATTTAACGAAGTAGATGGCGCTGCTATTTTTGCGTATCAGGTTTCTGACCCGGAACGTTACGGGGTGGTAGAGTTTGATGCCGATTTTAAAGCTTTGTCGATTGAAGAAAAACCGCTTCAGCCTAAATCTAATTACGCTGTTCCGGGATTGTATTTTTACGATAACGACGTGGTGCAGATTGCTAAAGACATTCCCTTATCTCCACGCGGGGAATACGAAATTACCGATGTAAACAAAGTATATCTGGAACGTAGAAAGCTGCATGTAGGCGTAATGGACCGGGGAACCGCATGGTTGGATACAGGTACTTTTGATTCTTTAAGCGATGCTACGGAGTTTGTACGTGTGATAGAAAAACGTCAGGACACTAAGATTGGTTGCATAGAAGAAGTTGCTTTTCGTCGGGGTTTTATGAACGAAGAACAATTGCGTGTACTGGCAGAAAGATACCGGAAAAGCGGTTACGGAGCTTACCTGTTAAAATTGCTCACTAAATCTACCCATTAGCACAAACTTTTATGCTTCGTTTACGGTACTGTTTTAAATGAAATACAAATGGAAAATAAAGTTAAGGTAAACGAAGAAAATAGTCAGTTTGAACTGGAAACACCGGAAGGTTTAGCTTTAATTGCTTTTGAAATGGACGCCAACATCCTGTCTGTTTTGCATACAGAGGTTCCGGAAGCGGCGGAAGGAAAGGGCGTTGGTTCGGAGTTGGCAAAGTTTGCTTTGGATTATGCCCGTGAAAATCAACTGAAAGTAGCGGTGCATTGCCGGTTTGTACAGGTGTTTTTGCAACGGCATCCTGAATATCAGGATCTGATCGTTAAATAGTTCCGGGCATGTTTCAGGCTTTTGATAAAAATATAACCACTTATTTAGAGTTGTCTTTACAGGAATCGGAACTTGTCCATCATTATTTTCAGCATAAAACCTATCCAAAGAAAACACTGTTGCTCAAGCCTGGCCAGGTTTGTAACTTCGAAGCCTATCTACTAAATGGTTGTGTTAAGAAATATTATATTGACCAAGACGCTAATGAAACCATTTTACAGTTTGCAGTAGAAGACTGGTGGGTAAGCGATATTGCGAGCTTTTGCCAACAAATCCCTTCCCGTTTATACATTGAAACCATGGAAGAAACTGAGTTGCTGCAAATCAATTATCAGGAAAAAGAATTGTTATTTAAGCAGGTGCCAAAATTGGAAAGGGTTTTCCGGCTGCTGGTACAAAGGAGTTACTCAGTTTTAGAGGACCGTTTTTTTACTGTGATCACAGATTCCGCTGAAGCCCGTTACCTTAATTTTGTTAAAAAATATCCCATGCTGCCCCAGCGTGTGCCCCAATACCAGATTGCTTCTTATCTCGGCATTACTCCGGAAGCGCTTAGCCGTATTAAAGCTTCGTTATCGCATAAAAAGTAAGTTTTTTTCTTAACCTGCATCAACTTAAATTTCTATACCGATAACCGATATTTGTGCTGTTCATTTCGGCCTAAGTTCCGCTGTTAACGAACACATAAAATTTAACGGTAAAAAGAGTATGGCAAACACAATTCTTCACAAATCAAGCAGCCGCGGGCATGCAAACCATGATTGGTTAGACAGTTATCACACTTTTAGTTTTGCTAATTATTACAATCCTGACAGGATCAGTTTTGGTGCATTGCGCGTTTTAAATGATGATACGGTTGCCGGTGGCAGAGGCTTTGGCAGCCACCCGCATGACAATATGGAGATCGTTAGTATTCCGTTGGAAGGCGATCTGGAGCATGAAGATAACCTGGGCAATATAGCCGTGATCAGAAAAGGTGATGTGCAGATCATCAGTGCCGGAACAGGTGTTTTTCACAGTGAAAAAAACAAAAACCCGAACCGGCCGGTACAATTCCTACAGATCTGGTTGTTTCCCAACAAAATGAATGGTGCGCCAAGATACGATCAGGTTTCTTTGGATGTAAAAGACCGACACAACAATTTCCAGCAAATCCTTTCTCCAAATCCTGATGATGCCGGTGTTTGGGTGCAGCAGGATGCCTGGTTTAGTTTGGGTAAATTTGATGAGGGGTTCACAACCAGTTATCAAATTAAAAAACCTGGCAATGGCGTTTATGCTTTTGTGCTGGAAGGCGATGTAACAATTAACGGACAAGAATTAAACCGCCGCGATGGTTTTGGCATTTGGGGTACCGATCAGTTTAACTTTACGGCAAATTCAGAAGGAGCCGAGGTTTTGTTGATGGATGTACCAATGAACGCTTAATCATTAATTTTTTAATCCTGGAAGCTGGAGCAGTTTGTTTAAAAATATCTTCCTGCTTCTTTCGTTTTTAGCAATATGCACCGATTAAATATTCTGGCCATCCATCGCGACACTAAAATTTTAGCAACTGTTTTGCGGTTGATCAATTTAAATGAACAATGGAACGCAATTGGTGCCACAACTGATGAAGAAGCTATAACCATGTTCGGGCAGCAGCCGGTTGGCCTAATTTTGTTTTGTGCCGGGATTGATCCTGAAAATGAAGCAAAACTAAAAGCTGTTTTTAGTGCCCAAAATCCTGCGCCTATTTTTTTACAGCATTATGGTGGCGGAAGTGGCTTGCTGAATGCCGAAATTTATGAAGCACTGGCTAAGCAGGGACATTGATTTGATTGGTTGCGGGTTTTCTTTTAAACATTGGGTTGAAACCCAATGTTACAAAATTGGCCGAGCCTACAGCTCTTGTAAGTGCTTTACATGGCCATTTTTTTAGTAAAAGGCGTAGCCTTGACCTATATATGGTAACAACGGAATTTATTCCGTTGCTGTACAAAATTGGTCAGTACAAGGCAGAAACCGCTTCCAAAATATCCTCAACCTTAACTGTTTCCGGTGCTTTTTCCTGTTGCTTCTGCACAAATTTCAGCACTTCATTCTTGCTTCTTAACGCTTCTGGCACTTCAAAATACAAAACTTTACTGCGCGTTTTCCAAGGCGTATGCTGCGGATTGGTTTGCGCATACAGCACCACAACCGGGGTTTGTGTTGCTGCCGCAATATGCACCGGGCCGGTATTTACCGAAAGCAGGAGTGGTGCTTCTTTTATCAGGCAAATAAATTCATCCAGGTTTAGTAAACCGGCAATAGAAAAAGCATTTGTGCCAATGCCCTGCTGGATTTCATCCGTCAGTTGCTTTTCTGCTGAAGAACCTGTTAATAACAGTTGATAACCAAAATCCAAGATCAATTTTTTTCCAACCTCAATCCAATTTTTGATTGGATACTGCCTTTTCGGTTCACTAACACCAGGATGCAAGATCATCCAGGGTTTTTGCAGGTTGATGCTGTTTTTATGCAGCTTTTTTTTTGTCGGTTCCCAGGCATCAGGAATTTGGATAGATAAATGATCATTGGAAGTACGGGCGCCAACAGTTGCAACCAAATCCAAATCGCGTTCTACCTGGTGTTTAATAAAAGTATATGGTTCTTCATCCGGAACCCAATTGGTTAATAATTGGTATGGATTTTCCCGGCATAAAGCCAAGCGGAGAGGAATATCAGCGAGATAAGCAAGCATAATAGCAGGCATTGGGTTCTGACTAAAAACCGTAAAAACAACCGCTGCATCAAACTGCTTTTCTTTCAAAACCTCAACTAAACTAAAAAAATCAGGACCAAAAGAAGCATTGCTGGTTTTTACCCAAGGGACATCGAACATTAAAGTTTCATCGATTAAAGGAATGTTGCGGGCAATGCCGGCAGCCATGGAGGAAGTCAAAACTGTAATGCGGCTGTTAAAAGTTTCTTTCAATGCACGAATTGCAGGTGTTGACATGAGCAGGTCGCCCATATTGTCCAAGCGGATCACGAGCATGTTTTTACAGCTTTGCCAGGAGGGGCTCATCGGCTTAAATACCCAGATCAGTACTGTGAATATCAGCAATATAAGCTGCTGCCTGGAAAAAGTTTTTAGCTCTATAATCCGGCGTTCGGTCGGTATTCATTATCCATTCTGTTTCATTGCCGTTATCAATCAAAACCGTTTGGCAACCGGCCTTTTTCCCGGCTTCCACATCGTTTAAAATATCACCGATCATCCAGGATTGTTTAAGGTCGATCTGGTGTTCCTCTGCTGCTTGTAAGATCATGCCTGGTTTTGGTTTCCGAAAATTACATTCTACCGTATATTTTTCAACTGTTCCCTGCGGATGGTTGAAGCTCCAGTAAAAATCATCAAACCTGATTTTATCTGGTTCCAGCAAGGCCTGTATTTTATCTTTTACGTTGAGGAGCGCTTCTTCCTTAAAATAACCACGTGCCACACCGGATTGATTGGAGACCATGATAAAAACATAACCCTGCGCTTTCAATAATTTCAATCCTTCAATTACACCTTCCTGTAAAGTAATCAATTCAGGGTTGACGTTGTAAGGAATATCCGATATCAGCGTTCCGTCTTTATCAATAAAAATAGCTTTGTTCATTTCGTAAAGATAGTTGATCCTTCTGCAAGCTATGTATCCTGACTTTCGGTCTTATTGACTTTCTGACTTCTTCCAATGCTTCTTTTACCCTTATAAAATTAGTGTTTATTTTATTGCAGCTGTTTTTTTCGTTCTGGCTGTTTTGTTTTTTCTGTTGAGCAAATGGTTTTCTACCAAACGGGAAATGGTATGCAAAAGATGCAGGTGGATTTCCTGGATGCGGTGAGGATTGTTTGAAGGCACAATCACGTTTAAATGCGCGTAAGTGGCTGCTTCCCCGCCGCCTTTTCCCAATAGCGCAATGCAAGTCATTTGTTTTTTATGTGCCACTTTTATCGCATTTACCACGTTTACCGACTGTCCGCTGGTGCTCAAGCAAAGCAGAATATCACCTTTTTTGCCGTAAGTTTCTACCTGGCGTGAAAAAACATCGTCAAAACCAACATCATTTGCGAAACCAGTGAGCACAGAAGTATCCGCCGCCAGCGAAATAACCGGTAAGCCTTGCCTTTCCGAACTTTCAAAATGGCTCATCATTTCTGCTGTAAAATGCAAACTTCCGGCTGCGCTGCCGCCGTTGCCGCAAACCAATAGTTTTTTATCTGCTGCCAACGCATTGCTGATGAGTGTTGCCGCTTGTGCAACCGGGATGCGCAATGCCCTTTTTGCACGTAAAAAAGTATCGGCCGCTTTATCAAAAGCATGGTCAATCAGCATCAGTTCATTGTCTTCTTCGCCAAAAGCAGAAGTATTGCCATGAATGATCTTCTCGTACATGCTAATGGCCATTTCAGAAATTTTATGCCAGGTAAACAAAGCATTTACCCTGCGAATGGCGTTGTCGCGCATATCGTTCAGCATTTTTTTATTGCTGATGAGTTCAAATATTTTCTGTGCGAGGACATCGGGATTATTTGGCGGAATAAGAAAACCGGTTTTTCCGTCGGCTACGCTATGTTTGATGCCGCCAACATCTGCGCCAATTACAGGCGTACCGCAAGCCATGGCTTCGAGCGGTGTAATGCCAAAAGGCTCATACCAGGGCGTAGTGATAAAAATATCGGCAGCAGCATAATAATATTTCAGTATGTCGCGGTTTTTGCGGCCAACAAAAGTAACATCGGCCAAAACACCATGATCTGCGGCCATCTTTTTGAGGCGCAGCATTTCCGGGTTCTGGTCGGTTTCCGGGTTGTCTGCTTCCCCGCCTACAACCACCAAACGTAAAGGCGTATCTGTTTTCTTCACCTTTACCAGCGCACGGATCACGTTGTCTATCCCTTTCCTTGGAACCATACGGCCTAATTGCAGGATAATGTTTTCGTTGGTTTCGAGGTTGAGGATCATGCGGGCCAGTTTTTTATCGATCGGATAAAATTCAGTCGGACAAAAACCGCATGGGATGATGGTGATATTGTTTGGATCAGCGTTATAATAATTGATTAGGTCTTCCTGGTCCTGCGGACATTCAGCAATGATCTGGTCTGCTTGTCGTGCAATATCTTCTTCTATTAAAATGCGCTCTTTCGGAAACTTGTCCTGATCGCCCTGATGAATCTGACGGACATGCCCCAAAGCATGATAAGTAATAACAAAAGGTAATTTCAGTTTTGCTTTTAAATTGCAGGCAACCAGGCCAGACATCCAGAAATTGGCATGAACCAATGCGTAATCTATTTTTTCACGTGCGATAAAAGCAATCATCTCGGCCGTAAAGTCCGGCATATATTGCAGCAGGTTTTCCTTTGGGATAAAGCTTTCCGGCCCGGCAGTAACATGGATAATGCGCACGCCTTGCACCCAGCAAATAATTTCAGGAAAACGGGTATCGTCCCGGCGGGTAAAAATATCAACTTCATATCCGGATTGTGCGATATGTTTGGCCAGTTCCCCAACATACACATTTTGTCCGCCGCTGTCTACACCGCCCAGCATAGCCAGAGGAGAAGCATGTTCACTTATAAAGGCTATCCTGTTTTTCATATTTAGGTATTAGGTTCAAAGAGCTTAAATTTTGGTTAGTAAAGAGTTGTTTTTGACAACAGCATCTGTAAAAAGCTGTTTCCATTCTGTCGAGAAACGGTTCAGGTTAAAAAGATGTAATGCAGAATGCCGGGCTTTTGCACCAATTTGAACAGCAAGTTGAGGGCCGTCTAATAATTCCTGCATTTTATCGATCAGGTAATTCAAATCTGAATGTACAAAACCCGAAACCTCATTACCGATTAGGGTTGGCAGTTCCGTAGTTGCCAGTCCAACAACAGGCATTCCCATCATCATTGCCTGGTAAACTGTAAATCCGGGACTCGCATAAAGATCCGGGCAAAATAAAAAACGATACTGGCTTATTTTTTCTGGAAGGTTTTGGTACGTTACATCTTTTTTGCCAATTTGTATCACATCCAATGGCAATGCTTCTTTTACCTGCATAAAAACAGTATGCCCGCCAACTTGGTCATCAACAGGATGTTCATCTAAAACCACAACGCCACATGCTTTTTCGCCAGAAAAAGAAACGGTATCAGTTGGCGCGCCGTTTTCAATCACCGTTACGGGCAATTGGTTATTGTCCCACATTAAAGCATTGTAATGATTAACATGAACTAAATGAACATCCTGGTCTTCAACAATGTGTTTTGCGTTTGTAGGATGTTGTTTTGGCGGATGATGTTCCAGATAAATTTTTGGAAGTTCGCGTTGTTTGTCGGATAAAATTTCGTATTGGTCAGTTTGATAACTGTGTTCATCCTGAAATAAAATACAATCCAATTCCAGTTCTTTTATCGCTGAAGCAGCTGTTTCGATCACGTTTTTTTGTAAAGAAAACTGCCGCCGGAAGGATTCGTTTTGACCTTCAGGAATATAAATTTCAAAATCCCCCTGAGCTAAAGCAAACAAATATTGCTGCCGAATAGGCCAGGTGAAGATTTTATAACGTTGATCCATGTAAAATTTATAATTCAAATAATCGACTAATTTCTGATTTTTTTGTAATTGCTAACATAGCAGTATTTTATTTAGTTTGATTTGTGGATAATTTATTACCACAAAATTCTTCATGCTTCTTTTATGGCAGAAAAATAATCGGGTAAAATAGTAAAATATCCTGAAATGATGCCACAAGTGCTACCTTTGCCAACAGAAATTTTAAAATGAAGTTTATTTATAAAAGCTGGTGGAAATTACTGGCCGTTGTAATGGTTGGTTACACGCTGATTGCCGGTTTATTGTTGCACGTACCAGCGCTGCCTATTTTGCACGAAACCATTCGTAACCTTTATTTCCATGTACCGATGTGGATGGCCATGCTGGTGATCTTTAGCATTTCTGTTTTTTACAGCGTTAAATATTTGCGTACAAATAAAGAAGAGTACGATTTAATTGCCGTGGAATGTGTAAACACCGGCATTGTGTTTTTTATTTTTGGTTTGGTTACCGGGATGATCTGGGCAAAATATACATGGGGGGAATATTGGAGCAACGACCCAAAGCAAAACAGCGCGGCCATTGCTTTTTTATTGTATTGTGCTTATTTGGTGTTGCGTAATTCTATTGATGAAGAACAAAAAAGAGGTAAAATAGCTGCTGTATATAATATTTTTGCTTTTCCCATCATGATTGTGCTGATCTTTATTTTGCCGCGCTTAACCGATTCCCTTCATCCTGGAAGCGGTGGAAATCCTGCTTTTGGTAAATATGATCTGGATAACCGGATGCGGATTGTACTTTATCCTGCTTTTATTGCCTGGCCGCTTATTGCCGTTTGGATTGCAACCCTTCGTTACCGCATCCGTTTAATTGAAAACAAAAAGAATACCATAGAATAACCAGATGAAGAAGATCCTGTTGTCACTTTTACTTTTATTTTCCGCAACGCTGCTTTTTGCCCAGCAAAACAATGATGTGGAAATGGCAGACCAAATGAGAAGTTCGGGAAAGATTTATGTAGTGATTGCTACCATCGTCATCATTTTCATTGGATTGGCTGTTTACCTCTTCACTATAGATCAGCGTTTAAAAAAGATAGAGCGCGATAACTAACCAAACTAAAATAAGTAAATCAATTAACCATACTGGATGCTGAAACGTATACGCTGGCTATAAAGAATTTGTGTAATTGAAATAATTTCTTTCAACTTTGCATACCTTTTATAAACCAGTTAACGTAACAAAATTAGTTATGAATAATTCACTTATTTTGTCAGAAACTGAAAATCACTTTTTTAGTGATGTTTGTCAGTTTTTTGACCATGCAGCGCAGTTTACCAACCACAATGCCGGATTGTTGGATCAAATAAAATCCTGTAACAGCGTTTTCCGTTTTCGTTTCCCCATCCGTAAAGGCAATGGCATTGAGGTAATTGATGCCTGGCGTGTAGAACATTCGCACCATCAGTCGCCAACAAAAGGCGGTATCCGTTACAGCGAAATGGTGAATGAAGATGAAGTAATGGCACTTGCTGCTTTAATGACCTATAAATGTGCCATTGTAAACGTTCCTTTTGGCGGTGCAAAAGGCGGGATCAAGATCAACCCTAAAAACTATACTGAACAGGAACTTGAAAACATTACGCGCCGTTACACGGTAGAATTGATTAAAAAGAACTTTATCGGGCCAAGTATTGATGTTCCGGCACCGGATTATGGATCAGGCGAGCGTGAAATGAGCTGGATTGCAGATACTTATGCTACTATGAACCCTGGTCAGTTAGATGCTTTGGGAGCCGTTACCGGGAAGCCACTTGCCCTGCATGGTATTGCCGGCCGTCGCGAAGCCACCGGACGTGGCGTAGCCATTGCCACCCGTGAATGTGTAAGTGTTGCAGAAGACATGAAAAAAATCGGCCTGCTGCCAGGAATTTCCGGCAAGCGTGTGATTGTACAGGGATTAGGAAACGTAGGCTTTTATTCGGCTAAGTTTTTGGCAGAGTTTGGTGCTTTGATCGTGGGCATTTGTGAGTATGAAGGTGCTATTTATAACGAAGACGGGCTGGATGTAAATACTGTTTTTGAGCACAGAAAAGCTACAGGTTCTATTTTGGGTTATCCTTTGGCAGCCAAAGAGTTTAAAAATTCGATGGAAGGTTTGGAGCAGCCCTGTGATATTTTAGTTCCGGCTGCACTGGAAAACCAGGTCACGGAAGATAACATTCGTCGCATACAGGCAAAGATCATTACCGAAGGGGCTAACGGCCCGACTTCGCCGGAGGCAGAAGCAATTTTTACAGAACGGGGCGGCATTATTATTCCGGATATGTATGCCAATGCGGGCGGTGTAACCGTTTCTTATTTTGAGTGGTTGAAGAACCTATCGCACGTTGCTTTTGGCCGGATCAACCGCCGGTTTGAAGAAACAGCCAGTTTAAATTTAGTAAATATGGTGGAAGGCATAACGGGCGTAGCTTTATCACCGATGCAAAGATCTTCTATTGTAAAAGGGGCATCGGAACTGGAACTGGTGAATTCCGGTTTGGAAGACACCATGATCCGTTCTTACCATGAAATTCGGGAAACGTTCGTTCAAACACCTAAGATCGACACGTTGAGAACAGCGGCTTTTGTAGGTGCGATTAATAAAATTGCTGTTTCCTACAAGAACCTGGGCATTTGGCCATAAGCAACAATTTTTATCCTATAAAAGAAGCTTTTCCAAAATAAGGAAAAGCTTCTTTTGTTTAGAATATTTCTAAATAGCATATAGAAACCTGAAAAAAAGTATTACGAACTTTGTTTTGTATTTTTGTGTGCTTATTAAAACCAGGGATTACCAGATGAAAAAAAGTTCAATTTTAGGTATTATCGTGATTGCTGTTGCTATATGTATCATTATTAGTACTTATGCAGATACCAGCACTTACGGTTCTTTTACTGATGCCAAACATACAAATAGCGAATTGCACGTTGTCGGGCATTTGAACAAACAGAAACAACTGATTTACGACGCGAAGAAAGACGCCAATTATTTTTCGTTTTTTATGAAAGATAATAAAGGCGAAGAATGCAAGATTGTATTCACCGGTACAAAGCCACAAGACTTTGAACGTTCGGAACAAATTGTTTTAACCGGACAAATGGTAGGCAGCGAGTTCCACGCTTCTAAAATATTAATGAAATGCCCTTCCAAATACACTCAGGATAAAATAGACGTTACAGAAGCAAGAGCATCAAAACAAGCTTCAATTTAATTTTAATGGACATACAATTTAAAGGGGAGCACCTTTTGCCGGGACAGCTCGGTCAGTTCTTTGTAATTCTGGCATTTGGCTCGGCACTTTTTTCTGCGATCTGCTATTACTTTGCTACCGTAAATAAAAATCAACTCGACCAATCCTGGAAAAAGCTGGCCCGTTACGGTTATTTTGTCAATACAGTTTCGGTTATTGGTATTGGTTCTTGTCTTTTTTACATCATTTACACCAATTTATTTGAGTATCATTATGCCTGGGCGCATTCTTCCAAAACGCTGCCGGTTTATTACATCATCTCCAGTTACTGGGAAGGGCAGGAGGGCAGTTTCTGGCTTTGGGGTTTCTGGCAGGCCCTGCTGGGCAACATTCTGATCTGGAAAGCCAAATCCTGGGAAAACCCAGTGATGGCAGTTGTGGCTTTATCGCAAGCTTTTATTGCTTCTATGTTGATTGGTGTAGAGATGCTGGGCACACGTGTAGGCAGTTCTCCGTTTATTTTACTTCGCCAAGCTATAGAAGCACCTATCTTTAACCGCCCTGATTATTTAACTTATATTAAAGATGGCAACGGCTTAAATCCTTTGCTCCAAAATTATTGGATGGTCATCCATCCGCCAACGCTGTTCCTTGGTTTTGCCTCGATGGTTGTTCCTTTTGCTTACGCCATTGCCGGTTTATGGCAGCGGCGGTATAAAGAATGGATCAAACCAGCTATTTCTTACTCGCTTTTTGCGGTGATGGTTTTGGGGACAGGTATTATTATGGGTTCTTTCTGGGCTTATGAATCTTTAAACTTTGGCGGTTTCTGGGCTTGGGACCCGGTGGAGAATGCTTCTTTTATCCCCTGGTTAACGTTGATCGGCGGTGTGCATGTGCTGATTGTTTACAAAAACACCGGCCATTCCTATTTTACGGCTGCTTTTTTAGTCATCATCAGTTTCATACTGGTTTTATATGCCTCTTTTTTAACCCGGAGCGGAATTTTGGGCAATACTTCCGTTCATGCTTTTACTGATCTGGGCATGAGCTGGCAACTGCTGGTTTTCCTGTTTGCTTTTATTGCCATATCGGTTTGGATGCTGGTTTCGCGTTGGAAAGAACTGCCCATCACCAAAAAAGATGAAGAAACGTACTCGCGCGAATTCTGGATGTTTGTTGGCGCTGTTTTCCTGGCCTTGTCTTGTTTACAGTTGGTCATTGTAACTTCTATTCCCGTTTGGAATGCCGTCTTCGGTACAAAAACTGCTCCGCCAACAGAACCTGTAAAGCTGTATAACATCGTGCAATCCTCTTTTGCGGTAGTTATAACACTGCTGATGGGTTTTGCTCAATTTTTAAAATATAAAAGATCAGATGCGACTACTTTCCTCATCCGGTCTATGGTTTATCTGGTTTTTGCCGCTTTAATCAGTGGGGTTATCATTTGGGCATCCGGACTTTATCACACACAGTTGGTTTACATGCTGGTTATTTTCGGTTCGGTTTATGCGTTATTGGCCAACACTAAATACCTGGCTGATATCTTTAAAGGCAAAACCAAGTTAGTTGGTTCTGCCGTGGCGCATATTGGCTTTGCTTTGCTGCTGATTGGCGCTGTCATTTCCTCAGGGACCAGTAAAGTTATCACGATAAATGATAGTGGTGTAGGTTTTGGGACTGAGTTTGAAAAAGTAGGCAACTCACGTGAAAACTTAAGATTGGATTTTAACACACCTGTAAAAGTTGGCCCTTACACCGCAACTTATGTAGGCGATTCATTAAACGGGCCAAACCATTATTTTAAAGTGAATTACAAACGTATTGATGACAGGACAGGCAAAGTAAAAGAGAACTTTACTTTGCTGCCAAATGCGCAAGCTAATCGGAAATTTGGTTTGGTTTCTTCTCCGGATACGCGGCATTATGTTTTCAAAGACATGTATTCTTACGTAAGTATTGCCTGGCCGATGAAATTTCAGGACAACCAGGTGGCCGAAAACGAAGGCCATGGCGAAAGCAATGATGACAAAGAATATGCAAAACCTGTTGCACATGAAATGAAAATTGGCGATACCATTCGTTATCGCGCCGGTTTGATCATTTTAAAAGCTTTGAATAAAGATGCAAAAGTGCGTGATATTTCTTTGGGCAAGAATGATGTATCTGTTGGTGCACAGTTAGAAGTACAAAGCAATGGTAAAGTGTTTACCACTGAACCAATTTTCATGATCAAAGGCGGCAGTAAGTTTGATTTTAGTAAAAAGGTGGACAGTGCCGATTTGAAAGTACGTTTCTCTAACATTTTGCCTGAAAAAGGCAAAATGGAAATCACGACTTATGTAAAACCGGAAGGCGAGAAGCCCTATATTGTAATGAAGGCAATTGAGTTTCCATCGATCAATTTTTTCTGGTCGGGAACTATTATTATGGTAATCGGTTTTCTGCTTTCTATCTTCCGCAGAAACAAAGAATTAAAAACAGTTTAAAATACTTCTTTTAGCATGATAAAAACAGTGTTCTTGATCCTGATGCTGGCCGGTATGGCAACAGTTCCAGTTAAAGCGCAAACAGCAGCCGAAAAACAAGTAGCTGCAGCGGTTGAAACGTTGACGAAAGCAATGATCGATGCCAATAAAACGGCTTTGGAAAACATCAGTTCGGATGCTTTAAGTTAAGGCCATTCCAGCGGGAAAATTCAGGACAAAGCTGCTTTTGTGGATGCCATTGTAAGCGGGCAATCAGATTTTGTTACGATCAATCTAACAGATCAAACTATTTCGGTAAAAGATCAAACTGCAATTGTACGCCACAAATTTTCTGCCCAAACCAACGACGGTGGAAAACCCGGAAGCGTAAACATTGGAGTTATGCAGGTTTGGGTGAAAGAAAAAGGCAAATGGATATTGCTGGGACGGCAAGCGTTTAAACTTTAAAAAGCTTTATCAGCTTATCACTTCTAACAAAAATAAAGTAGAAATTTTTCTAAGATTAAAAGAAAAAATTCTAAATTTGATTTTTAAGACGAAGGTGATGGCTAAAAAAGAAAAAACCAAAGGTTTGGATAAACCTGCAAAAGAAAAAACACCTGGCACTTATGCCGATGGCAAAGATTACCCTAAAAATGTAGTTAATGAAGCGGCAGTTGCCTATCAATCGTTATATGCAAACCCCATCAATTTATTAACCAGTTCTAAAAAAGGGCTTGATCCAAAAGCTGCCTTAGATTTTCTTGATTTGTCGGGTTTTAGCCAGGATGAGTTTCAGGAAACTTTTAAAACCACGGTAAAGACCATCCAAAATTATGGCCGTAATGAACTGAAACTGGATGCTGCGTTAAGTGAGAAATTGCTAAAATCCTTTGCTTTATTTGAAAAAGGTATCGAGGTGTTTGGTACAGCACAGGCTTTTCATCAGTGGCTTACGGTATCCGCTTATGGCTTGGGCAACCAAATTCCGTTTGAAATAATGGACACGATCACGGGCATTGGTTTAATTGAAGAAGAACTGATCCGGATAGCTTATGGCGATTTAGCCTAAACCATGTTTATTTATCGGATTGCGCTAAGCATTTATGCAGATGTTTTAAAAGCCTCTGGCAGGGCAGCCAGGTGGAACCTGAATGAGACAGAAATGATTTATACTTCTTCCAGCCGGTCTTTAGCTTGTTTAGAAAACGTGGTGCATCGCGGTCAGCTTGGCTTAAATCAAATTTTTAGTGTGATGACCATTCAGGTAGATGATAAAATCGAAAAGGAAAAGATCAGGTTAAACGATCTTCCTGTTGATTGGAAAGAATTTTATCAGATGCCAGTGACACAGGCTATTGGAGAAAAATGGATCAGCACAAAACGTACAGCAGTAATGGAAGTGCCGTCTTCTATTGTAGAAGAGGAAGTTAACTATTTAATCAATCCAAAACATCCTGATTTTAATTTAATTAAGCTGATCAAAACAGATCCTTTTGTGTTTGATAAAAGGATTAAACTATAGCTTCTTTTACCGCTTAAAAATATGCGCATAACACTGGTTGGCTCGGGCAATGTAGCAACGCATTTGGGTGCAGGTTTAAAAAATGCCGGTCATCAAATTGTTCAGGTTTGGAGCCGTAACCTGCAAAATGCCGCTTTGCTTGCTTATCACTTAAAGGCTGAACCAATTGATGAATTAAACAATATTCATGCGGAAACAGATCTCATCGTCATCTCCGTAAAAGATGATGCGGTTGAAACGGTTGCTTCTTTTATCCCCATAAAAACAGTACCGGTTGTACATACCTGCGGTACGGTGGATATGCAGGTTTTAGGGAAATATTTTGACAGTTGCGGTGTATTTTATCCGCTGCAAACTTTTTCTAAAACCCGGGAAATAGATTTTCTTACCGTTCCGCTTTGCATAGAAAGTACCGATAAAAACAGCACGGCACTGCTGCTGGAATTGGCGCGAACCATCAGCAATCAAGTAAATTATATTAATTCTGCCCAACGAAGGATATTGCATCTGGCAGCTGTTTTTGCCTGTAATTTCCCCAATTATTTATATTCGGTTTCGGCCGGCTTATTAAAAGGACAACAAATGGATTTTGAACTGCTCAAGCCATTGATCCTGGAAACAGCTTTGAAAGTGCAGCAATTTTTACCAACAGAAATGCAAACAGGGCCGGCTGTTCGTGGTGATCAAAAAACCATGGCCATACATTTAGAGTTGTTAAAACAGCATCCGAAATTGCAGAAAATATACCGCTTGCTCAGTCAGGGTATTATCAAAATGGACGAATAAGGTTCGGCCTGAACTAAAATTATTACTTTTGTGTGTAATGGAAATTTATAACGTCAGGATTAACTTTGAAGAAGCAGGAATAAAAACTGTTGAATTGCCGATGGCAGAAGGGGAATCTGTATTAGATATTTGCCTTGAAAATGGAATTGAGCTGCAACACAACTGTGGCGGCGTTTGCGGATGCAGTACTTGCCATATTTATGTAAACAAAGGAATGAACAACGTGCAGGAAATATCCGACAAAGAAGAGGATTTTATAGACCGTGCCGTTAACCCGCGCATCACTTCCCGCTTAGGTTGCCAATGTGTGATGATTGATGGCAATATCGAAGTCACAATTCCGGACCAATCGCAATTTCTTGGCCATTAATTCATTTCAAACTTAAAATTACTATGGATAATAATTTTGCCCTACCCATTCATTGGAATGATTACGAAGACATTGCCATGGAACTTTACGAAAAGTTTGGCGACGGTTTTGATGAACCTAAAATATACCGTTTACGCTTTACCGATCTGCTGGAATGGGTACTTTCGCTGCCTAATTTTGTAGGCAAACGCGAAGAAAGCAACGAAGGCCACCTGGAACAAATCCAAACCGCCTGGGCTTACGAGTGGCGGGATAATCAGTAACGTTGGTATCAAGTAGTTAGTAGCAAGTATCAAGACAAAAAGGCATGGTGCTTAACAATTTTGACGCATTTATTTTTCTCTCAGCTTTAGTTCCGCATTTCTTGATACTTGCTACTAAATACTAACTACTTCTTCTATGCTCCAAAAACTAAAAAACATCAAAGCTTTTATCCTGGACGTAGATGGCGTACTCACCAACGGCGATGTTACCGTTGCAGAGAATGGCGACCAGATGCGGCATTTTAACGTAAAGGATGGCTATGCCATTAATCACGCCATTAAATCCGGTTATTATGTTGCTGCAATTTCCGGTGGAAGATCACAAGGTGTTTTATCACGTTTAAGCGGTTTAGGTGTAAAAGATGTTTTTCTGGGAATCAGTTACAAGTTAGAAGTTTATGAACGTATTGTAACCGATATGCAACTAAACCCGGAAGAAATTTTATACATGGGCGATGACATTCCTGATTTAGACATCATGAAAAAAGTAGGTTTGCCAACTTGCCCGGCTGATGCCTGCGAAGAAGTAAAAGCTATTGCCCAATATATTTCACCTGTTTTAGGCGGAAGAGGCTGTGTACGCGATGTCATCGAAAAAGTGTTGAAAATCCAGGATAAATGGATGAAGGAGCATGCGACGAGTTTTTAGGTTAGAGGCGAAAGGCTGAAAGGTAAAAGGATAAAGGCTGAAAGGACAAAGGCTAAAAGTAAAAGGTAAAAGGTATCCGCGCCTTGTCTCCCTCTCCCCTGGAGAGGGCCGGGGTGAGGCTAAAACATAACATCATGCAAAATTTCCCACCCATCATTCTCGCCTCCAAATCACCACGCAGGCAGGAATTGTTAAGGTTGATGAACTTCAAGTTCCGCATTGTTTTAAAGGAAGTGGACGAATCTTATCCCGAAAACCTGAAACCCGAGGAGATTGCTGTTTTTATCGCCCAAAAAAAGGCATTGGCTTTTGATGAAATCACGGATGATGAAATTGTGATCACGGCGGATACGATTGTTTCGGTAGAAGATCAAATCCTGGGTAAACCAGGAACACCGGAACATGCCATTGCCATGCTGCAACTCCTTTCCGGCCGGAAACACAAAGTAATTACGGGTGTAAGTTTATTGTATAAACATCAGCAGAATACTTTTTTTGATGTTTCGGAAGTGCTTTTACGCCCGTTGCTGGATGAAGAAATCCGGTATTACGTAGAAAATTTTAACCCGATGGACAAAGCAGGTGCTTACGGCATTCAGGAATGGATCGGTTTGGTTGGTATCCAACGGATTGAAGGTTCTTATACCAATGTGATTGGTTTGCCTACGGAGAAATTGTATCAGCAGTTGGTAGCGATCAGCCATTAGCTTTCAGCAATCAGCTTTTAGCAAAGTGGCTGAAGGCTGATAACTGATTGCTGAAAGCCTATTCATCCATTTCCGCCAAAACCCCTTCTTTCAACGAATAAGTGGTCATCGAAAGTTTTTGGATTTGCAGTTTTTGCATCACAAACTGCGTGACCAAAGAAGCAACCACGATCATATCAACACGCAATGGAATAATCCCTTTTTTATGCAACCTTTCTTCGTGACTGGAATGCTGGAGCCAAGTTGAAACTTTATCAAAATCAGGAATCAAAAAATCATAAGTTTTAATGTTCTGAATATCAAACGCATTCCCTTTTTCCACTTCAATCATTTCCGCATAAGTTTCAAAAGAACCTGAAGAACCAATCAAAACTTCCACATCGTAATTTTTTACCGATAAAAACAGCATCTGCAATTGTTCTTCCAGATATTGGTTGAGCTTGCCGATGTTCTCTTCCGTCATGGGGTCAACCTGATGGAAAAGCTGCCGCAATCTTTGTGCGCCAATTTCAAAGCTTTGTTTCCAGAAAATCTGGTTTGTATCACACAAAATAAACTCCACGCTGCCGCCGCCAATATCCAGAATCAAGGCTTTTTCTGCCGATAAAATCCCCGAACTTTTTACGCCTTTGTAAATCAGTCCGGCTTCCGCCAAACCATCAATTACCTCGATTTCAATGCCGGTTCTTTTTTTTACTTCATTGATAAAATCTATTCCGTTTTTGGTGCTGCGGATAGCCGAAGTTGCCACAGCACGAACTTCGGATGCTTCTTTTGCCCGTATTTTTTCGGCAAAAACTTCCATGGTTTTAAGGCCGCGTTCAAAAGCTTCGGCCTGGATCAAACCGTCCTGCATACCCCCTTCGCCCAACTTTACCGCTTCTGTTAAATGGAAGATCACTTTAAACCCATCATCTGCTTTTTCGGCAATCAATAAGTGAAAAGTATTGGTGCCGAGGTCCATTACGGCCATGCGCTTGTTCATCTTCTCAAAAATGAAAAAAATCTACCAAAGTTTTAGCAATAAAGAACTGAAAGGATTGCCAGCTCCAACAAAACCAAAATAGAAAGAATTTTCTTTACAGTTGGTGGAGTTTAAGCCGGTGAAGTAGAAGTTTTTTATGATTAAATTAATATTAAATAAACTCAAATTACACAATGTGCAAATATAACAACAGTCTAATTTACCTAATTCTTATCAAGTGTTTTTCAGCTTAACCTTATAAAAAGCATGATTATTATCTAAAAACACTATGTAAAATGTGCTATCAACAAAATGTCCAGCAAGTATATGTGTTCCATCAATATGTACTCTACCCCATTGAGCATCTTCTGGTACATGTTTAGGATGATAGAAATCTGATTTATTATCAGGGAATGAACCATATATTACTATTGCACCACCAAGTTGTTGTTGTAAACTTGCACAACACAAATCTTTAAGCCTATTGACAGCTGTCAATAAAAAACCTGTTTCATTCCATTCAGTTAAAGAAGCACCTTGTTCTGTATCTAAATGTCTAAAGCTTATGTTTAAATAACTATCCTTTTTTAAATCCTCTTTAGAAGATTTTGTACTTAAATAGGCATTTATAACTGATATTCCTTTTTTGGGTTTAATTTTTGGAGTCATACATTAATTAAAAAGGAAAAAGTTCTTTTTTATAAAAAGACTTCATTGTATCCTTTGAAATAATGTTTTCACATCGGTCTCCTGAAGGAATACCTCGTCTTGCTTCAATCCAAGGAGTTTCTTCATGTGTTAAAGTTTCTAATTGAGATGATGATAATTTGCTATACTCATTTAAAACATCACTTATTAATTCAAATTGTTCTTGAGTTAAAGATTGCTTAATAACTTCAGTAGGATTTTTACCTCCTTTATTAACATATTCTACTTCAGTATAAAGAATAGAATGACCCTTAACTGCATCATAAAGTCTTCTGGAGACAGGACCATGGAGCCACGCTTGAAATTCATCGTCAATTAATGAAATATCAAAGTAAGCAAGGTGCAAAGCTTCAACATAGTAAAGTAATTTTTGCAGTTTTAAATGGGACATTGAACCATAGTTTTGCAAAACGTACTCAGCCAAATCTATAGAATCAACCTTGCCTAAATTTTTAGTGGTTTCCATATTATTAGTTAAGATTAAGATATTAAGGTAAAAAATATTGAAGAATCAAAAATACTAAAATTTTTAGTAAAAATACAAGAAATTATTATTGGCAACGATAATTTCTAAAAGTATATCTATAGGTGTTATGGATATACGCTATTCATCTTCTTTTTGTTTTCTTTTGTCCAAAGATAAGACTTAATAAATCTCTTAATGTTACTTTTACCTTGAAAATTCAATCACTCTTTATAAAAAAACCATTTGGCCAACTCCTGATAGCTTGCTTTTTTACCATACATCAACACACCAACGCGATAAATCCGCGCGGCAACCCAAGTGGTAAATAAAAAGCCTGCAACCATCATCACCATAGATAAAGCCAGTTGCCAGTCGGGCACGCCAAACGGAACGCGAACCATCATGGCAATGGGCGCGGTAAACGGAATAACGGAAAGCCAGAAGGCCAGCGTACTATCGGGATTGTTCACCAAAAAAGCAAAAGACAAAATATAAGTGAACAAAAGCGGCAGCGTGATGGGGAACATAAACTGCTGCGTTTCGGTTTCGCTGTCCACCGCCGAACCAACCGCGGCAAATAAAGCGCTGTAAAGCAAGTATCCCGACAGGAAATAGAAAACAAAACAGCCCAGGATATAAACGTAATTTACACCTTTCAGGCTTTTTATAAAGTTCATAAAAGGATTGCTGATGGGCATTGTTGTTTGCTGCGTGCTGTTTTTAGCACCTTTGATTTGTGTTTGATTGCTGCTGCTTTGTTCCGTCGCGACCTGATGTTTGGTAAAAGCTTTATCAGCGATATTGGTCACAACGGTAGAAAGGATGATCCACAACAAAAACTGCGTTAAACCCACCAGCCCGACACCCAAAATTTTGCCCAACATCAGTTGAAAAGGTTTTACAGAAGAAACAATCACTTCGATCACACGATTGGTTTTTTCCTCAATTACGCCGCGCATTACTTGTGCGCCGTAAATAAACAGCGAAATATAAATGAGAATGGCCGAAGCCACGCCAATACCATAAGCCGAAGCCAGGTTGCTGTCCTTTTCGTCGTCGTCTGTCAGTTGTTTAGTTTCTGCGGAGATATTGCTTTTCAATCCGCTTACCTTTACCATATCAATGCCAGCGGCCGTCATATTATTGCCGGTGGCAATGGTGTTCATTTGCGTTTCTACTTCGTTTACCAGCGCAAAATTGGGTTTCTTTTCGGAGAAGATCTGAATGCTGCTTTTATCGGTAAAATTTTTACCAATGAAGAGAACAAACAAATCTTCATTTTTTTTGGCTGCTTTTTTGGCTTCCGACAGCGATTGTTTGATGGTATTGAAATGAACATTTTTATGATCCTTTAGCTTTCCTGCAAATAATCCGCTTTCGTCAATTACATTCACCTGCCGTACTTTATTCAAACTTTCGCTGTTGGCAGAAATTAGGTAGATCACGGCATACATGGCCAGGATGAGGCCGGGAACCAGGAAAGTCATCAGGATAAAAGATTTCTTTTTTACCCGCGCCAGGTATTCACGTTGGATGATAAGTAAGGTTTTGTTCATGTTTCTAACGGATTTGATTTACTTTCTCAATAAAAATTTCGTTCATCGTAGGGATAACTTCTTCCAGCCGGTTAATGCTTACTTTCGGGATCAGATACAGCAATACTTCGTTTACCGTATGTTTTTCTTTAAGTTTGATCTTCATCAAATGGCTTTCTGTTCCGGCAATATTTTCGATCAGCTCAAATGGTTCTGTCCCGTTTAAAGTTAGTTCGCCGGCATATTCTACATTATAAGTATTGTTGCGGTACGAATTGCGGATGGTTTTTACCGGCCCGTCTAATATTTTGTGCGAACGGTTGATCAAAGCAATGGCATCGCACAATTCCTCTACCGATTCCATCCTGTGGGTAGAAAAAATAATGGTAGCGCCTTTCCGGTTCAGTTCCAGGATTTCATCTTTGATCACTTCCGCGTTTACCGGATCGAAACCGCTGAAAGGTTCGTCCAGGATAATCAATTCCGGATCGTGCAAAACCGTGCTTACAAACTGTACTTTCTGCTGCATCCCTTTAGAAAGTTCTTCAATTTTTTTGCCCCACCAATCGCTCATGTCCAGCTTTTCAAACCAGGTTTTGATGCGCTTTTCAGCATCCGCTTTCTCCAAGCCTTTTAAGCGCGCTAAGTAAACCAACTGCTCGCCGATCTCCATTTTTTTGTACAAACCGCGTTCTTCGGGCAAATAACCCATTCGTTCGATATGGGATTGATTGAGTTTTTCCCCGTTGAAATAAACCTCACCCGAATCAGGTGCAGTGATCTGGTTAATGATACGGATCAGGGAAGTTTTTCCGGCACCGTTTGGCCCAAGCAAACCGAATATTTTGCCTTTTTCTACTTCCAAACTCACATCATCCAAGGCCCGGTGGCCGGCGTATTGTTTTACAATATTGCGGATACTTAGCATCATGCTTTTTTATCGGTGTTTTTTTGGTTAGAGGAAGTTTTAGGGGAAATGTTACACAAGGTAAATATTATTAAAATAAAGGAAGGCGATAAATATCATCATCAGTTATTAAATAAATATTGTAACCTTTGGGGTTACGGTGTATATTTGAACAATGATTGAAAGTATTGCGCATAAAGGTTTGCGGCTATTGTGGGAAAAGAACGATCCTTCAAAGCTACCGCATGAACAATTAGAAAAAATAAGACGTATTCTTTCGGCATTAAATACTGCCAAGACTTTAGAGGTATTACGAATGGTGCCGGGATATAAACTGCATTCTTTAAGCGGTGATTTAAAAGGGTTTTGGTCAGTTTGGGTTACAGGTAATTGCCGCATTTATTTTCGTTTTGAAGAAGGAAATGCATCAGATATTAATTATGAAGATTATCATTAAAGGAAGAAATTATGGAAAGCAACATGCCACCGGTACATCCTGGTGCAGTTTTGAGGGAAGATATTTTAAAAGAAATGAAGCTATCGATCACCAAGACGGCTAAAAACCTACAAGTGAGCCGGAAGCAGCTTTCTGAAGTTGTGAATGAAGGTGCTGCAATTTCGGCTGAGATGGCTGTACGCTTGGAAGAAGCGTTTGGTGTTAGTGCAGAATTTTGGCTGGATATGCAAAAAGCTTACGATTTGTGGAAGGTAAAAAATAGCGGCAAGGTGCAGGGTATTAGGAGGATACTGCTCGAACCTGTTAATCAGGCTTCTTAAATATTAAGGAAACTAACCGGCGTATTGTTTTACCATATTGCGGATACTAAAGCATCATGCTTTTTTTATCGGTAGTTTTTTAGTTTAAGAAATTTTGGGTGAAAATATTACACAAGGTAGTAATTATTAAAATAAAGGAAGGAGATAGTTCCTTTTGATTGTTGGAATTTTAAGGGTACATTTTTTACCTGACATTTTTCTTTCAGATCCCTTTTACTGTCATGTTTTCGGATTCAACCTTAATTCATTTTTATCAAATCAAGTTTCTTACCAAACAGCGATATTCTATTATATTTGATCATAACTATTGAAATAAAAGCACCTGTTACAAAAGAAAAAGTTCAGCAGGTTATTGAACAGCTTAATCAAGATTTAGACAAAAAAACCTGAAAAGGCATTTTGGTAAACTCTAAAGAAATCCGGACGGCCTTGAATATCAAAAGCAGGTAAGGGATGAATGGGTTTAGCTTTGTTGCAGATATCAATTTTTTAATTGCGGTACATTGCCATCAAAATGGCGGCGGGCAGTATATTGATGTTGGTTTGTTCAAATTAAATTATACAGCAGATGCTAAGTAGTTGTAAGGCGGTAAGCAGCTATACAGTTTGAGCAGGTAAAGGAGTTAAAGGGCGGTTGATTTATAATTTACAAATCAACCGCTCATAGAACTTCGGATCATCAAATCCATATTAACATATTTCATCCTGTAAAAGAAGAATTACTTAGCCAGTTCTTAATGAACATAATTGTTTCCCTGCGATAACACGGCTTTTTGCCTGTTCAGGATACATAGCGGTTAATCTTCGAGATAATAGCTTCGGCCTCGCTGTGTGATGTCTCCGCATCTTCCGGGTAACTATAACCCAAATGCTTATTTTCATCCTGCATGAATTTAAATATATCACCCAATGCCTGGTGAACTGATTTTAGGAATTTATAATCTGTGCTGGTAAGGCATCTTCCGCAATCGCCTGCCCCTTTTCCCGGTTCGCATAGGTTGAGTTCTTTAATCACCCCGTTAACAATCGTGGCGTTGAAGTTGCCATCAAAATGCCAGGTAAGTGTATTCTTAATTTCGCGATAGTTTTCCATTGGTTATAATTTAATTTTTTATTTGTTCTGTTTGTTCTCCAAACTTATTTTTGATTTAATAAGACATAGCCAAGAAAAATGCCAGGCATGCAAGGGCAGCACCAGGAAAGGGCAGCATGCTTCTTTTAGCAGGTAAAAATTAAAGTTAACGCAGAACGGGAACATCAATCAGGCTTTCGCTAAAGGAAATAATCAGCAAAGCGGTATCGGTGCTTTTCAACTGTAAAAGCAGCAGGTTTACACTTAAAACCAATGCCAAAGGCAGCGGGAGAACAAGGAAAATAAATTAATAAATCAGCCGGGTTTATTGCCGTAAAAGCAATACCGGGAGAGGCCAGGCCAGGCACTGTAAGAAGTAAAATTAAATTTCAAAAAGTATTGGTTTTATCAGGTCAAAGCTTGCACTGATCCTGGGGTTGTGGAATTTTGAGGAATAAAAGCAACCCGCTATAGTTTCCTTTCATCCCCAAAAACCAAAACCTTAGACCTAGGTTTCCAATGCACCTTTACATAATTTTATCCAATAAAAAAAGCATTGTTTTCCCGCAAACTATTTCCCTGAATGCTTCTTTTACCAACAAAAAATATATGTCAGGTTTACAAAAATTTTGCTGCTATCACCTTGTTGGGATTTGCAATTATAAATTTGGTATTGGGAACTTTGATATACCCATAATTTTAAACAAGGTTATTACACGCTAACCGGAAGTTGTCCGGTTATTATAAAACATCAGGAATGCTGCCAATGTCAAACAAAGCGCTCAGGACAGAGCTGATCTCTTTTATTGCTTTTTATTTACTCGTTTGTGTTTTTATACTTTTTTACAGCCCTACTGTTCTTTTACATGTTGGGCATGATATATCACCGGTGATTGACGGGGCGTGGCGGATAGAAAACCATCAAATCCCGCACAAGGATTTCCCCTCGATTTTGGGGTATGGTTATCTGTTGCAGCAATATCAGTTTCTGAAAATCTTTCATTATGATTTTATTGCTTTTGCCGTTTCTTCCATTGCAACTACCACCGTTGTTTTCCTGGTTTTCCTTTCCTTTTATGCTTCCGGGTTGTTTTTAAAAAATACAAGTCTTACGCTTAGGGTTTATTTATTTCTGCTGCTGGTTTCGCTGGGCTTAGGGCAATATCATTTTGGCGTTAGTCATACGCTTGTTACCTATGCCAACCTGTATAACAGGTATTGTTTTTTGTGCCTGTTCGTATTGTTTATTCAATTCATCCTGTTAAAAGACATCAAGGTTATTGATGCAAAATTGGTAATCCGGTTACTGATTGCCGGCCTGTTGATTAATTATCTTTTGTTCGTCAAGCTTACGTATTTTGGAGTCGCTTTCGGCTTGTTAACCATGTGCTTACTCCTGTCTATTGTTTCTTTCAGGATTTATTCCCTGCTGCTGTTCATCAGCCTCCTTATTTTTGTTGTAGCCATTAAGGTTACAAAAGTCGATTTTCTATCCGTTTTAAATGATTATCGAACCATTTCCTCTGCACGGGGAAAAGTTTTGATAGATCCAGCCTTTATCCGTTCAAAGCTTTTGCAATACTATAACATTGTTTTCCTGCTTAGCCTGGCCCTATTGTCAGTTGAAATGTTCCGTAAGAAAGTACCCTTTAAATTCATTTTGCTAGCAGGCTTTGTTGGCGTTTCCGCTGTTTTATTACAATTTACCAATTGGGGATTAAGCGATATCGTTATGTTGTCGTTTGTTCCGGTTGTGTTCATTTTGTTGCCGCAATACACAAGGCTTCTGTTCTTTAAATTTTTTTTAGCTGTTTCGTGCTTTTTTATTTTTAAGAACATGCGCAGCATTTATTATTTAAGTAAGGCTAAGGAAAACAAGTATGCTGAGGTTAAGAGCAAGTACCTTTCCCGTTTTTATACGGATTTTACCGAGACCGGGAGCAACGAAAATTATGCAGCCCGCGTAATGAGCGGCGTGGACCTTATTGATAAAAATAAAACGGACAGGGATAAGGTTTTCAGTTTTTCTTTCGATAACCCTTTTCCCTTTCTTACCCATACAATTCCACCGAAACATGTTCCGATTGTTTGGCAATATGCCACCACCTATTCGTATGATGTTTATCCGGATCCCAAGCTGTTGTTCAGCGAAGCAGATCTATTGTTGATACCAAAGTGTATGAAGGCGGAATCGGCAACTGAAATGATGAAGCTTTATGGTAAAGTGGTAAAAGAAAACTATTCAATCATCGGCAGCAACAGTTATTGGACTTTGTATAGAAAGATAAAGCCTCTCTAAGCTTAGAGCCTGTTTAAATTTATAGCTGAAATTATCAGTGCTTCTTTTATGCCTGTAAATTTGGTGTTTAATTAACCAGCATTCAGCTATAAGCATTCAGCTTTTCTATCGTCCATAATTAGCCATTAACTAAAAAATAAAAAGTTTAATGTTTTTGAGGTGATAAAAGAAGCATCTAAAATAAATTGAGCAGGTTTAAACAGGGTATTAGGATTACAGACTAAATCAAACTATCAGCATGTTTAATAGCTGGAAGGAAAAAGATAGCCTTTAAGCTGGTTTTCCAAACTACTTTGATAAATGCCCACCGGTGGTCTTTGCGGTTGATTGCAATGCGAAATGGCATAATAAACATACGGTGTACCCAGGTTTTCCAAAAGCTAAATTCGCCTTCATGTAGGCGTTTGGTGTACATCTCGTTACGCAGCCCGTAATTAAATTTCCAGATGGACGATTGCGGATCTATAAAAACATTACTTTGATGATTGCTTGGCGTTTCATGCGTTATGATACTTTCCTTAACGGCCAGGCCTGCAAGTCCGCTGCCAATAATCCGTTTTGAATATTCTACGTCATCGCACCAGATAAAGTACTCTTTAATGGGCAAACCAACTTTTTCTACCGCTTTTGCAGAAAGAAGCATAGATACAAAAGTACCAAACTGTATCAAAGGCAAACCGGTTTCGCCGGCAAAAGAAAACTCAGCCAGCTTTTTTTTATCTTCCAGCAAATATACCTGGTTCATTTCATGGCTGCTGCCATCTGTCCAAAGTACGGCACTGGATAAAAAGCCTGCTTTCTCCTGGTGATGCTCCAGTTTATTGAGTGCCCTTACCAGTTGTTCCAGGGCATCATTTTTAGGAATGGTATCATCGTCCATAAGCCATATCCAGTCGGCACCATGTCGATAAGCCATATTGATACCATAAGAAAACCCTCCTGCGCCTCCTTTATTTTCCTGGGTATAACATGTAACAGGTTGCCCTGATAGCCATTCCTCTGTACCATCGGTAGAGCCGTTATTGATCACAAAAATATCATCAGGCTTCCTGGTTTGTTCCCAGATCGCCTTCATGCATTTTTTTAGTAACCCTAAGCGGTTGTAGGTAACAACAACAGCAATAATCTTCATCGATATAATGGGCAAATGGAAGTTTACGTTTTATTATTTTTTATACCTTAATGTTTGTGGTACAGCTATGCAAACACCACGATAAGAAACTAGTTTGATGATAAATGCTTTTGTGCCTGCATTTAATCCCGTAGCGCTTTTGTTACACTAATCTTCGATTGGATAATCACATTTAATACAAGAATCAGCTTAGCTTTAATGTAATATTTACATATACAAAAAACCAAGTAAATATTATTTGAGTATATAAATTGTCCGGTTCTTATGTTCTCCAGTTTTATGCAGGATTAATACAAAAAATCAAATTTAATTTCTAAAATCAAATTATCATAAATGGAAAAAGCATATCTCATTATGGCACATAAAGACCCCCATCAACTTTTACGTCTTGTTACAAGACTGAATGACGGGGCTTCAGAATTTTTTATACATATTGATAAGAAAGTAGAATTTTCTCCATTCCAAATTGTAAAAGAACTTGGGGAAATTGTGCATTTCATAGAACGGTCTGATTCCAAATGGGGTCGATATGGTACTATAAAACCTTTTTTAAGCGGGATGAAGGCTGTGAAAAATTCCCCCAAAAAATTTGACCGGATCCTTTTGCTAAGTGGCCAGGATTATCCTATAAAAAGCAATAAGTATATCAATGATTTTTTCAAAAACGCTCCGCATTCTGTTTTTATAAATTATTTTCCAATCCCTAACTATAAAAAATGGCCGGGCAGCGATAGAGGAGGCTTGTACAGGGTTGACAAGTATTATTTTGGAACCAAATGGTACGAGTTCTTTTGTTCTAAATCTTTGAATTTGCTATCCACTTATATCCCTTTTCTCAGAAGAAAAATTCCGGATGGAATGAAACCTTTTGCCGGGCAGACGTGGTGGAACCTGGATATGTACGCATTAAATTATATTTTAGATTATGATGCGAAACATCCCGAATACCTGGCTTTTCATCGACACACGTTTGTGGCCGATGAGTTATATGTTCAAATGATCCTGGCCAACAGCAAAGATGAAAAACTGCTGCAGAGTATAGAAAATAGCGAAAAACGGTTTACAATTTGGGAGAAGGCCAATAGTGCACATCCGAAAATACTTGGTAAATCTGATTTTGAGGCTATTCTATCTTCAGATGATTTGTTTGCCAGAAAGTTTGATGAAAAGGCAGATGCAGAAATATTGGATTTAATCGATCATAAAATCCTATGGCCCGTTGGTGCCGCTGTTAATGGCAGTTAATTAATTGCAACTACTCGTTATCATGTTAATACTGCCGGAAGGTGTTGGTTTTTAATTCATCCCCACTTATTTTTATTCGATAAAAAAAGCATCGCCTTCCCGCAAACCATTTAGCCCGAATGCTTCTTTTATCAATAAAAAATATATGTCAGGTTTACAAAATTTTGTGCAGTTGCAGGTTTCCGACGGAACGACTATGCAGGCTTATACTTCCCTTCCCGAACATGGTAAAAGTCCGTTTCCCGGATTGATTTTATTCCAAGAAGCTTTTGGGGTCAATCACCACATTCGTAAACTTGCCGACCGTTTTGCTGCGGAAGGTTATTTCGTAATCGCACCAGAGCTTTTTCACCGTTCCGGGCCTCCGGGCGTTGAAATTGCTTATACCGATTTTCCATCTACCATGCCTCACATACAAGCATTAACGGTTGAAGGGACAGAAGCAGATATTCATGCCACATGGAACTGGCTGCAAAACAATCCGCAGGTAACCGGCGGGCACATTGTGGCTACCGGCTATTGTATGGGCGGCCGTGTAAGTTTTCTGGCCAATACAATGTTGCCATTTAAAGCGGTAGCTTCTTATTATGGTGCAGGCATTGTGCCTGACCTGATTAAAAGAGCTGCTTCCATCAACGCGCCGCATTTGTTTTTTTGGGGAGGGAAAGACCAGCATATCCCCAAAGAACATATTGAAACTATTAAGGCCGAGCTGACAAACGCAGGTAAAAGATTTATCAACGTAGAAATTTCTGACGCAGATCATGGTTTCTTTTGTGATGAAAGGGTAAGTTTTAACGCAGATGCAGCAGAACTGGCCTGGGGCTTAACGCTGGAATTTTTTATCCAGAAGCTGAAAGGTTGAAGACAGAAAGGTGAATGGTTGAAAGGTGAAAGGCAACACAAACTTACAATTGTAACAAAGTATTAAACTTTAGCTGAAAACTTTCGTTAAACAGGTAAGATATTTGTTTATCCTGTTATCATTATTTAAACTAACAACCTATACATGAAAAATCTGATTTTAATTTTTACCGTCCTATTTACCTTAACTACAGCCGGCGCAGGTTTTGCACAATCACGGCACGTATATTACAAAGGCAACAAAAAGTATGTTACCACAACCCACAGAGGATGGTCTAAACGGGCAAAGGGTGCAGCTATTGGCGGTGGTGCCGGAGCTATCGGTGGTGCTTTAATTGGCCATGGCGTTAAAGGTGCTTTAGTGGGCGGTGCCCTGGGTGCAGGTGCTGGTTATGTTATCGGCAATGAATCTGATAAAAATAAATCGCGGGCAACAGGTCATACAGTTTATAAAACCAAGACAGTTAATTAAGCATCCATACTGTTTTTATCTATAAAAATCCTGCTGTTGCATAAACGGCAGGATTTTTTTATGAATAGAGGATTATTTTATCAAAACCCAATAAAAAACAATTCGGCCGGTGGCGAAGTTCTGGTTTAAACATAAATCAATTACCATGACACCATTTGCATTATTAGCCCGGGTAGAAGCAAAACCTGGGAAAGAACAAGCCGTAGAAGATTTTTTAAGATCGGCTTTGGCAATTGCCCAACAAGAATCTGAAACGGTAACCTGGTACGCGTTGAAATTTAGCCCTTCCACTTTTGGCATTTTTGATACTTTTAATACCGAAGAAGGCCGCAAAGCACATTTAGCCGGTGAAATTGCTAAAAACTTAATGGCAAATGCAGCAGAATTACTGTCGAAAGACCCGGTGATAGAACAGGTAGAAATTTTAGCACAGAAGTAAGGATTTCATCCGTAAAAAAAGCACGGCTGGTTGGCCGTGCTTTTTTTATGAGGTATTTTTTGATTAATTTAAAGATGCCATATCAATTACAAAACGGTAATGCACATCACCTTTTAAAGTGCGTTCATAAGCTTCGTTGATCTGGTCAATACTGATCATCTCCACATCAGAAGTAATACCGTGCTCGGCACAGTAGTCCAGCATTTCCTGTGTTTCTTTAATCCCTCCAACTAAAGAACCAACCAAACTGCGGCGGCCGCCAATTAATCCGAAAGCATGAACATCTGATGGCGTTGGCGGGACACCAAGTAGGATCATCACGCCATTGGTGCGCAGCAAAGCTAAATACTCGTTATAATCATGCTCGGCAGATACAGTATCAATAATAAAATTAAACGTATTGGCCAAACCTTTCATGGTTTCCGGCTCGGTTGTCAAAGCAAAATGATGGGCACCCAGTTCCTGTGCATCTTTTTCTTTGGAGGCTGAACGGCTCAGCATGGTAACTTCGGCACCCATTGATGCAGCCAGTTTAACAGCCATGTGGCCTAATCCGCCTAAACCAACAACCGCAACTTTATCGCCTGCTTTTACATTCCAGTGTTTTAAAGGGGAATAAGTAGTGATACCGGCACACAACAGTGGTGCTACTTTTTCCAAAGGTAATTTATCAGAAACACTCAACACAAAATGCTGGGCAACTACAATATGGCTGGAGTAACCGCCATAAGTGATCGTTTTTTTATCTTGGGATAAAGAGTTATAGGTTTGGGTATGGCCGTTTTCGCAATACTGCTCCAAATCTTCTTTGCAATTGTTGCAATGGCCGCAGCTATCCACAAAACAACCTACGCCAACGGTATCGCCTGCTTTAAAACGGGTAACGTTTTCGCCCACCCGGGTTACTGTACCCACAATTTCATGTCCCGGAACAACCGGGTATTGCGTGCCGCCCCACTCATTTCGCGCCGTGTGAATATCGGAATGGCAAACGCCGCAATATAAAATTTTAATTTCCACATCCTCAGTGCCGGGTTCCCTGCGGTCTATCTGAAAAAGTGCTAATGGTTTATCGGCTTTTTCGGCCGCGTAAGCTTTAACTGAATTCATGTCCTGTTTTTTTATGTTGCAACAAGTATCGACGTTTTATTGTTTAGGGAATTCAAGTTATTTCGCCTCACCCTAAATCCCTCTCCCAGAGAGAGGGACTTGAGAACCATGGCGGCTACTCCCTCTCCCTTGGAGAGGGCCGGGGTGAGGCTAACAGCAAGGAGGCTAAAACCAATTCCACACTTTTCTGGTAGTATCCATAACACCAATTTTATACTGATAAAAACAGCATCATGCCAAACCGACTCATCCATTCTACTTCGCCTTATTTGCAACAGCACGCCCATAATCCTGTGGATTGGTTTCCCTGGGGAGAAGAAGCCCTGCAAAAAGCAAAAGCCGAAAACAAACTGCTCCTGGTCTCAATCGGTTACTCGGCCTGCCACTGGTGCCACGTGATGGAGCACGAAAGTTTTGAAGATGAACAAGTTGCCGAAGTGATGAACCGCTTTTTTGTATGCATTAAAGTGGACCGGGAAGAACGGCCTGACGTAGATCAGATTTATATGAGCGCAGTGCAATTAATGACCAACCGCGGCGGCTGGCCGCTCAATTGCATTTGTTTGCCCGATCAGCGTCCGGTTTACGGCGGCACGTATTTCCCAAAAAAAGACTGGCTGAATTTACTGGTCAATCTGGCCGGATTTTGGAAAGATAAACCAAAAGAAGCCGAAGATTATGCCGTTCGCCTCACTGAAGGCATCCATAAATACGAACAATTTGAGTTTGTAAAAGAGCAAAAAGAATATTCAAAAGCAGACTTGGAAGCGATTGTAAATCCCTGGAAACGTCATTTTGATTTAAGCGAAGGCGGATTAAACCGCGCGCCAAAATTCCCGATGCCCAACAACTGGCAGTTTTTGATGCGTTACGCGCATTTGATGAAAGACGAAGCAACCCATATCATTGTCCGTATCACGTTAGAAAAAATGGCTTTCGGCGGCATTTATGATCAGATTGGCGGCGGTTTTGCCCGTTATTCGGTGGATGGAAAATGGCACGTGCCGCACTTTGAAAAAATGCTGTACGACAATGCGCAGTTGGTAAGCTTATATGCCGAAGCTTTTACTTTCGCCGTAGATCCTTTGTATCCGAAAATAATTGCGGAAACTTTGGTTTTTATCGAACGCGAACTCACTTCCCCGGAAGGCGGTTTTTATTCCGCTTTAGATGCCGACAGTGAAGGCGTGGAAGGCAAATTCTATACCTTTTCCAAAGCAGAAGTGGAAGAGGTTTTAGGTGAAGAAGCAGAATTGTTCTGCACCTATTTCCATGTAACGGAAGAAGGGAACTGGGAAGAGGAAGGGACAAATATCTTCTTCCGCAAAGATGATGCGGACGAGCTGGACGAACGTTTCGGGCTTTCGCCGGATGAACTGCAGGCGAAGATCAATTCTTCACGCCAAAAAATACTCGATAAAAGAAGCACGCGTGTCCGTCCCGGGTTGGACCATAAGATATTGGCCGGTTGGAACGGCTTAATGTTAAAAGGTTATTGCGATGCTTACCGCGCTTTAGACGAGCCGCAGTATCTGGAAACTGCCATCCGCAATGCTTCTTTTATCCTGCAAAACCTGTCAAACGGAAATGGAAAATTGAAACGCGTTTATGGCAACGATTCGCCTGCTTTTCTGGATGATTATGCTTTGGTTGCCGAGGCTTTGATCGGTTTATACGAAGTTACTTTTGAGGAGAAATGGCTGCAGGAAGCACGGAAGATCAACGATTACGCCGTAGATCATTTTTACGATTTGGAAACTGGCATGTTCTTTTACACATCAGATGAAGACGTGCAGCTCATCGCCCGAAAAACAGAAGTGATGGACAACGTGATCCCGTCTTCCAATTCCGTAATGGCCCGGAACCTCAAAAAATTAGGTTTGTTTTTTGATCATCCCGAATACCTCGAACTTTCGGCACAACTGCTGCGCAACGTCGAAAAAAGCATGGCTTCCTACGGTTCGTCGTTTTCCAACTGGGCCATGCTGCTTTTGGATGAGGTTTTTGGTGTTTATGAAGTTGTGGTCACCGGCGAAGCATCCGAAGATAAACGTAAAGCTTTCGAGAAAAAATATGTCCCCAACAAAATTATCTTGGGCGGAACAAAAGGAAGTTTACCTTTGTTGCAAGATAAAATTGGCAGTAAAAACAGCATTTTTGTTTGTAAAGACAAAACCTGCCAACTGCCGGTTAACGAAGTAGCAGAAGCATTTAAACAAATTGTAGAATAGGTTTTTAGAGCGAGGAGCGGAGTGGAAAGATATACATATCTTCGATCCCGCTCTCCGCTCTTCTCACCCCCAAACAAAAACTATGAAAATTGAACCACAAAACGTTGTATCATTAACTTATGATCTGTACGTAAACCAGGAAGATGGCGAAGAAGGTTTGGTAGAAAGTGCCACCCAGGAGCAGCCTTTGACATTTATATACGGCGCCGGCCAGATGCTGCCCAAATTTGAAGAACATCTGAGCGGTTTAAACACCGGCGACCCTTATGAATTTAGGTTAACTGCCGAAGATGCTTACGGCGAATACGATAACGAAGCCGTAGCCAGCTTGCCAAAAGAAATGTTCGGCAGCGAAGAAATCCCGGCGGTGGGCACCATGTTGCCTTTGCAGGACAACGAGGGAAACCGTTTGCAGGGACAAGTGGTTTCTGTTGCAGAAGATGCCGTTATTGTTGACCTGAACCACCCGATGGCTGGCCAGGCTTTGCATTTTAAAGGTGAAATCTTAAATGTGCGCCCGGCCAATGAAGAAGAACTGTCACACGGCCATGCGCATGGTGCTGATGGGCATTCCGGTCATTAAACCCGGAATGCTTCTTTTAGCACATAAAAATTGGTAAAACAAAAAACCCGGTCAGCTTTGATCGGGTTTTTTTGTTTCGATTATTATAATTTTTCAGGCTGATCCGGTTTTTCCGGCGTTTCTGGCGGCACAGGTGGTGTTGGGATATTGTATTTAGTAGAATTCTTACGGATCAGTTCCATCTGCTTTTTCCATTTCCGGCTGTTGAATTGCTTGTTGATCTTTTCCCCCTGTTTCTTAATGTCGTCCATCTGCTTTTTCCATTCCGGGCTGTTAAAGTATTTGCTGGTTGCTTCGTTCGCAGCTTTATTAATTTCTTCCTGCTGTTTTTTCCATTCCGGGCTGTTGAAATATTTCTGCATTTCTTCGCCCTGGGCACGCATTTTTTCTATTTGCTTCTTCCATTCCGGGCTGTTGAGTTGCAAACGCATTTTTTCGCCTTGTTTACGTATTTCTGTCATCTGCTTCTTCCATTCCGGGCTGTTAAATTGTTTGCGCATTTCTAAACCTTGCTTACGCATTTCCTCTGCCTGTTTTTTCCATTGAGGGCTGCTAAAGAAAACAGTGTCATTTAATCTGTCTAACATTTTAAAATTAGTCATAGGAACAGAATTGAAATTATAGTTCATCAGACTGCCTATCTTTTGATTCTGCTTCAAAAATTCCTTTTGTGCATCCGCAGGCAATTCTTCTATGGAATTGTATTCTTTTTTATTACCGGTCGAATCTTCCAACACAATTTTAAACTTGTTCTTGGATTTGATAACGGTATCTATGAAAGAATTGACAGTGAATTTTCTATTAGCTGGTTTAAATTTTTTAGCAGGCTTATGAGCAGGATAATCAATAGTTTTATTTGAAAATTGCTCAACATGGATAGAATCCAATGCTTCTTTTATCACCTTAAAATTGTGAACTGTCAAATGTTTCAAAGTTTTTTTTGAAGGAAAATTCCAGGCAACAGATAAACCAATTGTGGCAATTGCAAGCAACAATATAATGAGTTTGTTTTGTGGCGAAGGATCGTTTGTTTTCATGTTCGTGATTCTTTTGATTCGGTTTAATAAAGTGTATTTTTTTCCGTTGGAAGCCAAAGCAAGCGTTAATTGTGTACTTCTGTTTTCCTCAATCAGCAGCAAAGCACGTGCATAAGCTATTTTGTGCTGAGTATTGTCCAGCACTAAATCATCACAACATTGCTCGCGGTATTTATTGATTTCACGTTCCATCAGCCAAATTGCAGGATTGAAAAACAAGAAAGACTGAACGATGCAAAGCAGCATATTCAGCAAATAATCATTTCGTTTGATATGCGCCAGTTCATGCAGCAAAATAGCTTCGGTTTGTTCTGCCGATAATTGGTTGACCAATGCAATCGGAAAAACAATGATCGGTTTTAAAAATCCAATGGTCAGCGGCACTTGAATCTTGTCTGATAAAAAAACAGATACTGTTTTTAGCAGGGTAAAATGTGTGCTCAACTTTTGCACTTGTGCCGAAATGTGGTTTTCTGTTTGCAACTGTCCGCTGTTTTTAAACCAATTGATATTGATCAATCCGATGCTTAACCGTAAAACACAAAACATCAATCCAATTAAATACAAGCCGGAAATTGTATAAGCGTAGTGTGATGTCCAATAACCAGGTTGCATCCAAAGTTGTGGTTTTGATACTGTTGATATTGTATTGACCGAACTTGTATATGGCAGTAAAGCCTTTTCAAAAACAGTTACTTGTGCTTCCTGGTAATGTTTAAAAAAACTAATTAAAAAGCCAATAAACAAAAAAACTGTAGCTGCATAATACAAGTCGAAACGCAATAACGGCGTACTTTTTTTGAATAAAGCAAACAACAATTGTAATGCAAGATAAACCACTAAACCTTGCAAACAAGATTCGGGCAGCGTTTTACTTAAAGCGGGTATGAACAGGCTGGTTTCCATACGTTTTTTTATTTTGGGTTGATTTGGTCTAAGTATTTTTTAATCGCTTCCAATTCTTCCGGCGAAGATTGATGATCGCTCAAAGCCTGCATCACCAACTGTGAGGCAGAACCGTTGAAAGCACTGTCAATCAGCTTATTGACTAAGCTTTTTTGCGTTTTTTTCTGGTTGAGTAAAGCTTTGTAAACATGCGTCCGGCTGCTGGCATCGCGTTCTGCCAAACCTTTTTCGTGCATCAACTGCATTAGTTTTAAGGTTGTAGTGTAGCCAATTTCCGTTTGTTTGCTTTTGCTCAGTTCTTCGTTTACTTCGCGAACAGTACAGGAATTGTTTTGCCACAAAATCTGTAAAATTTCCAGTTCGCTTTCGGTTGGTTTAATGCTCATTCTTTTGATACGAATATTTTCGTATTTTAAATGTACGAAGGGTTTCGTATAATGCAAATCTTTTTAGAGTTTTTTTTGGAGATCGAATGTTATATAGTGCTGAATTTTAAATAAATTAGGCTTTTAAAGCCCAACAACTATATCACCATGAAATTAAAATTAATTACTGTATTTATTATTTTTTTGCTAACAGGAAATCTATGTTTCGGTCAGCAGGATGATGTATTAGCTTATCTAAAGACGAATGCTGTTTTAATCGATACAAATTCTAAAAACTTACAAGATTTATCAGCATTAAATAAAGTTTTTGAGGGCCGCAGGATAATTGGTATGGGGGAAGCTACGCACGGAACTCAGGAATTTCAGGCCAATAAATTTCTTTTTCTTAAATATCTGGTAACGAAATTAAACTATAAGCTTTTTGGTATTGAAGCTAATTTTACAGAATGCAGAAGAGTTAATGATTATATATTTTATGGAAAAGGTGATGCAAAAACGGCAATAGATGGCATGTATTTTTGGACTTGGAACACAACGGAAGTTTTAAAGATGGTTGAATGGATGCGAAGCTACAATGTAAATAAAACCGACGACCAAAAGATTAAATTTTATGGTTTTGATATGCAATATGATGTTTATGCTATACAGGAAATTACCGAAAAGTTGAAAAGGTTGGATAGTGTTTATTTTAATGCAAATTATAGTCAGCTTGCTCATGTAGATACTGTTAAAGGCTTATATTCACCATCTGTTAAAAGAAAAAGAGACTCTATAGTAAGCGGGCTGATTGATCCGCTCAAAGCCTATGTTAATAGTCAGGAAAATAATCTCTTAAAAATTTATTCAAAAGAAGAGGTGGCTTATACAAAGCGGGACATTCGACTTTTAGAACAATACCTTGACGAAAATCGGACAGACACAAAGAATCGAAAAGTCTCACGTTCGGCGTCTAAAAAACGAGATAAATACATGGCTGAAAATATAGAATGGATATTAGAACACGAAGGGCCTGAAAGTAAAATAATGCTTTGGGCGCATAACTATCATGTGAGCAAAAACGAAGGAATTAATACTAACAAAACTATGGGCAGTTATTTAAAGAAATTGTATAAAGACCAATATTATGTAATTGGGTTTGATTTTAACAAAGGATCTTTCCGAGCTGTTGATACAAAAAGTTATAAATTAAAAATATTTACAGTTCCTGAAGCAAAAGATGGCTTCAGTAGCTATTTTTTTTCGAAGTTAAACATACCAGAATTTTTTATTGATATCGAAAAAACGGTAAGAACTAATTCGCCTGCAAAGATTTTTTTTACCAAAAGTATAACTCAACGTTTAATAGGTGCTACTTTTAATATGGATAGGGAAAAAGAAACTTATATAAAAGACCCATTATATGATTATTATGACGGGTTAATATTTGTAAATGAAACTACTGCAACTATACTACTTAAATAAGTTGATCATAAGGTCAACTTCGCTAAATACAAATCCATATCATCTTCATACAAAATCTCACAAAGCCAGCCATTTTTCAATGCTGTTTTTACCAGTGTTTTTTGGTCAATGTACAACCAGTTAAACCATTCGCCCAGCTGGTTTTTGTATTGATATTGATAGCTGATCTCGCCGTAATATTTGTTTTTCGGCAGCGGCAAACCTTCATATAAATAAGCAATATCCGACGAATCAAAAATCAACTGGCCGCCGGGCAGCAGCAATTGTTTGGCGTGTTGTAAAAACTGGTCTAACCCGGCTAAGTTTTGTGTCAAACCGATGCCGTTCATCAGCAACAGCAACGTATCAAATTTTTCGGTTTTGTATTGAAAAATATCCTGCTGTACTACGTTGTTTACACCTCTTTTCTGCATCACAACGGCTGCGCCGGGCGATGTTTCCAACGCGGTAACATCAAAACCATGCCGTTGTAAAACTAAAGCATGGCTTCCGGCACCGGCGCCAATATCCAAAACTTTTCCGCGGCAAAGTTGCAGCGCCAGCAATTCTGCTTCGGGCATGTCAGCTTCTCCCCGAAAAAAAACTGCTGTCGGCATTTCTTCCGGCCCGCCGTAATTATTGTTGAGCCATAGTTTTTCTTTGGGTTGATGATCGTAAAAATCCTGTAAAGCTTGGCCGTAGATGTCCATTGGTGCAAAATTAGGAATAAAAGCGTCGCCTGAATCGTTTTCAAAGCCTCACCCCAATCGTTACTAAGCCTCACCCTAAATCCCTCTCCAGGGGAGAGGGACTTGAGAACCAGGGCGGCTTACTCCCTCTCCCCTGGAGAGGGTCGGGGTGAGGCTTTGAAAACGATTTAGGAAGGCTTAAATTTCAGTTTTTAGGTTGATTTCCCTATCTTTCAGCCAAATATTTTAGCAATGGCAACAGAAGTTAAGTGTCCGGGTTGTGGTCATAGTTTCCCGATTGAAGAAGTGATGGCCGAGGAATACAAAAAGGAACTGAAAAACGAAATGATTTCCTACAAAAGGAAAAAAGACGAGGAAGCACAAAAGCGGGAAGAGGAAAATCAACGGAAATTAGAAGAATTGGCTAAGCAATCGCGCCAGCAAACACTGGCTTTTGAAGAACGTTTATCTGCCGAAAAAAAGCAATTACAACAGCAATTAGAAGAAACGTTACGCAAAAATATTGCTTCGGATTTTGAAAATAAACTGGCGATGCTGGAAAACGCCAACAAAGAATCGGAAGAAAAACTGAAGCTATCGCGCCAAAAAGAAATGGAATTTCTACAGCGCGAAAAGCAGTTGAAAGATAAAGAAGCCGAAATGGAACTGCAACTGCAGCGCAAACTGCAGGAACAGCGCGGCGAAATTGCCGAACAGATCCGCAAGCAGGAACAGGAAAAAAACAATGTCAAGGAAACCGAAAATCAATTTAAAATAAAAGAACTGGAAGAAAAGCTTGAGCAACAGAAAAAGCTGGCCGAAGAAATGAAGCGCAAAGCCGAGCAGGGCAGCATGCAGTTGCAGGGCGAAGTGCAGGAACTGATTTTGGAAGAATTGCTGCGAAGTACTTTCCCCTTTGATGTGATCAGCGAAGTGGGCAAAGGCGTGCGCGGTGCAGATTGCATGCAAACGGTGCGCAACCAGTTTGGCCAGGAGTGCGGCCGCATCATTTATGAAAGCAAACGCACTAAGGATTTTGGCGGCGACTGGATCGAGAAACTGAAAAAAGACATGCGCAGCCAGGGTGTGGACGTGGCCGTGATCGTTTCGCAATGCTACCCGAAAGGCATGGATTGTTTTGGCGAGAAAGACGGCGTTTGGATCTGTTCTTTTGAAGAAGCCAAAGCGGTGGCTTATATTTTAAGGGACGGGATTGTCAAGCTTTTCAACTCCAACAAATCCCAGGAAAACCGCGGCGACAAAATGCAGCTTTTGTACAGCTATTTAACCAGCAGCGAATTTTCCGAACAATGGAAAGCGATAAGAGAAGGTTTCATGAGTATGCGGCAATCTATCCAGCAGGAGCGGATGGCGATGGAAAGGTTGTGGAAAGCCCGTGAAAAACAACTGGAAAAGGTATTGCTGAATGCAGCCTGGATCCGCGGTTCTATTGAAGGTATTGCCGGAAGTGACAACATCCAGTTAAGCTTAACAGATGATGAAGATGGATTGCTAACGGAATGATGCTTCTTTTACCACCCTAAAATAAATAAAGCCTTTCATGCTGTTTCATTAGAACGGCAAGGCTTTGCAGTAAAAAGCAAAAAAACAATCCAGGAAAAATTTAGCCTAAGCGGACTTACACACTTGTTCAAGTTATGTTTTTGGCAGCACAGCTTATTTTTTTAAAAATACCCATAAAATACTTATAATCAATTATTTCAATAATAATTACAATTATTGAAAATCCGAAAAGATAAATATTTCTAATAATAGTATTTCCAGAATCCCCTGGAATCGTTTACTTTTAAATTAGATTAGCCAATAGTTTAAATAAACCTAAAACTACTAATCCAACATTTTCGTAAACAGTAGCCACATGCTTTTAGGAGTATGGTGATGGAATGATTATGGGTGGAAAAAATATTTTCATAAGGTATAAACCAAATAATTCATGAAATTATTTGGTTTATCAATGATGCTGTTTTTACTGGCATTAAATCTGCGTTGTGCTGCGCAAAGCTGTAACGGTACTTTAGGCAGTCCGGTTGTTGCAATTGATTTTGGTGCAGGTGCCCGGTATGGAAAAGCATTGCCTGTTACGGAGAGTGATTATGTTTACTCGGACAATAATGCCATTTTAAATGCTCAGTATTCCATTTTAAACTCAACCGCCGGCTTTTACAGTCAGTGGTTTACTACAACTGACCATACCGGCAATACGAATGGTTATATGATGGTTTTGAATTGCAACGCGCCTGGCGATGTACTTTACAGGAAGCAAATGAGCAATCTATGTCCGAACACTACTTTTGAATGCAAAGCATGGATACTGAACTTAGTGAACTCGGCCCTGCTGAAAGGCATTGATGTTAACCTTACTTTTTCGGTAGAAACCACTTCGGGTGTGGTTTTAAACACTTATAATACCGGAAATATTCCGGACGGCACAAAGCCCGTGTGGGTACCTGCCAGCTTTTATTTTACCACACCCGCCAGAGCTACACCGGCAAGTGTGGTACTCAAAATTGTGAACAACAGCCCGGGCGGTGATGGCAATGACCTGGCTTTGGATGATATTACGTTGCGGCCCTGCCAGCCTGTTGTAACAGCTTCTTTTAGCCAAACCAGTTCGCCGACTACCCTAACGCTCTGCGAAGGCAGCGACGCTAAATATGATTTGGGCGTAAATGTAATGTCCGGCTATGATAATCCGGTTTACCAATGGCAGGTGAATGCAAACGACGGAAACGGATGGATGGATATTCCTGGTGAAACATCAACCCGGACTAAGGTTGTTTTTAAAGCAGCACGATCAGGCATTTATGAATACCGTGTGGTTACGGCAAAGGCAGAAAACAGCGGTTTATCTTGCTGCCAGGTGTTCTCCAGCACTGCTACTGTTCAGGTCAATCCGAAACCGGTTCCTGCTGCTTCGGCCAATACGCCCATTTGCCAGGGCGGCACTTTAAATTTAACGGTAGCAAAAGGAGCCAATTATGCATGGACCGGTCCCGGTGGCTTTTCTTCTGCCTTGCAAAACCCTTCCATCAATCAGGTTACTGTTGCACAGGCGGGCGTTTATCAGGTTGTGCTGACTTCCTCTGAAGGCTGTACAGCAACCGCATCTGTAAATGTGGTCATAAATCCGCCAACCAGTTTCAGTGCAGGTGCAGATGTAGCCATTTGCAAAGGCAGCAGCACTGTTTTAAATGCAAGCGGCGGTGTTTCTTACCGCTGGCGGCCAGCGCCCGGTTTATCGGATACCACTATTGCCAATCCGGTTGCCAGTCCTGCGGTTACAACATCCTATATCGTCAAAATCATTAATCAATATAGTTGCGTTTATACTGATACTGTTGTAGTTAGTGTGGTAGAAAAACCGGTTGCAGATGCCGGGCCTGACAAAAAAGTGATAGCCGGAAAATCAGTCCGTTTAGCTGGTAACATACAAGGCGGCAGTAATTATACTTATTACTGGTCGCCTAATACTTATCTAAGTGATCCTAATACTTTATCGCCGCTGGTTACACCCAAGTCAGATATTACTTATACGCTTCATGTTGTTTCCAAATCCGGTTGCAGCGAATCAACAGCCGCAGTATCGGTAACGGTTGTACAGGAATTATTTGTTCCGAATACTTTTTCCCCAAACGGCGACGGCGTTAACGATACTTGGAATATTACGGCTTTGGATGCTTATCCTAAAAACGTTATCGATATATATAACCGTTATGGAAGGGAGATTTTCAGAAGTATCGGCAACGATAAACCCTGGAACGGAACGGTTAACGGACAGCCATTACCGGTCGGGACATATTATTATAAAATTACGGCCAACAACGGCATAGTTTTAAAAGCCGGCTGGGTGTTTCTGGTGCGGTAGGGCAATTCTAATTTTAGCATAATCTTTTTTTAAACAAATTTTAAACTTCCTATCTTTAAATAGCTGCTTCCTCAACTATAAAGTAAGTTTTATATCGGTAAAAAAGCATTTATTTTACTTCTTTAAAGCTTTTTTTAAAAATGTATAAATAATAGCAAGGTTTTTCAATCTGAATTATCAGTTTGTAAAATAAGCAATCCATTTACCATAACTTCATACAATCCGGATATATGAACTAAATTTTGTGATTAAACAGAAAAAGAAATAAAACGTATCCTGCACAGTTGGCCGGAAAGGATGACAACGGTTCCTGCAATTAAAAAGCTCGCCAATGCTTCTTTTATCACCTAAAAACCTTTAAGCAAAACAAGCTTTTACACAAGGTTTTAAATTATTCTAACTTAATAAAACTTAGGCGGCGGGTTTAATTTCAAATTTTGCCGCTGGTGCCAGTAAGGATAAATGGTTGGGGTTTCGCTTGCGGCATCCAGCTTTTTAACTTGTTCCATGGTTAAATTCCAGCCTGCGGATCCGAGGTTTTGTTTTAGTTGTTCTTCGTTTCGGGCACCAATAACCAAAGTATCAACGGTTGGCCGTTGCAGCAGCCAGTTTAACGAAACCTGTGCTACGGTTTTCCCGGTTTCGGCAGCTACTTCGTCCAGTACGTCTATAATTTTATAAAAAAGTTCATCAGAAATAGCAAACTCCGGAATCGGGCTTCCGCCTTGTGCCACGCGGCTGTCGGGAGGAAGGGGGTGATTGCGGCGATATTTTCCGCCTAAACGTCCGGCAGCTAACGGGCTCCAAACAATACCGCCAACTTTCTGGTCTAAACCCAAAGGCATCAGTTCCCATTCGTACTCGCGGTTAACCAGAGAATAGTAAACCTGGTGGGCGATGTAGCGGTTCCAGCCATATTTATTTGAAACTGCCAAAGATTTCATCAAATGCCAGCCCGAAAAATTGGAACAGGCGATGTAACGTACTTTGCCGCTTTGCACCAGGTCATCCAGTGTCCGCAGTGTTTCTTCAACCGGCGTAACCCCATCGAAACCGTGCATGTGATAAATGTCGATATAATCGATGTTTAAACGTTTTAAACTGGCTTCGCAGGATTTGATGAGATGGAAGCGGGAGGAGCCTTGATCGTTTGGCCCGCTTCCGGTGGGGAAAGTAGCCTTGGTTGAAATGATCGCTTTATCACGCAAACCAGTTAATGTTTTGCCTAAAATTTCTTCTGCCAGGCCATCCGAATAAGTATCTGCGGTGTCAAATAAATTTACGCCGGCATCGAGGCAAAGGTTAACCAAACGCGTAGCTTCTTCAACTTGTGTGCTGCCCCAGGCTTTAAAAAATTGATTGCCGCCGCCAAAAGTAGCCGTGCCAAAACTTAATACCGGAACGTGCAAGCCTGATGCACCTAATTGTCTGTATTCCATAATTGCTGTGTTGATTTTTAGGTGATAAAAGAAGCATCAGCAATAGGTTGTGTATTGCCCCGTATTGCTTATAAAAATGTTGATCAACACATTTATGCTGTTTATCAAAATTTTGTTTATATGATTTTATAATCCCCTACTTTTAAATACAATATAACTGATGCTTTTATAATTAAACCCTGTTATCAAGGTACCAAAATATAATTAATTCCGTATATAGACCAACCATAATTATAACCTATGAAAAATAATTATCTGCTTTACCCGGCGCAATTTGTTTGCGTATTGTTTATAATGTCAATCGCTACGTCTTGTAAAAAGGGAAGTATAGCGCCAAAAGTTGTTAACGCAACACCCGTTACCCTCGGATTGTATGAAGCAGGAAGTGGCGCTAATAAAAGAATCTTTATCCCGATCATGGGAATAGGGGACCAGAGTATAAGTTATTATGGCGCTTTTGATACCGGTTCTGCCGGCATGACGATAGATGCAAACGGTATCCTGCCTGCCTCCATGATCACCAGTTCTGGCATACAAGTAACCGGGGATTCTGTTGTAGTGAATGGCATTACCGTTACTTCAAAGCAATCTACGGTAAGTTATGGCGATAAAATAAGTTCTACCAAAGAATATGGCAATTTAGCTTACGCATCAATTAAAATTGGCGACCAGAACGGTAATTTAACCATTAAACGTGTGCCCATTTTTTTATATTATAAAATTGTTGATGGTAACGGCAAACAGTTGGCCGCACATGCCAGCGATGTATTTGGCGTTGGACCCGGCGTTAATTATGCCAACACGGCTATTGCCAGTCCGTTAAGTTATTATCCGTCCGGAATGGGTTTAACCAGCGGTTTTAAACTGGCCGTGCTTAACAGTTCCGCTTTTAGCAGTACGGGCACTTTTGTAACCGGATTGCTTTCTATCGGTTTAACTTCATCAGATTTGGCTTCAAATGGCTTTATTATGCACCCGCTTACCTATTATCCGCTTTCGCAGGGCAGCTATTCGCCCAATATTCCTGCTACCATTACTTACAACGGCACCAGCACTTCGGCTTATGTTTTGTTTGATACCGGTACGCCTTCGGTAACCGTTATCGAAGACCCAAAGGCAACCAACGGGGTGGGTAGTTTACCGGCAAGTTCCTTTGTAACTGTTACTACAAATAAGGGCTTTACTTACCAATATACAACCACAAGTACTTCAAACCTCACCGCAATTCAAAACCCCAACAATACCGGCGATTACCGTACTGTTTTTAGCATAGATTTTTTTATCAACAATGAAATTTTAACTGATTATACGAACCATCAGATCGGGTTGAAGAATAATTAAAAGAACCGACTGCAAAAAACCTGAGCAACTTTAATTAGTGATTAAGGTAAAACAGTTTATAATATTTATCTTCGCCGTTTTTAGAATGTGGTTTTAGAAAGGTAAACTTGTTGTGCTTTTTCCCACAATAAACCTTTATTTACCTTTGTGATACTATTTATGATACTGAGTATTGATATAGGCCCGGCAGGCATTATGATGAAGTATTACTACGTACAAAGCAGAAACATTAAATTAAATTTAAAAAATGAAATTGTATAAGTTATTGGCACTGGCCTTTTTTACAAGCCTGTTTTTTGCTGGCTGTAAAAAAGTTAAAGTAGCCGGGATGAACGAAGCAGAAGTGCTGCACCAGAACGAAGACCAGTTAACGCATTTGATTATTTACGATGTATTTACACCGCCGGTAGCTTGCCGTATTTATGCTTATGCTTCTTTGGCCTCTTATGAAGCCATGCGGCATCAGGATCCAAAATATGTTTCGATCACAAAACAATTAAACGGTTTTGATCAAATGCCGGAACCCGAAAAAGGCAAAAAGTACAATTATACACTGGCTGCCACAAAGGCATTTTTTACTGTGGTCCGCAAGGTTACTTTTTCGGTAGATTCACTTAAAAAGTACGAAGGTCAGGTGTATTCATCTTTTAAAGGCCAGTTGGATGATTCTACTTATTTGCGTTCTGTTGCTTATGGCGAACAGGTAGCTAAGGTGATTTTAAAACGGGCAACTACAGATAATTACCTTCAAACACGTGGTAAACCCAGGTTTTTGGGCAGCAACGATCCGGGGAAATGGCATCCTACGCCGCCGGATTATATGGACGGTGTTGAATATTGTTGGGGAACGATGAAAACATTTGTCCTGAACTCGTCCGGGCAATTTGCACCTCCTCCTCCTCCTGTATTTAGTGAGGATAAAAACAGTACTTACTTTAAACAAAACCTGGAGGTTTACAAACAGAGTAAAAACTTAAGCCAGGAGCAGAAAGACATGGCACGCTTTTGGGACGATAACCCCTTTGTAATGGAACACTCCGGCCACATGACATTTGCAAACAAAAAGATCACACCCGGCGGACATTGGATAGGCATTACAGAAATCGCCTGCAAAAAAACACATGCCAATGCAGTTAAAACGGCCCAGGCTTATGCCCTAACTTCTGTGGCCATGTTCGATGCCTTTACCTGCTGCTGGCAGGAAAAATACAAAAGCGCTTACATTCGTCCGGTTACGGTTATCAATGCAAAAATCGACCGTAATTGGGAACCACAACTGCAAACACCGCCTTTTCCTGAATATCCAAGCGGGCACAGTACCATTACCCGTTCGGCAGCGGTTATGCTTACCCGGTTATTCGGCGATAATTTCAGTTTCCAGGACACCAGCGATTTAAAGTACATCGGTATGAAAAGAAACTTTAAATCTTTTGTCCAGGCAGCAAATGAAGCATCGATCAGCCGTTTTTACGGTGGGATACATTACCGCAACAGTGTAAATGTTGGTGCTGAACAGGGAAAAAAGGTGAGCGATTACATAATCGGTAAATTAAACATTCAGAAGTAAGCACATCGGTTTATTGTTGTCGATGCTTCTTTTACCACTGTTTTTTAGGTGTGTGATGATGCTTTTTAAATCAGGATCTGAAAAATTAACCGGTGCTATAAAACCTGCAAATACAAATTTTATCAGGATAAAAGAAGCATTTGAAAGAACGTCATCTACCTAAAAATCCTTATGGCTTAACCTGAGCAGAATGAATTGATTTCTTCCCCAAATCAGTTTGAAAGCCTTCGCCATTCTTCAATTTAACAGGAAAAGTGTTTGGGTTATTTGGTGCCCCTGTTCCCTGGAAGTTGGTGATCTTTAAGTTTTTAAAATGATTGACCTCGATGCCATTGCTTAAAAAGCCCATACGCGGATCTGTCCAGGTTAATTTAAAATCTTCAATGGTCAACCCATCTACATGTTCTGCCAGAAGCCCCGGGATATTTCTGGCAAAGATTTGATTTTTTTCGCCCATAACACCTCTTAAATCGATGTTCCCACCGGCAACATCATTTAACTTGCTGTCCGCAAGTTCAAATGTAATATTTTTAAAAACCACATTTTGGATGATACTTTCATCCGTACCGTAAATCAATATTCCTGCTTCACCTTTACATTGGATATTGTTGAATTGTACGTTTTCAATTTTACCCAATTTAACATTTTCTTTTCCACGGATGGCAGAGATATGAATAGGTTCCCCATTGCCCCACCAGTCGCCAGTTCTCAATTTAGTTTCGATATAGATGTTCGAAAAAACAATGTTTTTTAAAGAACCTTCGTCCCTTAAAAAAATACCGATGCCACGGGTAGAATTGGTAATGTTAACATTGCTCACGCGGATGTTTTGAACGGTGTTTTGGTCTAAAAATCCGACACGGATGCCACTGGAAGCAGATTGTAAGTTACAGTTGCTGATAATTATATTTTCAGACAAATGCCTGATATGTTTAAAACCAGGGATTTCAAAGTGATGGTCATAGCCAACAATAGCCAAAGCATCGTCTCCGGCACGGATATCGCAACCCTCAATGATAACGTTTGTACAACTGGTTACATCAATACCATCGGCATTAGGGGCAAGCAAATTGTTCCACAAGCGGATGCCGCTTACGTGTACCGCATCACAATCTGCAAAGTGCATGCACCAAAACGGGGCGGATTTTATAAAAACATCTTTTACAGTTACTCTCTTGCAATTGCTGAAAACGAACATTTGATACGGGCGGTCTTTAGGTTCGAGCGGGCCATCCCCAATACCTGTCTCTACATGCCTGAAGTTGTTTTTTTGCCTGGTATATCTGGTGGTAACAGTGTCTATTTTTTTGGCTTTTTTTGCGTCTAAAAAATCATCGCCGCTGCCGTCGATTTGTCCTTCTCCGGTAATGCTTACATTTTCAGCATCTTCTGTAAAAAACATGCCTTTGTGTACGCGGTTAAATGGTTTGTCGGGCATGTAACTTTCATAATCGTTCAGGTTTGTACTGCCTTTTAAAACTGCGCCGCTTTGCAAGTATAAATGGACATTGCTTTTAAGGTGCACCGTGCCAATGGTAAACACACCAACAGGGATAATTACATCGCCGCCGCCATTGGCATTGCAGGCATCAACTGCAGCTTGTAAGGCTTTTGTACTGGTCTTCCCGGTGTTCTTTACTGCGCCATAATCAATGATAGGATAAGTTCCGGTTTGGGCAAAAATTTGTTTGGCCGATAAAAATAAACAGGCTATTAAAACCAGGGATTTTAAGCAGGAAAGTTTCATAAATGTTGTATGATAAATACTTTTTTTACTAAGGAAATGAGTTGGTTATAAAAACCAAACCTATTGTTATTGCTAAAGTAGTTATAATATTAATTTACCTTAAAGTAATAGATTAAAAGCCTGTTTCAATTGAAGCTTGATCCTGCAACATAACTCAGGATAGATCATCATGCTTCTTTTAGCACTATAAAATTAAGGTTTGAATATGAGAAGTTTAGCTACACGTAGTTGCAAAAAGGCAAAGGGAAATGAATTTTTATGGGATAAAAGAAGTATCAATATTGAAAAAGGCCAGTATTCCAAGCCTTTTTCAATATTCAAAATTTAACTATAAACAGGGCTATTCAAGCCGTTGTAAAAACATAAATCAATCTGAACTATTATTTAAACTTCAAATTAAGGGTAATAATATTTGAATTAAGCCCGGTGGAACGGGTATAATGGCCATACCTTAACTCCAGCATGTTTAAATGCTGATACCCAAACACGCCTTTTGGCGGGGCCAGCCTGATACCGGCGCCAAAAAAATCACTGTTTAAAGTTGACAGGTCATAATCGCTGGTATAATATTGGTCTGATGAATTATGCTGTCCGTAAGGGGCAAAATAGCGTGTTCCAACCTGGTTGTTATAGCGGTAAAAAGGGCTTACCGAAACAAAAGAAGTTAGTTTTACCGGAATTTCCAGTTCGGCCGTATGCGCCCTGATGCCCCAGTTGTCCATATAATAACGGTAGAACGTGCGGATGATAAAACGGTCGTCCAGGAAATAATTCAATCTTGCGCCAATCGGTAATTTATAGCGGCTGCCCGGCAGGTTTTCTATTCTTTCTGATCCGTCTGTAAAATAATCCCGCTGGTACCTTGTGGCAAGCAAACCGTGCTGATAGGAGGGCTCAACAATAAATAAAGCCTGTAACCGCTTGCTGATAACCTGAGAAATAGAAAAAGCCGCACTGAAAGAATTTCGCGGCGTGTGATCAACAGGCCGGGAATCATCTTGTGCTCCTGATCCGTAACCGGGAGGCCGTAGCTCAACCGGTAAGATCACTTTCCAGGTGTCCAAAAACGCCTGCGCTTTAAAATCGAATTGTGTGTTTTTGTTTTTTGATAAAAGGGTTAAGTTAAATGCACCGCCAAAAGACTGATAATCGTATTCCTTTGAATAAGAACCGGTAAAGCCAAAAGCATTGCCGGTAGTTTCGTTGGATTGTGTCCAGTTAAGGGAGGGATAAACACGTACATCAGATTTAGATGCGGAGGAGATGCTGTTAGGGTCGATTTTATCAGATGAAGCGGAGGTGTAATAGTCAATCCCCAATCCCAATAAAAACGTGTTCTTTCTGCCGCGCTTATTAAAATTAGACAATTGCAGATCAAAAGTATTGGCAAAGTCGGTCAGCTTTTCCGTACCGATACCGCCGGTAACAGCCGAATTGTTCCCATTTTGATGATAATAGGCCGAAACGATGTTGGCTTCGTCTAAATGTAATTTACGCGACTGGTAATTGGAACTGTCTGTAACCGTCGGTGTTGTTGTTTGTGCATGGGAAGAAAGAATGCCCATATAAAGTGCCAGGACACCTAAGTATATTTTTTTCATTAGAATAAATTTGATTCTTAAACGACGATAGCTTCTCGGGCCTTAATCATTTCTGTTTTTGAGCATTGCATCATCGAGGTTTCACCTATGTAAAATTATATCAGTTACATCCACATCCACCACCACTTTTGCCTCCGTTAGCCCCGGAACCCCCTTCGCGATAGAGCTGAAAACTTTGTTCAAATTTTTGTGCTGTCCTGGAAGATAAAGACATTTCCGCATCGTTTAACATGTTCTTTTGGTATGGCCTTACCGTAGTGCATGCGTTTAACAGATTAAACATTGCAAAACCTGCGCACAGCAGGAAGAATGATTTTTTTTTATATTTCATATCAGTTTTTAACATTAATATTTTTAGTGGTATAAACTTGGTCAAAGTCATCAATAATAATACACGCAACGTGCTGTAGTTGGTTGATCATGTCAAGCCCAACCCTAACGCCCATCACGGTAACCGGAGTTGCCAGGGCATCGGCAAGCTCGGCATTCGGACAAAGGATGCTAACGCTTTTAATACCGCTAACCGGTAAGCCTGTTTTCGGGTCAATGGTATGCGAATACCTTTTGCCGTTAATGGTAGCATATTTTTCGTAATTACCGGAAGTGGCAATAGCCATATTGCTGATGTTAAGTGAAGAAAATGGCCTGGCGCTTTGATTGGGGTCCGCAATACCGATGGTCCATGGGGATCCGTTAATTTGTGTTCCCCAGGTAATTAAATCCCCGGCTGCATTTACTATCCCGCTTTCAATGCCCGCATTTTGCAAAACCTGCTTGGCGCGGTCGGCGGCATAACCTTTGCCTATCCCGCCAAAACCAATCCGCATACCTTTGTTTTTTAAAAGAACGGTTGAATGTGCTTCGTCAAAAATTATGTTTTTGTAATTGATAAGGCTAACTGAACGTAAAGCCGTTTCTTTATCGGGTAAGGCAATCATATTAACATCAAAGTTCCACAGGCTTTTATCAATAGAACCATAAGTAATATCGAATGCGCCCTGGGTTAAATCTGATATTTTTACAGAGCGGTGGATCAATTCGATAACTTCCTGATCTACTTGAATGGCCTTTACGCCGGCATGGCGGTTTATTTCATTCACCTGACTGGTTTCCTTAAAGGTAGAAAGCAATTCTTCAATCCGTTTTACTTCATCAACAGCCTCATCAATGGCTTTTTGTCCGGATTCCTGGCCAGCGGCAATTACAGTAAACTGAAACCGGTTGCCCATTAGTTTCAGTACGCGGTTGCACACTTCTTTTACCGGCATAAAAGAAGTATCATTTACTTGCTGTTAAATCTGCTATTTCTTTTACAAAACTTTCAGGCGTTTCATTTGGATAGCCATCCCATGATTTTAAGACTTTACCATGTTCGTCAACCAATAAAGTAAAAGGGAACTTACCTTCTTTGTTGTAGCGGTCGGCCAATGCTTCATTCAATTTTACCTGCGCGGCTGGCAGCTGGTTCTTTTTTTGCCGGGGAAAATCAGCACGGACCAATACCAAATGACCGGCAGCGTATTTTTCAAACACTTCGGATTCCAGGATTTCTTTTCTTAGCCGGATGCATGGGCCGCACCAGTCAGAACCGGAAAAGTTGACTATAATCAATTCGTGCTGTTTTGCTGCCTCGGTTTCGGCTGTGTTAAAATCGCCCAACCAGTTAATACCAGGTAAAAAAAACGCAATTATGAAAACTAAGATCTTCATGTGCATATTGTTTGAACGTTTATGAATATACCCTTAAGGAGGTTCCGGTAAGTGTAGTATTATAAACAGTTAATGCCCTTGTTGCCGGCCCATTGGTTACAGCGCCGCTATTTGAAAACGTAGCGCCATGATTGGCACAATAAAACCTACTGCTGTTGCCCTGGTAAATTAAACCATAACTTTGGTGTGTGCAGGATTGCTGGACGGCAATATAAGTGCCGGCTGTAGTGCGGGCAACGATAACACCGTTTGAAACCAGGTAACCACCGTTAGTTAGCAGGGCAGCATTTGCAGAAGCACTAAGATCGAGGGTGAAATTGATAGCGGAAGGCCCCGTTGTACCGCCAGACGACGGATTGACGGAACTTGTTGAACAACCGACACAATTTATCAATGCAAAAGATGCAGCACTTATTCCGATGCTCGCCAAAAACGTTTTTCTGTCCATAACTCTGTAGATTTTTTTGATTAAAACTCTTTTGTGTATAAAAAATTATAAATGCCTGTTTTAATTTGGTCAACTATTTTAGCATTTCGGCATTCCCTGTTTTATCACAATACTTTTTTTAGCCCTAAAAATTTGTGTCAGTATTTTTTTGGCTTTGCGTTATCAGATATAAAAACGCAGATAAGGTTTAAGGGCTTGTTTAAATTTATATAAGAAAAATTTACAATGCTTCTTTTAGCCCTAAAAATTTTGTGTTTGCGTTTTATACCAGTACAAAAAGCATTGAAATTCCCTGTTTTTCATTACGATGGATTTGATTTTTAAGTGGAGATGAAGCTTCCCGGCCTTATTGATTTCTGTTTTGGGCGGTTGCGCGTTGAAGTTTTGTGTGGTAAAAGAAGCTTGTAATATAGATTGAATAAAATTTAAACAGGCCCTAAGTTTTTAGGTGATAAAAGAAGCATAGGTAAACTTAATAAAGTAAACAGGGCCGTAACTTATAACAAAAAAGCTTTGAGTGCTATTTGTGCATAATTTCCCCAATCTTTTATGGCAGCTTGAAGGGTAGTACGTAGTTCTTTATTGTTTACCGCTTTGCCTTTGGCCGGGGGCGCCAGTGCCTTGGCGGCAACGGGCACATCCGTTACTTTGGTGGCAAACCAGGTAATGTTTTCGTGGGGCAGGGCTACGCCCAGGATCATTCCGGGAAGCCCGGTAAAAGATTCCGGTCCGCCGGAAACCAAAATTTCATCGGTATAAAAAGCCACTACATAAACAGAATCCAACACCAGGGCATTGGCCCGGCGGCAAGTGTAGCCTGCAATATCGCGGGTTTCGCCCGTTATCTTCCATTTTATCCTGCGGGTACTGTCCTTCAGCAAAAAAGTTTCTTCAAAAACCTTTTTCTGGCTGATACTGCTGCCGGCCGACAGATCGGTATAAGTAATGTTATTTTGTTCAACCATCGGGTTGCCCTCAAAAAAATTATTTGAAACGTTCTCTGTCCCTTCTACCGGCCTGAACAAAGTTTTGTCATTCGAGAAGGTGAGTGTGCTTTTCAGCGTTTTAAATTGCGGCTGGTTTTTTTTGTAAGCATCAAAAGCTTGTTGCATAAAACCTTCGTTGTCTTTGTTGATGCTTTTTTTAAGCAGTGCAAACATGTTTACGGTTTTATCAAACTCAATAATGCCGTTGGTTGAAAAGTGAGTGTACTGTGCAGATGAATTGTTACTGCCAAGTAACAGGAAAATGATGGTTACAAGTATGCTGGTTTTCATAGGTTTTATTTTGTTGTTTTTACGCCGCCCATTTTGTTGAAATCATAAATTACAGAAAACATAAAATATCTTCGGATAGTGGTGTAGCTATTTTGTGTGATCATACCGCCGTAAGCATTCCGTTCAAAACCAATGTTCTGGTTAAGCAGGTCATTGCCTGAGAGCGTAAATTTCAGGTTATCCTGTTTGAGGAACTTTTTGCTGAATGCTGCGTTCAGGAGCAGCCTTTCAAAATTCTGATTGAAAGCTTGTGTTTTTGCCCGGTACTCGTAATTGCCGTCAAAACTAACTTCAAACTTGTAGGGAAGATCTATCCGGAAGGAGCCATTGCCGTTTAAACCAAATCCGTTATTATTGATGTTTTGCTGCAAAGATGAACCGCTGACTGTGTAAGTTGGGCCAAAAGCAATATTAAAATTATATTTTTTGTCTTTGTATTTCGATAGGTCTAATTGACCTGCATAAGTATTAGACCTTGTTTTGTTGAGCGCACTGTTTGTATAATTGTAAGATACATTACCATTTGTGTTGATATTAAAACCCACATTAAAATCAAGCTTTTTAACTTTTCGCCCGATATATGAATACAAGTAAAAGTATGACGGGCTTTTATTTAACAGGTTAGAAGACTGGTAAGTAGTTTTTCCGGTTGCATCAGTTACCGTATTGTTTACAATAGCATTGGATGTTAAATTGTAACCTAAATTTACATATATGTATTGTTCACTTAAAATTTTATAAGAGTTGTAGTTTAAATTTAGGCTATTATTAAATGAAGGCTTTAGGTTTGGATTGCCCAACGTTACATTTAAAGGATCAGTATTTACCAATACAGGTTGGATTTGATCTATAGTTGGTTGTGTGGTACGGCCATTATAATTTAAATACAAGGATCTTTGCTGCGAAAACTTGTATTGATAGCTGGCTTGCGGGTTCCAATTTAAGAAGTTTCTTTTAAAGCTGGTATTGGTGTATTCGTTAACTTGTTCAAACTTAACGTCCGTTGCTTTTGTTCCGAAATTCAAAATACCTTTACCTTTTTTATAATTGAAAATTGCCCCAACCTGGTTGGAAAGCTGGTTAAATTTGTAGTTGTTACTTAAAACACTGTTTAATATAGTGTAATCGCCGCCAGGTACAGATTGATCAAAAGATTTCCTGTCGGCACTGCTGTTGTTTATACCTAAACCATAATTTACAATCACCGAAAATGCTTTGGTAAAAGGTTCAGAGTAAGTGATGTTACTATTCACAATCGAACTTGTGGTATTGCTGGTTTTGTATTGATTGATCAATTGTGTACTATCCGTACCGCCTGCTTTGTTATAAAAGTTGATGGTCGAATTTAAATAACCTTTTGCTTCATTTTTATCATAATTGCTACTTAAACTAATGGAAACGGTACGTCCTGCTTTCTTTAATTTTTTGGTATAAAAAGCGCTTGCGTTAAATATTTTTTCGTTGCCGTTGTTTACCAAACTTCTGTTGCTCCGGTTTAGCAAAGTATCAAACCCACGGTAACTTGTGGCCGAATAGTTATTGCGCGTCTCGTTGTTTTTTAAAGTACCGTCAACTACAACCTTTAAGTTGGAAGACGAATCCAATTTGATCTGATAAGTGGCATCTAATTTTTGCCTGAACATGTAATTTCTAAAACTTTGGTCGGAATTATTGTTCTGCACACCCGAAGGCAGGTTATTTTGCGTGATCGTATTGTTTGTACCATTCACTTCAATCGATCCGATCTTGTAATTGGTATTGAGCGATTCTTTGTCCTTGTTCCATTTTGTATCATAATGCAGGCCGCCTGATCGGGCCAAAGGTATGCCCCGCCCGTTATAGCGGCCATCAAAAGATTCCAGTTCATCGCGTCCGTTGCTGGTGATCATGATACCGCCTCCATCCATAAATTCAATGTTGTTAGAGGAAGCATATTTACTATTGTCCTGCCAGCCTAAACCCGTTTTGCCGGTGTTGCCAATGGTGCCATAAGCAGAAAACTTCTGTTTCGCTTTAAAAATATTTACCATGCCCTGTCCCTGGTAATACTTGTTGGTGGCAACACCGGCATCTATTTTACCAAAATAACCATTCTTTTTATCTTCTTTTAGTTTGATGTTGATGGTTTTGTTTTTAACGCCGTCATCAATACCGGTGAAAGTAGCCTGGTCACTTTTCTTATCATAAAGCTGCACTTTGTCCACCATATCACCGCGTATGTTTTTAGTGACAAGGGTAGGGTCATCACCAAAAAACTCTTCGCCATCTACCAACACTTTATTTACGGTTTGCCCTTGTGCCGTAATTTTTCCGTCTTTATCTACCTGTATGCCCGGCAATTGTTTAAGTAAATCTTCTACTTTGGAGTTTGGTTGTATTTTGAAAGCTGCGGCATTAAATTCTGTGGTATCGCCCTTTATTTTGATAGCTGCTGCTGTGCCTTTGATCAATACTTCTGCCAGGATCCTGGATTTGAGCCGCAGGTTTATCCGACCAAAATCAAGCTCTTTTTTTGCAGAATCCAAATGAAAAGACTCTACATAATCCGCGTAAGACGGATAAGAAACCAGCAAAATGAATTTCCCTTTCGTAAGATTATTGATGGTAAAAGAACCGTTTGTTGCGGCACGTGTAAATTTAACAAGGACAGAATCTTTGGAATTGAGTATGCTTACAGTGGCATTGGCCAGCTTGATGTTTGATGCGGTATCTGTTACCATGCCTTTAACCAAGTAGGTGTTTTGGGCAAATAAAAAGCCATGGATACAAATAATACCCAATATAAGTAACAGTGCTTTCATAAAGGAGGTTTTATGGAAGCAAGATATAATTAAGTTTTTAGTTTTAAAAATAATATTCAATATTTTTTTTACTCGGGCCAGATAGCAGCTTCGTGAAATTTCTTAATTATGTCGCAAGGGCTTGATCTTTTTAAACATCAATATCATTAAAACCGGATGCTTCTTTTACCGGGTAAAAATTGGTGTTGGATAGTGAATGCTTATTGTTGGAAAACATGCAGGCAGTTATCAATTTTTAGGTGATAAAAGAAGCATTGTTTGCCGGAGAAAAGTTGTAAAACAGTTATATGAATTTAGGCCAAAAGTATTTAAATTTTGTTACTGTTCATCTTTGGGTTCTGGCTGGCATTTACCTGATAAGTATAAATTTGGTTGTCCTGGCCAACCTCTACAATACGGTAACCTTTATAATCAGTGCCCCAGTTGCCGCCAAAATGCGAATCAAAGAAATGAGGAAGTTTGCCCGTGTACCGAACACCGTCCAGGGAGTGGTCATGCCCGTGAAAAGCAGCTTTGATATTTGGATAGGAATGCAGGAGTGCTACCGTTTCCGGGCAATTTAGAAATATCTTGTCCTCTTCGGGCAGCCACTGGTGAGGCGCAATATGAAGAATGGCAAACACGGTGCTTTTGGATTTAAACTTATCAAACGATGCTTTCAAAAAAGCATTGTCCGGGCATACAAATCCGCCTTTGGTATCTGCTGTATTTGCCAATACAAAACCAATATCCCCAAATTCTAATGTATATTTATCTTCATAGCCAAATGCATTTTTCCAGACTTTGGCATCGGCAAAATCATGGTTGCCCGGAATAGTATGATAAGGAACAGGCAGCTTGTCTAAATATGTTTCTTTTACTTTAACCAATAGGTCTGGCCGGTTATGTACCAGATCACCGTTAACGATTACAAAGTCTAAATGATTTTGCTGGTGCTCTTTGCTTAGCCAGGTAATCAGATCGGCATAAAAGGTGTCAGAGTCTGTTTCGGGCTGGGCATAATGGCCATCAGAAGCTAAAGCAAAGCGCAATTTGAAGTTTCCGACAGTTGAAGGGTGATAAGGGTTGCTGGCACTGCCAAACGTATTAATGGCGGGCAACAAAGTGATACCGGCTAAACCGGTTAAACCTGATCTGATAAAACTGCGGCGGTTGATCATACTATTTTAGAGTAAAAGAACATAGATAAAAGCAACAGATGCTTTTTCCAAGTTGAATACAAAATGATGTCAAAAATCAACTTTGTACAGATATCAAAAGTAAAATTAATATTAAATTATTATTAAGATTGATAAATTGAGGGTTCTAACTTAGAACTGGCGCCTTTTCAGGAGTCTTTCGAATGGCCGACAACTTTCTATTGGATAACTAAATCTTGTCTCAAAGATTTAGTTCCTTTTATCTTTATACCAACACCCGATCGAGGTTTTTATTTTTTTTAAAGTTATGCTGCTAATATTCGCAGACATTCTTTGATATATAAATCCATTTCATAAATACCAGCAGAAAATGCTTCCTGTCTGTTATCTTCATCATTAAATTCACACCCTAACTCACAATATCTCTGAGTTCCAACATTGTAACCGTTGTAAATACCATAAAATTCCTGATAATTGATTTTGAGCAGGATATTTAACAGGGATTCGAACTCTATAGAATATTTAAACAGGGTACTTCCGTTTTCATGATTATAAATGCTTATATAATTCAGTTTCCTTTGCAAACCAAACAACCTGGCAGTTAATTTTTCTTTCATTAAAACATTATACGTTTTACATGTAAGGTTTTTGTTAGCTTAATATTATTAATTTAAGAACCTTGCAGGAATGATCAATAAATCGGATCCTGAAAAAGACATGTAAAAGAAGCAGTATAATTCAGTTATTTTAAGTAGAAGGTTGCTGTTCTGGCCATAAACATAAATATGTCGAACATGTATGAAAGGCGGAACACGTCTAACTATATTTAAAGAACCTAAATAATGACTGTTACAGATAAAAATAAGTTTAAACTTAACCCTTTCCTAAAATTAAGCTTACAGGAGGCCGGTAATTTTGTAGAATGAAGCCTTGGATGAACCACAGCTCAAATACAGAAATGAAAAAGGCGAGGAAGCTTCACCGCCTTTAAAAATCAAATTATACGAATGAAAATTTTATGCCCTGAACATGGCGGACTAATAGAACTTCCAAGTAAAGATATTGCCGACGCTTTTAATACCCCTTCAAAATCCCTTGTGTTTAGTTGCCCGGTTTGCCAGGAGGAAGTATTGATCCGGAACATTAAATTGCAAGAGGAAGATATGCACCCGCTGCTTAAAGGCAATAGCAAAACACCTGAAAGAAAAAGATCAACAAGCAGCCTTTAAGGTGCAAAAGCGTCAGAACCGTTTTTTTACCTTTAAGCAGCAGTTGTACAGGTCTTTTAACTTAGATTGTACCAGCTTCTTTCACAGGTTTTGGTGTGATTGCTGCTTTTGAGCGAGGTTTCCTGCTTGCGGTTTGAGCTCCTTTTGGAGAGGAGATACTTGGCTTGCTAACATTTGCAGGCTTTTGAAGTACGGATGCCTGAGGTCCTTTCAGCTCCTTGCCGACTTCAAAAGAGAGTGATTGACTAATCTTTAATTCCTTTGAAAGTTTTTTTGCCAGCTTCTTTGAGCCTTTTTCAATTTCTTTCTCCAACTTTTTAGAGCCTTGCTCCATATCAGCTGCTACTTCTTTCAGTTTAGTGATTAAGCTTAGCTGTATATCTTTTCTGATGGTTTTTCTAACTAATTTAAGTGATTTCCGTTTGTCGTTTTTCATATCTATTTAATAATCTTTACAAATGTAGGTTATCAAATAGTTAAATCAATATTATTATTATGTTAAGTTTTCTGATTCTATTGTAGAATTAATAGAATAAAATTTAAAGCATACCAGCATTTAAATATTGCAAATACTAAAGTGTAGCCATATCTATCACAAAACGGTAGCGTACATCTCCTTTAAGCATACGGTCAAAAGCAGGGTGAATGTCTTTAATGTCGATCAACTCAATGTCTGAAACAATATTATGTTCGGCACAAAAATCAAGCATTTCCTGGGTTTCAGAAAGACCGCCCGCTCCGGATCCTGTTACGGTTTTATTTCCCGCAGTTATAGAAAATGAAGGCACTACAAGAGGGTCTATAGGCAGGCCGACGGTGATAAAGGTGCCGTTTGTGCGTAACAAAGGCAGATAAAGATTAATATCGTGTTTGGCTGTTACGGTGTCTAATATAAAATCAAATTCCCCTTTAACAGCAGCCACCTCATCCGGGTTTGTTGTTACTACAAAATGATGGGCCCCCAAAGCTTTTGCATCTTCCCGTTTAGGTTCTGAGGTACTTAGAACCGTAACTTCTGCGCCAAAAGCAACGCCAAACTTTACGCCCATGTGCCCCAATCCGCCTAAACCTACCACGGCAAGCTTATGGCCCTTGCCAACCTTCCACTTACGAAGAGGGGAATAGGTAGTAATGCCCGCACAAAGCAAAGGTGCCACGGCCGCAAGGTTTAATTTCCCTGAAATATGATGGGCAAAGTCCTCATTCACCACATTGTTATTGCTGTACCCTCCGTAAACCGGCCGGCCGTCTTTGCCAACACTGTTATAGGTTTGAACAGGGCTTACCTGGCAAAACTGTTCCTGGCCGTTATTGCAATCATCACAATGGCGGCAGGAATCAACCATTACGCCTACACCCGCAAGATCACCTACTTTAAACTTTGTTACTTTTGCCCCAATACTTACTATCCTGCCCACGATTTCGTGACCGGGAACCATTGGAAACGTTCCGGGGAACCAGTCGTTTTTAATGGAGTGGAGGTCGGTATGGCAAACGCCGCAGTATGCTATTTCTATTTTTACATCATGCGGTGCTAATTCCCTTCGTTCAAAGCCCCAGGGAAGAAAATTATAGGTAGATAGATCCACGGCCTGAATTTAAAGTCGTTTAGTTTATTTCAGAAAATTGACAATGCTTCTTTTACCCATATAAAATTTGTTTGACTACTGGCAATCACCAACTTCATGTTTTTTAGGTGATAAAAGAAGCATCTAAAATAAACTCACAAAAATTTAAACAAGCATGCCCTAAGCAAACCAGTTTTTTTATTTCGATGCTTCTTGCCCCATCTTTTTAAACACTATAATCGCATTATGGCCGCCAAATCCAAATGTGTTGTTCATGGCTATATCAACTTTTTTTTCTAAAGCTTTATCATAAACAATATTCAGATCAACCGGCAAAGCAGGATCAGGGTTGCTAACATTGATAGTTGGCGGGATCAATGCGTTTTTGATCGATAAAATACTGGCAATCGCTTCTATTGCCCCGGCTGCCCCAAGCAAATGCCCGGTCATGGATTTGGTAGCGCTGATATGCAATTTTGAATAATTGCCTTCCATCAATCGGGTAATCGCTTTTATTTCGCTTAAATCCCCAACTGATGTGGATGTTGCATGTGCATTCAGATAATCCACGTCCCCAGGTGTTAAACCCGCATCTTGTAAAGCCAGTTGCATAGCTTTGAGTGCGCCGCTTCCTTCCGGATGTGTAGAAGTCATGTGATATGCATCGGCTGTCATCGCTGCCCCGGCAACTTCCGCATAAATAATGGCATTTCTGGCTTTTGCATGTCCGTATTCTTCCAAAATCAGTGCACCGGCCCCTTCAGCCATTAAAAAACCGTCGCGGTTGGCATCAAACGGACGACAGGCAGTTTCAGGGCTTTCATTCCGGGTGGTCATCGCTTTCATTGCTGCAAAACCTCCGACAGAAGCTTCAGTGATCGGTGCTTCCGAACCGCCTGTTACCATCACTTTGGCTTTTCCCCAGCGGATATAATTAAACGCATCCATTAATGCGGTGTTAGACGTGGCACAAGCGGAAACCGTTGTATAGTTAATCCCCCTCAAACCATATTTAATAGAGATCAGGCCAGAAGCCATATTAGCTATCAGTTTCGGAACGAAAAACGGACTGAAACGAGGTTTAAAACCGTTTAGTGCATATTCTCTCACCTGCTCCTCAAAAGTCAGCATCCCGCCCTGTCCCGTTCCCCAGATCACGCCAATATCATAAGGGTCCATTGCAGCAATGTCCAGTTTGGAATCTTTTATTGCTTCGTCGGCTGCTGTCATTGCGTATTGTGTAAAAGGGTCGGTGCGCTTAATTTCAGCTTTATCCAAAACTATGGCAGGATCAAAACCTTTTAGTTCGGCGGCAATTTGTGTCCGAAACAAAGAAGGATCAAATTTGGTGATCCTCCCGGCACCGCTTTTCCCTGCAATAAGGCTGTTCCAAAAAGTACTTACATCGTTACCAATGGGCGTGAGCGCACCTAAACCTGTTACAACAACTCTTTTCATGCTTTTTTTATCACTTGTTTTTTATAAACGGTTGCAAATATATTTATAACCACTTTATATTTGCAAGTAGTTAAATTATAAAAGATGCGATCTGGCTGCCCGCTCAATTTCGGATTGGAGATTTTTGGTGACAAATGGACTTTGCTGATCATCCGCGACCTGATGTTTTTCGGCAAGCGATATTACAATGAATTTCTTTCTTCTGCTGAAGGTATTTCTACCAATATCCTGGCAGACAGATTAGCACTGCTGGAAAAAGAAAGTTTCATCATAAAAAGTAGGGACGAAGCGCATAAGCAAAAAGTCATTTACAGCTTAACTGAAAAAGGGATCGATCTATTACCCATCATTCTGGAAATTGGCTTGTGGTCTGATAAATATGCGAGTCCGTTATTAAACAAAAACAAGGACATTATTTTAGGGGAAGTTAAAAAAAACCGGGTAAAAGGCGTATCGGCGATAAAAGAAAGACTTTATCAAACACATATTAAAGAATAAACTATAGGGCGTATTCTTCAAATACCAAAGTTTAATTATGAATACCTTACGGTTTAAAAGCAGTAAACTAATACTTATTTTTGTGCGGTAAAAGAAGCATTGTATAGATCAAATGTAACCAACTACCATATTTTCTTTATTTTTGAAGTAACACATGTTCGCTGAATTCGAAACTTATATCAAAGAGCAAGCAAAGCTGTCTGAGGAGGATCTCAAACTGATCCGCTCCATGGCTGTGGAAAGGAAGGTGCGCAGAAAACAGTTTCTGTTGCACGAAGGTCAGGTATGCCGCTACAAGATATTTGTCTCCAAGGGCCTATTGCGGACCTACCGTACCCGGGAAGATGGCAGCGAACACGTGATCGTATTCTCACCTGAGAACTGGTGGACCACCGACCCGGAGAGTTATGATAATTTTACCCCGGCCCTTTATAACATTGATGCTTTGGAAGACAGCGAGGTCATCCTGTGGACAAAAAATGATTTCGTTGACCTATTTGCCCGCATTCCCGGCTTGAAAGCTTATTCAGAAAAACTGATTTCCCAAAATTTCATTTCCAGTCGGCAACGCATCTTTAGCGCCATAAGTTCAACAGCCGAAGAAAAGTACGATGAGTTTATAGAAACCTATCCCGACATCTTCGCACGTGTGCCACTGCACATGGTGGCTTCTTACCTCGGTGTATCGCGCAAAACCCTTAGCCGCATCCGGTACACCCAACTCAAGGGATAAATAAAAATGGAGACAAATGTCCCCGTTTTCCGCGTAGGCTTGTACTAACTTTGTTTTGTTGAACAAATGTTGTTAATCAAAAAGCCTAAAACACGCATGTATTTGTCACCGGCGCTAATGGCTTTATCGGCTTTACTATTGTTCAGGAATTAATTAAAGAGGGCCGCTAGATATTTAATAATTAATGTAGGGAAAAATGGGAAAATTAGAAAACAAAGTAGCAGTAATCACCGGCGCAACATCAGGTATGGGCCTGGCAACCGCCCAATTGTTTGTAGAAGAAGGTGCTTATGTATTTATCACCGGCCGCAGGCAAAAAGAACTGGATGAAGCGGTAAAAACAATTGGACGAAATGTTACCGGAGTCCGGTGTGACTCTGGCAACCTTACTGATCTGGACAATTTATTTGATATTGTAAAGGCGGAAAAGGGATACATCGATGTGCTGTACGCAAGCGCGGGAGCTGTGGATGCCGCACCGATCGGTCAAATTACGGAAGAGCATTTTGACATGCAATTTAATGTAAATGCCAAAGGCACGCTGTTTACAGTGCAGAAGGCACTGCTGTTGTTTAACGATCATGGTTCAATTATAATGACCGGCACGGTTGCCGCACTAAAAGGTTACTCCAATTTAAGTGTGTACAGCTCCAGTAAAGCTACGCTTGATGTTTTTGCGAAATGTTGGACATCAGACCTGAAATCGAGAGGTATTCGCGTTAATGTGATTCATCCGGGCCCGATTGACACTGCTTTATTCGCCTTGTTAACCGACGAGCAGAAAGCTGCTTATATCAGCCAGGTTCCGTTAGGCAGAGTCGGACAACCCCATGAAATCGCCACCACAGCACTATTCCTCGCTTCGGATGATTCCAGTTTTATTACCGGCATCTCTATATCCGTGGATGGGGGTGGCGCCCAGGTTTAGTCTACTATTATATTACCTCAGCAGGCTGTTGCAGTCTTTGCCTGTTACTGTAGGTTGTATTTAGCATAACCCTTTTAAAAAGAAGGTATTGCAGACAAAATGGTTGGTGATTTATTGGGTTTTTATTGTTAAATATGCTTCATTAACCTGAGAGGAAAACAGGTTTTGGTGGAGGTCAGCTTGTCAACTATAAGGTTGATGCCTGTACGAAAAAAGGGGTTGAACATCTGATTGTTCAACCCTTACTTTTTTGGTAAGCCTTATAGCTAAGAAAAATTATTTGTGGCTGGACAAAGGATAAATGAAAATGGAGACAAATGTCCCCCGCTTTCTAAACACGCCTTTATTAATTTTGTATTGTTCAAAACAAAATATCAACCAATAAGACTAAAAAATATGCGTGTATTTGTAACTGGCGCTACGGGCTTCATCGGCTCTGCCATTGTGAAGGAATTAATCGGTGCGGGCCATAAGGTGCTCGGTCTCGCCCGCTCAGATGAGTCAGCCAAGTCGCTTGTCGCCGCTGGTGCTGAAGTGCATCGTGGCGACCTGAAGGATACGGACAGTCTCGCCGCAGGTGCCAAGACCTGCGACGGCGTAATCCACACCGGGTTCATCCACGACTTCGGGGATATTGCGGTCGCTGCTGAGACCGACAGACGGGCGATCGAAGCGATGGGCCAGGCACTCGCAGGTTCAGGCCGGCCATTCGTAGGCACGACCGGAACCATGCTGCTCACGCCTGGACGGCTGGGGACCGAAGACGATGCTGCCGATCTAAACTCTGCTGCGTCGTTCCGCGTTCCCAACGAAGAACTCGCGCTGTCCCTTGCGTCTCAGGGTATTCGCGCCTCCGTGGTACGCCCGGCGCCAACAGTGCATGGGGAGGGTGATAAAGGCTTCATTCCAACCCTGATCGGCGTGGCACGGGACAAGGGCGTTTCGGCCTACGTAGGTAACGGGCTCAACCGCTGGCCCGCAGTGCACCGGCTCGACACTGCCCACCTGTTCAGGCTGGCACTGGAGAACGGCACCGCCGGAGCCAGGTATCACGCCGTTGCCGACGAGGGGGTGCCGTTCCGGGAGATAGCTGAGGTGATCGGGCAGCAGTTGAACGTGCCGGTCATTGCCAAGTCTCCAGAGGAGGCAACCGACCATTTTGGCTGGCTATCCTTTGTCGTTGCCACCGACAATCCAACGTCGAACAAGCTAACTCAGGAAAGGCTGGGTTGGCACCCAAGCCAGCTGGGGCTAATTGCGGATCTCGAAATGGGGCATTATTTTAAATCCTGAAAAAGCATAGTTGCCGTAAGAGTGCTGCTTGTGGTAGTATCTTGAATGAAAATAAAAATGCCATCCTTACCCAAGAATGGCATTTTTATTTGTTTAGTGGACCCGGAGAGATTCGAACTCTCGTCCAAACATGGTACAAGGTAAGCCTTCTACATGCTTAGCTACTGTTTATTTGTCGGGAAGGGGAAGGTCAGTCGCTTACCTGTACCATCTTCCGTAGGTGCTTTATCTCGTTTGCTGATCGCACCCTAAGCAAACCAGTTTCTTATTTCGACGCTCCTGGTGATGATCCTAAGAAACCGCAAACCATCGGAGCGAAAGCTATGCTAATTCTAAATTAGGCAGCTAAGGCGTAGTTATTTTCGCCATTTGAAAGTTTGAGCGTTCAGATTAAAGCGCTAATTCACCCAACGCGCTGCATGCTTACTTACTTATCTCCATCCTGTCAATTCCGGTCGGGCCCTTTTTGTTAGGGTAAAGGATATTTTAAAGTAGGTGCAAATATAATATTTTTATTGGAAAAAAAGAAGAAGGTTTTTAGGTGTTAGCCATCAGCAATCAGGTGTCGGCTTTCAACGGTAAACCAGAAGTGAGATTTGCCAGGAGCCTGTTTAATTTGATTTGTCTAATTCTTGATGCTTCTTTTATGCAATAAAAAACTGCAACCTTTCTTTGCTATTCATAAAAACACAGTTCAAACACAGGATTTTTAGTGCTAAAAGAAGCATTTCTGGTTTCATCTATTAAATTCAACAAGCTTTGAAAGCGTATACCTCAAACCCTATCGCTCAAACCCGCCTCCCCGGATAAACTTTCAACCCTTCTTCCAAACAAATCATTGCTTTTGTTAAATCTTCCGTGTTTAAAACATAAGCCAGACGTACTTCATTCACTCCTGCGCCTACTGTACTGTAAAACCCGGTTGCAGGAGCCATCATCAAAGTTTGGTTTTCGTAGCTGAAGGTTTCCAGCATCCATTGACAAAAGGTATCCGCATCATCAATCGGGAATTTGGCAACAACATAAAACGCACCTCCCGGGTTTGGACAAAAAACACCTTCTATCTTATTTAAAGCTAGTACCAGGATATTCCGTCGTTTGGTATATTCGGTTTTTACGTTGATAAAATAAGCATCCGGCGTATCTACTGCTGCTGCACCTGCAATTTGCTCTACCATGCCCGGACTTAAACGTGCCTGTGCAAATTTTAAAGCTGCTGCCCTTACCGCTTTGTTTTTAGTGATGATACAACCCAACCGTGCGCCGCAGGCACTGTATCTTTTAGAAACCGTGTCCAGCACGATCACGTTTTCATCCAAGCCTTGCAGGTGCATGGGGGAGATAAATTCTCGGCCATCGTAGCAAAACTCGCGGTAAGCTTCATCCGAAAACAGGTAAAGATCATACTTCAAAGCCAACTCTTTCAGCGCTTCCATTTCTGCTGCGGAATATAGATAACCGGTCGGGTTATTGGGGTTGCAGATCATGATCGCTTTTGTTTTTTCGGTGATCAATTTTTCAAAATCACTAATTGGCGGCAGCGCAAAACCATTTTCAATATAAGAAAGTATCGGTTTTACTACCACATCACACTGGTGTGCAAAACCGTTATAGTTGGCGTAAAATGGTTCCGGGACAATTACTTCATCTCCTGCGTCTAAGCAAGCCATCATTGCAATCGTGATCGCTTCTGATCCGCCGGTGGTAACCAGGATATGTTCCGGGTTGATATTGTAACCTAACTTATTGTAATATTGAGTGAGTTTGGTTCGATAAGAAAGCGTGCCTTCGGAAGCGGTATAAGCCCAAACTTTAAAATCGATATTTTTAACGGCATCCAGCATCCCTTCCGGCGTTTCAATATCCGGCTGGCCGATATTTAAGTGATACACTTTTTTGCCGTCCAGCTTGGCCTGATCGGCAAAAGGCGTTAGTTTTCTGATAGGGGAAGCCGGCATAAGCTGGCCTTTAATTGATATTTTCGGCATAAAGCAAAAGTAGAAAAATTTGCCGGTGGAAGGTCGCCGGTTGCCGGTTCCGGTGCAATCAAAAAAAGGTTTACAGATGCTTCTTTTATCCATAAAAAAACTTCGCCCTGTTTTGCAGAACGAAGTTTTTTAGGTGATAAAAACAGTATGTTTTACCGTGTTGGTGCAGTGGCTTTTACCACTTCGCCCACAATCACTAAATATTTTGTCGGTGTTTTGGCGTTTGATGTAACCACAATGGTTTTGTTAAAAGGCGCTTCAACAGCAGCGTTGTAAGTAATTTTGATAATGCCTTTATCGCCGTGTTTTACCGGTGTTTTGGTATAATCGGCAATGGTACAGCCACAAGTTGGTTTTACTTCCGTTAAAATCAGTGGTTCTGTGCCAATGTTGGTAAAAGTAAACTCTGTTGTAACGGGTTTCCCTTGCGGTACTTTGCCAAAATCGTGTTTTTCTTCTGCAAACTTAAACTCGGCCTTGTTGTCGGTTTGTGCCGATGCGGTAATGGTAAACCCTACAACCATTGCGCAAATCATCATTAATTTTTTCATAGCTTTTTATCAGACTGTTAAAACAAATATAAGTCAATTTAATTCAATAAAAATATTGATACGTTAAATTCATTGGCAGGTTGGCCTTTTCTAAAAAAACATTCGGAAGTAAATACTATTTTTGTTGTTACACAAACCCTAAATGCAAGAATTAGAACTTACCAATGCCTTTGATCAGCTGGATAAACCTGAATTAAGTTTTGATGATTTTAAGCAGATTGTGCTTCGCGATTACCAAATTGCGGTTGAAAGCAGGCAAGCCAGTATTTTAGGCCGTAAAGAAGCCCTAACCGGCCGGGCCAACTTCGGTATTTTTGGCGATGGAAAAGAAGTAGCGCAACTGGCAATGGCCAAGGCATTTAAAAAAGGCGATTGGCGTGCCGGTTACTACCGGGACCAGACTTTTGCTTTTGCAACGGGCATTTCTACCATAACCAAATTCTTTGCACAACTTTACGCGCATCCTGATATTAAACATGAGCCTTCATCTGGCGGCAGGCAAATGAACAGCCATTTTGCCACACGTTCCATAAATGATGACGGCAGTTGGAAAAACCTGGTGGAAATGAAAAATTCTTCTGCGGATATTTCTACCACAGGCGGGCAAATGGCGCGGTTGATCGGCTTGGCCTGGGCATCAAAATTGTACCGGGAAAATAAGGAACTGGCCGGGATGGATAAATTCTCTGTTAATGGCAACGAAGTGGCATTTGGTACAATCGGCAATGGTTCTACTTCCGAAGGCATCTTTTTCGAGGTGATCAACGCAGCAGGTGTAATGCAGGTGCCAATGGCAGTCTCAGTTTGGGACGATGGTTATGCCATATCTGTCCCGTCCAAGTACCAAACCACAAAAGAAGACATTTCCGAAATCTTAAAAGGCTTTCAGCGTGATGAAACCGGGGAAGGTTTTGAAATATTTAAAGTGCCCGGCTGGGATTATCCGGGCCTGTGCGAAACCTATGAAAAAGCAACCAGCTTTTGCCGAACAGAACATGTACCTGTGCTCATTCATGTTACCGAATTGACGCAGCCACTTGGGCATTCTACTTCCGGTTCCCACGAACGTTATAAAACCAAAGAAAGGCTGCAATGGGAGCTGGAGCACGATTGCCTGGCTAAAATGCGCTCCTGGATGATTGATTCGGACATTGCAAAACCCGAAGAGCTTGATGTGCTGGAAGAGGAGGCCAAAAAGCATGTGCGCAATTGCCAGCGTGAAGCCTGGAACAATTTACAGGAGGAAATTAAAGCCGAAAAAAACGAAACGGTAAAGCTAATTCAGGATTTGGCCCAGGTGTCGGCAGCAGGTAAACAAGTGGAAGAACTGGTTCAGCGGTTAAATAAAACGGTTGATCCGGGAAGGAAAGATTTAATTTCTGCGGTGCGGAAATCACTTTTGCTCACAACCCGCGAAAATACACCTGAACGTGCCTTGTTAATGGACTCGTATCAGCAGGAAAGCGAAAAAAATGATGAACGTTATCATTCTAGGTTGTTTGGCCAAATGCCGGAATTCGCAGCGGTGCCTCCGGTATATGCTGAAAATGCCAGAATGATAGACGGCCGCGAAATCCTGAACGCTTGTTTTGAAGCCAATTTTATTAGAGACCCGCGCATTATTGCTTTTGGTGAAGATGTTGGCGCCATTGGCGATGTGAACCAGGGTTTTGCCGGTTTGCAGGAGAAGTTTGGTGCACTGCGCATAACAGATACGGGCATCCGCGAAAGTACAATTGTGGGCCAGGGAATTGGTTTGGCTTTAAGAGGTTTAAGGCCGATTGCAGAAATTCAATACATTGATTATTTGCCTTATGCCATGAACGTACTGATGGACGATTTGACCACGATGAGCTACCGTACTTTTGGCGGACAGATTGCCCCGGTTATTGTTCGTACCCGCGGGCATCGTTTGGAAGGGATCTGGCATTCCGGCTCTCCAATGGGAACGATTGTGAATGCCCTGCGCGGAATGTATATCTGCGTTCCAAGAAACATGACACAGGCTGCCGGAATGTACAATACTTTGCTGCGCGGGGAGGAGCCTGCTTTAATGATCGAATGTTTGAATGGTTACCGGATCAAAGAAAAACTGCCGGCAAATGTTGGAGAGTTTACCGTTGCGTTAGGAAAAGCAGAAGTGGTAAAAGAGGGTACTGACATCACCATTATTTCTTATGGTTCTACTTTACGCCTGGTACAGGAAGCGGCAACAGAACTGGAAAAAATGGGAATTTCCGCAGAAATTGTTGATCCGCAAACATTGTATCCTTTTGATTTGGATCAGCTTTGTTCGGCTTCCGTTAAAAAAACAAATAAATTATTGGTGGTGGATGAGGATGTTCCCGGCGGCGCTTCTGCTTATATCCTGCAGCAGGTGGTGGAAAAGCAAAATGCTTATTATTATTTGGATAGCCAGCCGAGAACTTTAACGGCTAAAGATCATCGTCCGCCTTACGGTTCTGATGGAGATTATTTTAGCAAACCTTCGATTGATGATATGATCGAGGTGGTTTACGAAATGATGGGCGAAAGCAAGCCGGACATGTTTCCGAAGATCTATTAAGCTGATGCTTCTTTTATTGCCTAAAAATTAGTATCGTAAATACTTTCTGTTTAAAAAGAAAGTATTTACCTTTGGGTATGAAAGAAGTGAAAAAATATCAGTTGCCCGGAAATGATCCTGCCGTGCTCACAGAACCAACACTACAGGCTTTAAAGATCATCAAGCCTTATGAAAAGTTTTTTACTTCTTCTAAGGCAAAACTGGCTGCCATTAAACAAGGCCTGGAACCAAAAGCGATCCAGGATTTAATAGCCATAACAGGTGCCACACAATCAGACGCAGCGCATATCCTGGATTTAACCGAACCAACTTTAAGAAAATACATCAAAGCCGGAAAAGAATTAAATACCGGGCTAAGCGAGCACATCATCCAGCTTTTTGAACTGTTTGACAAAGGAATGGATACTTTTGGTTCTTTGGAGGAATTTAAAAACTGGCTGCCCCATCTTAATATCGGTATCAATGCCGTTCCGATGGATTTGCTGGATACGCTTACCGGCATCAACATCATCAAAAGTGAGCTGATCCGCATTGATTACGGCGTAACTGCTTAACTCCGTTCGATGTTTGTTTACCGGATCAGCCAAACCAAACACGCCAATAGTTTAACCGCTTCCGGGATTGACGGCAGATGGAACCCGCTGAATCAAAAAATGATTTATGCTGCCGGTTCTGTTGCTTTGGCTTGTTTGGAAAACCTGGCGCACAAAAGCGGAACTTCTTTAGCTGCCGGAAATTTTTCTTTGGCTATTATTGAAGTTGAAGATGGTTTGAAGATCGAGGAGGTGAAGATCGGGGATTTGACAAGTGTTAATCCCAATTGGCATTTAGTTGACAACTATAACTTCACACAGAAACTTGGAAATGACTGGTTAAATGCCGGAAGTTCTGCAATTTTAAAAGTACCTTCTGCAATTATTGATTTGGAGTATAATTATCTGATCAATCCAAACCATGCTTCTTTTACCAATATAAAAATAGTATCGGTTGATCGGTTTACTTTTGATGTGAGGTTGAAAGGGAATGCTTAATTTGAAATTGTTTTTTAATGGTTATTAGATTTTGTGATACTTCTATATTATGCCGAAATCAGCAATCACAGAAAGAATTCAGAAACTCAATTAAAATATGGTTGATAGTTCATCATCTCAACATGGTGCATTTAAATGAGGAAACTGGCTACTTATTCCTTATAAGCAACACATTTATCGATAAAGCAACTTCAAAGTTTGGCGATGTTAAAGCGCATGCTTTTGCAAATCTTCCCTCAATTATTAAAAATGCAGTTTTTATAAATAGTGAAGAAGATAATAAAGGCAGACCAGATATTTTAAGGTATTTAAAATTTGAAAGCCTAATAGATGTTGATGGAAAAAAGTATGTTGTCTGGCTTTATGTGCGGCAAACGAAAAATGAATATCAGCTATACTCTCTAAATATTAAAGCATAAAAAACGCTTTAAAGCTGATAATGTGGTACGTCTTAAATATAGATTTAAGTTGCGTATTCGCACGATTGGACACAGCCTTAAAGCGTGTAACAAAGATGGTTATTTTAAATTAAAAATCAAATGCTTCTTTTATCACCTAATTTTTACCTGATAAAAGAAGCATCAACTTTACAACTTCGCGCCTAAATTTCGCAACCACAAATCTGCCAAAACCAATGCCGCCATTGCCTCCACAATCGGCACGGCACGAGGCACCACGCAAGGATCGTGACGGCCTTTGCCTTTTATTTCAGCGGCATTTCCTTCGCTATCAATCGTTTCCTGGTTTTGCATAATCGTGGCCACCGGTTTAAAAGCGACTTTAAATTCTATGGGCATGCCGTTGCTGATGCCACCTTGTATGCCGCCGGAATTATTAGTCAACGTTTGCACATTTCCGGTTGCATCTTTTCGGAAAATATCATTGTGTTCCGAACCCAGCATTTCACTTCCGGCAAAACCAGAACCATATTCAAAACCATGAACGGCGTTGATAGAAAGCATCGCTTTGCCCAGATCAGCATGGAGTTTATCAAAAACCGGTTCGCCCAAACCAACCGGGCAATTTAAAATAGTACAACTGATCTTCCCGCCAACGGTATCGCCTTTTTTGCGGACATCATCAATGTAATCGATCATTTTTACCGCCGTTTCCGGGTCGGCACAGCGAACGATGTTTTCTTCCCGGATCCGTAAAAAGTCTTTTGGACTTTCAATTTTTACTTCCGGCGCGTTCATTTTTCCAACGCTGGTTACGTGAGCCAGAATTTCAATTCCTTGTGCCTGAAGCAATAACTTTGCTATGGCCCCGGCTGCAACACGCGCCGCGGTTTCCCGTGCGGAAGAACGGCCGCCGCCACGATGATCGCGGATGCCATACTTCGTTTGATAGGTAAAATCTGCATGAGAAGGACGGAAGGTATTTTCGTTGTGCGCGTAATCTTTCGACCGCTGGTCTTCGTTCGGGATCAGCATCGCAATTGGCGTTCCGGTTGACCTTCCTTCAAAAACACCTGATAAAATTTGCACCGTATCGCTTTCTTTCCGTTGTGTAGTGATCTTGGATTGGCCGGGTTTGCGCTTGTCTAACTCCGATTGGATAAATTCCAAATCAATCTCCAAACCAGCCGGACAACCATCAATAATAACACCGATGGCCACGCCATGAGATTCGCCGAAAGTGGTGATGCGGAACGCTTGTCCGAAAGTATTGCCTGCCATGTTCTTGTTTTTCTGTCATCCCGACGATAGGAGGGATCTTCATCAAAGCGATAAAACTTCTTCGATGAAAATCTCTCCCTTTGGTCGAGATGACAATACGGTTAATAATTAAGTATAAATCCTGCTTTTTCTAAATCTTCCCAAAATCCAGGATATGATTTTTCAACCACTTTAAAATCTTCTATCTCCAATTCAGGAACGATCAGCGCCAGCGGTGCAAAAGCCATGGCCATGCGGTGATCTTCGTAAGTATGGATGAAAACTTTTTTGGGAATGCTTCTTTTAGCACAATTTAATTTGTAAAGCTGGCCTTTTTCAATCAGTTCCACACCAATTTTTGCCAGTTCGTTTTGCAGTGCTTTGATACGGTCGGTTTCTTTGATCTTCAACGTTTCTAAGCCGGTAAAAGAAGCATCATGGCCCAAAGCTGCACAAACAACGATAACGGTTTGCGCCAGATCGGGACAGGTTTTAAAATCAAAAATCTTGCGGACAACCGCTTTCGGCTCTTTCTTCAGCCAAACGCCGCCATCTTTAAACTGCGAAGTGATGCCAAAATTGGCCATGAGCTCCGTGATCGTGCTGTCGCCTTGCAAACTATAAGCGGTTAATCCTGGTAAAAAAATTTCAGCTTTATCACTTATCGCTGTAATTGCGTACCAGTAAGAGGCCGCGCTCCAATCTGGTTCCACGTAAATGGTAGCAGGTTGAAAAGGCTGATTTTTTATGCTGATAACATTTCCCTTCCATTGATGCCGGATACCGCATTGTTGCAACATGGATAAGGTCATTTCTACATAAGGCCTGGAAGTCAGTTCACCTTCAATTTGTAAATTTAAGCCTAGTGGTAAAGCCGGAGCGATCAGCAATAAAGCGGTAATGTACTGACTGCTGATGTCGCCTTTGATGCTGATCCCGGCTGTTTGCTGCTCAAAACCTCCGGTTATTTTGATTGGCGGGAAACCTTCTTTTTCTTCATATACAATCTCAGCTCCTAAACTTCGCAAAGCATCCACTAAAACGCCAATCGGCCGCTGCTTCATCCGTTCAGTTCCGGTCAGAATCACCTGATGCTGTTTTTGCAGGGTAAAAAATGCAGTTAAAAAACGCATCGCCGTACCGGCAGGACCGATATTTACTTCGGGTGCGAGGAGCGAGGTTTGAGGTGCGAGCCGGTTCTCCGCTCCCTGATCCTCGATCCCCAATCTCTTTTCCAAAACTCCTGCCAACGTAACCGTATCTGCTGCTTCTGATAAATTTTCAACCTTAACTTTTCCTTCGCTTAAAGCAGCAATTACCAGCGCACGGTTGCACTCGCTTTTAGAACCGGTAAGCCTGATCGTTGCGTTTACTACACGATCCGGCTTACTCAGGATTAAATTTCCGACTTCCATTAAGCTTCAACAACGTTGGTGTTGTTCATGATTTCGGTTTGCTTGCGGATAGATTCATGGTGGATCAGTTCCAGCAATTTCTCCGTAAAATCTGTACTTAATTTTAATGCTTTTGCATATGCAGTACGTTTATGCAAAATCTCGTCCCAGCGGTTCACCTGCAAAATCGTAACGTTGTTGTCTCTTTTGTAGGTTCCGATCTTTTCTACAACAGCCATCCTTTCAGCCATTTTAGAAATGATCTGGTCATCGATCCTGTCGATTTCCTTACGAAGTTCTGCCATTTTATCTATAACCGCTTTATTTTTCAATTCTGGTTTACGTAAGGTTAGATGATCCATCAGATCACTTAAAGCAGCAGGCGTTAATTGTTGTTTCGCATCCGTCCAGGCTACAGAAGGATCTAAATGCGATTCGATCATCAGCCCTTGCATATCCATGTCCAAAGCTTTTTGAGCAATGTACGGGATCAGCTCGCGATTACCGCAAATGTGGCTTGGATCGTTGATAATAGGCAATTCAGGGGCTAAAGTTTTTAAGCTAATGGCGAGATCCCAATGCGGTTCATTGCGGAAAGCGGTTTTTTCAAAAGAGGAAAAACCGCGATGGATGGCAGCCAGTTTCGTAATTCCGGCATGATTGATCCGCTCTAAAGCACCAATCCACAAAGAAAGGTCAGGGTTTACCGGGTTTTTTACCATCACCGGCATGTCAACGCCTTTTAAAGCATCCGCAATTTCCTGTACGGTAAAAGGGTTAACGGTTGAGCGTGCCCCGATCCATAAAATATCAACACCCGCATTCAAAGCTTCTTCCACGTGTTTTGCATTGGCTACCTCTACCGCAGTTGGCAAACCGGTTTCTGCTTTGGCGCGTTTCAGCCATTCCAAACCGATGCTGCCGATGCCTTCAAACTCGCCCGGACGTGTACGCGGTTTCCAGATGCCTGCACGCAATACGCTTGCTTTTCCTGTTTTGGCAATTAAATGAGCGGTTGCAACCAATTGTTCTTCGGTTTCGGCACTGCAGGGGCCGGCAATCAGCAAGGGTTCGTGGTTGATCTTCATCCAGGAACTGAGCGGTTGTATTTTAAGATCGAGTTTCATAATGTGGGGATTTTTATATTGATGTAGATTTTTATGTGCTAAAAGAAGTATTTAAATCTTGTCGTTTTTGCGGTACTCGCCCAAGATGTTGAAGTTACGTGTATGTTTCAATACTTTTTTGATGGCCGAATCATATTGCTTCGCTTCCTGCCATTCCACATCGGCATAAAAATTATATTCGTTTGGTTTGCCCAGAACCGGCATGGATTGGATCTTGCTGAGGTTCACTTCATGTTCTGCAAAAACATTGAGCACTTTAGCGAGCGAACCAACTTCATTTCCGGCCTGAAAGCAGAGTGAAGCTTTATTGGGATGAGCAACCACACCGTTTTGTTTATCAGCCATAATTAAAAAGCGGGTGAAATTCTTTTTATTGGATTCGATGCGTTTTTCCAGCGGATTCAATTCGTATAATTCTGCTGCCATCGTGTTGGCAATGGCAACCGTATCTAACAGTTTTTCATCGTGAACACGTTTGGCGCAAGCCGCGGTATCGCTGCTTTCTATGACTTTGATCTGCGGATATTCTTCCATAAAATCAACACATTGGCGCAACGCGATCGGGTGGGAAATGGCAAATTTTACATCTTCAAACTTTACGCCCGGATAAGCTAAAAGATGCAGTTGGATACGCAGGGAGACTTCGCCCACTACCGGGAAATTGTAGTTCATCATCAGCGAGTAGTTGGGCAGTAAACTTCCGGCAATGCTGTTCTCGATCGCCATCACTACGTAATCCGCTTCTTTGCGGTTCAACGCCTCAAAAGTTTGCTTAAAAGAAGTACATTCCAGCAGTTCAATGTCTTCTCCAAAAAACTTAACGGCGGCTTCCTGGTGGAAAGAAGCTTTGATCCCTTGTATGGCAACCCTTGGTTTGTTCATGCTGTTTTTAAATGCAAAAAGTCCCGGCTTTCGGGCCGGGACTTTTTGATGTTTTATTTCTTTATTTAAAAATTTAACACGTCAGTCCCGGTTACCGCTAAAGTAAAAATAAAAGAAACCGAAAAAGAAAGTGTTGTTGCTAATCATTGTTGTATTTGCGTTTTCAAATGTACAGGGAAAAATGAGATTGTCAAGAGGGAAATTTAAATAAATTCTGTTAACTTGTTCAACAGAATGATAAATTGAGTTTTTAGCGGTGGAATACTATTTTGAATAATATCCCAGATTGTAAAATGATCAATACCAAAATATTCATGAACCAAAATATTTCTCAAACCAATTAATTGCTTCCAGGGAATATCAGGAAAAGTATTTTTTGTTGGCTGAGAAATGTGATTTGATGCTTCTCCAATTATTTCCAATAACTTTATGCAAGCTAATTGATAAGTAGTTTCTGATAAAAAATCTTGAAATAATTTATTTTTCTGAAAATCGAATAATCAGTTCAATTGCATCGAGAATATGGTTTATCCTGATTTTATCTTTATGATAAGCGCTCATAAACCAAACGTTTATCTTTTTCTATAAAAGGTTTGATATAAGGAGAAGCACTATTGGTGGTAACTATATCAACTTCCAAGTTCAAGAGTTCTTTTAATTGTTCGAACCAACCATAAAAAGCCAGACCAGTGTTTTTCTGATAATCCAGTTCCAGGTACAAATCAATATCGCTGCCCGCTTGTGCTTCTCCGCGTGCAAAAGAACCAAAAAGGTAAACCTTTTTTACAGGTTTATCTTTAAAAAAAGAATTGATTTTTTGTATGATCTGTGAATCAGTTTCCATAATCAAACTTACAGAAATTATACTGTTTGATACTTCTTTTACAGGTTAAAAATTTATGTTTGCTGCCCCAACTCCGCATAATATTCCCGCTGCATTACTTTGGCAACCTGCGTACTCCCATCGTGGCTCCAGCCGGGAGGCATCACAAAGTATTTAACCTTGTCTGAAAAAGTCGGTGCTTTTTTTACATCTGCTAATAGTGCTTTCCATTCATGGAAGATCACGTTGACCGCGCCCATGTCTTCCGGTTGGGTAGTTAAGCCGTACTTGATCGGTTCGGGCAGATCTTCCTGAAAAGTTCCAAACATACGATCCCAAAAGATCAGCATCATCCCCATGTTTTTATCCAAATAAGGAATGTTGGAAGCATGATGGATGCGATGATGTGCCGGCGTTACAAAAATAAAACTGTACCATTTCGGGAAATTGATCTCTGCCTGCGTGTGCACCAAGTTGCCGTAAAGTTGCGTCAATAAATAAGCATACAGAATATCGATGGCCGAAAACCCCATCAGTGCCAGCGGCAAATAAAAGAAAACGCGGTAAAAAGGTTCAAAAACGGTAGAACGGAAACCGGTGGTCAGATTAAAATGTTCGGAAGAATGATGCGTAACGTGCATGGCCCAGAACAGGCGGCAATAATGGCCAACGTAATGCAAGACCCAGTATAAAAAATCCTGCGTTACCACCAGTACCAGCCAGTAAAGCAGCACGTTTTTGATTTCGAAAAAGCGGAATTGATAGAAATAATCAAGGATAAAAAAAGTAGCGCCTTTTACAACCAGGTTGATCAAAAAAGTTAAAGTAGTGAGGTAAATGTTGGTCCAGGTATCCCGTTTCTCGTAGTATTTCCGGTCTTCGCGATAGCTGAAATACATTTCTACCAGCGTGAGGATGATCAGCAGGGCAAATAATCCGGCAGCAGCTTCATTTTTATAATCTAAACCAAACATCTCAACAATTAAGGTAGAAAAGTAAACCGGCGCAAAGTTCATCTTCCGTGCAGAAATTATCAATAGTGCATTGTCCAATCTGCGTCAATAACGAGCAGTTGATCTTCCCGGAAGCGTTCTTCTTGTCGCCCTTCATTAATTCAATGATCGCCGGAAACGATGCTTCTTTTATCGTATATTTTTCATAGGATCTGTTAAAAGTTTTTACAATTTCTTCCAGTTCAGCTGGAGGTAAACCTGTTTTTTCTACCGATAAAAATGCTTCGCAAATCATACCGATGGCAATCGCTTCGCCATGTAGCAGTGCGTTTTTATTATTTTTTAAAGAAAAGGTTTCTACCGCATGGCCAATTGTATGGCCGAAATTGAGGATCTTGCGCAAGCCTTTTTCTTCCGGATCCTGCAACACGATGTTGTTTTTTATTTCGACGGAACGATGGATCAGCACCGGGTCAATCGCTTCCGGCGATGCTTCTTTTAGCAGGTTAAAATAGGTGCGGTCGGCAATCAAACCATGTTTCAGCATCTCGGCAAAACCAGAAAGCAATTGCCTTTGCGGCAAGGTTTTTAAAAAATTTGTATTGATAAAAACAGCTTTTGGCTGGGCAAAAGTACCGATGATGTTTTTGAGATGGTCCATATCGATGCCTGTTTTGCCGCCGACAGAAGCATCTACCTGCGAAAGCAAAGTGGTTGGCACCTGCACAAAATCAATCCCTCGTTTAAAAGTTGAAGCGGCAAAACCGCCCATATCGGTAAGCACGCCGCCGCCAACGTTGATAAGCAGGCTTTTGCGGTCGGCATCAAAATCAATCAACGTTCGCCAAATCCCAATGCAAAAATCAATGTTCTTGTTTTCCTCGCCGGAAGTAACTTCGATCAAATCATACTCAGTTATCTGCAACTGATCGATCAATAAAGGCAAAGAATGTTTCCCGGTATGTTCATCCACCAAAAAAAATACTTTGCTGTAATTTCCATCCTGCAAAAACCGGTTTAAAGCGGCAAAACCATCATTAAAAACAATGGGGCAAGAAATACTTTCTATCGTTTCCATGCTTATTTTACGCGTATTTTTTTGCCGTCAAATTCTATCATATCACCGGCTTTTACTTTTAGCCTCTTGCGCAAATCCACTTCGCCGTTGTATTTAACCAAACCTTCCGAAACTACCATTTGTGCTTCGCCGCCAGTCTGTACTAAGTTTGTTGCTTTTAGCAATTGGATCAGCGGAATAAACCCGCCTTCTAATTTAAATTCGATCATCAGTTTGCAAAAGTATAAAATTGGAATTAGCGGACGTTATTCTAACGTTCAATAGTTAGTTTTGTAAAATGGAAATCAGCGAGCCGAAAAAAACAATCCTTAAAAGTACGCCTTTATCTTTTGAAAACACAGAAATTGCTTTTCGCCATGCCAATAACGCCGACCTGAAACGTGCTTACTGGCTGTTTAAAATCATCAACCTTAACTTTCTGGTTAAAATTGGCCCGCCGCTAACCAACTTTGCTTTTAAAATTGGTTTGCCCATCAAATCTTTGGTAAAAGCTACTATTTTTAACCAGTTCTGCGGAGGGGAAACCATTGCCGAATGCGGGCCTACAATACGCAACCTGCAATCAGGAAACGTAGGCACGATACTGGACTACTCGGTAGAAGGCGAAAATGAAGAAACGGTTTTTGACGATACGCGCGATCAGGTCATTGCCACGATAAAAAGGGCAAAAGGCGACGTGGCCATTCCCTTAACGGTTTTTAAAGTAACGGGCGTAGGCAGTTTTGAGCTGCTGGAGAAAGCAGATGCCGGTTTAAAGTTTTCTGCGGAAGAAGAGATGGCCTGGCAAAAAGTTTTCGACCGCGTAGATCTGATCTGCCATACCGCTTTTGAACTGGAGGTGCCGGTGATGATTGATGCGGAAGAAACCTGGATTCAGCGCACGATCGACCTGCTGGCACTGAACATGATGCGGCATTACAATCAGAAAAAAGTGATCGTTTACAACACTTATCAGCTTTACCGGCACGATAAGCTGGCTTCTTTAAAAGCAGATGATAAGCTGGCTGTTGAAGAAGTTTTTTTGCTGGGGGCCAAACTGGTTCGAGGTGCTTACATGGAAAAAGAAAACAAACGAGCTGCCGAAAAAGGTTATCCAACGTTAATTCAGCCGGATAAAGCAGCTACAGACCGGGATTATGCTCTGGCTATTCGGTTTTGTATAAATCATATTGATCGCATTGCTTTTGTCGCCGGAACGCACAACGAGCAAAGCTGCAAATTGCTGGCAGATTTATTAAATGAACAGCAGATCAGCCACAACCATCCGCATGTTTACTTTTCGCAGTTGCTGGGCATGAGTGATAACCTGAGTTTCAATCTGGCCAATGCAGGTTACAACGTGGCTAAGTATGTTCCTTTTGGACCGGTAAAAGCAGTATTGCCTTACTTATTCCGGCGGGCACAGGAAAATACCGCAATTGCCGGACAGACAAGCCGCGAGCTGGGCTTGATCAGCAAAGAGCGGAACAGACGGAGGATTTAAGCCGAAGATTGCATGCTGTTTTTACCGGCAAAAAATCTATGTCTTAAATAATTATCTTTGGCCATGCGCATTCCACAAGTTAAATGAAGGATTTTATTACTGAAAAAAAAACTTCATCGGATAAAAGCATACTGTATTTTCTGTTCGTTTGGAGCCTGCTCAATCTCCTGCAAAGCTATTTTACAGAACTTCACCCGGACGAAGCATATTATTGGATGTACTCGCGCTTTTTGGATTGGGGCTATTTCGACCATCCGCCAATGGTTGCCTTGTTTATCCGCGCAGGCGATTCTTTGTTTCATAACGAACTGGGTTTACGCCTGCTTACTGTTTTTACCAGTTCTTTTTCATGGTGGATCTTGTGGCAGGTCCTGAAAAAATATCAGGTGGAGGCCAAATGGTTTATCCTCGTCGTCAGTTCTGTTTCCATCTTTCACATCTTTGGTTTTACCACCACGCCGGATGCACCGCTGTTCTTTTTCAGTGCTGTGTTCTACTTTTTTTATCAGCAATATTTACAAAAGGACACGCCTGGAGTTGCCGTCCTGCTGAGTTTATCGCTGGCCGGTGCCTTGTACAGTAAATACCACGCCGTTTTGCTGGTTGTTTTTACGCTGCTGGCCAACCCTAAACTGCTTAGCCGAAAATCTTTCTGGCTGGTTGCAGTGCTTACGCTGATGCTGTTTTTACCGCATGTTTTTTGGCAGATACATCATGATTTTCCTTCGGTAAAATATCATTTGTTCGAACGCTCGTCCAGCCATTACGGGCCACAGTTCACCTATCTTTTTTTAATCGGGCAATTGTTTATGGCCGGGCCTTTGGTAAGTTGGTTCTGGTATAAACAAATTGTACAAATACGCACAACTGATATTTTTACCCGTACACTGCTGTTTAATTTTGCAGGTACGCTGTTGTTTTTTCTACTTAATACTTTAAAAGTAGCTGTACAACCGCATTGGACTTTGATCGGTTTTTTACCGCTGGTGATGCTGGTACTCATTCAGCTTCAAAATAAACCTAAACCAAAATGGCTGCAACCGCTTTTATACATTAATATTTTACTTTTACTGCTGATGCGTTTGGGCTTGATGGTTAAAAACCCAATCAGTATGAAAATAGGTGTGGTTAAAAGTTATTTTGGCAATCCTAAATGGACAGAGCAGATCAAACAAAAGGCAGGAAATGCAAATGTGGTTTTTCCGGATAATTTCCAAAACCCTTCCTGGTATAATTATTACACCAACTCTTTAAAAGGTTTTTCTTATGATTCGCGCTTTTACCGCCGCACACAGTTTGACATATGGCCTTTGGAAGATAGTTTACAGCAAAAACGCGTTTATTATGTAACGGATAAACCTGTAAAAAAAACCACTGTAGATACTTTGAAAACAGCAAAAGGTGTTTTTTATGGCGGATGGATCAATCAATTGCGCACTTATCAGAAAATGCAAGTGGAAATAGGTTCGGCAGTCATCCATACTTCGCCCGGTAAAACTGTCCGTCTCAACTTAAAAATCAATAATCCTTATACAAAAGCAGTCGATTTCAGCAATAAAAATCAGCAGCATACTGTAGTTTTAAGGGCTTATACAGCGCAGGAAGATTCAGTCCTCGGCAACCAGGTTGCTTTGCCGACATTTAACCAGCTTCAGTTTAAACCTGGCGAAAGCAAGCTATTTCCTTTCGATTTAAAAGCACCAATGCAAAAAGGAAACTACACACTTTTGTTTTCCATTAAAACAGCTCCCTTTGCCGGTCCGCGCAGCAGCCCGGTCATTAATCTGAACATTCAATAATTTTTATATGAAACTTCCCTTACGCACTTGTTGCTTTTTTGTCCTGATGCTTCTTTTATCCGTTAAAAATTGCATTGCACAAAACCTCGACATTCATTTTAACGGTTACGGTTTTATGGACAACCGCGAGTACCGTGCCTTTGTAGAGCGCTCCCGAACCTATTCCGGGGCACGTGCCGAGTTGGATTTGGGTGTAAATTTAGATTCGGTGAACCATTTTCGTTTTGGGGTAAATGGGATCCATGAGTTTGGCGCCAATCCGTTTTTCCTGAAAGCCGATCCAATTATCTACTACAATTTTACCGGTAAAAAAGGCTGGACGTTTGATATCGGCGCTTTTCCGCGTAAAGATCTGATCACAGATTACCCGATTGCTTTGTTAAATGATACCCTAAATTATTACCGGCCCAACATTCAGGGTTTATTGACCAGTTACCAGAGCCCCTGGGGAAAAGAAACGATCTGGATTGATTGGGTAAGCAGGCAAACCGCAACAGACCGGGAGCAGTTTATTTTTGGCGCATCGGGCAAATACCTGCCCAATCCTTACGGGCCGTTCTTTTTATCACACTATTTCTTGTTGTTACATGATGCCGGTGCAGCGGTGTTGGTTCCGAATGATTACATCCGCGATAACGGCGGCGGCCAATTACGTGTTGGTTTGGATTTCAGCCATAAAACTTTTTTAGATTCGCTCACCATTGAAGCCGGCGGGATGATTTCGCTGGAACGTGAACGGGGTTTAACCGGTTTACAAACACCAAAAGGTTTTGTGGCCGAGATCAACATTAACCACAAACATTTTGGATTGAGGGATAATTTCTATGCAGGCCAGGGCCATCATATTACTTATGGCGACTCTTTTTACACAAAGAAAATGTATAACCGGCTGGATTTGATCTACACACCTTTTATTTATAACAATATCAGAGGCCGGTTTATCCTGAGTTTCCATCAATCGCCCGGGAATTTGGGCGACAGCCAGCAGGCTTTTCAGTTGACGTTTGATTTGGGTAGGAAGAAGCTGGTGGATTTTAAGGATTAGGAGAGTGTTTTTTTTTCCTAATTCGATTTTATAATGAGGAATAGCGTTGTATTGTTTAATCATATTAATATGATCAAGATATTTCTATTACGTTTTCCAAATTTCCTTTTTCCAGTCTTTTAAACAATTTTGGAATAAGTAATTGCAAAGTCTCTCTTCTGTTATTTCGGGCACAAAGTACAAAAATGGTTATGGAAAGTCGTTTAAGGTTTTGTTGGTAAGGAAGATTCCGATCAACAGTTACAAACAGATCAAACTTATCATCCGTCATTAATTTGAGCAACTCTCCGTTCTTTTTCCCCAACCATGCTTTTTCCCGAACGGTGTAAACTTCGTGTGCTGTACCAAAGTCATTGCGAAGTTTGCGAGGCAAGCTTTCATCAAGCAAAATTCTCATCAAGCATTTTCTTTGTTGTTAGTGATCTTTTTGCCATTTCTAAAACAGCTAAAGCTGCTTCTTTCGAGACAGAAGGAAAATCGTCTAAAAATTCTGAAAGATCATCGCCTCCTTCAATATAATCAAATAAATTTTGAATAGGCACACGTGTTCCCGTAAAAACGGCTGCACCATGCATTACTTCAGGGTCAATACTTACTTGTCCGTACAACATAGTTTGAATTTCTTAAGTCGAAGTTACCAATTTTTGTTGTTCAGTTTAGGATAGGGAGTTAAGAATTGTTTAAGTTTATCAAAACTAACTAAGCTAATAATTATATTTGCCGCCATCATAAACAAAACTTGTGGTTAATGAAAAATAAACTTGTTTTTACTACAGCTGTTATTTTACAGCTTTTGACATTTAAAATAGCCTCAGCACAAACCAATGAGTTTACGGGTTGGGGCGCATGGTTTCATACACAAAAGTTTTCTAAACACTGGGGCGCTTTATTTGATGCCCAGTTTCGTTCGGCCAATCACTTTGGTTATTTGCGTAATCCGTTAATTAGGCCTGCCGTAACTTATTATTTTGATAAAAATAAATTCGCCTCTGTTGGGTATTTGTTTACCGGCACACACCGGAAAACAGAAATTGCAAATACGTTCAGAGTGGAGCAGCGTGTTTTTGAGCAATTTATTCTCATGCAAAAAATTACGTACAATACAGCTTTGCAGCATCGTTTTAGGCTGGAGCAGCGTTTTGTAAACAGCCAGGGCAATCAGGATCAGTTCTTCGCGCAGCGGTTAAGGTATTTTGCCAGAAGTGTTGTCCCTTTTAAAAAAGATTCTGTTTTTGCAAAAGGCCCCTTTATCGGTTTGCAAAATGAGGTTTTTGTAAACGTACAAAATAAGGCACGGTTAAACGGCCAGTTTTTCGACCAGAACCGGGCTTATGCCGCGATCGGTTATCGCTTAAATAAAATGATCGACCTGGAAACAGGTTACCTTAACCAATACATTAACCAGGCAGAGGGCTATACTGTCAACCATGTTTTACAACTGGTTTTATACACCAGGTTTGGCAAATAAGCTAAGCTGTAAAAAACAAAAAGCGATGACCGGATGAGCATCGCTTTTTTTATGCGGTAAAAGAAGTATTGGTTAAGAACCGGAAATTTCGCCGGAGCCATGCGTAATTTTAGAAACACTTTTAGCGCCGCCTTTGTAATGAACATTACCGGAACCGGAAACAGAAGCATCGATTTTTTCGCTGGCATAAATAGAAGTATCACCAGAACCAGCTACTTTTATCGCGGTTGATCTGGTGATCAGGCTATTGCCCTCAAAATTGCCGGAACCGGCAATGGAAACGGTTGATTCATCTGCCTTGCCGGAAATTTTAAAATCCCCGGAACCGGAAACAGATGCTTCTAATGTTTTTACGTTTACTTTTCCTGTAAAACCGCCTGACCCGCTTAACCTCAACTGTAAGCTATTCGTGTTGAACTCGTTTTCCATTTTCAGATCGCCTGATCCGCTCAGGGAAATGCTGTTCAGATCTTTTGCAACCACATAAATGGTGATCGTCCGGTTATTCCAGAAGTTTCCCCAGTTATGGGTGTTTTTGGAATGGATCATCAGCACGCCGTTTCTAACTTCGGTAACAATCTCGTTGATTACGTCTGCATCTGCTTTTACCCTAACCGATTCGGTATTGCCCTGGTTCAACACGACATCAAAAGAGCCGGATGAGGCAACGGCGTGAAAGCCGGAAATTTTGCGGTCCTGTGTTTCTATATTGCTTGCAACAGAAAACCTAACTGACGCTGCAAAAGTAAAGTTGCCTGTTGCTGAAAGCAAAAGAGCCAGGACGAAGAGTTTTAGGGTTGATTTCATGGGTTTTAATTTTTAAGTAAGATGCAATTGGATGATAAAAGGTTACAGCCGAAATCAAATTTAATCAATCAAAACACCAATGTAATAATTAAAAGTATCGGCATCAGGATGAGCCGGAGTTACAGTGGCTAATTTTATGGCGCTAAAAAAAGTATTTAAGATACTTACAGAAAACGACAGTGCAGTTAAGTTAAATAATTACAATTTAAAAGCTGATTTTTATGAAAAAACAATGTTTCTTTTAGACTATAAAAATTCGGACTTGTATCTTTAAAAAAAGATATAAAACCCTGATATTTTTATGTGCTAAAAGAAGCATGAACAACAGGCCGATAAGAATTTAAATCAGCCCGTTGTAATAAATTCCGAAACCTTTTCTCAGAACTAACTAAGTCATTGATGTTACGACTTAATAACCCGGGTTTTGAACAAGCGCCGGATTAAGGGTTACCTGCCTGTTCGGGATTGGCAGCAACTCTTTGTTTTTATCATTTGTTGGTACATGGTCCCACCACTTGGTAGTAACAAATTTATTAAAACGGATCAGGTCCTGCCGGCGGAAGCCTTCAAATATAAATTCTCTTCCTCTTTCCATCAGAAGTTCATCCATGGTTAATTTTCCTACTGTGTAAGCTTCTGCAGGCCAGTCAGCAGCAGAAAATGACCTTCTTTTACAAGTATTTATCAGATCAACCGCTGCCTGCGTAGCCACTCCGCCGTTTTTTCTCATCAAAGCTTCTGCTTCAGCAAAATAAATCCAGGTTAAGCGGTACAGCGACCAGTCAACCGCCTGGTAATTTGCAACATCGGTAGTTACGCCTATTTTATATTTATTGAACCGTACACCACTGTTCTCTTCACCCTGGGTCATGTCGGACGGAAGCGAATTTGGGTCCTGGCCAGGCTGTAAAGAAATGTTTTTTCGCACATTGTCAACAAATACCAAAGGCCTGCCTCTGTATTCCCGGCTGTCGTCGCCGGTAACAGGCGTTCCAATACCCGTTATTGGGTCGATAGTGCCGTACATATATTGAGATCCTATCAGAAACCATTCTTTTTTCCTCAGGTCATTGTTTTTGTAGAAACCATCATAAACCCCGGGAATAACAATCACGCCGTTGTTTCCGGTACGGGTAGAGCCATTAATAAATCTTTGTTTGAAGTGATAAAAATCGCCTGGCCATTGTGGTGCAGAACTTCCTTTAGGCGGATCATACGTAATCGACAAAAGGATTTCCTTGGAAAGTGTGTTGTTTCTCGGACTAAAGGTAGTAGTGATGTTTGGATCTAATGCAGGAGTAGTTCCGGATTGTCCTCCTGCCTGTCCGGAAATAATCACGTTGGCTGCTGCTATACAATCGTCCCAGCGTGCGGTGCCTGTCCATTTCTCGGCGTTTAGGTACAATTCAACCAGCATGGCGTAAGCACCCGCCTTGTTCATCCGGCCATTCATGGCAGGAGAAAGGACGGGAATGCTATTAATGTTATCCTTGATATCTTTCTCCAGGAAATTAAATACTTCAACCCTTGATTTTGTAGGGATATTAAGTTCTCCAACCTGGGTGGCAATAGGTACATTGCCCCAAAGGTCCATTATTTTAAGCAGCGTAAAATCTCTGAAAAGTTTTAATTCGGATACGTAGGCATCTTTTTCTGCCTGGGTTATCCCCATTTGGGCAATGCTTCGCTTTTCCAGGTTTTCAATCGGCTGGTTGCATAAGCCAAGTCCCCACCACATCAGGCTCCATGGCCCCCAAACAGCATCATCATCATTCGTCCATTGGTGGTAGTGGTCCCTGATCCAATTACCGCCGTCCTGTCCATCCCTTCCTTTTACCGGCCAGGCTAATTGATCTGCAGATAGTTCGCTAACACGCCAAAAACCGTTTTGCCCAGGGGTTGACCAGGCATTGGCATGGGTATAAGGCCTTAACACTGCAGATAAAACTTCACTTTTACTATTATAATAATTTTCGGCTACATATCTGCTGTAAACCTTTTCATCTAATTTGGTGCAGGCACTGATTGCCAGCAGCGGCAGGATCAGTAGAAGATATTTTAGTATGTTATTTGATTTTTTCATGTATTTGATTTTTAAAATCCGATTCTAAGGCCAATTAAGAATGAACGGGTTCTTGGATAAGGGCCACGGCTGTCTATACCCGGCGCTTGAGTTTGGTTATTTGAAAAAACATCACTGATGTAATCCGGATCATTACCGGAATACTTGGTAATTGTTCCTAAGTTCTGGCCGGTGGCATAAATGTTAAGGTTCCGGATGTAGGAGGTCTTCAGATTGAAATTGTAGGACAAGGTTACTTCATCTAATTTCACGTAGTCTCCTCTTTCAATATAATAATCTGAATACTGATAGGTATCCCTTAACTGTGAATTTTTTCCGAAAGTGCTTTGTAACACATTGTTTGGTAATGCCGTTCTGGTACCATATCCCAATTCGTTAACATTAAGAATATTGTAATCAAATTTCCCTCTTAGAAAGATCCTGAGTCCAAAATTCTTGTAACGGAAATTGTTGGTAAATGATGCATAATATTTTGGTATTCCGTTGCCGATAACAGCAAGATCAGTTACGTTCGGATCATTTGAAGTATTGATATTTTGGAAAGGTACTTGTGTGCCATCACGTTTGTAAAAAAGCCAGCTCCCATTGCTTGCAAAACCGGCAAACCGCTTTCCGTAAAAATTACCTAATACATCCCCTTCAGCAGTTCGCACTGCCCTTCCGAGTGCACCGGCACCCGGAATATCACCAAATGTTTGCGGACTACCCCGAAACCCGGTTGCATTAAATTTTGTAAGCTTACTGCTTGCCGTACTGGCGGTAAAGTCCATATTCCACGTAAAATCCCCATGTTTAACAGCAACAGCGCTAAGGGTAAGTTCTATACCATTGTTTGCAATAGTGCCTACATTGGCAAAAACCGTTGATCTTACAAAAGCAGGAAGCTGTGTATCAAAAGTACCCAAAAGATCTACCGTATTACGGCGATAAACGTCTATCGCACCGGTAAGCCGGTTACCTAACAAGGCAAAATCAACACCTATATTCAACTCCTTTTTCTTTTCCCATTTCAAGTCTGGATTAGGGTTCCTGTCAGGCCCGTAAGTTTGGCGCCATACGCCGTCCGGATATAAGTAAGTGTTGCCTGTACTTAAGGTTGTAAGTGATGAATAGTTTGCAAAACCTTGGTTGCCTGTAATTCCGTATCCCACCCTAAACTTTAAATTATTAACAAATTTTATATTTTCCATAAAACCTTCGCGGCCGATATTCCAGCCTATAGAAGCACCCGGAAAACTTCCCCATTTGTTATTGGCACCAAACCTGGAAGAACCTTCGCGCCGAATGTTAAAAGTAGCAAGGTATTTTTCTTTAAAAGCGTAGGTTGCTCTTCCAAACAAAGCAATTAGTGTGTTGTCTTGTTTCTCACTACCCAATCCTGCACGGGTTATGGCTGTACCATTTAGCCCTGTTCCAGAACCAATATTATTATCTTGGAAGATGTCATTCAGGAATCCATTGTTTGAAGCATTAAAATTTTCCCAAACAGTATACTGATAACTGTAACCAACAAGTGCTGTTACAGAATGATCTTTGGCAAATGTTCTTGTATAGTTTAATGTAGGTTCTAAGGCGTAATTGTTTTCCAGATAAGAGCCTTTATAGGCATATCCGCCTCCCTGGTAACCAAGAATAGATGATCTTGATGCAAGGGAGCGGTACTGGTCGTCTATATAACTGTTGCGCTGTAAAGAGCCAAATAAAGATGCACTTAATCCTTTATAAATATCAAGTGTCGTTTTAGCGTCCAGCGAACTTGTCTGTTGGATCCTCTTACTTGTTTCCTGGTTTAAGCGTGCCACTTGGTTAGCCGTAGTGGCATCTTCTAAATAGCTGCCATCCGAATTATAAATAGGTTGGGTAGGGTTCCGCGTAAGGGCTGCTTCCCAGTTAATACCGGGAGCTGTACTACCGTTAACACCATCGTTGCCGTCGGCCATCAAATTTGCGTTATTAAAATTGGTGGCAAGATCTACCTGGGTAGATAAACGATCGTGAAGGCCTTTCTGGTTTATACTTAACCTGGTGCCATAATTTTTACGTTCGCTATGTTTGGCAATCCCTTCTAAGCCTTGGTAGAACACGCTGGCCCTGTAATTGGTATTGCCGCTGCCGCCGGATAATGCAAAGTTATGATATTGCGTGAAGTTGTTATGATTTAACAAAGCTTCATACATATCATCAGAAGAACCCTGGTCATAAATCTTATTAATTTCGCCTTCTGCTATTTTGGCTCTGTATTCTGCAGCGGTAAGAAAATTAGGCCTGGAGGAAAGATATTCTTTTCGGAAATAAGTTGAATAATCATATCTTGGCGGCCCGGCCTTGCCTTTTTTAGTAGTTACCAAAATTACACCGCCGTTAGCCCTGGTTCCATAAATAGAGGCTGCAGACCCATCTTTAAGTACATCTATGGAAGCAATATCATCCTGTTGTATAAGGTCAAGATTGCCTCCGGGTATGCCATCAATTACAATAAGCGGAGAATTGCTGCCCTGAAGGGAAGTGGCTCCTCGCAGGATAATTGAAACACCGGAATTCGGGCTGTTGCTTGTTCTTGTAATGGTAAGCCCTGCCACTTTTCCCTGGATCACATCCAGGGCATTACGGGCGCCTCCCTGCCTGAAATCATCAGGTTTAACCGTTGCAGTGGCAGAAGTTACTTCTCCTTTCTTCTGGGTTCCGTATCCCACCACCACTACTTCCTGTAACGAATTAGATTGAGGGACCAGGGTAACATTTACCTGATTGAATGCGCCTATTGCAGCCTCTTTTTGCTGATACCCTACAAAGGAAAAGACCAGTGTTTTTGCCGAAGCAGAGACTTGCAAGGTAAAACTTCCTTCGGTATTGGTTTGGGTGCCGGTGGAAGCTTGGCAGGGCAAACGCATTAAAAATATAGATATTTCTTTACGATAAATATTTAGTTTAAGAGACTGATCATAAGGCAATTATATTTGTTTTTATCGATTTGTTTTTGTATATTTATCTGACAATCAGATAGATACATGAAAAATAACGCCTCTATTTTAAGTTTTTTTAGCCGGATAAAAGACCATCGCTTAGACCGGAAAAAAGAGCATCATTTAATTGATATTATAGCTATTACCATCTCCTCTGTTATTTGCGGGGCAGAAAATTGGAATGAGGTAGAAATGTACGGGAAAGTCAGGGAGTCCTGGTACAGGGCCTTTCTTGAGCTTCCCAATGGCATTCCCTCTCACGACACCTTTAACAGGTTCTTTGCACAGCTTGACCCGTTGGCTTTTGAAACCTGCTTTAAACAATGGGTGGCCTCCCTGGTAGATATTACGCAGGTGTCACTGGTCAGTATCGATGGGAAGACCATCAGGGGCCCCAGGCAAAACGGGCCAAAGTCAGCCATTCATATGGTCAGTGCCTGGGCAAGTGATCACAATGCCGTACTTGGTCAACTTAAGGTTACCGATAAATCCAATGAGATCACCGCTATTCCTAAGTTATTAGATGCTTTATTCTTAGAGGACAGCCTGGTCAGCATCGATGCTATGGGATGCCAGCGTAACATTGCAGCGGCCATTGTAGCTAAGAAAGCTGATTATTTACTGGCTGTTAAAGAGAATCAAAAGGAACTATACCGGGATATAGAAGATACTTTCCGTTTTAGTAAACCTGTCGAGGTGATCGGTGATATTGATGCAGGGCATGGCAGGGTGGAAACCAGGAAATGTACCGTGGTTACCGATCTTGGCCATATTGAAAACGGGGAAAACTGGAAAGGGCTGAAATCATTTAGTTAAGTTGGAAAGCGAACGTCATATTAAGGCAACCGGTAAGACGGAAACCTCGACACGCTATTATATTTCCAGTAAAGCAGCAACTGCGGATTATTTTCAGCAGAACATCCGCTCACACTGGGCGATAGAGAATAAACTGCACTGGATGCTTGATGTGATTTTTCATGAAGATCAAAGCCGAAAAAGGGCCGGCAATGCCGCGCAAAACTTCTCTCTTATCAATAAAATAGCGCTATCTATACTGAGAAATGAAACATCTGTCAAAATTGGTGTCAAGGGAAGAAGGCTGCTCGCCGGATGGGACAACAACTTTTTACTTAAAATACTGAAATTCTAATGCGTTTGCCCTGGCATTATGGTTTAAACCAGACCCAATTTTAACAAAAACAATAAATTACCGTTTCTGTTAGCTTTATTACTTAAACAATAAATCAAATGAAAAAGTTAAACCTTTTAGTACTTGCCATAACACTGATGGTGTTAAGCAGTTGTTCCGCTATAGGCGGTATTTTTAAAGCCGGTGCTGCCGTAGGTATTATAGCAGTAGTAGTGGTAATCCTGGTAATTATCTGGTTGATCTCTCTTTTTAGAGGACGAAGTAATTAAACAATTATTGATATAGTATATCCCCGGGTTTAAATAGTTTATTTAAACCCGGTTTTTTTTAAAAGTAAAGCCCCTGATGGGCAGGGGCTATTACTAACCAATTATAAACCTAAATTATGAGAAGACTTTTAATATTAAGAAAATTTCCCGTTTTTCTTAATGGTGTAAAGATAACACTATCTTTCTCAAAAGCAAATTTATTTTTAATTATTTTAATGTAATTGTATTGTTACTAAATAATTTGAGGTTTATTCTGATAATTTATTTTAGATAAAAAGAATATTTATAATTTTTAAATGTAAGAATGTTGAAAAAGTAGCTTTTTTTAATAAAATTAATATTATATAAAACAATATTGTTCTTTTTTACAAAAATATTGACCATAACCCTAAAAATACTTCTTGTTTGTATGTAAATAGCTTTTAATGTGTATTTAATGTTAACTCATAGGCGGGATTACTTAAAAAACTATATAAAAGGCATTAGATAAGGCGTAACGTTGCTTTATTCTTCATTTTGTTCTAAACGTTTATAAAACTTAAATTTATACGGTTATTGTTGTTTATTAGCATCAATATTTTTATTTTACCGTATATGATAAAAATGCAACCGATCCTCCGATGATTATTCTTGTTTTCTTTTTGTCCCACTGGTTCCTTTCTTTATTTTTTCAAACTTTTTTCCTTCATCGGTACGCTTCACATAAAATGTTCAGGCTTAGTCCTTTTTGGGAAAAAGCTTTTTACCTCATGACTTTTGTTTTCCAAGGTTCTTCATTTTTAAATCCTCGGGCTTATGCCATTTTGCACCGTATGCACCATTCTTACAGCGATACCGAGAAAGATCCGCACTCGCCTTATTTTGTAAAAGATGTTTGGGGTTTGATGATCAAAACCAAAAACATCTATATAAACTATCAGAAGCATAAGATCGAACCGGAACCTGCTTTTCGCGACCGTTACCCAACCTGGAATTTTATAGATCGAATGGGCGATCATTGGATCAGCCGTATTTCTTTTGCCTTGTTTTACATTGCTTTTTATGTTGCTTTTGCCACACAATGGTGGATGTTTTTACTGCTGCCGGTCCATTTTTTGATGGGCCCGTTACATGGCGCTATTGTTAACTGGTGCGGCCACAAATACGGTTATTCCAACTTTGATAATAAAGATCACAGTAAGAATATGCTGCCCCTGGATTTTTTAATGCTGGGCGAGCTTTTCCAAAATAATCATCATCAAAAACCAAACGACGCTAATTTTGCAAAAAGATGGTTTGAGTTTGATCCAACTTATCCTGTTATGAAACTGATGCACTTTTTGAGGATCATCAGGCTTAGGAAAATTTAATATCGAAAAATTAGGATCATGAGTTGAATTTATTTACCTGTTTTAACCAATGATCCGTTTCCTGTTCATTTTTCTTTTATTCCTCGTCTCTTTACTGGCCGTTTTGCCTGCGCCAACTTATCACCTTTGGATATTGGCCATCCTGGTTACCGAGTTTCCCTGGGTTTTTATTGTTCTTACCATAATCCTGTTCCTGTTCAAAACCAGGCTGATCTGGTACAGAAGGGCAGGCAACATCCTGGCATTCATCACCCTGATGCTGTTTTTATCACCTGTTTTTAGTGCTTATGCCATTGCTGCAAAACTTCCCGCAGCCTTGCAAACAGCGTTTGGAAAGGAAACTGCTGATTTAAAAGAACCGCATCTCAAAAAACCCTATTCTTTCTTTTCCATGTTTTCAGGAATTGATGGAAAAGCAATTCCGTTTCAAACTTTTACCTATAAAACTTATCCGGACATTAATTTGCAATTGGATTTTTATTCGATAAAAACAGCATCAAAAAAACCATGTGTCATTGTTATTCACGGCGGCTCCTGGAGTGGGGGAGATGACAAGCAACTGCCGGAATTGAACAGTTATCTGTCGAGGCGGGGCTATCAGGTTGCTTCCATAGATTATCGTTTGGCTCCGCAATATCAAAATCCTCAGCCGGTTGAAGATGTAAAAAATGCAATTCAATATTTAAAGATCAATGCTGGAAAGTTACAGATCGATACCAGTAATTTTGTTTTACTTGGAAGATCTGCCGGTGCACAAATTGCTTTGCTTGCGGCTTATACTTTGAAAAATGAAAATATAAAAGGCGTTATCAGTTATTATGGCCCGGCAGATATGATCTGGGGTTATGCGGTACCAAGCAATCCAATGGTTTTAAATTCGCGCCAGGTTATGGAAGATTATCTGGGCGGAACTTATACACAAGTCCCGGCAAATTATGCGGCAAGTTCCCCTATTTTGCAAGTTAATGCACAATCCGTTCCAACTTTGCTCATTCATGGCAAAAACGATGTACTGGTTGCTTTTGAACATAGCAAAAGATTGAATGCAAAGTTAAACGGGTTGAAAGTAAAACATTATTTGCTTACTTTGCCCTGTGCAACGCATGGTTGCGATTATTCGTTAAATGGCCCGGGCGGACAATTGGCCACTTATACTGTAGAGCGTTTTTTAAACGTTGTTACTGCATCTAAATAAATCAAAACCGGAAGTTTTTATCAACGTATAGCCATTTTAAACCTATCTTTTAAAACTAAATTTTATGATCAGAAAATATCTTTGGATGCTTCTTTTACCGGTGTTTTTTATGTATGCATCTTTCAAACCAACGCCTGCGGCAAAAATAGCTGCGGTTTTAAAATCGGCTCCGGCAGATAAAATTGTATTTATCGAGAACGAATGGAATGCAGCCGTAAAAAAAGCATCGGCACAAAAAAAATACATTTTTGTGGATTGCTACGCTACTTGGTGCGGCCCTTGCAAAATGTTGAAGATGCGCACTTTCACCAATAAAAAAGTAGCTGATTTTTTTAACAAAAACTTTGTGAATGTTTCTATTGATATGGAAGCCGGGCAAGGGCCTATGCTGGCGCAGCAATGGCGCATACAAGCATATCCAACTTTGATCATTTTTGATGAAAATGCAAAGCCCGTATTAGGAACAATGGGTTTTATGTCTCCGGATGATTTGATGCGTTTTGCAGAACAGGCATTGAACCAGAAAAAATAAATTAATTCATACTCCTTTTACAGGGTAAAAATTGGATTGCCCTTGCAACCTTATTCACTCAGGTTTGTAATCCAATGATGGAAAACAAACAACAACAAAAAGCCTTTCTTTTTGATTTGGACGGAACGATGGTGGACAACATGAAATATCATGGAGAAGCCTGGTTTGATATTTTAAATGATGACCTCGGTGCCGGTTTAAGCAAAGCGGAAGTTAAAAAAGAAATGTACGGCAAAAACCCGGAAGTTTTTGAGCGGATTTTTGGAAAAGGGAAACTCACGCCCGAAGAAATGGACAAGTATGCCATGAAAAAGGAACAAGATTACCAGGAAAGGTTCCGGCCGCATTTAAAGTTGATCGATGGTTTGGATGATTTTTTAAAAAAGGCAAAAGTGCAGCAAATCAAACTGGCGATTGCTTCGGCAGCCATTCCTTTTAATATTGATTTTGTGTTGGACAATTTAAAGGTCAGGCATTACTTTGATGCGGTGATCAGCGCAAATGATGTGGACAAAAGCAAACCTCACCCCGAAACTTTTTTAAAAGCGGCACAAGCATTGGGTGTAAAACCCGAAGATTGTATTGTTTTTGAAGATGCGCCCAAAGGTGCGGAAGCCGCCAAAAATGCAGGTATGAAATGCGTGGCTTTAACCACGGCACATGAAAAAGAAGATTTTGAAGTGCAGGACCATGTGTTGTTTTTTGTGAAGGATTATAGGGATGGGCGGGTGTTGGGGTTGGTGAAGAAATAATGCGCTGATCAGATAATTTGCACTTTGTTTAAAGGCTAAATACAAATGGAAGATATTGAAGAAGCTTTCTCTAAACCGGGGGATGTATAGTCCCTTTATTCTGTCAAAACTAACATGTCATTTTCTTCACTATATAATCACATTGGTTTAAAATTATAGTTTCTCTACTTTTAATAACCGATGACTAAGGGGAGTGTTTTTCATAATTATGGTGTGCTGAAGATTTAATTATTCAACGGGAGTTTCTCTTTTTATTCTTAAAAAGGAATTCAATCGTTTGCTGAGGTTAAATTGCCGATAATCCCAACTCTTTAAGAAACGCATTATGTGTATTGGCAGCATCTGTAGCTTTTTTTTCAATAGCTAATAGCTTATAATGGACTTCTTGTAAATCGATTATTTCTTCTGAAACAGCCGTACTCACATATCGTGAAATATTCAGGTTGAAATCGTTTTTTTCAATTTCGTCCATAGACACACGACGGGAATAACGAACATCGTTTTGGCTGCGGTATTGATAGGTTTCTACAATCTTCCGGATATCATTCGTCTCGTCGTGTCCACCTTCCCGTAAACGGTTTTGCCGTTTGCCTGGTTCAAAATCTTTACTGGCGTTGATAAACAGCACATCATCAAATTTTTTGCATTTCTTCAACACCAAAATACAAACAGGGATTCCGGTCGAAAAAAACAAGTTGGCAGGTAATCCTATCACGGTATCAATATGGCCGTCTTTTAAAAGCTTGGTTCGAATCCGTTCTTCTGCACCACCACGAAATAAAACCCCGTGCGGCAAGATGATGGCCATTGTTCCTTCTTTACATAGAAAGTGAAAACCGTGCAGGAGGAATGCAAAATCTGCTGCTGATTTGGGGGCAAGGCCATAACTTTTAAAACGAAAATCTTCGCCCAAAACTTCCGTTGGGTCCCAGCGATAACTGAATGGCGGATTGGCTACAATGGCGTCAAACTCCATCTTTTTTGCCGGGTTCATCTCGTTCAATATATCCCAATCGTTTAGTAAAGAATCGCCGTGGTGTATTTCAAACTCTGTGTCTTTTACGCCATGCAGCAGCATATTCATGCGGGCCAAATTGTAAGTAGTAATATTTTTTTCCTGTCCGTAAATTTTGCCAATGCCATGTGCTCCTAATTGTCTCCGCACATTTAAGAGCAATGAACCCGAACCACAAGCAAAATCCAGCACTTTGTCCAGCTTTTTCTTTTTGCCTTGTGCCGGGTCCTGACTGTCTAATGTTACAATTTCAGATAGGATGCTTGATATCTGCTGCGGCGTATAAAACTCGCCCGCTTTTTTGCCGGAGCCTGCTGCAAACTGCCCAATCAGATATTCGTAAGCATCGCCCAAAATATCGCTGTTGGTAGAAAATTTAGCAATGCCTTCGGCAATTTTTTGGATAATGGTGCAGAGCCTTGCATTTTGGTCAGAATAATTTTTGCCCAATTTTTCAGAATCGAGGTTGATCTCAGAGAACAAGCCCTGAAAGCTGCTGTCGAAAGAGTGATTTTCGATGTATTTAAAACCATCTTGTAGCGTATGCAGTAATTCGCCGTCTTGCTTACGTGCCATTTCTGCAATGCTGCTCCATAAATGTTTCGGCTCTATTACATAATGCACTTTGCGGCGCATTTGCTTTTCAAACTCCTCCACATCTGCTTCATTAGCTGCATACCAAACTGATAATGGCGTTCGTTTATCGTCATTGCTTAAAATTGGATAATCCGAACCTAATTCTTTTTTTGCCGCTGCTTCGTAATTATCAGATAAATAACGCAAAAACAGGAAGGACAACATGTAATCCCGAAAATCATCAGCATTCATGGCACCCCGCAAATCATCGGCTATTGCCCAAAGCGTTTTACCTAATCGTTGTTGTTCTAATGCTGTCATTTTTATTTATTGGAAGATACGCGGAAACAAAGCCTGCATCAAACCTTTTTTATGCGCTTTTAATGCTTCTATTTTTTCTTTTTGCGCAACGATAAGTTCATCCAAAGAAGAAAGGCAATCGGCAATTTTTTGTTGTTCTTCTATAGTCGGCAATAGTAACTCCAGATTCGAAATATGATCTTTTGTAAATCCCATAATAGCCATTCCTTGACTAAATGAAAGAAGAACTTTACTATTAAACTTTAAATAGTAAGCTAAAAAAACGAGATTGTCATTGGCAGGAGTAAAGTTTGTAAAATCTTGACTTGTACAAATTGCGTTTCTAGAAATTGCTAATTTGCCAACACCTACACGAGATACAATAAGAATACTGTTTTTAGGGACTAATTTTGTTGCTGATTGCTGTAAAGCACTTTCTGTTATAAAACGATTGATTCTGATTGCTTGTATGGAATCGTCCTCTAAGTCTGAGCTAGAAATCCAATGAATTTCTCCTCTCCAAAAATCTTCATTTATTCGACTTGGAGTACCTCCGCCAGTGAACTTTCCTATATCTCCTAATTTTTTCTTCTCCCAACCTCCACTATCTTTAAACTCCGCAAACCGCAACTTTGGCATCGTTTCACCTTCGGCTGGGAATAGCTGTTGCATCAGCCCTTTTTTATGGGCTTTGAGTGCTTCGAGTTTTTGTTTTTGGGCAGTAATTAAATTATCTAAAGAAGAAAGACAATCAGCGATTTTTGTTTGTTCTTTAGGCTTAGGTATTGCAGCTAAAACCTTTGAATAATCAGAGTAATAGATATGGGGTATTCCTGAACCTTTAATGTAAGTTGATAGAGTGATAGTCTGCAATAAATAAAAAAGGTAAGTTAGAAGATACTCAGTATTATTTTGAGACTTTAAATAGGCAAGTGTACCAAGTATTGATGATTTTTTTGGATAAAGGAATAATCTGCCAACACCAGAACCATCTTTGATTATAGCAATATAGTCATCATTTTGTACAAAAAAGTCAGCAAAACCAATGATTCCGTCTGCACCATAAACAGGATAACCAGTTTCTACAAATTGCAATTTGTTTTGTGCAAGTGTTGAACTTTCTGATTTTACAGCAATACCTAAATGAATAGTATTCCACCCTTCAACATCACTAAACTCAGGAAACCGCAACTTAGGCACAATCTTATTTGTTTCTTCACTCATCGTCTGCACCTTGATTTTTTTGCTTACTTAGTTTTTCCTGCTCCATAGCTTTTATCTCTGCCAAAAGCAGGGTTTCCAATTCGGCTTTAGGCAACAATAGTTGGTATTCGGCTACGCCTATGGGTTTGTTCACATCTTGCAGGGCTATTTCTACATCTACATGGTCTTTATCGGCACAGAGAATAATGCCTATGGACTGGTTTTCATTTTTGCCTTTTTCCAATCGGTCTAAAAGTGAGAGATAAAGGTTCATCTTGCCCACATATTCAGCTTTGAAACTTCCTATTTTCAACTCTATGGCCACCAACGACTGCAACCCACGATGGAAGAAAACCATATCCACAAAATATTCTTTATTGTTATACTCCAGCCTGTATTGGTTGCCAATAAAGCTAAACCCCTTGCCCAACTCTAAGATAAAAGCCCCGATTTTTGCTGTTAACCTACGCTCTAGTTCAAGTTCACGAACTGGCTCGGTAATGCCCAAAAACCCTAAATTGTAAGAACTTTTAAAAACTTCATTAGCATACCCGGCTTGCGCTTGGGGCAGTGTACTTTCAAAATTCTGCGATGTTGTTTGGTGCTTTGATAGGGTGTAGCTATCCATCTTGATAGCGTTGAGCAATAAATCTCTCGACCACCCTTTGGCTAGTACTTCATTTGCATAGAACTCGATATGGTTATCATCCTTTAGCTTATTAATGAGCAGTAAATTATGCCCCCAAGGCAAAACTGCGACAAGCTGTCGCAGTTTTGCCTTGCTCCCGGAATAGCGTTCGTAAAACCGTTTCATATCCCACAAATTGCGCGGAGATAAACCCATAGCAGGAAATTCAATTTTCAAATCAACCGACAATTGCTTCACCACTCCACTACCATAGCCTTCTACCAACTGTTTTTCAAACAGTAGTTTACCAAGGTTCCAATACACTAAATTGGTGGCACTGCTCACCTGCCGGGCAATGGAGGCACGAGTTATGCGAATCTCTACAATGGCTTGTTGCAGTATCTCCGCATATTCATGCTCGTTCAATATTGTAATGTCTTGGTTATTCATAAGCAGATAACCCAGAAATTTCACGCCCTTGCGCCAGTTTTTTTAATTGTGGTATCAAATCTTCCATTAAAGCCAGTTCTTTTTTACTGCGGTCTTTCCAACCTAATGCTAAGGGTGCTAATAAATCATTCAATTGTTCGCCGTCAAATATCATCCGGCCCATAATGCCATTTACAAAAACTTTAAGCGATGCTATTTTTAGCCCATGTTTTTGGGCAATGGCTGCCAGTTCTTTGTCGGCTTTTTCTTCTTTAAAATTCTGGTAGCCTTCTTCAATTTCTTTTACAGAACGCCCGATATTCCATTCCAAACTATTGATGTAGGCCGCAATATCGTCCCGTTCTTCCATCAGGTTAGCGCTGGAACTCAACAGGTTGATCACCTGCTCCTTGGTCATTTTTTGTTTAGAAGGCTTTGCCTGGGTTGATTTGGCTATCAATGCCATAATGTAATCATAATCAACCACGGCAGAAGCAAAAAGTACCAGTTCAAAATCCAGTTGCTGTACCGCCGGGTCGGCTTGGTCACCTTCCTGGCTTTGTTTATCCTTTAAGCGTTTGGCTGTTTCCAAATAAGCACTTTTAAAAGACCGTAACTGGTCTTCCGGCAATAATTGCTCTATTTCGTCTTTGTTATTGGTACTTAAATCTGTGTATTGGTCAAGCTGGGTTTTCAGCCGCTGCACTTCTTTAAAGTGGTTAATAAATTCTGCACGGGCAATATCTCCTTTTAGATTGTTCACTTCTTCGGGCTTGCATTCCAAGCCGCTGGTCTGCATAAATTTATTCAGTGCTGCTACTGCTTTTTCATATTTTCCTACTACTGCCGGTGCAGGGTCTACCAGCCATATTTCTTTGGCCCTGCCCGTATTTTCACCAGAAAACAAAGCAATGGCATCGTCTACCGCTGTTTGCTGTCCGCGGAAATCAAGTACGTTGCCGTAAGGCTTGCTATCGTTTAATATTCTGTTAGTGCGGGAGAAGGCTTGTATCAAACCATGGTACTTTAGGTTTTTATCTACATAAAGTGTATTGAGGTATTTAGAATCGAAACCGGTAAGCAGCATATCCACCACAATCACCAGGTCCAATTTATTGGCATGTGCATAATCGGTATTGCTGTATTTCTGATCTTTAATGCGTTGCTGGGCATCCTGATAATAGAGGTCAAATTCGTTGATGGAATGGTTGGTGCCGAATTGATCGTTATAATCGTTGATGATGCTTTTTAGGGCCAGTTTCTTTTCTTCGGGATTTTGTGAATTGTCCGCCTTTTCCTGTAGTAAATCTTCTTGTAACTGCTGCACATCTTTGTTGCCTTCAGCGGGTGGCGAAAAAACACAGGCGATATTCAACGGAATAAAGTTTTCGTCTGTTGCCTCCAACTGATCCTGAATGCCTTTAAATTGGCGATAATAAGCAATAGCATCGTTAATAGATGCTGTAGCCAGTATGGCATTAAAGCGGCGGAATTGAGTGGCGGCGTCATGCTTTTCCAAAATTGCTTCCACCACAGCCTGTTGTGCTAAAGGTTCACTTGCTTTCGGCTTATAGTTACCTTCGGGTTTAAAATAGTCCACATGAAACTGTAATACATTCTTGTCTTCAATGGCATGCGTTATGGTATAGGCATGCAGCTTTTTTTGAAAAATTTCTTCGGTTGTTTTGTATGATCCTTCTTCTCCTGCAATTTGAGTGTAAGTGGCGTTTTCGTCAAATATGGGTGTGCCTGTAAAGCCAAAGAGTTGTGCATTGGGGAAAAATTCTCTTATGGCTTTGTGGTTGTCACCAAACTGCGAGCGGTGGCATTCATCAAAAATAAATACCAACCGCTTTTGGCTAAGCGGTTGTAAACGCTCCTTGTAATTTTTTCTATGCTCCGGGTCTAAGGCAAGCCCCAGTTTTTGGATAGTGGTAACAATCACTTTATCGGCATAATCTTCTGATAACATACGCCTAACCAATGTTTCGGTGTTGGTGTTTTCTTCTACACAGCCTTCCTGAAACTTATTAAATTCCTCCCGGGTTTGCCTGTCGAGATCTTTGCGATCTACAACAAACAAGCATTTTTCAATATCAGGATTGTCTTTAAGCAGGGTTGAAGCTTTAAAAGAAGTAAGGGTTTTACCGCTCCCAGTAGTATGCCAGATATAGCCATTCCCCCTGTTTTGATGAATGCATTCAACAATAGCTTTTACCGCATAGATCTGATAAGGGCGCATTACCATCAGTTTCTGTTCGCTTTCCACCAACACCATGTAGCGGCTTATCATTTCGCCAAGCGTACACTTGGCCAAAAATTTCTCGGTAAAATCAAACAGGTGTGTAATCTTCTTATTGTCTTCACTTGCCCATTGATACACGGGCAAAAATTGCTCATCAGCATTGAAACTGAAATGCTGGTTTCGGTTATTAGAAAAGTAATAGGTATTTGTATGATTACTCACCACAAACAACTGCATAAAGCAAAGCAGTGAATTGGTGTACCCATTGCCAGGATCGTTCTTGTAATCTACAATTTGCTGCATGGCACGGCGCGGGCTTATCTGCAACATTTTTAGTTCAATTTGTACCACAGGTATACCATTTATCAGCAGTATCACATCATAACGGTGATTACTCTCCTGTGTATTCATCCTCAACTGGTTGATAACTTCAAATTCATTCTTACACCAGTCTTTAATATTTACCAGTGTATAATGTAATGGTGTTTCATCCTCGCGTCTAAAAGTATTTCGTTGCCGTAAAATTTTAGAAGCCTGAAATACATCTGGATTGATGATCTCATCACGCAGACGGGCAAACTCGGCATCTGTTAAATTAACCCGATTTAATGTTTCGAACTTTTGCCGAAAGTTTTGCTCCAGGGTGTAACGAGTCCGTATATCTGAGCGATAAGTATATTTAAGGTCGGTTAGTTTGCCGACAAAGCCATACTCTGATTGGGATTCGTTGACCATTGAAATCATTTTGCAAGCTTACACGTTTCTTAGCATTAGTGAAAGATTGATTAATGATAATGAGTGAAAATCCTAACCAAAGTTTTGCCTTTGTAAAAAGGATTGAGTAAAAAAAGCCGCAACGAACTAAATCGCCACGGCTTCAAATAATCCAATACTTCTTTTACCACCCTAAAACTAACAATAAGCCATTTCGTTCAGTGTAATTCATTGCGCAATTGCCTAAGCTTGGTTTCTTTATATGCTATAAAAAAAGCATCAAAAAATAGTATGCAACAGTTGCTTTACAAATTGATTTGCCCATAAAAAATCCCGGAGTTTTTAAAAGATCAGAAGATCAATCTTTCCGGGTTCGGAATAAAATTTAAAAACGACCGGAACTTCTCCTTGTACTGCAATTTGTTCAAGGTATAATAAAAGGCGCCTTTTTTCGAGTTCTCTTTATGTTTGTCTTGCTGGCGGATCAAAAGGCCGGTCGACAGCAATTTACGGCTAAAATTCCGTTTGTCAAAAGTTGCTCCGTAAATACCCTCATATAGGTTCTGCAATTGCGGGATCGTGAATTTCTCCGGAAGCAGTTCAAATAAGATAGGGTGCAGGGCAGCTTTGTAACGCAGTTCGCGTTTGGCTGTTTCCACCATTTCTTCATGGTCGAAAATGAGCTTCGGAACATCGTTTAACAAAAACCACTCCGCATGATATTGATGGCTGATCTGTTTTTCATACTGATGAATGTCGATCAGCGAAAAATAAGCAATGCCCAGTGTTCTTTCTACAGGATCGCGGACAGGCTCGCCAAAGCACCTCAGTTGTTCCAGATATACGCCTTCCAGCCCGGTCAATTCTTTTAAAACCCGGTTAGATGCTTCGGTTAAGCTTTCGTCCTGCCGGATAAACCCGCCCATCAAACTCCATTTATTTGCTTCCGGTTCAATTACGCGTTGTACCAAAAGAAGTTTGAGGTCGTTACCATCAAACCCAAAGATAATGCAGTCCACAGCTACAAGTATTCGGGTTTGTCCATGGTATCTGATCATAAAAATTTTTACGTTATCGTGGAGAGCTGTTTAATTTTGTCCTGAAAATACTTTTATATTTTCAGGATGGACGGCAATACTTCTTTTGCACTCAAAATTACGTGTTTGTATCGCACTTCTTCAAAAAAGAACAGAAAGATAAACGTTTTTTATAGGATAAAAGCAGCATAGAAAATGAATCAAATAAATTTTAAACAGGCCCTGTAATTTGTGCCGACAGAAATAAAAGACTAAATTTGGTTAAAACTACAGGCCTTTAACTTCTTCTTCTGACCATAAGTTGATGAGAAAATTCCTATTATTTTTTGTTCTTTTATTGATTACTTGTACAATTGGCAATACACAGGTTGTACAGCCTTCTTCACAGCTCAAAACTTTTCAACAAATTTTATTGGCCACAAATTTGCAATTTACATTTCCTAAAGATTTTAAAGAGATCAAAGCTTTGCACCAGGCAGAAATGGATGTTGATTATGCAATGGAACTGCCTGATAATAATTTTAAAGTTTGGTATATTGTTAAGAACCTGCAGCAGCGCAACAAGTTAAAAGTATCAGAGAGCGATCCTAAAACGGTGTTCGCCCATCCTGATTCGCTTTACCGTTCTGTCTATTTATCAACAGCAACAACATTAGCCGGAAAAGACAATTATACGTCTAAAAATTTACCGCAAGAGGTACTGGATTTGTTCCATGCCAACAGAGGGCAGTCTTGTCTGTTGAATTTTTACAATGTGCCTTTAACGGAACATTATAAATACGGCTTGCTCATCAGTTTGCAAAAAGACGGAACAGGTTGTATTGCAATGCTTTTTTTGAGCAATGACAACGGCCCCGATTTTTATAAAAAAGTCAACAAGGCCTATTATTCGGTCAGGTTTAACTGATGCTGTTTTTATCCCCATAAATTTATCAACATTTCCTGTGAACGATCATTTTAAAGCTGGATATGATAAGGTGAAATGTTCGATTTTTAATAGCTTTGTGCTAAAATTCGTAGCAAATTTAATATGCCGGTAAGCACTGCCAATCAAAACAATCCGATTAATTATAGTGAAGACAGCATCCGCTCGCTCGACTGGAAAGAGCATATCCGTTTGCGGCCGGGCATGTACATTGGCAAGTTGGGCGATGGTTCTGCTTATGACGACGGGATTTATGTACTGCTGAAAGAAATTGTAGATAACGCTATCGACGAGTTTGTGATGGGCGCAGGAAGAAGCATCGATATCAACCTGAGCGAGCATAAAATTTCTGTCCGTGATTATGGCCGCGGCATTCCTTTAGGTAAAGTGATCGATTGCGTTTCCAAGATCAATACCGGCGGCAAGTACGATAGCAAAGCTTTCCAAAAGTCAGTTGGTTTAAACGGTGTCGGATCAAAAGCGGTAAATGCTTTATCGAGCAGTTTCGTGGTGCAATCTTACCGCGACAACCGGACCAAGATTGCCGAATTTAGTAAAGGCGAACTGCTGCGCGAAGAAGAAAAAGACACTACCCAACGCAACGGTACGGCGATCAATTTTTTGCCGGACGATACCATTTTCCGCCATTACCGTTTCATCCCGGAATTTGCCGAAAACATGATCTGGAACTATGTTTTCCTAAACGCCGGGCTGAC
>JAABUQ010000112.1_pt1 | contig 161197 bp, 170 predicted proteins | sample 5560001 | NCBI WGS metagenome assembly JAABUQ01 (sample SAMN10711888, study PRJNA513371) | rock metagenome | isolation source: Antarctica rocks | place: Antarctica: Victoria Land, Finger Mt nord | collected 2015-12-18
CAGTACGGCGGTGGCATCATGGGCGAAGTGCGTCTGATCGAGCGCAACTTCGGCATCTACACAAGCTGATCGCCGAAATCAGACGAAAAACCTTGGCCCTACCGAATTCTTGCAACAGAGCCCCCGCGCGTACGCGCGCTCGAGCACGCCGATGTCGCGCACCTGGAAGGCGAGATTGGCCTGCACCTGATAGCGGTCGATCCGGTCCGCGCGCTGGTTCTCCTGGAGGTTGCCCGTCTTATCGCGATACTGATCATAGAGCGGCTGCGTGGAAAAGGTGGTGATCACCCGGGCACGTTCCCCGCCGAATGCGCGCAACGCCGCGTCGAGCTCGCGCACGCGCGCCGCTGCCTTGCGTGTCGCTTCGGCCGCGCTCTTGTCGACTTCGCTGAACTGCGCGTTGAAACTGGCGCGGTTGGCTGCGATCTCGGTGCGGACCATGCCCATGGACGCGACAACCGGCTCGCGCATCCACCATGGCGCGGGGACGAAGCGCTGGCCGAGCTCGGCGGGCGGCACTTGCGCCGCCGCCGGGCTGGCAACCATGAGCAATGCTCCGGCCGCGATCACGATCCGCTTGGTCATGCGTTTCTCCACCATCGTGCCAGCCTAGCGGGCCTTTAGCGGATTGGAACCCTCGCGCACACGCTTGCGGGTTGAGCGACGCGCTCGCTGATGCTAGCCTGCACTGGAAAGGGCGGGTCGTGATCGACGTTTGGGTCCACGCGCGGTTCGATGTGTTCGAGGACACTTGGCGCGTAACCTGGGCGAACCTGCCCGGTCTCAAGGTGCACGCCGCGACGTTCGCGCAATTGACCGAGCGGTTGAGGGACCGTGTCACACGTTGGGCCGATGGCTCCGAACACCGTCTGCAGATCCGCTCGACGAAGCGACTTTCGACGTTGCGGCTGGCCTTCGTAAAGTGGGACCTCGTCAACGGGCGATGGGTGGCGCGCGCCGATGTGCCCCGACTGCAAGCGCGCTTCGACGCCGCGTAAGGCTGATCCCGCTTGCATTGCCCGCCCCCCGCGCGTATGGCGCGCGGCTTCGACTAGCAGGATCGCCCGGCTATGCGCTGGCCTTCGGGCACAGCGCGCACGGGCTGCCGTGGCGATCCATCATGCGCCCAAGGAGGGACAAATGCCCAAACTCAAGACCAAAAGCGGGGTCAAGAAGCGATTCAAGATCACCGCGACGGGCAAGGTGAAGCACGGGGTCGCGGGCAAGCGCCACCGTCTCATCAGCCATAACTCGAAGTATATCCGCACCAACCGCGGCACCAAGGTTCTGAGCGAGGCGGATACGCCGACGATCAAGCTCTGGGCACCCTACGGCCTTAGATAAAGGAGACCCTGTAAATGGCACGTGTCAAACGCGGCGTCGCCGCGCACGCCCGCCACAAGCGGGTCCTCGAAGCGGCTAAAGGCTTTTATGGCCGTCGCAAGAACACCATCCGCATCGCGCGGCAGGCGGTCGAGAAGGCGGGGCAATATGCCTACCGCGATCGCAAGACGCGCAAGCGCAATTTTCGCGCGCTATGGATTCAGCGCATCAACGCGGGCGTGCGCGAGATGGGGCTGACCTACGGACGCTTCATGCACGGCTGTAAGCTGCTGGGGCTCGAGTTGGACCGCAAGGTGCTGGCTGATCTCGCGATGAACGAGCCCGCCAGCTTTGCGGCGATCGTCGAGCGGGTGAAAGGCGCGCTACCCGCCGAAATGGCTGCGGCGGCCTGAGAGTTTGACGGGCGGCGGCGGGCTTGGGTCCGCGGTCACCCGTCCAAGCCGGTGGGTGACGTCGGCAAGCGCCACAATCGCGCGGGGAAAAGCAGTAGCGCCTCAGTTTCGAAACTAGCGTGATCGCGCCAGGTATCGAGCGGGCGATGCCGGGGGTATTCGGCAAAGATCGCGGGGCGAAAGCCACCGCCTACCATCCTTCAAGACACAGCCGATTGTCCTGCGCCGGGCGACACCCCGGCCGCGCTTGGGGGGCAGTAGCGTCTCGATCAGCGCCCACTGTTCATCAGACACGCCAACCCGATCGCCCACGGCCAACTTCAAAAAACAGTCTTGAACCAGCGACCGAGGCTCGCGCAGCATCGCACACGCCGACTATGGCCACCCGAACGACCATACCCTATGCAGGGCCATGCTTCAGCGACGCGCGCGCACCCTGTGGCTTACGGTATTCTTGTGGATCACCATCCTCGGCGGCGGGCGCGCGATCGCGGCGGAGGTACCGCCGCCGATCATTGCCGACGTCGCGCCGCAGATCGATACCGCCGAGGCGCGGATCCATGCGGTCGAAGCGGCGACGCGACGTGCAAACCTGACCGATCAAGCACTGCAGGCCGAGATCGCGCGGCTGGTTCCGGGCGATCAGGCGCTTGATGCAGCGGTCGCCACACTGACTCCAAGACTGTCGGCTATCGACGCGCGGCTGGCCGAACTCGGTTCGCCACCGACGGCGACACAGCCCGCTGAGACCGAGGAGATCACGCACGGGCGCGCGCAACTCGTCGCCAACCGCGAGACGGTCGCGTCCGAACTCAAGCAGGCGCGACTTCTGACGGTTGAGACCGATCAACTCACCGCACGGCTCGAGCAACGTCGCCGCGAACTGTTCTCGCGGCATCTCTGGACGCCGAGCCGGTCGATCCTGAGCCCGTATTTGTGGCAGGACTTCGTCGCCGCGCTTCCGGCCGACGGCCGACGGCTCTCGGTGCTGGTCGCGGCCGAGGGTCGGCAGGCGAAAGCGGCAGCCGCGCGGCCGGGCGCAATGCCAAGCTGGCTTGCGGCGCTGATCGCGGCGGCGCTGATCTTGGTGCCCGGACGAAGGCTGCTGAACGCGATCGGCCAGCGGTGGGCGGCAAAGCGCGGCGCGGCCTCGCCGCTGTATCGTTCGCTCCTCGCGGTGTGGCTGGTGATCGTCGCGGCCGGAACGCCGCTCGTGGCGATCTGGCTCGTGCGTACCGTGCTGGTCGGGACCGGCGCGTTGACCGCCACATTCGCAAGCCTTGTCGATCTTATCTTGCCTTCAGTGGTGTTTGCCGCGCTGATCGAAGGGCTCGGCCGCGCGCTGCTGTCGCCGCGCCAGCCCGACTGGCGTCTCGCGCCCGGACCGGACGCGCTGGCGCAGCGTCTTGCCGCTTATCCGCTGATCCTCGCGGTAACGGTCGCGGTCGCCACCCTTGTTTCGCGGTTCAACACGGCGTTGGGTTTCGGCCTCGCGACTTCGATCACCACCGATTGCATCACGCTGCTGATCGAGCTGCTGGTGATCGCGGCGACGCTGATCCGCGCGGGGAGTACGCGCGCAAGCCTGCCCGAGCAAGGCTCCGGCGATCGACCCGGGCGTGGATCGCCGGTGCCTTGGGTGGTTGTGTCGATCCTTGCTTGGCTGGGCCTGATCGTGGCCGCGATCGCGGTCGTCGTCGGCTATCTCGCGCTCGCGAGCTTCATCATGCGCGAACTGGTGTGGATCGCGGTGGTTCTCGTCAGCTTGTACCTGCTGATCCACGTCGTCGACGATCTCGTCCCCGCGTTGCTCGGTCCCGGATCGCGGCTCGGCCGGACAATCCGCCTCGCGATCGGCGTCTCCGAACCCGCGCTGGCGCAGTTGAGCATCCTGCTGGCGGGGTTCGCGCGCGTCGTGCTGCTGCTGTTCGGCTGGACGCTGATCATCGCGCCGTTCGGCGCGGGCGCGAGCGATATTTTCGGCCGCGTCAGCGCGGACGCGCTCGTCATCCACATCGGCGAGGTGTCGATCTCGCCCGGCGCGATCGTCGGCAGCATCGTCATCCTGCTGATCGGCCTGCTGATCACGCGCAGCATCCGCGCTTGGCTGGAGGCGAACTACCTGCCGTCGACCGGCATGGAAATCGGCGTGCGCGCCTCGCTGGGATCCGCGGTCACTTATGTCGGCGTCATCTTCGCGGTCGTCCTGGCGAGCGCGTTTTTGGGCATCAGTCTCGACCGGATCGCGCTGTTCGCCAGCGCGCTGTCGATCGGCATCGGCTTCGGCTTGCAATCGATCATCAGCAATTTCGTCTCGGGGCTGATCCTGATGGTCGAGCGCCCGGTCAAGGTCGGCGACTGGATCGCGATCGGCGATCTGGAGGGCGACGTGCGCAAGGTCAGCGTGCGCGCGACCGAGATCGAGATGATGGACCGATCGCGCCTGATCGTGCCCAATCTGGACTTGATCACCAAGACGGTGCGCAACGTCACGTACAACGGCGCGCTCGGCCGGGTGCGCATCGTGCTCAGGGTCGCCGACGACGCCGATCCGGTGGCGCTGCAGACGCTGATCATGGCGCGCCTGACCGCGCATCCCAAGGTGCTGAGCGAACCGCCGCCCGCTGTTTATATGACCGATGTGCGCGACGGCGGGCTCGAGTTCACCAGCTTCGCGTTCGTCGCGTCGGCGCGCGACGTGTACCGGACACGTAGCGAACTCCTGTTCCAGATCGTCCCCGATCTGAAGACGCATGGCTTCGCGCTAGCGAACTCGGCCCCGATCGTGAACCTCGGTGTCGACGGTCGTCCGATCGAACCGACGCTGGTCCGGAGCTGAGCTTAAAAGCGTGATGACTTCGCAGCAGACCAGATATTGCCGAATGGCTCGATCTCGATCGAGTCAACAAAGACTTCGATCGAGAATGCGTTTTTCAAGCTCAGCGCGCTCCTCCGCAAGGCAGCGCGCGCACCGTGGACGATACTGGCGCGCCATCGGCCAAGCTGTCGGCGCCTTCACCCCAGCGATGCGCCAACGACCTTGCCGCCGCCGGATATGATGCATCCCGACGGAAGTCTGCGCGCTATATGTATCGGACGGCTACACTGGCCGTTGCATCCCCATGCTGCGATGGATCGGCTTAGTCGCCCGAAACGTTTGGCCCTTACATGTTTACGGCGCATGGATTGATGGACAGGTTATTGCGGGCGGAGCCGCTGCGCTCCGGTACACGCCTGGGCGGATGGGCTCTGGAGCGGCCGATCAGCGCGTCGAGCTTTTCCATCGTCTATCGCGCGCACGCCGACGACGGCGGCGTGGTCGCGATCAAGGAGTATACGCCCGCGCGCGCCGGCGTTTCGCTTTCGGTCGACCTGGATGAGACAGCTGTAAGACAGGGTCTTCACGCATTCGCCGCCGACGCGCACACCCTTGCCACTCTTGCCTCGCCAAACCGAGCAAGGGGTATCGTCGCGGTGCGCGAGCTGTTGAAAGCCAATGGGACGGTTTACGCCGTCATGGACTACGAGCGCGGGACCCCATTGTCACAACTGCTGGAATGCGGGGAACATCTGGACGAAGCGCAACTGATCGCAATTATCCGTCGTGTCGTTAAAGGTTTGCGTGCCGCTCACGAAGTCGGTGTCCTGCACCGCTCGATCCACCCTAGCGATATCATCGTCGGTCCCCACAACGACGCCACTTTGGTAGGCTTCTGTTCGCGCCCTGGCCTGCTCCTTCCCAAGGCGTTCAAGGCCGATCCCTATTCGGCTCCCGAGCAGCGCGGCAGTGGGCCGCCCCTAGGCCCTTATACCGACCTCTACGCGCTGGGGGTCGTACTGCGTCGGTGTGTGAGCGGAAGCGACAATCCAGGCGATTGGCTGACCGAAGCTAGCAGGGTCGGTTACAGCGCGCCGTTCCTGAACGCAATCGAGACGGCGACCTCGGAAGACTTCGAGCAACGTCCCAAGACGATCGCTGCGTGGTTGGACGGCATGCCGCTCGTGTCGATGTCGATGTTGGGCCAAACGTTGGTCGAAAGTCCCGGACACCTTCCCGACGTCGGGATGCCTAGCGAAACACCGGTCCAACGGCGGCGCCCGCGCGAACTCGCACAAACGACCCCGCCGACCGGCGAGAGCGCGAGGCCCGCGTATCCGGTCGGCGCGGGGCGGGGGCGAGTGGTCTGGGCCGCGATAGGCGCGGCGCTCCTCGTCGTGGCCCTCGCAGCCGCATTGATTCTCGGCCGGAGCCGCACGCGTGCGATCGAATTGCAAGCACTCGATCGCGACCTCGCGGCCTCCGTCGCAACGGTTCAGGCCATCGATCTCGACACGCGGCAAATCCTGCTCGATGGCGTTCCCAAGGATCGGGCGCGGACGCCGGAAACCGTGGAAAGGCAAGCGCGCGAAGCGCTTGAGCTCCAGCGGGCCGCGCGCCGCGAACTCGGGCGAAGCGCGGACGGCCAACAGCGCCAGGCTCTCCAGGCGAAGTTCGCCCAGGCGGGCGATGCGATCGCACGTGCCGAGCTACGCTCGCTGCTCGGCGTGATCGCAGCATACGACGCCGATGCCGAGCAGCGCGCGGTCGGGATCGACGCGCGCGTGGGCGATCTTAGGGTCGGGCTTGCCAAGATTTCCGGCCGAAGCGGAGACGAAATCGCCTCGCGGATCGATGTCGTCTGGCCGCTTTTTTCGCGATCCGGTTTGCAGCTTCGCCGCCTCTCGGCCGAGCGATCGGGCATCACCAGCGCCGCTAACGCACGTCAGTTGCTGCGCGAGGTCAAGCTCGCCCAACACGCCAATAGCGAAGCCCGGGCTAATCTCGAGGGATTGGCGAACGACGCCGGGCGCGTCATCGCGAACGACCGCATCGACGTCGCCGCTTACCGCAACGCCGCGCGCGCGCTGCGTTCATCGATCGCCCACTCGGACGCGAGTGCGTCGGCCATCGCCATGCTAAGCCGGTCGAGCGGTTCGGGCGGCGATCCTCGGCTGGCTCGGCTCGCGGCCGAGGCCCGGCAGCGCACGGCGCGATCAGCCGCGATGCAACGCGTCGCCGTCGCCGGAGACCTGCCCGCCGCGCGCGGCGGGCTCGCCGAAGCGTTGGCAACCCAGGCGGACCTGGACACGATGTTGGCCGAGGCACAGCAGGTTCGGCGAACAGAGTCGGTCCGGCGAACAGCGTCGCGTATCGATCGTCCGACAGCTTCGTCCTCTGCAGCCGAACCACCTCTTCCGCCGACGGGAGAGGCGGTCCGTATCACGGCTCGACAGACGAACCACGAACTTACCGGAGCCTTCGATCGATACCGAAGTCTCCGTCGGGAGCTCACCCGTGCCTACCGTGCGCGACGAGGGGAGCCGTCGCGCAATGCCCGCGACTTTGTCGAGGCCGATCACATCTACGCGGCAATTGTGAATTTGCGACAGCTCAAGCTGATTGTCGATGGAGCGCAAAACCCGGGGCAGGAGGAGCGAAGCTATCGCCAGTTCAAAGACGCTCGACTGCGCGTCGAGTCACGGATGGAAAGCCTGCGCCGGATTCTCGCGCAACGTTGATCGCGTGGATCAACGCTGAGTCCCCATCTTACTCACATGCTTGAATTATCCGACGTTGGGTATTTGGGTACATGACAGATACTTAACGGCAACCGCGCCGTCACTTCGCGAAAGCAACCGCAGGCGACCATATCGCTCTCTGCCGTATGTCGCCTCTTACCGTTCACGTACCCAGCCACGTCCTAATCTGTCACGACCGTTTTTGCAGCCGTCGCTTTTCCGCGCCCTTTTCGTGCGGGTGCGGGTGCGGGTGCGGGCGCGGGCTGATCGGCGGTATCGGGCTCAGGTGTAGGCGCGGCCTTTGCCGCGTTCGGTTTGCGCCCGAGACCCAACCGGTTGGCGACTTCGCGACGCTGCTCCGAATAGCCCGGGGCTACCATCGGGTAACTGGCGGGAAGCTTGTAGCGTTCGCGGTACTGCTCGGGCGTCAACCCACGCGTGCTCAGGTGGCGCTTGAGGCTCTTGTACGGCTTGCCATCGATCATCGAGAGGATGTGATCGCGGCTCGCGAGGCTTTTGCGCGCGGTCACCGCGGGCTCGTGCTCGTCGACCGCCGACTCTGTTTCCACGTGCGACGGCTCCGGCGTGCCGAGCTTGGCAAGCGCGGCGTGTGTTGTCGAGATCAGGCTGGAGAGATCCTCGTGTCGGACATTGTTGTGCGCGACATAGCTCGAGAGAAGTTCAACCGTCAGCGTCGTGAGATCGGTCGGGGCATCGGAGGGCATAGCAGCGTGTTTCCTTCTTGGTGTCAGCGGTATCGACGATTTGGAATAGAATACTTATCATCATCGCCGCAACCTGATTGGCCATAAGTCGGTTTGTGTAAAGTCCCGGACGAGGCCGCACTGCGCTGGCAAGTCTGTCGGCTTAGGCCTGGGCCATAGACAACCGGGTGCCCGGCGCATCGACGCCGCCGCTGGTGGGGTATCGCTTCCCCCCTCGATCGCTCGGGTACGCATCCTCGGGTCGAGTTTGCGCGCTTCACCGGACTGCCGAGACCAAGGATCAAACGACAGCTGTCATGCTCCGACGGTCAGCTATTCAAGAGCTTGGCGCAATGGCGGACCGTCGGGTTTGTCTTTCTTGCGATATTGTTATCGACGCGTTCGGCGTCGAGCATCGACGCGGTCGACGGCTCTATGTCGGCACGGCCAATCTGGACGCGCAGCGCGACGTGATCTGGGACATGGGCGCGATCGGCAGTTTACCGATCTCTGCGCCTCGGAGTCGAGTTACGGCGACATCTAAGTGCCGCTCGCTGCTAAGCCGGAACGATCGCGTCAGTTTGCGCGCTTCGGCTTGACGGCATAGCGGTCAGCCGCATGAAGACTATGTGCACGACCGGGACCGAGGCGCTGCGCTGCGCGAACTACGCTGTTGCCTCGGCTGTGGTCGATTCTGCCCTGGCGATCGGAGCCGATACGTTAAAAGTGCTGGCCACGGTGGCCTACCGTCGGCGTTTAAGAACATGTTTAACGACTTGTGGATGCCGATGGGCTCGGCCCCTGCCGGTTTGGCGCAGCTCGCCGCAGGCGATCGCGCATGCTATGATACACCCAAATACGACATGGCGGCGATCTCGATCCTGGGGCTGAACTGATGGCGGGACTGTGGTTCGAGGAGTTATGGGTGGGGCAGCTGTTCAAGCACGCGATCCGGCGCACGGTCACCGAGACCGACAATCTGCTGTTCTCGACGCTGACGCATAATCCGGCGCAGCTGCACCTCGACGCCGAATATATGAAGGACAGCGACTATGGCCGGATACTTGTCAATTCGACGTTCACGCTGGGGTTGATGGTCGGGGTATCGGTCGGCGATACGACACTCGGGACGGCGGTCGCCAACCTTGGCTGGGACGAGGTGCGGTTTCCCGCGCCGGTCTTCATCGGCGATACCCTCCGTATCGAGACCGAAGTCGCCGATCTGCGCGAATCGAGGTCGCGTCCCAACGCTGGTATCGTCACGTACGTTCACCGCGCGTATAACCAGCGGGACGAACTGGTCGCGTCGTGCAGGCGCTCGGGATTGCAGCGGAAAAAGCCGGCGTGACGAACCTGCGCTCCCTCCTGTTCATCCCCGGGGACAGCGAGAAAAAGCTGGGCAAAGCGGACGGCGCGGGTGCGGACGCGCTGATCCTCGATCTCGAGGATTCGGTCGCGGCAATCAATAAATCGCGCGCGCGCGACCTCGTGTCGGCGTTTGTGCGCGATCGACCGCGTGGCGGGCGCGCGAGCCAGCTCTGGGTGCGCATCAACCCGTTCGACTCGGGCATGATCCTTGAAGATGCGGCGGCGGTGGTGGGCGCAGCACCCGACGGGCTGATGCTGCCCAAATGCGAGGGGCCGGCAGATGTTCTCAAGCTGTCGTACTATCTCGACGCGCTCGAAGCGCAGGCCGGGGTCGAGGCCGGGTCGATCAAGATCGTGCCGGTCGCGACCGAGACACCCGCCGCGCCGTTCACGCTCGGCGAATACCGAACGGCCAGACTGGATCGGCTGCTCGGCCTCACCTGGGGGGCCGAGGATTTGTCGGCTGCGGTCGGCGCCAGCACCAACCTCGACGAAAACGGCGTCTGGTCGCTGACCTATCGCTTGGTCCGAACGCTGACCCTGCTCGGCGCGAAGGCAGCGGGGGTGCAGGCGATCGACACGCTGTTCGTCGATTTCCGTGACGAAGCTGGTCTACGCGCCGCCTCGCGCGCGTCGCGAGCCGAGGGTTTTACCGGCCGTCTCGCGATCCACCCCGCGCAGGTCGCGGCAATTAACGAAAGCTACATGCCCTCCCCCGCCGAGATCGAGCACGCCCGGCGCGTCGTTGCCGCGTTCGATGCGCAGCCCGGAACCGGCACGGTCGGTCTTGACGGCAAGATGATTGACATCCCGCATCTGAAACAGGCAAAAACGCTGCTTGCCCAAGTGGCGGAAGCGGTGGGCTTATGAAACACAGCCTTTTCTCGCCCGAGCACGCGAAGTCTCACAATACCGTCGCCGCGTTCGTCGCGAGCGAACTCGCTCCTATCGTGCCAAAAGGGAGAAGCAGCAGCGCGGTCCTCGCGAAGTCGATATAACATCGCATACCCAATCGCGTGGGGTATGCGAACCGCCAGAACCCCGCGCCCCCGTTTACGGTTATGACGGGTGCGCCGCCTACCGTTCAGTCGGGCGCGCCATCCGGATAACGGAACAGATCAAGCCGGGTTTGCGCCTGGTTCGGCGTTGGGATCATAATCTTCGGTGAACCCCGCCTCGTCACGCTCGAAGCCTGCGGCCGCGATATCCACGCCCGCCGCCTGCAATTCCGCCTCTTCAGGCGAGCGCGCGATGTTGAGCTTGACGATCACCGACACCTCGGGATGCAGCGCCACGCGCACATCGTGCAGCCCCAGCGCCTTGATCGGCTTGTCGAGCACGATCGCGGTGCGCGCCACCTTCGCGCCGTCGGCTTCGAGCGCCTCGGCGATATCGCGCGCGCTGACCGATCCATAGAGCTGGCCGACCGAAGACGCCTGTCGGATCATCACCAGCTTGCGTTCGTCGAGCGCCTTGCTCTCCGCCTCGGCAGCGCTCCGGCGCGTGGCGTTATCTGCCTCGATCCGGCTACGATCCCCTTCGAAGCGCTTCTTGTTCGCCTCGGTCGCGCGCAGCGCCTTACCGCGCGGCAGCAGGAAGTTACGCGCGAAGCCCGGCTTCACGTTGACGATTTCACCTATACGGCCGAGCTTCTCGACCCGTTCCAGCAGAATAACGTCCATCTTACTTCACCAGATAGGGCAGCAGGCCGATGTGGCGCGCGCGCTTGATCGCGGTCGAAAGCTCCCGCTGCTTCTTGCCACTGACGGCGGTGATGCGAGAGGGCACGATCTTGCCACGCTCCGACACGAAGCCCTGCAGCAGACGCACATCCTTATAATCGATGACCGGCGCATCCTTCCCCGAAAACGGGCAGGACTTGCGGCGACGGAAAAATGCTCGTGCCATTTATGCCTCCACGTTCTGCGGGGCGCGTTCGGCGCGGGGTGCGCCACGGTCGCGATCGCCACCACGGTCGCGGTCTCCACCACGGTCGCCCCGGTCGCGGTCGCGGCCGTCGCGGTCGCCCCGCCCCTCGCGACCACTTTCCCGGTCGCGGTCACGGCGCATCATCGCTGAAGGCTCGGTATCGATCGCATCGACCTTCAGGGTCAGGAAGCGGATCACGTCCTCGTTCAACGAAACCTGCCGCTCGAGTTCGTGCAGCGCGGGCGCGGGTGCATCGATACCCAGCATAACATAATGCGCTTTCCGGTTCTTCGCGATCCGGTAGGCAATCGTGCGCAACCCCCAAAACTCGGTCTTGACAACCCGACCGCCGCCTTCCTCGATGATTTTGGAAAAGCCCTCGCTCAAGGTCTCGATCTGCGCCTGCGCCAGATCTTGGCGCGCGAGAAAAATATGTTCGTAAAACGGCATAGCACCTCAATACCGATCGCTGACGGGCCACGATGGCACCGCCCCTCCGGCCTTCATAAACGAAAATAGCGGGACCAGCAGCCCCGCCAATCTCGCTCCGTGCCCCAACCTGCGCGCGAACGCAAGCATTCATCTCCGCCCGCAGGAGAGAGTGGAAGACGGTCAGCTCTTGTGCGTGCTCGCGTACAGGCTCCAAAGCTGCGCGACGTCATAGAAGCCGCCAGTCCTGGTCACACTGTCGAATACCGTGCGCGCGCCATTGGCGTCGCCCGTACGCATCAGCGCGATCCCCTCCAGCACGCGCGCTTGGTCCGCATTGGGCGTGTTGGCCGCAACAACCTGCTTGTACGACTGCGCGGCCTGGGGATACTGGTCCGATCCGAAATACGCGTTGCCCACCGCCATCCGGCCCGCGGGCGTTGCGGGCTGCTTTACAATCCCCGCCACCGCCGCCTTGGATTGCGCGCTCGAAACCTGCACCAGTCGCGTGATCATCGAGTCGGTCGGGCTCACCACATTGGCCTTCTGCGCATCCTGCAAGGCGCCAAGGGCCATACCAGGAACGCCGCCGATGATCGCCAGTTTGCTCATGTCCTGTACGTCGGCGGCTTCGGTCAGATTTCCCGTCTGGCGCATCAACGCATACAGCACCAGCTTGGCCTGATCGCTCATATTCTGCTGCTTTAGATTGAATAGCAGCGCCTTGTAGCGCGCAGGCGACGGATCGATTTTTATCATCTGCTTGACCGTGTTCAGATATGCGCTTTTGTCATAGCTGAACTGAATGCTCGCCAGATTATCGAGCCACTCCATCTTTGGACCGCTGGTACGAATCAGTTGCTGGTAGACGACCGCCGCCGCCTTCTTGTCACCCTTCTTCAGGTAGGACTGCGCGACGACCACCTGCATATCCGTGCCACCCGCGCGCCTCGCGAGCTCGATGGCTTTATCATACTGCCCAGCGCGGTAATAATAGGGGGCCAACTGGCGCGGCCCCGCGCCGGTTGCTTCCAGTTGTTGCGCGGCCAGCGCATACTGGCCGGAATTGGCGTAAACATACGCCGCCATCTGCGCCACCTTGGCGCGTTCGGCGGGCGTCTTGGCGGCGGAGCGCGCGGCGTTCACCGCAGCGATCGCGGCCGAACCGCTACGCAGCTGCTGCGCCTTCTGCAGCGGCACACCCACCCCTTTGGAAATCGCTTGCGCGGCGACTGGGGTGGCAAGCGTGGCGGCAATCACAGGCGCTCCCGCAAGGAGTGCAGCATACAGGCCGTGGCGGAGGCGAAGCGTCATCTAGGATCCCTCGTGCGTATTGTTTGACATATCGAACGGCATCTTCGTTCAGAAAGCGTGGCGCGGACCTGAACGAACGATCACCAGCCTTACCCGAACGCACGTAGCGCGCAATCCTGTTCGACAATCGGTCCAAAAATGGAATCTCGGATGACACTGCTCGTGGAGGTGCGTTAACCTGCAGCATATGGACGTTTCAAACCTTTTCACGCCCGCCGAGCTCGCCGTGTTCGTGCAGGTCGTACTTATCGACGTCGCGCTCGCAGGCGATAATGCCATCGTGGTCGGCTCACTCGCCGCCGGGCTGCCCGAAGCGGACCGCAGGAAAGTGATCCTGATCGGCATTGTGGCTGCATTCGCACTGCGCGTCGTCTTCGCGCTCGGCGTTACCTGGCTCCTGGCGCTCGGCCCGGGGCTGATCCTGGGCGGCGGTTTGCTGCTATTGTATGTCTCGTGGCGGATGTGGCGAGAGATCCGCGCACCCCATAATGGTTCGCTCGCCGCGCCCCCCCCAGCCAAGAGTTTCGCGCAGGCTGCGTTTGGCGTCGCCCTGGCAGACGTGTCGATGAGCCTCGACAACGTGCTTGCCGTCGCCGGCGCCGCGCGCGCGCATCCTGACGTGCTGATCCTGGGACTGGTTCTCTCGGTCGCCTTGATGGGACTTGCGGCCAATATTATCGCTAAATATATCGAGCGATATCGCTGGATCGCCTGGTCAGGCCTAGCGACGATCCTTTTCGTCGCGGGTAAGATGATCTGGGAAGGCCGGTACGTCCTAGTGTAAACAAATCGCAACGTAGAAAGTATTCCGCTCCTCAGGTATGACGCAGCTTGCAATTCATGCTAGTAATCTCACGAATAGTGGAGACGTCCAATGCAGGTCAACGTGACTGTCGATTGTTCCCCCTATGAGGCGAGGGCCTTTCTGGGATTGCCCGATCTTACTCCTCTGCACGCCATCTATATCGATAAGATGAAGTCTCTTACGACGGAAGGTGCCCAGTCCGAAGATGTGGAGCGCATGTACCGCGTCTGGGGCACTGGCCTGACCGAAAGTCTGGAGCAGTTTCAACGCCTGTTCTGGTCAGCCGCGAGCGGCACCGCTAGCCGCTGACGTATGTCTCGCGCGACCATCGCCGCGCTCGCGACTGGCCGGCCGCCCTCTGCTATTGCAATTATACGCCTCTCCGGGCCGAGTGCATTTTCCGCCACCGCCACTTTGGCCGGCTCGCTTCCCTCGCCACGTAACGCGGAACTTCGATTGCTGCGGCGCTGCGACGGCACGGTGTTGGATCGCGGCCTCGTTCTCACCTTCCCCGCTCCCGCGAGCGCGACCGGGGAAGATGTGAGTGAACTCCACCTGCACGGTGGCCCTGCCGTGATCGCGGCGGTCCTCGACGCGCTAACGGCCTTGCCAGACGTTCGACTGGCCGACGCGGGCGAATTTACCCGTCGAGCATTCGACAATGGTCGGCTCGACCTGACCCAGGTCGAGGGCTTGGCCGATCTCCTGTCTGCGACCACCGAGGCGCAGCGCGCGCAGGCGACGGCGCAAATGGAAGGAGCACTCGCGAAACATGGTGCCGAGTGGCGCGAGCGGTTGCTGAATGTGCTTGCCTTGATCGAAGCGACGATTGATTTTGCTGATGAAAGCGATGTTGACGCAGAAATCGATGCTGTTGACGTCGAGACTAAAGACGTCAGAGAAGAAATCCAGTCGACGTTGAGTCAGGCAGCCCATGGCGAGCGAGTCCGGGACGGACTGGTCATCGTGTTGGCAGGCGCGCCAAATGTCGGCAAGTCTAGCCTCTTGAATGCGCTGACAAGACGAGAGGCGGCAATCGTTTCCCCTTACGCTGGAACGACACGGGACATGATCGATGTTCAGCTCGACCTGAATGGCGTCCCGGTGACGCTCGTAGATACAGCCGGGCTGCGGCACAGTTTCGATCCCATCGAGGCAGCGGGAGTGGCACGGGCACGGGCGCGGGCAGACACGGCAGATCTGGTATTGTTGCTGTCCGATAGGCAGGAATGGAGTGGACCCGGACAGCGTGTTCGAACCAAGATCGATCTAAGTCCGGATCGTGGCGATATACCGGATGTGCTCGCGATATCGGCACGAACCGGCGAGGGGATCGGTGCATTGGTCGCATGGCTGAAGGCTTGGGCTGGCAGCCAGCTAGGCAGGGGCGAAACAGCGCTGGTTACCCAGGCGCGGCAGCGTGAGGCTCTGGAGCAGGCGGCGGAGCGGCTGGTCGATGCCGTGGTGCAGAAAAATGCCGTTTTGAAAGCGGAGGCGATTCGACTCGCTCTCCGTGCCTTGGGACGTCTTGCGGGCGTCGTCGATGTTGAGGATGTGCTAGCCACAATTTTTGGGCGATTCTGCATCGGGAAGTGATCCAGTGTTCCACGTGGAACACTGGGGACGTCGGGAGAATTGTCTAGGCGAGCCGATCACGTTCACGATATCGACTGACCGGGAAGTGTTCCACGTGGAACACTGGCGCGAGCACCTCCTTCAAGCGAGACATCCAAAATGCATTTCGACGTGATCGTGATCGGTGGGGGCCATGCGGGCTGTGAAGCGGCTGCCGCTGCAGCCCGGGCAGGCGCGCGCGTTGGTTTGGTGACGCGATCTGGCCGGGACCTCGGAGTCATGTCTTGCAACCCGGCGATCGGCGGCTTGGGAAAGGGCCATCTCGTTCGAGAGATCGACGCCTTGGACGGGCTTATGGGCCGCGCCGCCGATCTTGCCGGTATCCAGTTCAGGCTGCTGAACCGTCGCAAAGGTCCCGCTGTCCAAGGTCCGAGAACTCAGGCGGACCGCCGCGCATATGCGACTGCAATCAGGACCATGATCGATGCGAGCGGGGTCTTGGTGGTTGAAGGTCTGGTAGAAAGTTTCCGCATGACGGCGCTCGATCGACCACGCGTGTCCGGGGTAGCGCTTGCGGATGGGCGAGAGTTCACGGCGGCAGCCACCGTGGTGACCACGGGGACCTTCCTCGGCGGCATGCTCCATACTGGCACGGAGCGCGTATCCGGTGGACGACTTGGCGAGCCCTCGAGCATCGGCTTGATCTCCGCGTTGGCCGCGCTCGGGTTGAACCTTGGACGGATGAAGACGGGAACTCCCCCCAGGATCGATGGACGAACGATCGACTGGGGCGCGCTGGACATGCAGCCGGGCGATGACAATCCCGTGATGTTCTCGGCGCTGAGTTCCACTCCGGCACTGCCGCAAGTAGATTGCGCGATCACTCGAACGACGACAGAAACGCACGCGATCATTCGAGCGGGATTGGTGGACTCGCCTATTCACAACGGGCAAATCGACTCGCGCGGGCCGCGTTATTGTCCTTCGATCGAGGACAAGGTGTCACGGTTTGCGGATCGTGAAAGCCATCAGATTTTCCTCGAGCCCGAAGGTTTGGACGATCCCCTGATCTACCCGAACGGGATTTCGACCGCGCTTCCGCTCCGTACACAGCAGGCGATTGTCGCGACAATTCCGGGGTTGGAGCGCGCGACGATCGCTCGTCCAGGCTATGCGGTCGAATACGCGCATATCGATCCGCGGCAGCTGACGCCGACCTTGGCCGTCGCGCACTTGGACGGGCTGTTCATGGCGGGGCAGATCAATGGGACGACAGGATATGAGGAAGCTGCCGCGCAGGGGTTGATTGCCGGGCTCAATGCCGCGCGGGCGGCATTAGGCGAAGGTCCAGCGACGCTCGACAGGGCGGAAGCGTATATCGCGGTGATGATTGACGATCTGGTCACGCGCGGGATCAGCGAGCCGTACCGGATGTTTACTTCGCGCGCCGAATATCGGCTGGCGCTGCGGACGGATAACGCCGATTTGCGACTGACCGAAAAGGGAGAGGCATGGGGCTGCGTCGGACCCGAGCGACGCCGCGCATACACGGCACGGGTGGCGGAGCGAGAGGCGGCGATGGCGTTGCTGCACGCGCTCGAGGCAAGCCCGAGTCAGGTGGCGCGAGCGGGGTTGATGGTCGGGCAGGACGGGATCCGCCGATCGGCGTTCGACTGGCTGCGCTTTAACGACATCGATTGGGAGCGGGCACAGGCGGTCTGGCCCGAACTGGGCAGTGTTTCGGCCGTGTTGGGCGAGAGCCTGATGACCGATGCGCACTATGCGCCCTATCTGGAACGACAAGCGGAGGATGTCGCCGCGTTTCGACGGGACGAGGCGCTAATCTTGCCCGCCGACCTCGACTTCGCCGCCGTGGGTGGGCTTTCCACCGAGGCGCGGGCCGCACTGGCGGCGGCGCGGCCCGCCTCGCTGGGGGCTGCGGGACGGCTGCAAGGCATGACGCCCGGTGCGCTGACCAACCTGCTCGCGCACGTGCGGCGCGCGGCATGAACGGCCGCGAGGCGTTCGCGGCGGATTATGGGCTGGACGTGTCGACGCTGGCCAGGTTCGATGCGTATGCGGCGGCCTTGGAAGAGGGGCAGGCGCGGATGAACCTCGTCAGCGCCTCGACGCTGACGGAGGTCTGGACGCGTCATTTCGCCGATTCGGCGCAACTGCTAGCGCTGGGGAAGCCGGGGGCGAAGTGGCTCGATCTGGGCGCGGGCGCGGGATTTCCCGGGCTGGTGCTGGCGCTACTCGGCGCCGAGGTCGATCTGGTGGAAGCAACGGGCAAGAAGGCGCGGTTTCTGGTGGAAACGGCCGAGTTGCTGGGGCTGGATGCTCGGGTACGGGTGCATCACGCCCGGGCCGAAGCGATGCCTATGTTCAAGGCGGACACGATTACGGCACGGGCTCTCGCGCCGTTGACGAAGCTGTTTGACTGGGGGCTTGGGTTCGCCGCACAACGGACGCGCTGGGTGCTGCCCAAGGGTGCGCGTGCGGCCGAAGAGTTAACGAAAGCGCGCGCGGCGTTTACGTTCGAGCATGGGCTAGTGCCGAGCCGGACGTCTGCGGAGGCGGCAATCGTAGTGGCCACAGGCGTGGCGCGGAAGGGGACGGATGCGGCTCGCGATTGCCAATCAGAAGGGCGGCGTCGGTAAGACGACGACCGCGGTCAACTTGGCGGCCGCGCTCGGCGCGGCGGCGCAGCGCGTGCTGGTGATCGATCTCGATCCGCAGGGTAACGCGTCGACCGGGTTAGGCGTTGGACGGCACTCGCGGGCAAAGTCGGTGTATGACGTGCTGCTCGGGCAGGCGACGATTGCGGAGGCAGCGGCGCAGACGATTGCGAAGGGCGTGTGGCTTGTGCCCGCCACGGTGGAGCTTTCGGGAGCGGAGATCGATTTGATCGGGATGGACGATCGGCAATACCGCCTACGCGGCGCGCTGGATGCTGTGCGCGACTTCGATTTCGTGGTAATCGATTGTCCGCCGTCTTTGGGATTACTTACGGTGAATGCGCTTGCGTGTGCGGATGGGCTACTGGTTCCTCTACAAGCCGAGTTTTTTGCCCTGGAAGGATTGAGCCAGTTGGTCAAGACATTGGAGCGGGTGCGGGCATCGGCCAATCCCAGGCTGGAGCTGATAGGGATCGTCCTGACGATGTTCGATAAGCGCAACCGTTTATGTGAGATGGTCGCGAACGACGTGCGCGACCACTTCGGCGATACCGTGTTCGATACCATGATCCCGCGCAATGTCCGGTTGTCCGAAGCGCCGAGCCATGGGCTGCCCGCGTTGATGTACGATCCGCGCGCGGCGGGATCGGAAGCGTATGTTGCGTTGGCCAAGGAGTTGCTGGCACGTGTGGGCGGGACGGTGATGGCCTGATGGCGGTGCAGCGCAAGGCGGGGCTGGGGCGCGGGCTTTCGGCACTGTTGGACGATATCCGGGCGCCCGACGAATCGGCGGCGCAGTTCCTGCCGATCGCTTCGATCACGGCCAACCCCGACCAGCCGAGACGGCGGTTCGATCCGCAGGCTTTGGCCGAACTGAGCCAATCGATCGCCGAGAAGGGCGTGCTGCAACCGATCCTGGTCCGGCCGCTCGGCGGCGATCGCTACGAGATCGTGGCGGGGGAGCGGCGGTGGCGCGCGTGCCAAATGGCGCAGATGCACGAAATACCGGCGATGGTGCGCGCGATGGAGGCGGTCGAGGCGCTGCAGATCGGCATCATCGAGAACGTTCAACGCGCCGACCTCAACCCGATCGAAGAGGCGGCGAGCTATCGGCGGCTGGTGTATGATCATGGGCATACGCAGGAGGTCATCGGGCGGATTGTCGGCAAATCGCGCAGCCACATTTCCAATATGCTGCGACTGCTCGAGCTGCCCGACGCGGTGCGCGAGGCGGTGGAGGATGGCCGGCTGACGATGGGTCACGCGCGCGCGCTGGCGGGATCGAAGGATCCCGAGGCACTGATGCGTGCGGTGCTGGTGCGGGGGCTTTCCGTGCGCGAGACCGAGATGCGCGCGTCGCGCGCGGCGCCGATCGCGGCGGCGGCGCGGCGTGAGGACGGCGAGCGCGACGCGGACATCGTGATGCTCGAACGACAGATCGCCAACGCGCTGGGGTTGAAGGCGGCGATCAACGCGAACGGAACGACAGGGAAGGTGGAAATCCGCTACGCCAGCCTCGATCAGCTGGACATGATCGTCGCGAAGTTGACGGGCGGGCACGTCTGAGCGAGGCGGACGGCAATGCGGGGCACCGGGCGCGGCTGCGCCGGCGGATGCTCGATGGCGGGGCGGAAGCGTTCCTCGATCATGAATTGCTCGAATATATGTTGGGGCTGGCGCTGCCGCGCATCGATACTAAGCCGCTGGCGAAGGCGCTGATCGCCGAGTTCGGCTCGTTCGCCGCGGTGATCGCGGCGGAACCGCAGGCGCTGGTGCGGGTACAGGGGCTGGGCGAGGGGGCGGCGGCCGCGCTCAAGTTCGTGCAGGCGGCGGCCTTGCGTTCGTTGAAGGCGGCGATCGTGGGGCGGCCGGTGATCGGGGGATTTCAGCCGCTGATCGACTATCTGCACGCGGCGCAGTCGCACGGCATCAACGAGCAGGTGCGCGTATTGTATCTAAACGCGAAGAACATCCTGATCCGCGACGAGGTGCTGAGCGATGGGACGATCAACGAGGCGAGCGTCCATGTGCGCGAGGTGGTGCGGCGCGCGCTGGAGCTGGGCGCGGCGGGGCTGATCCTGGTCCACAATCACCCGAGCGGCGACCCGACGCCGTCGCGCGCGGATATCGTGTTGACGGGCGAGGTGGTGGCGGCGGCGAAGCTGTTCGATGTAGCGGTGCACGATCATGTGATCGTCGGGCATGTGGGCCATGTGAGCCTGCGCGAGCAGGGGCTGATCGGCCGTTATCAGAATCACTCGACTCACGCGCTGTCGCACAAGGTCGGTCAACAGAGTCGTCGCGATACCAACGTCGGTCTGTTTTTCCTCATATCTCTTACAACGGCGGTTACCCGCATCGCACCACTTCGTTATTTTCTTGAATTTGGACTCTACGACTTCGACACCATACGCCTTTTGCGCAGCAATGAAGTTGCGATGTCTTTCCTGTTTCTCTCTGTTCCATTCAAGGACCGCCGTGAAGAAATATACATCCACTAAGGACTCGCCTGGTTTACAGAATGATTTACTTAACGAGAAAAAGTTCAACCATTTGAGCCGTTGATCGTTAAGCTCTGCTACCGCGTGATAGAGATTAAAACCGTCAATATAGACGCTAACTTTTTTCATCTTAAACCGCTTGACAACTTGTCAACCCTCTAATACGACGCTTGCATTCACCCGGGGCTAGACCTCGGAAAGGGGGGACTAACCCGAAAGGGTTGGCCCCCCTAATTTTTTGGCCGCAATCAATCAATTGTCGCTGCCAGTAGCCTTCCACTGGCAGCGACACCCCCGACGCCATAGCCGTGTGTGCTACCATGCTGAACTGCCGCGGAGCCGGTTTGGGCACGGCTGCTCGTGTCGGCCTTTACGCGGTTCGAATCCATCAAGGAGGACGTCGCCTACTATATGCGGATGGACGTCGCGCTCGGGATCGAGCAGGCTCGGTGCAGCGAGCCGCTCGACGAGTTCGTGATCGACGCCCACCTCGCGATCCTGCGCGCCGGCATGGTCGCTCGTCTTGCAGGAGCCGGACCCGATGTTTCGGCTTGAGCAGTCCAGCCGACTGTTGCTCGGGCGCGAACAGTTGATGTGACTGTGGATCGAGTCCAGGCAAAACGGAGAGGGACGCGTTTACGCGGACTCGAGTCCAATCGACTTCCAGATTGACACGATCCCCTATCGAAGGCCGCCTTTTGGCCGTGATAAATTCAGCGTGATCGTGTTGGTGTTCGCACTGGTGAAGGTGGCACCGCCGCCGAGCGCGAAAAACAAGAACCTGATCTGACCAGTCCCGCCGCCGGTCCTGATCACGCCGAATTTTAGGGTAATTACGACCTTGGTAGGATCCAGCCTCGGTTGAACATCGAGACCGGCCGCGAGTTGCGTTCGGGTGTCGATGATCGCTTGCGTAATGCCCAGGCTTGTCGTGTCGTAGCCCGCTACTTGGTTGATCGGCGTCGGCGGCGCGAGGGTGATTTGGAGCGACGAGGTTTCCTCGACCTTCTTGCCGCCGTTACCGCCGACATCCAGGCCAGTGAGCAGCGGAATGCCGACTGAAACCTTGCCGTTAATATCGCGGGTCGTCGCGAGCGCGAAAGTGAGGTCAACGCTGTCGAGCTTGAGCCCGACGTTGCCGCTCGTGCTGGCCTGCGCCGCCGCCAACTCCTTCTTCACCTGGGCAATCACGTCCTTGATTGGAAAGATCGGAGTGGTCGCTGCGGGATGGGTCGGCGCCGGCTGCAGCTTCTTCGCCGAGACCGCAGCCAGCGGGCCGATCGTCAGGACCGCAACACTCGCGGCAAGCAACAGTGATCGCACTTTCATGTTATCAGCTCCCCTGCTCATGAAACTGCGTGAACGGGCAGGATGGTTGCCTGCGCGCGACAATATTTTCCGAACTGCTGGTAAACATATTCGGGCAAGACGAAAATTGTCCCGACCTCGTTCGGCTTGCCTGGCATGGGTAGAGTCGCGGCGATCAATCGGCCGGAATGGTCATTAAGAAGATTGATTGGCCGGTCTGGGCGTCCTTGTCGGCGATGATCGTCCTCTGGACCCATCGATCACGCGACACCAACCAACATCCGCAAATCGCCAACCGGTTTCCGGATCCCGCCGCGCCGCTCCCGGCCCTTCGCGGTCACGCGGACACGCGCCCAACTTTATAGCTGAATACCATACCAAGACCGTAATCCGGCGCGCCGCTACTCAGACCCGTCGTGCCGAATGCGGTCCATGTCAGCCGACCGATCGCCGGGCCGGACACGCCAACGAACATCTCGTGCGCGTCGGGGATGAAGCGCGTCACCGCGCTGTTATAGTCGTAGGACACGGTCACGAAGCTCTTGCCGAGCGTGTAAGTCGCGCCGACCGAGGTCGACACCGAGTTGCGTAGATCGAACCCTGCCGGACTGCCAATAAAGCGGTAGCCGACATCGACGAACGGCACGATCGGCCCGAACGCGCGCGAGGCATTGATCGAGACCGCCTCGTCGGGTTCGCCAGTGCCCAGGCCGCGCGCGCGGCTCGCGGTCGGTGTCTTGACCTGCCCGGAAAGCTCGACGAGCCACTTGCCCGTGAGCGTGTCGGGCAGATCGTAGCTTGCTCCCAGCTGGAGATCGCCAAAGCCGTCGCGCGCCCGCCGCCGCGCCGCCGGGTCGCCCGGTGACAGGGCGACCGGCGGACCGGTGCCGACCAGCACGGTGCCGACGCTATCGATATACACATACGGGAGCGTCGCGGTGAAGCGGAACGGGCCGGTCGAGTAGCGCAGGCTAATGGGTGCCTCCACGATCGAAGTCCGTCTTGGAGCGGTGAACCGGCCGCTCGCAAAACTGATGCCGGTCGAGATGCTGAACGCATCTTGCGCCTGCGCGTGTCCGGTGGTCGCGATGCTCGCCAACGCCAAGAGTGCCCGCGCGACCCTCATCCGCCTCTCGCAATCCGCATCGCGCGCATAGCGTCGCGCGCCTTGATCTCCGCTTTACGCACATCGTTATCGTTTTCGATCGGCTGATCGGCGTCGCTGGGACGCGTCGGCGCAATCGTGGGCGGGGCGACCGGCAAATTGATCGCGAGCACGGGAGGTAAATCGATCGACGGCGCGTCGCCGGCTGCCTGCGCGCGCGGCAAACGCGACGGGCGCGTAGGTGTAGGCAGCGCGTTGGCATAGGCGAGCTCGGGCGAAGTTGCCTCGGATTGCGCGGATGGTCGAGAAGGCGGTTCCACGATAGCCGACTGCGGCGCTGTCGCAGCGGGAAGGTCTTCGGACGTTTTGCTCCGATCAGGTGTCGGCCTCGGGTCCACGGTCGCGTGCGTTGCGGAACCGCCGGCGAGCGCCGGCGGTCCGTCCGCAATGCCCGATACCGATGTTTCCCTCGGTACGACCGGCTCGGCTTGGGTTATCGCACGCGCCAGGACCTGTGGTCTGGAGGTTGACGCGTTAGCCTGCGCCGGGCCTGATGTCGTGCGAGCTTGACGAACCGGCGTTCCAACCCCGCCAAGCATCAACAGTACGAACGCGAAAACCGCGCCGGTGCCCGCCAACGCCTCCGCGCGGTGACCACGCACCGCTGCTCGCACGCGCGGTGTCATCGGCCAGGGGCGGCCGCGCCTCGGACGTTCGGTGCCGGGCGACCGCGCCTCGAGCGGCCGTCGAATCTCGACGGCGGCACGCACATGCTCGGCGTGAACAACGTCGCTTCCCTCGTCGCGCGCGAAAAACACTGCCGTGCCGCCAATCTGCACGAGCGCGCGCAGATTGCCTTTGCTCGCCTTCGCCAGTTCGTCGAGCGCTTTGGGCGCGACCAATCCCGACATTCCAGCCCGGGCGAGCCGCGCGCGCGCCAAGGCCCGCGCTTCGCCCGGCCGGAGCAGTCGTAATCGCTCGGGACGGGAACGCCGCCCGGCGGGCAGCCGGGCCACGCAGTCGCGCGCGCAGGCCAACACCAGTGTTCCCCTCCACCCTCCCGCGAAGAGTTTGTCGATCGCTTCGGGATCGGCCCGGTCGCCTTCATCCACCAACAGCACGTTGGGGAGATCGGTCGCAGCGCCGAGCAGATCGCCACGTTGCAAACGCTGAACAGTGACACGCGTGCGCAGCCGGCGCTCGATCTCCGCGAGCATTACCGTCTTGCCCGTGCCAGGCTCGCCGATCACGGGGATCAACGGCTCGGAACGTGCGATACGGTCGATGACATTGTTGAGCGAAACGTCGAATGCGGGAGTAGGCGCGGGATTGTTGCCGGCACGCGGCGGCGCGAACGGATTGTCATTTGGCATGCTCGTCAGTGCCCGGTTCACGAGCAACCGGCCTATTGAACCGGCGAAGCGGTCGCCGGTACTGGCGCGGATTGGCTCGCCTGCAGTCGGCTTTCCGCAACCTTCAGGCGTTCGTCAGCGAGGCGGCGACGCTCGATCGCATCGATCCGCGCGCGCTGTCGATCCTGAATCGTGAAAACGTTGTCGCGCACGCCCGTGAACCACCGCGCATCATACACAAACGGCTGCGCCGAAGCGGACGTCGTCAGCAACGCGGCTGCTGCGAACGTGGCGTAGACGAGGCGAAGCATCGGCAAATTCCTAACAACGGCGAATTTTGTTTACGTTTGTGACCGGCGAGAATTGCGCATTGTCGAAACGGAAGCAAGATAATTCGCGATTCCTGGCAGTCTTGATCCCGCGCCGCCCTCGATCCCAGTTCGGTAAAGGCGATTATGAAGCGCGCCCGCGCCAAGCTCGCGCACGCGCTCGGTCGCGCGCCGACGCTGGAAGACATCGGCTACCATGGCTCGCTATGGCTGCGCGCCGACGACGCGACAGACGACGAAGCGAGTAGATGGAGCGTCAAGATGAAAAGGCTTGTCTGCCAAAGGGGGACATACGTCCGCCTACGCGACCGGGTAACGTTCGATCGCAATGACATCCGTCACTCCGCTCTCGACAGGCGTAATCGCCAGCTTCCCCGGCGAGTATCCGCCCCAGCCGAGCTTGGTGGCGACGGTTGCCCAGACGATGGTGGCGGGCTGGTCGCGCGCGCGCGGTCCTGATCGACACCGCGACGTCGCGGTGTATCCTCACAAGTTTGGCCAGCCCGAGGCTGTCGCTACGCCCGCACCGCGCCCGCTTGCTCGCCTGATCGCGCAGACCGCCGCCGCCGCCACGCCCGGCGCCACCCCCGCGCATCACCGATCGCCGCTCAAGGGAACCCTAACCGCGAGTCCGCCTCAAGGGGCCTTGGTATAGCCCGCCCTTAACCCCACACCGATCGCCGCCTCGGGCCGGTCGGCTTCCACGCTCGCGACCGGGTAGGCGCAATAATCGGCCGCGTAGTAGGCGGCTGCGCGGTGGTTGCCCGAGTGGCCCACCCCGCCGAAGGGGGCGTTCGAGGCCGCGCCCGAGGTGGGGCGATTCCAGTTGACGATGCCCGCGCGGATGCTCGTCCAGAAGCTATGGTAGAGGGCTTCGTTGCCGCCCACCAGGCTGGCGGCGAGGCCGAAGCGGGTAGCGTTGGCCTGGGCGATGGCGCTGTCCCAGTCGGGGACGCGGATCAACTGCAGCAACGGGCCGAAATGCTCCTCGTCGCGGGCGGGGTGGCCGGTTATGTCGATCAGGCCCGGCGAGACGAAGGCGGGGCCGTGGACGGTGCGCGTGAGCGGGCGGAGCACGCGGCCGCCCGCGTGGGCCATGGCGGCGAAGGCGGTTTCGAGGCGCTCGGCGGCGGTCGCGTCGATCACCGGGCCCATGAAGGGAGCGGGGGTGGCGAGCGGGTGATCGATGATCAGGCGGTCGATGAGCGCGATGACCGCCTCGATCAGGCGCGGGGCGGCGGCGTCGTGGACGATCAGGCGGCGCGCGCAGGTGCAGCGTTGGCCGCTCGACATATAGGCGGACTGAATGACGATCGTGGCGACGGCTTCGATGTCGTGCGCTTGTGTGTCCCAGACGATGAGCGGATTGTTGCCGCCCATTTCAAGCGCGAGGATCTTATGGGGTTTGTCCGCAAAGGCGCGTGCGAGCGCGAAGCCGGTAGTGGCGGAGCCGGTGAAGAGGAGCCCGTCGATTTGCGCGTGGCTCGCGACCGCGCGGCCCTCGGCGGCGGCACCCTGCACGACGTTGAGCACGCCGGGCGGCAGGCCCGCCTGCGCCCATAGCGCGGCCATGTGCGCGGCGGTGGCGGGGGTTTGTTCGGATGGTTTGAAGACGATGGTGTTGCCCGCGATCAGCGCGGGGACGATGTGGCCGTTCGGCAGGTGCGCGGGGAAGTTGTACGGACCCAGCACGGCGAGGACACCGTGCGGTTTGTGGCGGACCGCCTGGCGTCCGGCGGCGACCTCGCCGACGCGGACGCCAGTGCGGGCGTGGTACGCCTCGACGCTGATGTCGACCTTGGCGGCGACCGAGGCGACTTCGCCGCTCGCGTCCCAGAGCGGCTTGCCGGTCTCGCGCGCGATCAGTTCGGCGAAGGCGGGCGCGCGCTCGCGGACGAGATCGCGGTAGCGGGTAATGACGGCGAGGCGCGCGTCGAGCGGCGCGGTGGCCCAGGCGGGGAAGGCGGCGCGCGCCTGGCGGACGGCGTGGTCCGCGTCGCCCAGGGCGCCGCGCCAGAGTTCGCGGCCGGTCGCGGGTTCGTGGCTAATCAGTTCATCGGGGGACACAGCGGACCTCGTCGCCGGGGGTGAGATGCTGGGCTTGGCCGAGCCGCCAGCTCTCGTCCATGCGCTCGGCGAGGGTCATCCAGGCGCGGAATTGGGCGAGCTGGCCACTAGCGGCGAGATGCCGGGTGGGGGCGGCGGGTGGTGCGGCGTCGAGCGGGCCGGACGCGCTTTCGGCGAGCGTTCGGATGTGATCGGTGTGGACGCAGAGTGTGGGGCCGCCGTCGAAGATGTCGATGTAGCGATCGTAGCGGAAGCCCTCGCGCTCGAGCAGGCGCATCGCGGGGACACCGGTCTCGTGCGGCTGGCCCATCACCGCGCGCGCGGCTTGCGGAAGCATGACGGTGTAGACGGGGTGTTTGGGCATCAGATCGGCGATGAACTGGTTGCCGTTCTCGGTGTTGAAGCGGTTCGCCTCGGGGAAGCCCATTTCGAAGAACGGACGGCCGAGCGCGTCCCAGAAGGGGCTATCGCCCTCGGGCGTGAGCGCGCCGCGCAGTTCGGCGATCAGCCGGTCGCCAAAGCGCGCGCGGTGCTGTGCGATGAAGAGGTAGCGGCTGCGCGCGAGGAGGTGGCCAAGGCCGGTGCCGCCGGCGCGCAGATCCGCGCGCAGGAACAGGCCGCCAACTTCGGAGGAGCCGCTGAACTCGGTGCTGAGGTTGAGGAGTTCGCTGGTGATGGTGCGTTTGAGCGCGCGCGAGGTCTGGGCGAAGCGGGCGATCTGATAGGAATAAAAGGGCCATTCGACGCCGATCTCGGCAAAGAGCATCGCGGTGCCGCCGATCTCGCCCGCCTCGTTCGACAGCACGAGCATGTAAAGATTGTCGCCGGGGGCTTCGAGCGTGATCTTGAGCGAGTTGAGGTGCCACGCGAGGCGCGCGGCCATGCCGTCATAAGCTTGCGGGATGTTGGTGAAGCCGGGGCCGGTCAGCTGGCTGAGCGCGTGGAGCGCGTCCAGATCGTCGGTGCGCGCGGGGCGGACGTGCCAGGTCATTCAGGCGGTTGCGAGACGGTGAAGGAGGAGCGCGGAGAGGCGGGCGCGCTCGACGAGGCTGTCGGTCAGGAGATATTCCTGCGGGGAGTGGATCAGGCCGCCGCGCGCGCCGAGCGTATCGACCACGGGCAGGCCCTCGGCGGCGAGATTGTTGCCGTCGCACACGCCGCCGGTGTCGCGGGTAGCGTAGAGCTGGCCGAGATCGTAGGCGGCCGCCTCGACCTGGGTGAAGAGGCGCTGCTGGGTAGCATCGAGCGGCTTGGGCGGGCGGGCGAAACCGCCGTGGAGGTGGATGGTGACGTCACGGGCGGTTTCGACAGTGGCGATGGCGGCGGCGATCGCGGCTTGCGCGTGGGCGCGCGCCTCGATCGTGCGCGGGCGGCTGTTGAAGCGGAGCACCGCGTGCGCGGGGACGACGTTGTTGGGGCCACCGCCGTCGATGCGGGCGGGGTTCACGCGCAGGTCGGGGCCGATCAGGGCTTCCAGTCTGAGCGCGAGATCGCACGCCGCGGTGAGTGCGTTGCGGCCATTCTCGGGATCGCGGCCCGCGTGCGCGGCGCGGCCCTGGATCGTGGCGGCGAAATTGCCCGAGCCCCAGCGCGCGCCCGCGAGCGTACCGTCGGGGAGGTTCGACGGCTCGTAGGTCAGGCCCCAATGCGCGGCGCGTGCGGCTTCGCGCAGGAAGGGGTTCGACGAGGGCGAGGCGATCTCCTCGTCCGAGGTGATGAGGATCGTGTAGCCGAGCCGTTCGGCAGCGCACCCGCGCTCGAACGCGTGGAGCGCGGCGAGCATGATCGCGAGGCCGCCTTTCATGTCGGCCACACCGGGGCCGTTCAGATGATGCGCGCTCTCGAAATGGGTGTGCTGGAAGGGGTGATCGGCGGGGTAGACGGTGTCCATGTGACCGGTGAGCAGCACTTGCACGGGGGCGTGCGGACGGACGACCTGGCGGACGTGGCGGCCATGCGCGCGGGGGCGGAGCTCGCCTTGTGCGTCGACGATCTCGGACGGCGCGCCTTCGATGAGCGTCTGTTCGCCGCCGAGTGGGGCGAAGGCTTGCGCGAGCGCCTCCGCCTGGAGCGCTAGGCCCGCGAGATTGTCGCTGCCCGAATTGATCGCCGCCCACGCCTGCACCTGCGCCAGCATCAGGGCATCGGTGCCCTCGATCGGCGCGAGGAGCGTGGTTTCGGCGGCGCAGAGCATGGGACGGGGTGTAGCGGCCCGGCCGGGGGGCGTCACCCCCGGGGGTAGGGGTGGAAGATTTCAGCTTTCAGCTATGGGGACGACGCGAAAAGTATGCTCTAAAATAGAAGTAGGTTGCTTCTGCTTGACCACCATGTTGGTAGACTGATTAAAAATGGAAAGTTATGCTCGGAAACTTGACACTAGCCGTACGCTTTATTATGTTAACTGTGGGTTTAACCACATTTTTGACAGTTGCACTGGCCGAACGATTGTATCTCAGTTGTACTTTGATCGAGGAGCCAACAGTTATCATCGAAGATCTCTATACAGTAGTTCCAAAAACGCGTGGGTTATTCATCAAAGATGTTTGGCAACATGGGGGAATAACTGCAGCTATTGGTCCGCCTAAGACTTGGGTAATTGACACAGTAGCGGGTACAATCGGCTCTCCAGAGGGCAACGGGGACTACAGACAAACTCGTGAGGGAAAATCCTTAGTTGAAGGAGTGTTCCGTTCAGCTAATGGAACGATTAAGATCTTTCTACTAAACCGAGTTGATCGAGTACTGAGCTTAAGCATCCATTATGCGCCACATTCCTTTGACGAATGGAAGAACTTACATGGTAAGGTGTTTCCGCTTGACTGGAATTGGCGTGAAAGCTGCAAAGCCGTTGCGCCGATGTAGTAAACTATTGTGATACACCGCCCGACTGGTTTTGTTCGAGTAATTTTTAGCTACGTTAGCGTTAAATTGTCTATGCTGGTTGGTTTGTGGAACGTCTACGACTAGCCAGTGGAAATATTCGGCCGATAGCTAATTCGGGGTCGAAAGCACAAATTTAAGTTCGGACCTCACCCGCTGCCGCCACCGATAGCTGCGGCACCGATCAGCCGCTACATAACGGCAATGTCCGTCCTCACCATCGCGTCCTGGAACATCAACTCGGTGCGCGCGCGGCTGCCGATCGTCGAGCGCCTGCTGCGCGAGCATGGCCCCGATGTGCTGTGCCTGCAGGAAACCAAGGTGGAGAACGGGGCTTTCCCGCGCGAGATGTTCGCTCGGATGGGCTACACGCACCAGGCGCTGCACGGGCAGCGGATGCACCATGGGGTTGCGATCCTGAGCCGCGTGCCGTTCGTGGAGGAGACGCGTTCGGACTGGCAGGCCAATGGCGAGGCGCGGCACGTGGGGGTGCGGCTGGCAAGCGGGCTGCGCGTGGAGAACGTGTATGTGCCCGCGGGGGGCGATATTCCCGATCCCGCGCTCAACCCCAAGTTCGCGCAGAAGCTGAGCTTTTTGGAGCGGATGACCGACTGGTCCGCCGGGGTGCGCGTGCCGACGGTGCTGGTGGGCGATCTCAACATCGCGCCGCTCGAGTGCGATGTGTGGAGCCACAAACAACTGCTCGATGTGGTGAGCCACACGCCCGTCGAGGTCGACGCGCTGGCGCGGCTGGCGGCTTCGCATGGCTGGGTCGATCTGGGGCGGCGGTTCGCGCCCGCGCCCGAGCGGCTGTTCACGTGGTGGAGCTACCGCGCGAAGGACTGGGCGGCGAGCGATCGGGGGCGGCGGTTGGATCATGTCTGGGCGAGCCCCGAGGTCGCGGCGATGGCGACGGGCGTGCACACGCTGGAACCCGCGCGCGGGTGGGAGCGGCCATCGGACCATGTGCCGCTGATCGCGAGCTTCGCGCCGTGAGCCCCGCCGAACAGGCCGCGCGCGCGTTCCGGCGCGGCGATCCGGTGGCGATAGGCGAACTTGTGGCGCGCGCGGTGGAGACGGCGGAGGCGGGTGGGCAGACCTTGCTGATCACATGCGAACGCGCGGTCGCGCTGAAGCTGGGCAACCAGTTCGCCGCGGCGAGCGCGCTCGGCAGCGGGACGGCGGTGGCGCTTGCGGGGCCGTTCGACGCGGGGCAGGCGCGCGACATCGCCGATCCCACGCGCGATCTCGCCGAGCCGCTCAAAGGACCGTTTCGCACGGTGCCGGTCGAGCGGTCGACCGAGGCTGCCGCAGCGCTACGGCTGGCGAAGATCGCGGGACTGCTGCCGGCCGTATTCGTGAGCGGGGGCGAGGCGGCGGTGTCGGTTTCGGTCGACGAGGTGCGCGCGTTCGACCGCGCGCCGACGCTGCGGATCGTCGGAAGGGTCCGGTTGCCGGTCGCGCAAGGGCCGGGCGAGCTGATCGCGTTCCGCAGCGATGGCGGCGGGCCGGAGCATCTGGCGCTCGTGCTCGGGTCTCCGGTGCTGGATGCGCCGGTGCTCACCCGGCTGCATAGTTCGTGCCTGACGGGCGACATTCTGGGCTCGCTGCGTTGCGATTGCGGGCCGCAGCTGCACGCGGCGATGGCGCGGCTGGCGGGTGAGGGCGGCGTGCTGTTGTACCTCCAGCAGGAAGGGCGCGGGATCGGGTTGGTCAACAAGCTGCGCGCCTATGCATTGCAGGATCAGGGTTTCGACACATTGGACGCGAACGAGCGGCTGGGCTTCGCGACGGATGAGCGCGATTTCCGGCTGGCTGCGGCGATGCTGCGCGCGCTGGGGGTAGGCACGGTGCGGCTGCTGACGAATAATCCCGCCAAGGTGGACGCACTGGCTGCGGCTGGAGTGCGCGTGGTGGAGCGTGTGGGCCTCGCGGTGGGTGAGGGGGCGGACAATGCCGTTTATCTGGCGACCAAGCGCGTGCGCGCGGGGCATGTGTTCTAGCTAGGTCGCGCGCCGCCACTTGGCCCGAGCGGGCACTCATGCCTGCTCTAGTTCACTGGAGAGCGGCGGCGATAGCTCAGCGCTTCGGCGATATGCACCCTTCCTACTCCGTCGGCCCCCGCCAGATCGGCGAGCGTGCGCGCCACCTTCAATGTCCGGTGATAGCCCCGCGCGGACAGGCGAAGCTTCTCCGCCGCCTGCACGAGCAGCTTGCGTCCGGGCTCGTCGGGCGTTGCGACCATTTCCAGCAGCTTGCCGTCGGCCTCGGCGTTGGTGCGAACGCCCGCGTCCGCGTAGCGCGCGGTCTGCAGCGTCCGCGCGGCCGCCACGCGCCCCGCGACCACGGCGGACGTCTCGCACGACGGTGGCGAGTGGAGATCGCTCGCGCTGACCGGTTCCACCTCGATATGCAGATCGATCCGATCCAACAGTGGCCCCGAAAGCCGCGCCTGATAGTCCCCCGCACATTTGGGCTCGCGCGAGCACGCCCGCTCGGCATCGCTCAGATAGCCGCAGCGGCACGGGTTCATCGCGGCCACGAGCTGCACGCGCGCGGGATAGGTGACGTGCGCCGCCGCGCGCGCGACGGTGACGTTGCCCGTCTCCAGCGGCTGCCTGAGCGCATCGAGCACGCCGCGCCCGAACTCGGGAAGCTCGTCGAGGAACAGCACGCCAAGATGCGCCAGGCTGATTTCGCCCGGCTTGGCTTTCATGCCGCCGCCCACAAGCGCGGGCATCGATGCGCTGTGATGCGGTGCTCTGTAAGGCCGCGCCCGGATCAGCCGCCCGTCGTCGAGCACGCCCGCGACGCTCGCCACCATCGACACTTCGAGCGCCTCGCTTGGCGACAGGTCGGGCAGGATCCCCGGCAGCGCGGCCGCCAGCATCGATTTGCCTGCGCCGGGCGGTCCGCACATCAGCATATTGTGCCCGCCCGCCGCCGCGATCTCCAAGGCGCGCTTGGCGGTCTCCTGCCCCTTGACCTCGGCCAGATCGGGCCCGTGCGCACGACCGTTGGCGATCGCGCGCACGGGCGGCGGCAACACCTGCAAGCCTTTGAGATGATTGAGCAGCGCCAGCAGCGTCGGCGCGGCGACCACGTCGATCGCCCCCGCCCACGCCGCCTCGCCGCCCTGACTGCCCGGGCAGATCAGCCCCTTGCCCAGGCCCGACGCGTGCAGCGCCGCCAGCAGCACGCCCGGCACCGGGGCGAGATCGCCGTCGAGCCCCAGCTCGCCCACCACCACATAGCCCGCGAGCTGCTCGTCATCGACGATCCCCATCACGCTCAGCAATCCCAGCGCGATCGGCAGGTCGTAGTGCGATCCCTCCTTGGGCAGATCGGCGGGCGACAGATTGACCGTGATCCGCTTGGGCGGCAGCGCCAGGCCCAAAGCGGACAGGGTCGCGCGCACGCGCTCGCGGCTTTCGCTCACCGCCTTGTCGGCAAGGCCCACCACGAAGAAATTGGGCTGCCCGCCCTGGATATGGACCTGCACATCCACCGCACGCGCTTCGAGCCCCAGATACGCCACTGTGGCGACGTGCGCGACCATGTGGTTCCCCCTTACCCCTGCCCACGAACCTTTAGGGCAACGGGGATCGGCGAGGAGGGAGCCGTTAACGCGCCTTAAGCCGCGAGCGAATCGCCAATGCACCAAAGCCGATCGCGGCGAGCCCCGCCAGCGGCCAGACCACTTGCGGCGCGGTCGCCAGTCCGGCGAGCGAGACATGCTCCCCCGCCGCGATCCGCTCCGCTAGCCCCGCGCCCAGCCGCGCGAAGACGAAGCACGGCGGGATCACGCCCAGCACCGATCCGATCAGGAACCGGCGCAAGGACAGGTTCGCCGCCGCCGCCGCGAGCGTCACCACCCAATAGGGCAATAGCGGCGTCGTCCGCAGCACGAGCAGGAAGGGGATGCCCTCCTTTGCCATCCCCGCGCGCATGGCCTCGCCCTTGGCACCCAACGACACGCCGCGCGCCAACGCTCGGCGCGCCGCGAGAAAGGCGACGATGCCACCCAGATTGACACCCACGACCGCGCCCAGCGCGCCCGCCACCGTGCCGAACAGCATCCCACCCGCGATCGTCAGGACGAACGCGCCGGGGAAGATCACGGTGGCCACCAGCGCCGCGTACAGCGCCACGAACGCCGCCAAGGCGCGCGCGGGATCGGCGTCGGTCCAGGCGCGCAGCTCGCCGTAGCGGCGGCCAAGCGCGGGCAGGCTCACCAGCTCGAGCCCGCCCAGCGCGACGAACCCCGCCGCGAGCGCCAGCAGAACCAGCAACGGCAGCCATTTTCCAAGCCGCGACATTGACATTCCCCTTGGCCGACCGCTATGCGGCCCGGCTTACAGCGCCCTCGGGGACCCCCCGCGCGTGGGCGCGACAGGCCCACAGGACAGATCGACATGAAGCGCACTTACCAACCCAGCCGCCTGCGGCGCAAACGCAAGCATGGTTTCCGCGAGCGCAGCGCCACCACCGGCGGCCGCAGGGTGCTCGCGGCCCGCCGTGCCCGCGGTCGCAAGAAGCTCAGCGCCTGAGCGATCGCGGCTCTGTCTGATCCAAGTGGCATTCCCCGCCTGACGCGTCGCGCCGATTTCGTCGCGGCGAACAGCGGGGGCAGGGTAGCGACCCCGGGGTTCGTGCTCCTCGCGCGTAAACGGGGGGATACGGATGCCGGCGTGCGCGTCGGCTTCACGGTGTCCAAGAAGAACGGCAACGCCGTCGCGCGCAACCGTCTGAAGCGTCGCCTTCGCGCGCTGGTGCGCGATGTCCTGCCCGGGGCGGGGGTCGCGGGCGCGGATCATGTGCTCATCGGCCGCCTGCTCGGCATCGCGCGCGATTTCGCCACGATGCGCGCCGATCTGGAGCGCGCGCTCAAGCGACTGGGGGCGTGACGGCCAGACCGGCAACGATCGCGGCGCTGCCGCTGGTCGCGCTCCTTCGCCTCTACCAATACACCCTCTCCCCCATCCTGCCGCGCAACTGCCGCTTCGATCCCACGTGTTCCACCTACGCGATCGAGGCCCTCCAGCGTCACGGAGTAGCGCGAGGGGGGTGGCTCGCGCTAAGGCGCATCCTCAGATGCCATCCCTGGGGTGGCCAGGGCCATGATCCCGTTCCCGAAAGACGCAAGTGACCAACGATACGCGCAACATGATCCTGGCCGTCGTCCTCTCGGCGCTGGTGTTCGTCGGCTGGGGCTTCGTGCAGCGCACCTATTTTCCCACGGTCGCCGCTCCACCCGCCACCGTAATCGCGGGCGGCAAGACGACCGTGCTTCCCGCGCCGGGCGCGCAGCCGACCATCCCCGGAGCCGCCGCCCCCGTGCCCGCGCAGGACCGGGCGCAGGCGATCGCCGCCAGCCCCCGGCTGCGCGTGTCCACCCCGCTCGTCACCGGATCGATCAATCTCGCGGGCGCGCGCCTCGATGATTTGACGCTAACCAAATACCACGAGACGATCGCCAAGAACTCGCCCAACATTCGTCTGTTCTCGCCACCGGGCACGCCCGGCGCGGCGTTCGCGCAGTTCGGCTTCACAGGTGCGGACGCGCCCGCGCCGACCGCGCGCTGGACCGCGAACGCGCCGGTGCTGGGCGTCGGCCAGCCGGTCACGCTCAGCACGCCGGGCGCCGGCGGGGTGGAGTATCAGCTCGTGCTGAGCATCGCGGACAGCTACCTGATCCGCGTCGATCACCGTATCGTCAATCGCTCCGCCGCCGCCGTTACCGCGCGCCCGTTCAGCTTGGTGACGCGCACGGGCGAGAGCCCCGACAAATCGGGCTTCACCGCCTTCTTCGGCCCGACCGCGATCATTGACGGCCATATCGACCACCAGAGCTGGTCCGATGTGACCAAGGCCCCCAACCAGACGGTCGCGTACAACGGCAAGGGCTGGCTCGGCTTCGCGGAGAAATACTGGCTGACCGCGCTCGCCCCCGATCCGTCCGCGCAGGTCGACGCCAGCTTCAAGCATGGCGGCGCGGACCTATTCCAGGCCGATGTCGCGCCACCGGCGCTGGTCGCCGCGCCGGGACGGGTCGCCTCGCGCACCGGCTACGTCTTCGCGGGCGCGAAGGAGGTCGATACGCTCCAGCGCATCGGCACCAGGTTCGGCATCGTGCAATTCGATAATGCGATCGATTGGGGCTGGTTCAGGGTGATCGCCAAGCCGATCTTTTCGCTGCTCGACTGGTTGTTCAAGCTCACCGGCAATTTCGGCCTGGCGATCATGGGGCTCGTCCTGATCCTGAAGCTGGTGCTGTTCCCGGTCGCCGCGCGCCAATATCATTCGATGGCCAAGATGCGCGTGCTGGGACCCAAGCTGAAGGAGCTGCAGGCCCGCCACAAGGACGACAAGCCGCGCCTCCAGACCGAGATGATGGAGTTCTACAAGCGCGAGAAGGTCAATCCCGTCGGCGGATGTCTGCCCACATTGGTGCAGATCCCGATTTTCTTCGCGCTCTACAAGACCCTGCTAGTGACGATCGAGATGCGCCATCAGCCGTTTGTCGCCTGGATCAAGGACCTGTCTTCGCCCGACCCGCTGACGCCGGTGAACCTGTTCGGCGTGCTGCCCTTCACGCCGCCGCACCAGATCGCGATCGGCATTCTGCCGTTGCTGCTGGGCGTGACGATGTGGGTCCAGCAAAAGCAGAACCCGCCCTCGCCCGATCCCGCGCAGGCGCAGATTTTCGCGTTCATGCCGTGGGTGTTCATGTTCATCATGGCCCCGTTCGCGGCCGGGTTGCAGCTCTACTGGGCGACGAACAACACGCTCACCATTCTTCAGCAGCTGTGGTTCAAGCGCAAGGAACGCGCGGTCGCCAAATGATCCCTGAAGGAGCGGAAGAGCGCGCCCGGTTGATCGAGGCGGCGCGCAGGCTGTTCGCGGGTCCGGTGGAGTTCCGCCTTTCGGCCCCCGCGCTCGAGTTCCTGCCGTCGATGGACCTGCCCGAGGTTGCGTTCGCGGGCCGCTCGAACGTTGGCAAGTCCACATTGCTGAACGCGCTCACGGGGCGCAACGGACTGGCGCGCGCGTCCAATACCCCGGGGCGCACGCAGGAACTCAACATCTTCGAGGTCGGCGAGCCGCCGACGCTGCGCCTCGTCGACATGCCCGGCTACGGTTTCGCCGAAGCGCCCAAGGACATCGTGCGCCAGTGGCAGCGCCTCGTGAACGATTATCTGCGTGGTCGGCCGACGCTGCGCCGCGTGCTGCTGCTGATCGATTCGCGCCACGGCTTCAAGGACATTGACCGCGAGGTGATGGGAATGATGGACAAGGCCGCCGTCAGCTACCAGGTCGTGCTGACCAAGCTCGACAAGCTCAAGCCCGCCGCCGCGCTCGCGATTGAGCAGGCCACCGCCGAGGAAGCGCGAACGCACGTCGCCGCGCACCCCGAACTGCTCGCGACGAGCGCGGACAAGGGACAGGGCATCCCCCAGCTGCGCGCTGCCGTGATGGCGGCGGCGCAGTAGGAAATTAATCCAGGCACGCCGGCGCCCGCGCGCAGCGTCCGCCATCCCGCTTCGTCTCGCCCCCAGTACCCTCAACGCGGTCGAAGCCTGACTTGCCTTGCCGCTAAACCCGGCTAGGCTGCGCGGCTCACGCGGAGGCTGGGCAATGCGCGGCGGAATCTGGGTCGTCAGTGTGCTCGGGGCGGTGTGGGGTGCGGTGGCGCTCTTCGGGCTGGGCGCACCGCGCGGGACGCTCGCCGCGTCGGTCCTCATTGCGGCTTCGATCCTATTCATATGCTCGCGCGCGCCCGGCCGGGCGACGCCGCCCGAAGTGGACCCGCGCCGTGCGAGCCGCAGCGTCGCCATCTGGTCGGTGGCGGAGGGGGTGGCGATCCTGGTCGCGGTCAATGGGCTGAACAATGTCGGCGTGCCGCGCCTGATCGCGCCCGCGGTCGCGGCGATCATCGGGCTGCATTTCCTACCGCTCGCCGTCCCACTCGGCCTGCGCGTCTACTACGGCCTTGGCGCGGCGCTGATCGCGCTCGGCCTGGGCGCGACGCTGCTGCCCGCGTCCTGGCCGCTGATCGTCGCGGCGACCGGATCGGCGCTGCTGCTTTGGTCGACCGCGCTGCTGATCGCATTCAACTCCCCGCGCGCGACGACGAGTCAAGCATAGCGCCGCAGCATGTCGCCACAGAAGTCCGCAAATCGCTCGGGGTCGCGCGGGGGGCTGGTGTGGTGCGGGGCGATGCCTTCGCTCTCGGGCGTGAAGCAGAACGTCACCGTGGTGGGGATGAACTCGAGCGCGCGCATCACGCGGTCGAACCAGCGTTCGGCGTCCGGGCGCAGCCAGTCCGCCCAGCTTAGCCCGGTACGGAGGTAAGGGCATTCGAGGCGCTTGAGATGCTCCACCCCCGCGTCGAGCCGGGGGTCCTCGAAATGGAACCATTGGCACAGGCCCATGGTGGGAGAGATGGCGCGAAAGCGGTCATAGGCGGGCTTCTCCGAGCCGTCCTCGCGCACCAGCCCCATAGAGAAATGGCGGTAATAGCTGCTCCCCTCCGCCTCGCGGTGGCGCGTCGTCGCTCCCCATTCGCGCGGCAGGTCGAACAGACTGTACCACTGGATGCGCGGGCTCCGGCCGCCGAGCAGGGCTGCGGTCTTGTCCACCCCCCACGCCTGCACCTCCTCCGAGCCGAAGCTGCTCACGCCTACTTCGCTCACCCAAATCGGCTTGCCGCGCGCCACGTCGCGCATCTCTGCGAGCTTGTCCGGCCACGCATCAATCGGCCACAAATTCCAGTCGAGCGGAAACCCATGCAGCGCGATCACATCGACCGCGTCCATCGCGCCCAACCCCTCCAGCGCCTGCACGAACATGGGATCGATCGGGCTCATCCCGCCCAGCACGCGCGGCAGCCCCGGCTTCGCGCGCGCAATCGCTGTTCCCGCCAGCCGCACGAGTTCGGCGTATTTCGACCAGTCGGTATCGATCGCGGGATCCCAGTGCGACTTGTTGTTAGGCTCGTTCCAGATCATCGCGGCTTCGATCATGCGGTTTTCATCTCGGGAGGTGGCGGTTGCGACCACTTACAATGTTCACGGTCGCGTCCAAGCCGCAACCGTGAACATGGTCCGCGACTCTCTCGCCGCTCCGCGTCGGGTATGCTAGGCGACGCTTGAGGCGAGCAAGGGGGCGGGATGCCGAGCGGGACTTTGACGCGCGCGCTGTTGTGGGTGGTCGTTCTAGTCAGCGGTCCGCTGGTGGGAGCCAAGCTGTTCGATCTCGTCGTGCTCGCGGGCGCGTGGAGTGCTGCGCCGCCCGCCTCGCTCACGATGCTTCCTTATGGCCCGCGCTGGCCAGTCGATACGGGGCTGTTCTTTATCCCGTTTTCGGGCGCGATGCTGGGTGCGAGCGTCGCCGCGCTTGCAAGTGGGTGGCGCACGCCCTGGCGGTACCGGTGGCTGCTCGTCGTGCCCGCCACCGGCATTTTCGCGATGCTCGTGCTCACCGTCACGCAGTTCTGGCCAATGAACAATGCGCTCTGGGACTATGTGCGCGGGCGTGCCGGAGCGGGGATCACGCAGACGGGCATAGTAACTATCATCCGCCTGTGGCTCAGGCTCGATTGGCTGCGCCTGGGTGTGGCCACGGCGGGGTTCATCGCGGCGGTCCGGGCGTTGTCGATCCCTATCCCGCTACTCGTGCGCCGGTCGATCCGCCAATTATCCGCATCGCGCTCGCTGTGGCGCTCGCCGGGATCGTCGGCTTTGTTGTCTGGTTCGTTGCGCAGGTCTGAACCGCGCCCTACCCCCGCGCCGGATACACCGGGTCCGCCCCCCACGGCCGCTTGGCCTCGCGGCGGCATAGGTACACCTCCGCCTCGGGCCGCGCCTCGATCCTGAAGCCCGACGATCGCAGCATCGCTTCCACCCCCGCGCGGTTGGGGACCCACCAGTTGCTGTCGTCGCCCGAATAGCGGTGCTCGATGAAATTCAGCCGGGGCCAGTCGTCGCGGTCGAAGGGGGAGGGGGCGAAGAAATCGTAATCGGGTTCGACCGGATCGGCGCGGTCCGGCCCGCGTGTCAGTGATTGGAACAGCAGCATATCCTTGGCGACATGCTCGTGGATCAAGTCCAGCGCGAGCAGCGGATGGCGCAGATGGTAGAGCACGCCCATGAAGATGACGAGGTCGAACCGCTCGCCAAGCAACGCCACGTCGAACACGCCCAGGTCGCGCACCTCGACATCGAGCCCGAGCACTTCGGCCGCGAACCGCGCCTGCGCGGTGTAGAGCGGCTCGCTATCGATCCCCAGCACGCGCGCGGCTCCCCGGCGCTTCATCTCGAAGCTGTAAAAGCCAGCGTTGCAGCCGATGTCCAGCACGCTCTTACCGCGCACGTCGGGCAACGCGCCCGCGAACCCCGCGAATTTGACCGCCGGGTAATCGCCGAGAAAATGCCCCGGGGCGGTCCACTCGCCGTCGAGGACCATATTCTGGAACCACGGGCCGAGCGCCTCGATACGGTCGCGCATGGAAACGGTGTGGACTGCGGCGCTCGCCATCGGGACTCCTTGAAACGAAGCCGGGATCGTTAGGGAGGCGGCCGCGTTTTGGGTAGCCCTTGCAATCGGCCCCGCAACGAAGGAACAAGGAAGAAGCTGAAACATTTCCGACATGTTCAGCCCCGTTAAGGATTGGCCCATGGCGACCACCGAGACCACCACCGATCACGACACCATCCGCAAATGGGCCGAAACGCACGGCGGCAAGCCCGCGCGCATTGTTGGCACGGGCGACGAGGATCCGCACAAGAACGCGGGCCTTATTCGCATCGAGTTCCGCGAACCCAACGACAAGTTCGAGGAGATCGAGTGGGATGATTTCTTCAAGCAGATGGACGAGAACGGGTTGGCGATGATCCTCCAGCACCAGCACGCCGATGGCTCGCCCACGACGTTCAACCGATTCGTCAAGCTCGCCGATCACCCCGAGGCGGACCACGCGAAGGGCAAGAAGTAAGTTGGCCGAGACGATCCTCGTCACCGGCGGCGCGGGCTTCATCGGACGGCGCGTGTGCGCGCGGCTAGTGGCGGCGGGCTACAGTGTGCGCGTACTCGATAGCCTGATCGGGCAAGTCCACGGTGAAAACCGCCCCGATCTGCCCGGCGTCGAGCTGATCCACGCCGACGTGCGCAACGCCGATGCGGTACTTGCGGCGGTTAAGGGCGTGGACAGCGTCGTCCACCTCGCGGCCGAGGTCGGAGTCGGGCAATCGATGTACGCCATCGAACGCTATGTCAGCGTCAACGAGGTCGGCACGGCGGTCCTGTTCGAGGCGCTGATCAAGCATACCGTGCGCCGAGTCGTCACCGCGTCTTCGATGAGCATCTACGGTGAAGGCCTGTACCGTGACACCGACGGCGTGCTGGTCGAAACCGCCGAGCGCGCGCCCCGCGCCGAAGGACAGGGATGGAATCCGACCGACAAGCGCGGCCGTCCGCTCACCCCTGTCGCTACCCCCGAGTGGAAGCGCCCCTCGCTCGCCAGCGTGTATGCGCTCGGCAAATACGCGCAGGAGCGCCTCACCCTCACGCTCAGCGCAGCCTACGCCATGGAGGGCGTCGCGCTGCGCCTGTTCAACGTTTACGGCCCCGGTCAGGCGCTCTCCAATCCCTACACCGGCGTGCTGGCGATCTTCGCCTCGCGTCTCCTCAACGGCCAGCGTTCGATGATCTTCGAGGATGGCGAGCAGCGCCGCGATTTCGTGGCAGTCGAAGACGTTGCCGCCGCGTTCGAGGCGGCGCTGTTCACGCCAAGCGTCTCGGGCCAGGTGTTCAACATCGGCTCGGGGCAGGAGCGCACCGTGTCCTCGGTCGCGCATGATCTCGCGGCCGCGATGGGACGGCCCGACCTCACCCCGATCATCGCGGGCAAGGCGCGCATCGGCGACATCCGTCACTGCTTCGGCGACGCCTCGCTCGCCGCCGACACGCTCGGCTGGCGCGCGCGCGCGGACTGGTCTGCGGGGCTCGCTGAACTCGCGGGCTGGGTGGCGAGCCAGACAGCGGAAGACCGCGTGGACCAGGCCAAGGCCGAGTTGGAAGCGCGGGGGTTGGTGGCGTGACAACGCTTATCACCGGCGGCGCGGGCTTCATCGGCTCGAACATCGCCGACGCGCTGCTCGCCCAAGGCGAGCCTGTCCACATCTACGACCTGCTCCAGCGCCCAGGCGTCGAGCGTAACCTCGCCTGGCTCCAGTCCCGCCACGGCCCCCTCGTCACAGCCACCATCGCCGACATCCGCGACCACGACCGCCTCGCGCACGCCGCGCGCGCCGCCGACGCGGTGATCCATCTCGCCGCCCAGGTCGCGGTCACCACCAGCCTCGACGATCCGCTGGCGGACTTCGAAGTGAACGTCGCCGCCACCGTCCGCCTGCTTGAAGCGGTCCGCGCGCATCGCCCGCGCTTTCTCTTCGCCAGCACCAACAAGGTGTACGGCGACCTGGGCGATCTCGAATTCGGTGTCCGCGACGACGCCTACACCCCGCTCGACGCCACGATCGCGGACCATGGCATCGACGAGTCGCGCAGCCTCGATTTCCACACGCCCTATGGCTGCTCGAAGGGCGCGGCCGACCAATACGTGCTCGATTACGCGCGCAGTTACGGCGTGCCTGCGACGGTGTTCCGCATGAGCTGCGTCTACGGCCAGCGGCAGATGGGCACCGAGGATCAGGGCTGGGTCGCGCACTTCCTGATCCGCGCGATCGAAGGCCAACCGATCACCCTGTTCGGCGACGGTCGGCAGGTGCGTGATATCTGCGACGTGGGCGATGTCGTCGCCGCCTATCTTGCCGCGCTCGAGACCCCCGCCACCGCGGGCCGCGCGTTCAACCTCGGCGGCGGCCCCGCCAACGCGGTCAGCTTGCGCCAGCTCCTCGCGTACATCGACGCGCTACTCGGCCGCGCCCCCGCCACCAGCTACGAGGACTGGCGCGCGGGCGACCAGCGCTGGTTCGTCGCCGACGCGCGCGAGGCGCAGGCCGCGCTCGGGTTGCCCGCGTTCCGTCCATGGCGCGACGGTATCGCCGCGCTCGCGCAGTGGCTCACGAGCGAGCGCACTCCCTCTCCCTCGCTCCCTGCGGTTGCATTTTCCTCTCCCCTGAAGGGGGAGGGTGGACCTCGCCGTCCGTCCACCCTCCCCCTGCAGGGTGGAGGGACCGCGGCGAAGCCGCAGGGAGAGGGAGCGTGCTTTCCGCTGGAGGCGCTCTCGTGAAAGTCGCCCTTATCAATCCCGCGTGGGACTTCACCGGCTCCACCTACTTCGGCTGCCGCGAACCGCACCTCCCGCTGGAACTCGGCTGCACCGCCGCGCTCCTCGAAGCCGCCGGCCACCAGACGCTGATGCTCGACGGCGCGCTCGACGGTCTCACCAACCCCGAACTCGCCGACCGCGCCGCCGCCTTCGCCCCCGACATGAGCGTCGTCACCACCGCGCCCACCTACCTGTTCTGGCGCTGCGCCCAGCCCGAGCTGCGCATCCCGCGCGCCGTCCTCGATGCGCTCGGGCGGCGGGGCGGCCAGACGGTCGCGGTCGGCCCGCACTGCTCCTCCACCCCTCTCCCCGTCCTCGCCAAGCTCGGCTGCGACGTCGTCGTGCTCGGCGAATGCGAAGAGGTCGTCACCCGTCTGGCGGAGGGGCTGCCGCTCGCCAGCGTTCCTGGAATCGCGTTTGGCCAGACCGTCACCGGCAGCCCGGCTTCCGCACGCTTCACCGATCAGGCCCCGCTGCGCTGGCCTACCCACTGGCTCGCCCGCCATAGCCACCACCACCACCGCTACGGCTCGCAGGGCGCGGGCCACGGTGCCGAGGTCGAAGCCTCGCGCGGCTGTCCCTACCACTGCTCCTTCTGCGCCAAGATCGATTTCCGCGACGTCTACCGCCGCCGCGACCTAATCCCGCTGCTCACCGAGATCGACGGCCTGATCGCGGCTGGGGTCGGCTACATCTACTTTGTCGATGAAATCTTCCTGCCCAACAAACCGCTGCTCGAAGCGCTCTCCACCCGCGCGCTCCAGTTCGGTATCCAGACGCGCATCGATCTGTGGAAACCCGATCTGCTCGATCTCCTCGGCCAAGCCGGCTGCGTCAGTATCGAAGCAGGCGTTGAATCGCTCACCGAAGAAGGTCGCGAGCGGCTGCGCAAACAATGCCGCATGACCACCGACGAACTTGCCGAGCGCCTCATCCACGCGCGTCGCACCGTGCCGTTCGTACAGGCCAACCTGATCGAAGCCGCCGCCGACGATGCCGCGCTCGTCACCGCGTGGCGCGCGCGCCTCGCCGCCGCGAACGTGTGGGCGAACGATCCCGTCCCGCTCTACCCTTACCCGTCCTCTCCCGATTACTACGCCCGCTTCGGCGCACCCGACGATCGCGCCTGGGAACGCGCGCACGCCGCCTACCTCGCCGACTTCGCCCGCTTCTCGGATATTCAGGACGACACCCCTCGCCCCTTGGCCGAGCTGGAGGCGTCATGCGCCTGCTGATGACCACCGACGCGGTAGGCGGTGTGTGGCACTACAGCCTCGATGCCGCGCGCGCGCTGGAAGCGCACGGCGTCCAAACGACGCTCGCGGTCGTCGGTCCCGATCCCTCGCCCGGCCAGCAGGTCGAAGCCGCCGGGCTGCACGTCATGGCGACCGGACTGCCGCTCGATTGGGCGGGTGCCGAACGTCCCGCGATCACGCAGGCCGCGCGCGTGCTCGCTGCGCTCGCCGCCGATTACGATGTGGTGCAGCTGAACCAGCCCGCTTTCGCCAGCCTGGCGGATTGGCCCGTTCCCGTGCTCGCCGCCGCGCATAGCTGCGTCGCCACCTGGTGGAGCATGGTCGAGGGGGATACGCCGTTTCCAGCGGAACTCGCCTGGCAGCCCGAACTGATGCGCGCGGGCCTGAGCGCGGCCGCCGCGAGCATCGCGCCGACGGCCGCGTTCGCCGCCATGCTCGCGCATCGCCACCAGCTCGCGCGCGTGCCGATCGCGGTCCATAACGGTCGCTCCGCCGCGCCCTTGATCCCGGCGTTCGCAGGGTCGTCGACGCTTGCCGAGCGCGTCGCCGTTCCCGCCCGCAAGCGGGATCTCCGAGCGCCGTCCAGCACCACCGACGCGCCGCCGCTGGATTCCGAGCCGACCGCCGACGCCGTCATGTCGTGCGGTCGGCTATGGGATCGCAGCAAGAACATGGGGATCCTCGATGCGATCGCGGCGCGGCTGCCCTATCCCGTTCGCCTGTTCGGCGCGGCGGAGGGGCCGAACGGCGCGCGCTTCACCGCGACCTACGCGCAGCTTTATGGCCAGACCTCGGCCGCCGATCTCGCCCGGCATTTCGCCGCTCAACCGATTTTCGCCGCGCCCTCGCTGTACGAGCCGTTCGGCTTGGCCGTGCTCGAGGCCGCGCAGGCCGGGTGCGCGCTGGTGCTCGCCGACATCCCCACCTTCCGCGAACTCTGGGACGGCGCGGCGATCTTCGTCGATCCGCGCTCGCCGCGCGATTGGGTGGCGGCACTTTCGGGGCCGCTCGACCGCGCCGCGCTCGGCGAAGCTGCCCGCAGTCGCGCGGCGCTCTACACCGTCGAGCGCATGGCCACCCGCCTCTACGGCATCCTCGCCGAGATTGCCGCATGAGGATCGTGATTTTCGCGCATAGCCTGGTCAGCTGCTGGAATCACGGCAACGCGCATTTCCTGCGCGGCGTGGCGCGCGCGCTCATCGGACAAGGTCATAAGGTGCGGGTGTACGAACCCGAGGACGCGTGGAGCCGGGCAAACCTGCTCGCGGACGGCCATGACGCGCGCGCGTTCGAGGCCGCGTATCCCGAGCTGTCCTCCACCGTCTACGGCAGCCCGCTCGATCTCGACCGCGCGCTCGACCAGGCCGACCTTGTCCTCGTCCACGAATGGAACGCCCCCAAGCTCGTCGCCGCGATCGGCGCGCACCGTATCGAGCGCGGCCATTACTCGCTCCTCTTCCACGATACCCACCACCGCGCGGTCAGCGACCCGGACGCGATCCGCGCCTTCGACCTCCAAGGCTATGACGGCGTGCTCGCGTTCGGCGAGGCGCTCAGCCAAGTCTACCGCCGCTGGGGCTGGGGCGCGCGTGTGCACACCTGGCACGAAGCTGCCGACATTACCCACTTCCACCCGCCCGCCATCGAACAGCCCCGCGAGGGGCTCGTGTGGATCGGCAACTGGGGGGACGACGAACGTTCCGCCGAACTCGCAACCTACCTGCTCCACCCCGCCGCCGAGGCGGGGTTGCCGCTCGATATCCACGGTGTGCGCTACCCCGCCCACGCGCTGGATGCGCTCGCCCGCCACGGCGCGCGCTATCATGGCTGGCTCGCAAACACCGCCGCGCCGGCCGCCTTCGCGCGCCACCTTGCAACCGTGCACGTGCCGCGCCGCCACTATGTCGAGGCGCTGCCCGGCATCCCCACGATCCGCGTCTTCGAGGCGCTCGCGTGCGGCATCCCGCTCTTGAGCGCCCCATGGAGCGACAGCGAGGGGCTGTTCTGCGTGGGACAGGACTTCCTGATGCTCCATAGCGAGGCCGCGATGCAGGCGGCGATGCGCGCGGTCGCGAACGACGCCGGTCTGCGCGCGAACCTCGTCGCCTCGGGCCTGGAGACAATCCGCGCTCGCCACACCACCGCCCACCGCGCAGCGGAGTTGGTGGCGATCGTCCACCAACTCAATCTGAGCGGTTCGGACGTAGTGCGAGAAGCCGCATGATCCGGCCCACGATCGCCTTCTACGGCTCCAGCCTGCTCAGCAGCTACTGGAACGGTGCCGCCACCTACTATCGCGGCATCCTGTCGGACCTCGCCCGGCGCGGCTGGCAGGTCACCTTCTACGAGCCCGACGCGTTCGAGCGCCAGCAGCACCGCGACATCGATCCGCCCGAATGGGCCACCTCGGTCGTCTACCCCGCCACCGAGGCCGACGCCCACCGTGTTGCCTCGCTCGCTGCAAAGGCTGACGTCGTCGTTAAGGCGAGCGGCGTCGGCGTGTTCGACGACCTGCTGCTGCAAGCCGTTACACAGGCCGCGCGCCCCCACGCGGTTCGCCTATTCTGGGACGTGGACGCCGCCGCCACGCTCGACGAACTGCGCGCCGATCCCGCTCATCCGCTCCACGCCACGCTGCCCACGCTCGACATGGTGCTCACCTACGGCGGTGGCCCGCCGGTAGTCCGCGCCTACGAGGGCTGCGGCGCACGCGCGTGCGTGCCTATTTACAACGCGCTCGATCCCGCCACCCACCACCCCGTTGCGTCCGAGCCGCGCTTCGCGGCCGACCTCAGTTTCCTCGCCAACCGGCTTCCCGACCGCGAACGCCGCGTCGAGCAATTCTTCCTTGCCGCCGCCGAACGCCTTGCGGACAAGCGCCTCATCCTCGGCGGCAACGGCTGGGACGACAAGCCGATGTCCGCCAATATCGAACGCCTGGGCCATGTCGGTACGGCGGACCACAATGCCTTCAACGCCAGCCCGCTCGCGGTCCTGAACGTAGCGCGCGACAGCATGGCGGCGGTCGGTTTTTCGCCGGCCACCCGCGTGTTCGAGGCGGCGGGCGCGGCGGCGTGCCTGATCACCGACGCGTGGGAGGGGATCGAGCAGTTCCTCGCGCCCGACACCGAGGTGCTCGTCGCTCGCGACGGGCAGGACGTCGCGGATCATGTCGCCGCGCTTACCCCGGAACGCGCGCGTGCCATCGGGCAGGCCGCGCTCGCGCGTGTGCTTGGCCAACACACCTACACCCGGCGCGGCGAGGAGGTCGATCGCCTGCTCCGCGCCGCGCTCGACCAGCGCCGCGAGAAGGCGGCGGCATGAAGCTCGTCGTTCTCGGGCTGTCGCTCAGTTCCTCATGGGGCAATGGCCACGCCACCACCTACCGCGCGCTGCTCAAGGCCTTCGCCGCGCGCGGGCATAGCGTCACCTTCCTCGAACGCGATCAGCCCTGGTACGCCGACCACCGCGACTTGGCCCAACCCGGCTGGTGCCGCCTCGCGCTCTACGCCGACATCGCCACGCTCGGCCTCCACCGCCAAGAGATCGCCGCCGCCGACGCGGTGATCGTGGGCAGCTACGTCGCCGACGGTCCGAGCGTCATCGCGCGAATCCAGCGATGGGCGAGCGGCGTCACCGCCTTTTACGACATCGATACCCCGATCACGCTCGCCAAGCTCGCGGGCGGGGATCACGACTATCTCGCGCCGGAGAACATTCCGGGCTTCGACATCTACTTCAGCTTCACCGGCGGCCCAACGCTCCGGACGCTCGAACATCGCTGGCACGCGCGCCGCGCCGAGGCACTCTACTGCTCGGTCGATCCGGATGCCTATCCGCCGCTCGATACCCCCGAACGCTGGGCGCTCTCCTATCTCGGCACATACTCGCCCGATCGCCAGCCCGTGCTCGAACGCCTGCTGATCGCGCCCGCCCGCGCCCGCCCCGATCTCGCCTTCGCCGTCGCGGGGCCGCTCTACCCGGACACGATCGACTGGCCCGCCAATGTCGAGCGTATCGCCCACATTCCCCCCGCCGACCACCCCGCCTTCTACGCCGCGAGTCGCCTGACGCTCAACGTCACGCGCGAGGATATGCGCGTGGCGGGATGGTCGCCTTCGGTCCGCCTGTTCGAGGCCGCCGCCTGCGCGCGGCCGATCGTCAGCGACCGCTGGCCCGGCCTCGACCAGCTCTTCGCGGTCCCGGACGAACTGCTGATCGCCGACACCGGCGCGGACATCCTCGCCGCGCTCGACCGCCCCGATCGCGCCGCCACCGGTCAAGCCGCGCGCGCGCGCGTGCTCGCCGAACATACCGCCGCCGCGCGCGCCGCGCAGCTCGAAGCCGATCTCACCACCGCCGCCCGCCCCGTCGCGCGCGCGGCCCACGCCTGAAAGCGCCCGAATGAAGAACGGCAAACATCCCCACATCCTCGTCGCCGGCGCCGCGGGCTTCATCGGCTCGCACCTCGTGGACGCGCTGCTCGCGAGTGGAGCGGCGGTGACCGGGTTCGATAATCTGCAGACGGGTCGCCGCTCGACGCTCGATCATCTGCGAACCGACCCGCATTTCGATTTCGTCGAGGGCGACGTGATCGCGCCGCTTCCCCAGGCGCTCAAGCGCGCCAAGTTCACGCGCATCTACAATCTCGCTTGCGCCGCCAGCCCCCCGCACTACCAGGCCGACCCCGAACACACGATGCTGACCTCGGTCGTCGGCACCCACGCCCTCCTCCGCCTCGCCGAGGATCACGGTGCGCGCGCGCTCCTCGCCTCGACCAGCGAAGTCTATGGCGATCCCGACCAGCACCCCCAGCACGAAGACTACCACGGCAACGTCAGCTGCACCGGCCCGCGCGCCTGCTACGACGAGGGCAAGCGCGCCGCCGAGACGCTGATGTTCGATTTCGCGCGCGCGGGCCGCGTCGATGTTCGCGTGCCGCGCATCTTCAACACCTACGGCCCCCGAATGCGTGCCGACGATGGCCGCGTCGTCTCCAACATCGTCTGCCAAGCGCTCAGCGGCGCGCCGATCACCGTCTACGGCGACGGTAGCCAGACGCGCAGCTTCGCCTACGTCTCCGATCTCGTCACAGGCCTAACCGCGCTGATGGAGCATCCCGGCCCGATCCCCGGCCCGGTCAACATCGGCAACCCGGTCGAACTCACCGTCAGCGACCTCGTCCAGCGCGTGCTCGCGCTGACCGGCTCGCGTTCGCCCGTCGTGCGCCGTCCGCTGCCGGTCGACGATCCGCGCCGCCGCCGCCCCGACATCACCCGCGCGACCGGACTGCTCGGCTGGCGACCGCGCGTCGAACTGGCCGAGGGTCTGCCGCCCACCATCGCCTGGTTCGCCGCCGAAACCGCGCGCGCGCCCGCGCCCGAAATGGCGAGCGCCGCGTAGACGCGTGGCCCGCGCACGCGCAAAGTCCGCCCCCATGGCACTTAATTTCGATTGGATCACGCCCACGCTGGCGGTTGGCGGCAGTTTCCCGCCCGAGGCGATCGAGACGCTCGCGCGCGATCACGGCGTCGCCGCGGTCGTCGACGCGCGCGCCGAGGCGGTGGACGACGAAGCGCTGATGGCGCGCCACGGCATCGCCTTCCTGCACCTGCCCACCGACGATATGTTCGCGCTTTCCGACGATGATCTGGACGCGGGCGTCGCCTTTGCCAGCGCCCACATCGATCGTGGCGAGCGCGTGGTGATCCACTGCGAACATGGCATCGGGCGCTCGGCGCTGCTGGCGCTGTGCGTGCTGGTGGCGCGCGGCGAGGCACCGCTGGGTGCGCTCGAACGCGCCAAGACCGCGCGCGCGCGCGTCTCGCCCAGCCCGCATCAGTTCGAGGGGTGGGCGAAATGGCTCGATCAGCATCGGCGGCAGACGGGGGCGAAATGGTCGCTGCCCAGCTTCGACGCGTTCGCGGACATCGCCTACCGCCATCTGCGGCGCTGACCTGCGAGCTGGAACGATTGCGAGCGATGTGAACCACGCTTTCCCCAGACGTCGTCCCGGCCTCGTGCCGGGATCCCGAACCGAATACCGTCTTCGCGCCGGCGATGCGCGCACGTGTCGCGGCGTCCCGGCACAAGGCCGGGGTGACCGTTCGGCTCGATGCAGCCTGCCCGAAACATGCTCCAGCGCGACCGAACTGGCATGATCGTGTACGGCGACCATCCCGTCCCGACCACGCTCGCCCAGCTCCACACCATAGCCGTCGCGCACCTCGAAGAGGCCCGCGCCACCCCGTCCGGGCTCGCGCGCCACGTCGCGCTCGTCGCCGCCTTTCTCGCGCAGGCCGAAATCACCCGCGCGCTCGCCGACGCGCTGTTCGCCGAGGATCGCGAAGATCGCCCACACCCGCAGGTCGACGCGCAGATGGCCATGCTCGTCCGCCTCGCGCGCGCGGTCGCGGTTTCGTGGCGGTCGAGCTTTCGCCGCACGCCCGTGCCCCGCTCCGGATTCGCGCCGCCCGACCGCGCGGTCGCCACCAAGCCCGCCGAGGGTTTCGCCTTCTACGCGCTCTACCCCGAGGCGGTCCTCGAAGCCGCCGCGCGCACCGCGCCTGGCCGCGACACCATAGTCGTCGGTCTGCGCGGCATCGGAGTCGCTGTCGCTACGCTCGCCGCCGCTGCGCTGCGCTCGTGCTGTCCGACGATTACGCTGCGTCCCACCGGCCCCCCGTTCGCGCGCGAAATCGCCGCCAGCCCCGCGTTGGCCGCCACCGTCGTCGACGCCCCGCGCGCGCTCGTCGTCGATGAGGGTCCCGGCCTCTCGGGCAGCAGCCTCGCCGCCGCCGCGCGCTGGCTGGGCAATGCGGGCGTGCCCGGCGTGACGCTGCTGACCAGTCACCCCAACCCGCCCGGCGGCGAGGCCTCGCCCGAAACGCGCGCCATCTGGGACGCGTGTGCGCGAGTATCGGCGGATTTCGATGCGACGATCCTGCCCCAACTGCCCGGCTGGGTTGCCGCGCTGGCGGGCGAGCCGATCATCGGATGGGAAGACCTCTGCGCCGGCGCTTGGGCCCTCCCTCACCCCGCTCCGCCACGCTTCGCATCCCCCTCCCTTGCGGGAGGGGGACAGCGCGAAGCGCAGGGTAAGGGGGCGCGCCTTACGCCGCCCCCCACCGACCCCGCCCGCGAACGCCGCAAATACCGCGCCACCACCGCCACCACCCGCACCCTCGTCAAGTTCGCGGGTCTCGGCGACATCGGCCAAGCCAAGCTCGCCCGTGCCCGCGCGCTCGCCGCGCAGCAGCTCACCACCGAGCCGATCGGCCTCGCGCACGGCTTCCTCGTCGAACGCTGGATCGATGCAGGCGCGCCCACGCCCCCCACCCAGGCCGAAATCACCCGCTACCTCGAAGCGCGCATCCGCCTGTCGCCGCCCAACACCGGCGCAACGCTCGCCGACCTGATCGCAATGGCGCGCGCCAACATCGCCGAGGCGCTCGGGGAGCCCGCCGCGGCCGCCTTCGTCATCCGCGCCGCCGGGGCCGACCGGCTTGCCTCGCGTACCGTCGCCACCGACAACCGACTTCACGCCTGGGAATGGCTGCGCGACGCCCAAGGCCACCTCTTCAAAACGGATGCGCTCGATCACTGCGAGGCGCACGATCTGATCGGCTGCCAGGACATCGCGTGGGACATCGCGGGCGCGGGCGTCGAACTCGGCGCGGACACCGCCGCGCTGACTACCGCGCTCGGAGCCGATCCCGCGCTGGTCGCGCTACACGGCCTCCTCTACCCCGCCTTCCAGCTCGGCCTGTGGACGATGGCGGACCACCCGCGCGCCGATGTCTATGCCGCACACCTTAACGCCCTGCTCAGCGTGGAGCCGCCGCGCGCCGCAGCCGATCGTTGATCGCCACGCCCAGTCCCACCCCGGGCACCGGCGCGACCGCGATCCGCGCGCGCCCGCTCGCCTGCGCCGCGTGCAGCACGTCGAATAGCCGCGCCGCCGCCTCGATCACGTCGCCGCGCGCGGACAATGTTGCATCGCCCGCCACCGGTCCGAAGCCGATCAGATACTCGTCGTCTTCGTGCGTCGTCGCCCCCAGCCGTACCGGCTGGCGCGGGGCGTAGTGGCTTTCCAGCTGCCCCGGCGCGCTCACCCCGGCGCCCTCGTCGCGCGCCGCAAAAGACACGCCCAGATCGTCCGCGCCGATCGCGCCCGGCCGCAGCAGCGTCGCGCGCCCGTCCGCAATGCCCACGATCGTCGATTCCACCCCCCACCGGCACGAGCCTCCGTCCAGCACCGGCACCTCCAGCGTCACATGCTCTGCGCGCGTCGGCGATAGCCCGCCCGACGCGTTGGCGGACGGCATCACCACCGCGCGCCCTAGCGCCCCGATCACCGCCTGCGCCAGATCATGCGCGGGCGCGCGAACCGCCAGCGTCCCCAGACCCGCGCGCGCCAACGCCGCCACGGGCGCGTCGGCGCGGACCGGCAGCACCAGCGTCAGCGGCCCCGGCCAGAAACGCGCCATCAGATCGGCCGCCAAAGGCTCCACCTCGACCAGCCCCGCCGCCATCCTGGCCCCGGTTACATGCGCGATTAACGGATTGAACGCGGGCCGCCCCTTGGCCGCGAACACGCGCGCGACCGCCTGGGCGTCCACCGCATCCGCCGCCAGCCCATAGACCGTCTCCGTCGGTACCGCGACCACGCCGCCTGCGTGCAGCAACTCGACCGCGTGCGCGATCCCCGCATGGCCGCGCAGCCGCTCAGTCGCCAGTCGACGGTCCCATCGGGCGCTTCAGCCGATCGATTTCGATCCGCAGCCGCACCTGCTCCTCGCGTAACTTGTCGATCTCGCGCTCCAGCCGTTCGTCCACCGGCGCGGGCGATGCGGCGAGCGTCTGGAATTGCTGCGACGGCGGAGGCGCAGCTTGCACGCGTCCCCACTCGCGAACCATGATGAGGGCGAGCGAAACCGTGAAGACGATGACCGCCAGCACGAGTACCGGGTCGTTCATGATCGCTTGCCTCCCAAGCATTCGACGATGATCGCGGCCGCCGCCGCATCGGCGATACGCTTCGACGCTTCCTGCGAGAGATAAGGACTCATCGCACCGTCATCTAGCACGGATTTGGCAAAGACGCACCGCTCCTGCGCGGTCGTACGATGCGGGGTCGTTCTTATCATCTCGCCCCCGATCGTTGCGCCCGCTGTAATCACCGTCACCCAAAGACTGCCGTTCAGCAACGTCCGCTTTAGCGACGACTCGGTAGATTGTTCGCTCACGCCCAATGCCATGCTTCCCGCCCTCAAGCGTCCGCGAACAGCTCGTCCGGCGCGAGCCCCAGCCGCTCGATGCGCGCGCGCACGCGCGGCCATTCTTCGGCAAGGAACATACGTCGCTCGCTCGCCATCAGCCGCTCGCGCGCGCCCGGTGCCACATATAACCCCACGCCTTTTTTTGCCGCGACCAGCCCCGCCGCCTGCAAATCCTGATACGCCTTGGACACCGTCAGCGGGTTGACCGCCTCCGATCCCGCCAACGCGCGCACCGAAGGCAGGGGATCGTCGCCGCCGAAGCTACCGTCCAATATACCCGCCACGATGCCATCGCGGATGCGCAGGTAGATCGGCTGGCCGGCTTGGCGCATGACTGTCTCATGCGGGCCATACAGCCTCCGCGTCAAGCGCTGTGTTGCGGAGCCCATACGCGCGCCACCTCCGCCAGCGTTTGGCGGGGCCGCTCGTCCAATTCGCGCGCGGGCGACCCCAGGAAGACGAACCCCGCCACGCGACCACCCGGCTCTCCGCCCAGCGCGGCGTAGACGCCCGGCGAATAAGCCGCCCAGCCGGTCAGCCAGCTTCCCACATAGCCGTGCGCGGTCGCGGCGATCAGCAAATTGAGGCACGCCGCGCCCGCGCTCATTTCCTGCTCCCACAGCGGGATTTTGTGCTTGGCGTCGGGCGTACTCAGCACCGCGACCAGCGTTGGCGCTTCCGTCGCGAATTCGCGCAGCTTGCCGCGCTCCTTGTGGTCCGGCGCGCCGCCTTCGGCCAGCCACGCGGTGTCCACAGCCTGCGCGAACGCTTCGCGCATCGCCGCCGGGATCACCACGAACCGCCAAGGCCCGATCTTGCCATGATCGGGAACGCGCGCCGCCGCCGACAGGATTGCGTCCATCTCGGCTGCGTCCGGCCCTGGAGCCAGCATATCGCGCGGTTTGCCCGATCGGCGCGTGGCCAGCAGCGAAAGCGTCGAGGTGCGGTCGTTCAGCATGGCCGCGCAGATAGGCGGGCACCGCCCACTTCCCAACCCCGCCCCGCCCCGCCTACACCGGCGGTCATAAGGCCGAACGGCCCAGAGGAAGACTCGATGGTTTCATCCGCCGCCGCCACTGACATACCCGTTTCCGCCGCCGACGCGAGCTGGTTCGGCCACCCGCGCCAGCTCGCGCGCCTGTTCACGACCGAAATGTGGGAGCGCTTCGGCTTCTACGGAATGCGCGCGCTGCTCGTGCTGTACCTCACCAAGCACTTCATCTTCTCCGACGAGGCCGCGGGTGGAATGTACGGCGCGTACATGAGCCTCGTGTACCTCACCCCCTTCATCGGCGGCATCCTCGCGGATCGCTATCTCGGCTCCAAACGCGCGGTGAAGTTCGGCGCGATCGTTATGTGCTTGGGCTATTTCACGCTGTGCTTCGGCGGCGAGAACGCCAAGCCCTACGCCGAGTACGACGGCGCGCGCCACGCGGTCAGTATCGAGAAGGCGGCCGACGGAGATGCACGCTATGTGGTCGACCAGGGCCAGCGCCTGCGCGTTCATGGCAAGAGCGACGGCTCGGTCGAGCTGCTTCGCGCCGACGGTACGCCCGCGCGCACGATCGCGGGGGCGGAGTTCCACTCGGGGGCGACGCGCTCGCCGATGTTCCTCGCGATCATGCTCGCGGCGCTGTCGATGGTCGTGATCGGCAACGGCTTCTTCAAAGCCAATGTCGCGACCATGGTCGGTGCGCTTTATTTCCAAGGCGACAAGCGCCGCGACGCGGGTTTCACGATCTTTTACATGGGCATCAATCTCGGCTCGATCCTAAGTCAGCTACTCTGTCCCGTCTTCGCCGACATGTTCGGCTGGTGGGCGGGTTTCGGCTTGGCCGCGGCGGGGATGCTGATTTCATTCGCGCTCGTCCAGTTCGATGGTGGCCGGCTGGCCGAGGTGGGCAACCCGCCGCCGCGCACCGGGCGCGATCCGCTGCCGATGATCGCGCTCGGCACGGTGGGCGCGGTCGGCATCGCCTACCTGCTGTTCCAGAACACGCTTTCGGCCGCACCCGCCGTGCCCGGGCAGGGGCTCGTCGGCTACATTCTGGGCCTCACGGTGCTTGGCAAGGCGCTGTTCTTCACCTTCCTCGCCGCCGTGATCGGCATCCCGATCTGGTCCGCGCGGGTAGGCACCAAAGCGGAGGCGCAGATGATGCTCGCCGCGATCGTGCTGGTCGTCTTCAACGTCACCTTTTGGACGCTGTTCGAGCAGGCGGGATCGAGCCTCACCCTCTTCGCCGATCGCAACACCAACCTCAGCGTCTTCGGCCTGTTCACGCTCTCGGCGGGGCAGACGCAGTTCTTCAACGCCTTCTTCATCGTCACGCTCGCGCCCGTGTTCTCCGGCCTCTGGATCGCGCTCGCCAAGAGGGGGATCGAGCCCGGCATTCCGGTTAAGTTCGGCATCGCGCTGATCGGCGTGGGGCTCGGCTTCCTCGCGCTTGTCTGGGGCACGCACTATGCAGGCCCGGACTTCAAGGTCGCGATCTGGTGGCTGGCGCTACTGTATCTGATTCACTCGGTCGCCGAACTGTGCATTTCGCCGGTTGGCCTCAGCATGATCACCAAGCTCTCGATCGCGCGGATCGTCGGCATGATGATGGGCATGTGGTATCTCTCGATCGCGATGGCCGAATATGTCGGCGGCGCGGTTGCGCAACTGGGGAGCGTGGCGACCGTGGCGGGCGAGGTCACCAACCCGCGCCTCAGTCTGGAAACCTACGCCCATCTTTTCACGCGCATCGGCGTCATCTCCGCGTTGATCGGCGTGGGCCTGCTCGCGCTGTCGCCAGTCATCCGGAAATGGATGCACGGCGTCACCTGAGCCGCGCACACCGTTGCGCGCCAGCCACGCCCCCGCAATTACCGCCGCCTAGCCCCGTCCCGCCGCTTGCGCCCCGCGTGCGGCTGCCGCAACGCGGCGCACGAATTAAGCCCAACAGGGGGTTGTCCTTGGTCTTCCGCCGTCCGCTCGCGCTCGCGCTGGCCGCGCTCACTGCCGCCTGCGCCGCCAACAGCCACCCGCGCACCGCCGCGTCGAGCACGCCTTCCCACCCCGCCGTGGTGATCGCCATCCCGCGCGATCCGTTCCCCAGCACCTACCACGCACTCCCCGGCCGCACGACGCTGATACGCGGCGCGACCGTGTATGACGGGCGCGGGGGCAAGATCGTGGGCGGCATGGTGCTGCTGCAGAACGGCAAAGTCGCCGCCATCGGCGCAAGCCTTCCCGCGCCCGCCGATGCGGTGGTGATCGACGGCACGGGCAAGTTCGTCACGCCGGGCGTGATCGACATCCACAGCCACCTCGGCGATTACCCGACGCCGAGCGTCCAGGCGAACAGCGACGGGAACGAGGTCACCGGCCCCGTGCGCGCCGAGGTCTGGGCCGAACATTCGATCTGGCCGCAGGACCCGGGCTTCACCCGCGCGCTGACGAACGGCGGGGTGACGACGCTGCACATCCTGCCCGGCTCCGCCAACCTGTTCGGCGGGCGCGGGGTGACCGTCAAGAACATCGCTGGCGAGACCAGCCAGTCGATGAAATTCCCGGGCGCGCCCTATAGCCTCAAGATGGCGTGCGGCGAAAATCCCAAGCGCGTCTACGGCAGCAAGGGCCAGATGCCCGGCAGCCGTATGGGTAACGTCGCGCTGATGCGGCAGACGTGGCAGCGCGCGGTCGAATACAAGCGCCGCTGGGACGATTACACCACGCGCGCCCGCGAAGGCAAAGCCAAGCCGACCGATGCCCCGGCACGCGATTTGCAACTCGACACGCTGGTCGGCGTGCTCAACGGCGAAATCCTTGTGCAAAACCATTGCTACCGCGCCGACGAGATGGCCAACATCATCGATATGAGCAAGGAATTCGGCTACCACGTCAGCGCGTTCCACCACGCGGTCGAAAGCTACAAGATCGCGGACCTGCTGAAAGCCAACAATATCTGCGCTGCGATGTGGGCCGACTGGTACGGTTTCAAGATGGAAAGCTTCGACGGTATCCAGGAAAACATTCCCTTCGTCCACGCGGCGGGCGCGTGCGCGATCGTCCACTCGGACGATGCTGGCGGCATCCAGCGGCTATACCAGGCGGCCGCCAAGGCGATGGCGAGCGGCAACCGCGTCGGCCTGAATATCGCGCCCGAGACCGCGTGGGAATGGCTGACCTACAACCCCGCCAAGGCGCTCGGAATCGCGGCCACGACGGGCAGTCTGGAGCCCGGCAAGATGGCGGACGTCGTGCTGTGGAACGGCGATCCGTTCAGCGTCTACACACGGCCCGAGCGCGTGTGGATCGACGGCGCGCTGGTGTTCGACATGAACGATCCGCGCCTGCGCCCGGTGAGCGATTTCGAACTCGGTCAGCCCGGCGAAGGAGATGTGAAGTGAAGCGGCTCCTCCGGGTCCTGCTGGCGTTCGCCTCTGTCCTGAGCCTGTCAAAGGACGCCGGCGCGCAGACCTACGCGATCGTCAACGCCCGCGTTGCGCCCGGCACTGGTGGAGTCGAGGTGATCGAGCACGGCACCGTCCTGATCGCGAACGGGCGTGTGACTGCCGTCGGCGCGAACCTCCCCGCTCCGCCGGGCGCGCAGACCATCGACGCGCACGGCCAATGGGTCACGCCGGGCATCTTCGCAGGGCTCTCCAACATCGGCATCAGCGAGGTGTTCGAGGGGGTGCCCGAGACCAACGATGCGCGCGCCGAGAACGCCACCTTCAACGCCGCTCTCGATCTCGCCCCCGCAGTCAATCCGCGCTCGGTCCATTTCGCGATCAACCGCATCGCGGGTATCACGCGCGCTGCGATCGCGCCCGAAAACGGCAAGTCGATCTTCGCGGGGCAGGGCGCGATGATCGATCTGGGCGCAGCCGATCCGGTCACACGCGCGCGCGCCTTCCAGTATGTGGACCTTAGCCAATCGGGCGGTCTCCTCGCGGGCGGCTCGCGTCCCGCCGCGTTTGCCCTGTTTCGCAGCGCGCTCCGCGACGCCGCCGATTACGCCCGCAACCCCGCCGCCTTCCAAGGCGGGCGCGAGCGCGATTCGATCCTTACCCGCCGCGACGCCGAGGCACTCGTCCCCGTCGTCCAGGGCCGCCAGCTCCTGCTGGTCGAGGTTCAACGCGCGCAGGACATCCGCAACGTGCTGGCTCTCCGCCGCGAGTTTCCCGCGCTGCGGATCGTCCTCGTCGGCGCGGCGGAGGGCTGGCTGGTGGCCAGCGACATCGCCGCCGCGCACGTGCCCGTCATCACCACCGCGCTCGGCAACCTACCCGAATCGTTCGACAGCCTGGGCGCTACCCAGTCCAATATCGGTCGCCTGGTGCGCGCCGGCGTGACGGTCGCGCTCTCGGGTTATGGCAGCGGCACGGCTATTCAGCCGCGCTTACTGCCGCAGGACGCGGGCAATCTTGTCGCGCTTTCCCGCATCCCTGGTGCCACCGGCCTTACCCATGCGCAGGCGATGGCGACGATCACGTCCGCTCCCGCCCAAATCTTCGGCATGGGCGCGCAGCTCGGCAGCCTCGCAGCCGGAAGGATCGCGGACGTGGTGATCTGGTCGGGCGATCCGCTCGAAATCGCGAGCACGCCCACAGCGGTCTTCATCGACGGTCGCCCCCAGCCCATGACGTCGCGCCAGACCGAGCTGCGCGATCGCTACCTCGGCCTGCAACGTGGAGACCTCACATTGCGCTATAAACGCCACTAACGGAGGAGATCGGCCAATCATCGGTAAACCATCAGGTCGCCCCCATGGTCGATCCGGTGGTGGGAGCGGCGGGAATACCACGCGATGGACCGATCCGTCGCCTGGTCCCGCAAGGACGCGCTCCGATGAAAACAGGTCTGCTCCGCTTGATCCGCAATCCCGATCTTGACGAGATTAACCTTTACTGTGTTCTTGTTCCCATTGCGACCGCGTTGCCGCATTGCGCGAAGCGCCTGACCCGGAGAGACGAATGAGCGCATATTTCGGCACCGACGGCATCCGGGGTCTGACCAACTCGCCGATCATGTCGGCCGAGCTCGCGATGCGCGTGGGCCAGGCGGCGGGCGCGCGCTTCCTGCGGGGCAGCCACAAGCATCAGGTCGTAATCGGCAAGGATACCCGGCTGAGCGGCTACATGATCGAGTCCGCGCTGGTCGCGGGCTTCACTTCGGTCGGGATGGATGTGGTCATGGTCGGCCCCGTGCCCACGCCCGCCGTCGCGATGCTCACCCGCTCGATGCGCGCGGACATCGGCGTGATGATTTCGGCGAGCCATAATCCGTTTCAGGATAATGGCATCAAGCTCTTCGGCCCCGACGGCTACAAGCTCTCGGACGCGGACGAGGCCGAGATCGAATCGCTGCTTGGCCAAGCCCCCAAGCTCGCCGAGCCGCGCGAGATCGGCCGCGCGCGCAAGATCGAGGATGCGCGCGGGCGCTACATCCACGCCGCCAAATCCACCTTCCCCGACGATCTGCGCCTTGATGGCCTCAAGATCGTCGTCGATTGCGCGAACGGGGCGGGCTATGTCGTCGCGCCCACCGCGCTCTGGGAATTGGGCGCGGAGGTGATCGCGATCGGCGTCGGCCCCGATGGCTTCAATATCAACGAGAACTGCGGTTCGACCCACCCCCAGGCGCTGCAGGCCAAGGTGCTCGAAACCGGCGCTGCGATCGGCATCGCGCTGGACGGCGATGCGGACCGGCTGATCGTGGTGGACGAGAAGGGCAGAGTAGTCGACGGCGATCAATTGATGGCGGGCGTCGCCACCATCTGGGCGCAGCGCGGTCGGTTGCGCGGCGGCGGGCTGGTCGCGACCGTGATGTCCAACCTGGGCCTCGAGCGCTATTTGAACGATATCGGCCTCGGGCTGGTCCGGACCGCCGTGGGCGATCGCCACGTGCTCCACGCGATGCGCAAGGACGGTTATAATGTCGGCGGCGAGCAATCGGGCCACATCATCATGTCCGATTACGCCACAACGGGCGACGGCCTCGTGGCGGCGCTGCAGGTGCTCGCCCTCTTGATCCGCTCGGGCCGCCCCGCGAGCGAGGCGCTGCAACTGTTTACGCCGCTGCCCCAAATCCTCAAGAATGTCCGCTTCAACGGCGGCGCGCCGCTCGAACAGGCCACCGTGAAAGCGAGCATAGCGCAGGCGGAAGCGCGCCTGAAGGGCAACGGCCGCCTGCTGATCCGCAAATCGGGCACCGAACCGCTGATCCGCGTAATGGCCGAGGGCGAGGACGCGGGCGTGGTGAACGAGATGGTCGATATGGTGTGCGATGCGGTGCGCGAGGCGGCGTGACGATGGGTTGGATGATGGCACCGACCGGATGGACCGATTGCGAGCGGTCATTCAACGATTGACCCAAGCCCGTGTCCTCATTGTCGCCGGATCGGACAGCGGTGGCGGCGCGGGCATTCAGGGGGACATCAAGACCGTCACCGTGCTCGGCGGATACGCCGCGACCGCCCTTGCCGCACTCACCGTGCAGAACACGCTTGGCGTGAGCGACATCCTCCCCGTCCCCGCCGCCTTCGTCGCCGCGCAGATGCGCGCCGTGCTGGGCGATATCGGCGCGGATGCGGTCAAGATCGGGATGCTGGGCACGGCCGAGGTGATGACTGCGGTCGCGGACGTGCTCGAATCGGTCACTTGCCCCGTCGTGCTCGATCCGGTGATGGTCGCCAAGGGTGGCGCGTCGCTGATGGCGGCGGACGCGCGAGGGCTGTTGCTCGATCGGCTCGTGCCCATGGCGACGTTGGTCACCCCCAACGCGCCCGAGCTGGCCGCGCTGAGCGGGATGCCCGCAACCACGGCGGCCTACGCGCTCGCCGCCGGGCGCGCGCTCGCCGCCAAGGGGACGGCGGTGCTGGTCAAGGGCGGGCATCTGGACGGCGATCCGGTGATCGATACGCTGATCGAGCCCGATGGCCGCGAACATCGCTTCACGTCGCCCCGCCAGCACACCGCGCACACCCACGGCACCGGCTGCGCGCTCGCGTCCGCAGTCGCCACCGGTCTCGCGCAGGGCATGGCGCTCGTGCAGGCCACCGCGCGCGCCCACGCCTTCGTGGCGGCGGCGATCCGCGCCGCGCCCGGGCTGGGCCGGGGCCATGGCCCGCTCGGCCATCTGGAAGGCGCGCGCGCGTTGGTCTAATCACCCCTGATGCCCCGCGCCACCTACACGCTCGAACGCCGCGCCGGGGGCGTGGTGGCGGGCGTGGACGAAGCGGGTCGGGGACCGCTCGCCGGGCCCGTGGTCGCCGCCGCCGTCATCCTGCCGCGCCGCTGGCCTGCGGGGATCGCGGACTCGAAGGCGCTTTCGCCCGAACGCCGCGCCGCGCTTCACGCCGAGCTGACCGTGTGCGCCCGGTGGGGCGTGGGCGAGGCGAGCGTCGAGGAAATCGATACGATCAACATCTACTGGGCAACGATGCTCGCGATGCGCCGCGCCGTCGCCGCGCTGCCGTGCGCGCCCGAACTCGTCCTCGTCGATGGCAACGCGGACCCACGCTGTGGCCACCCCACGCGCACCGTGATCGGCGGAGACGCGGTCTGCCTCTCGATCGCGGCCGCCTCGATCATCGCCAAGGTCACGCGGGATCGGCTGATGGCGCGCCTGCACGAGGCGCACCCGGAATATGGCTGGGCGTCGAACAAGGGCTACGGCAGCGCCACGCACCAGGCCGCACTGCGTGTCCACGGCCCCACCCCACACCACCGTCGATCCTTCCGCGCGGTGGCCCAAGCTGAGTCGCGCGCGCAACAATCCATTTGAAATCGTGCACACGCAGGGTTGACGGCGCCCGTTCCAGGATTCACCCCCAGGTTATCCACAGGGGAGGACGTAGGTGGACCTGCCGCTCGACCAGATTATCCAGGGCGACTGCGTCGAGGCGATGGCCGCGCTGCCTGCGGGCTCGATCGATTTGATCTTCGCCGATCCCCCCTACAACCTGCAACTCGGCCAAGGCCTGCGTCGCCCCGAGGGCGGCAAGGTCGATGGCGTGACCGAAGCGTGGGACCATTTCGCCAGTCTCGCCGACTACGACGCGTTCACCCGTGCGTGGCTCGGCGAAGCGCGCCGCCTGCTCAAGCCCGATGGCGCGCTGTGGGTGATCGGCAGCTACCACAACATCTTCCGCGTCGGTGCCGTGCTGCAGGATCTGGGCTTCTGGCTGCTGAACGACGTGGTGTGGCTCAAAACCAATCCGATGCCCAATTTCCTTGGCCGTCGTTTCACCAACGCGCACGAGACGCTGATCTGGGCCGCGCGCGCCGAGGGATCGCGGCCCACCTTCAACTATCACGCGATGAAGGCGATGAACGACGATCAGCAGATGCGATCGGACTGGACTATTCCGCTGTGCGGCGGGCCCGAACGCCTGCGCTCCGGCAAAGTGAAGGCGCACCCTACCCAAAAGCCCGAGGCGCTGCTGCACCGCGCGCTGATCGCAACCACGCGGCCGGGCGAGATCGTCCTCGATCCCTTCTTCGGCACGGGCACCACGGGCGCGGTGGCGCGCCTGCTCGGCCGGCGCTTCATCGGCATCGAGCGCGAGGCCGCCTATGTGGCACTCGCGCGCGACCGCATCGCCTCGGTCCTGCCGCTCGCGTCCGACGCGCTCGGCTTCGAGCAAGGCGCGCGCGGGCTGGCGCGCGTCCCCTTCGGCGCGCTGGTGGAGACGGGACTGGTCCGCCCCGGCGCGGCGGTGATGGACGTCAAACGCCGTCACCACGCGCAGGTGCGCGTCGACGGCAGCCTCGCCATGGGTGACTGGACCGGCTCGATCCACAAGCTGGGCGCACGCGCGATGGGAGCGGCCGCGTGCAACGGGTGGACCTTCTGGCATGTGGAGGAACGGCGCGAGCTGGTGCCGCTGGATGTGATTAGGGGGCGGTATCGGGCGGGGGTGTGACAAAGCGATGTTTGCTGTCGATCAGCTATTCGGCTGGACCCCAGAAGCAATTGTAAGTCGTTACGATATAAAAGGCTCGCCAGAGGTGATCACCCTTCACGATCTCGCACGGAAGTTTCAGGTCGTGCCGCCATCGTTCGGCAATTGGTAAAGACTGAATGTCACGGTGCGTGCTAACCGCGAGATAGGAATCGTTATCCATTCCCGCGAAGCCCCATCCATCCCAGTGTCGGATCACGGCATCGCGTTGCTGAAAGTTGTGGAACTGGCCCGCGTGGCGAGCGGCCCAAAAGGCAAACCGGACGCGGTCATGAAGGCTCATGGACAAATAAACAACGAACGCGAGCGGCACGACGATGACCGCTGTCGCCACACCGGCGCGAAGTCGCTTTACTCTGTGCTCCATAGCACGACGCTAGTCGATTATTCCGACATTTTGATCAACCTTTTCTACGTCAAGCTTGCCGTAAGCCTGTCGTCGTCTGAGTAGATGGCAAGGCCAGCCTCGCGGCGTACCTCAAATGCACGAGTATATCGAAGCGGAAACCCACAGCCGCCGGTGCGGTAGACTCCCGCATCGGCGAGGCGATCGGACGATTGGCCAACTTTCCTGCAAGCGGCAGGCCGGGCCGTGTCGAGGGGACGTGCGAACTGGCGATCTCCGGCACGCCTTCGCGCCATATCGGGTTGCCGATGATGCGGTCATGATCCTGCGCATGACCAACAGCGCGCAACTGTGGCCGGGCACTTCACCGAACGCGTAGTCGGGTAGAGCCGCCACCTCACCCCAACACCCGGATCAATCCCTCCTGCGCCACGCTCGCCACCCGACGCCCGTCCGCCGCATAAATCGCCCCGAACGCCAACCCCCGCGCCCCCAACGCCCTCGGCGATTCCATCACGTACAGATGCCACTCGTCCGCGCGCGACCCCTCGTGGAACCACATTGCATGGTCCAGGCTGGCGATCTGGAAGCCAGGGTCGAACCAGCGTTGGCCATGTGGGAGGATCGCGGTGCCCACCAGCATATTGTCCGAGATATAGGCCAGCGCCGCGCGCTGCACCGCGTCGTCGCCCTCGAACGGCCCGGCCACACGGAACCACAGCGCGCGACGCGGCTCGGCGGGGTCGGCGTCGAACGGCCCGCGACCGTCCACCGGGCGCACCTCGACCGCACGCGGGCGCAGCCAGAAGGCGCGCATCGGCTCGGGCACCTTGTCCGCGTTCGCGCGCAGGATGGTCAGATCGTCCGCCAGTCCCTCGGGGCCGGGCACATTGGGCATCGCGTCCTGATGCTCGAAGCCCCGTTCCGCCACCTGGAAGCTCGCGGTCAGGTTGAAGATCGGCCGCCCGTGCTGGATCGCCACCACCCGCCGCGTCGTGAAGCTGCGGCCATCGCGCGTGCGCTCGGTCTGGTAGATGATCGGCGCCGCGGGGTCGCCGGGCAGGATGAAATAAGCATGGAGCGAGTGAACGGGTCGATCCGCCTCCACGGTGCGCTGCGCCGCGACGAGCGCCTGACCGAGCACTTGGCCGCCATAGACGCGCTTCCACCCCTCTTCCTGGGTGGGGGAGCGAAAGAGATTGTCGTCGAGCCGTTCGAGATCGAGGAGCGCGGCGAGGCGTTGGACGGGATCGTTCATGCCCAGCGTGTTGCACCGCCGCAATGGCCGCGCAACCCAGGCGGTCTATTCGACCTTCAGGCGCAGGAAGCCCATCGTGCCCGTTCGGTCGCCGCCATAGACCGCGCTCAGATCGCGGCCGACGAAGTTGTACGACACCAATGCCCCCAAGCCGAACTTCAGGTGCGGGCGAAGCGCGAAATCACGGATGCCGCCGATTGAGGCTTTGCCGACCGTGAACGGCCGGCCGCGTGTGCCCGGCGTGTTGAGGAGTTCGGTATTGTCCACCTGCTCGGCGCGACCGAAGATCGTCCAGCGTTGATCGGGTTTCAGCGTGGCCTCGGCGACGTAGGCGTCGATCGCGGGGCCGTTGCCGGCGGCCGCGATCGCCTTGCGGCGACCCCAGGCGAGGGTCGCGGCGAACAGGCCGTTCTTGAAGACGGGCTTGGCGTACAGCGCGGAGGCGGAGAAGCGTACGGTGTCCTCATCGGGGATCAGTTGCTCCGGGCTTTTCTGCCGTGCCCACGAGCCTTGCAGCGCGAGCGTGCGCGTAGGATTCCAGCTGGCGCGCAAAGCGATCGAGTCGAGCGCGGGTCGCTCGATATCGTAGCGCATCTGGTTGGGCTCGCGGCCCTTGAAGCCGGACGCCTCGAGTTTGACGCCGCCCAGCACGACGCCGCCGGTCAGTACGCCCATCGAAATGTGCGTACTATCGAGCCAGTGGTGACTGATCGGTGCTTCGGGGCTGTCGAGGATCGAGGGACGGTGCATGAAGGCGGGTGGCCCGAAAGCGGGCTCGCCGGGCAAGGCGGCGTAGACAAACACGCTCGTGCTGTCCGACAGGCGGTGGCTGAGGCTGGCGGACAGCTCCATGAACAGATCGTGCGGGTGCTGGCGATCGACCAGCGGCGTGCGTCCGTTCGCGGTTTCGCCGGTCGCGAGCAGGAGGGGGTAGCCGCTCGGCCCCATGAACGGATCGGGCGAGACCATCGCGCGTAGACGCAGCGTATCACTCTCGGAGACATCGCGCTGCGCCATGCCCATCAGCATTCCCGACACGAATCCCTTGTCGCCGCCGCGTGGGCCGGACTGGGTATCGTAGACGAGGTTGAACATCGCGTGGCCCATCAGCGACCAACCGCCCGCCATCACGTGGTAGCCCGTGTGGGGCGCCAGATCGGGCTGCCAGCTGGTGCCGCTCGATTCGCGTGTCATAAGATAGGGGCCGAACGCGCCGGTCATGGTCGTATGATCCATGCCGGTCGCCGCGCCTCGGCCGGACATTTCCATGTCCGCCATCTTAGCATCGAACTTGGCGGGAGCGGGCGTGGTGGGAGCGGGCTTGGCGAGGGCGGAACCCATGTCCATCCCCGCACGGTTCGGCATGGTTTGCGCGAACGCGACGGTCGAAAGCCGCATTACGAAAATGCCAGCAAGCACGAGCGGCACTCGGCTTGCTGGGGAGGCGATGATCATGGCGGCGAGCTAAGACTTTGATCCCGGCTTGTAAATATACTCCGTTAGGGTATTTCAGCGCATGAGCGAAAGCGTGCACGACCATCCCGATCACCGCCCGCAGCTCGCGCGCTTGCGCCGCGCAGAAGGGCAGGTACGCGGCGTGGCGGCGATGATCGAGGGTGGGCGCTACTGCGTCGATATCCTGACCCAGCTGCAGGCGGCACGCGCGGCGCTGGCGCGGGTGGAGCGCGAGATACTGGAACGACACGCGGACAACTGCATCGCCGCAGCGGCAGCGTCGAGCGATCCCGAGGTGGCGAGGGTCAAATTAGGTGAACTGACCGACCTGCTAAGGCGCGCGATGCGCTGAGCGCCCTGGGTGTTGTGCCCGGGGCGGAAGAGCTACGCGGCTTCGAGCATCAAGCGTTGCTCGATCGCCCGCGTCTTGATCGACTTCTGTAGTTTCTCGAACGCTCGCACCTCGATCTGGCGGACCCGCTCACGGCTGATGCCATACACCTGCGACAGTTCTTCGAGCGTCTGCGGCTCTTCGGTCAGACGGCGTTCGGTGATGATGTGCCGCTCGCGCGCATTCAGGCCGCCCATCGCGCCTTCCAGTAGCGCGTGTCGCTGCGTGCGCTCCTGACGTTCGGCGACCAGCTCGTCCTGGAGCGGACCCTCGTCGGTCAGCCAGTCCTGCCACTCGCCTTCGCCCTCCTCGCGCAGTGGCGCGTTCAGCGACGTGTCCCCGCCCATCGCCATGCGACGGTTCATCGAGGTCACCTCGTCCTCGGTGACGCCGAGCGTGGTGGCGATATACGCGCGGTCGGCGGGCTTGAGGTCGCCGTCCTCCATCGCGTTGATCTTGCCCTTCATGCGCCGCAGATTGAAGAACAGCTTCTTCTGCGCCGCCGTCGTGCCGATCTTGACCAGGCTCCACGAGCGCAGGATGAATTCCTGGATCGAGGCGCGGATCCACCACATCGCGTAGGTGGCGAGGCGGAAACCCTTGTCGGCGTCGAACTTCTTCACGCCCTGCATCAGGCCGATATTGCCCTCGCCGATCAGCTCGCTGACGGGCAGGCCGTAGCCGCGGTAACCCATGGCGATTTTGGCGACGAGGCGCAGGTGCGAGGTGACGAGCTTGGCGGCGGCGTCGGGGTCCTGATGGTTCTCCCAACGCTTGGCGAGCATGAACTCCTCCTCGGGCGCAAGGATAGGAAACTGCCGGATTTGCGATAAATAACGATTGAGCGACTGCTCCCCGCCCAGCGCGGGGATGGTGGCGATGGCTGCCATGATGGATCTCCTTCCCTGCCCCGAGTCGGGCGGCGTTGAACTCTTACTAAAACACTCCGGATTAGAACGCAAGCGCGGCGATTAGTTCCTTCATGTCGCAGGGAGTTTCGCTTTCGAAGCGAAGTTCATGACCAGATACGGGGTGTCGAAAGCCGAGCACCCGCGCATGAAGCGCCTGCCGCGCGAAGCCCAGCTGTGCCAGCGTCGCGCGTAATGGGCCGGGGCGGCCGTAAAGCGGGTCACCGACAAGCGGGTGGCCGATGGAAAGCATGTGTGCACGCACCTGATGCGTCCTTCCCGTCTCGAGTCTCGCTTCGATAACCGCCGCCTGTCGTAAAGGCTGCACGGTTTTGTAGTGAGTGACGGCATGACGCCCCTTGCCTTGCCCCACGATGACCATCTGATGGCGATTGTGCGCGGAGCGGGCGAGATTGCCCTCGATACGTCCGGCGAGCGGCGCGGGCAGGCCCGAGACGATCGCCGTGTAACGGCGATCGACCGTGTGCGCGGCAAATTGGCGGCTCAACCCCTCGTGCGCGGGATCGGTCTTGGCAACCACCAACAGGCCGGATGTGTCCTTGTCGATCCGGTGGACGATGCCTGGCCGCGCGACACCGCCGATGCCGCTCAGCCGCCCGTCGCAGTGATGGAGGAGTGCGTTGACCAGCGTGCCATCGAGGTGCCCGGCGGCGGGATGCACGACCAACCCGGCAGGCTTGTCCACCACGAGCAGATGCTCGTCCTCATAGGTGATCACCAGCGCGATATCTTGCGCCACCGCCTCGGCAGCGACAGGGGCGGGGATCAGGATCGTCAGCCGCTCGCCGCCTTTCACCTTGTACGCCGGATCCCATGTGCGCACGCCGTTTGCCCACATGACCGCGCCGCCGCCGACCAGCGCCTTCAGCCGCTCGCGCGAGAGCGTCGGCAACGCGGCGGCGAGCGCGCGGTCGAGCCGCCACCCTGCGACCTCGGAGGCGAGCGTCACTCCGACCGCGCCGATGGGCATGGACGCGGATACCGCGTCTCGCCTAACGTCGGATGACATGGACGTCACGATTCCCGCCGTCATCGCTGACGCAATCCACGCCCACGCCGCTGCCGCGATGCCGCGCGAAGCATGCGGGCTGCTGCTGGGCGCGGGAGTTGCGATCGCCGATATTCGCGCGTGCGCCAACCGGGCTGCCGATCCGCGCACGGCCTTCCTGCTCGATCCAATGACGCAGGTCGGGGCGACAAGGGACGCGCGCGCGGGTGGGGCATCGGTGATCGGCTGCTATCATTCGCATCCGTCGGGGACGCCGTTGCCGTCCGCCGCCGACGCACGCGCCTGCAATGCAGGCGAGCTTTGGCTGATCGTGGCGGGACGACGCATCGTGGCCTATCATAGCCGGATCGGAGGCGCGCTCCATGCGCGATTCGATCCAGCCCCTTTGCGGCTCGTTTGATGGCGACGGGCGCAGTCAAATGGTTCAACGCCAAGAAGGGCTTCGGCTTTATCACGCCCGATTTGGGACCTCGCGACGTATTCGTGCATGTGACCGCGATCAAACGTTCGGGGCTCAACGCGATTGTCCAGGGCCAGCGGCTGGAGTTCGAACTCAGCCAATATGGAGACGGCCGTCTGAGCGCGCATGGGCTGCGTTCGCTCGATCGCGAAGTTTCGGCTCACGATGATCCGTGATAGACTGAAAGTCACTCCTTGAAGGGGGACGCGCCGTGGACCGTCTCGATCTCGCAGGTTTGATCGCGTCGCGTCTGTGCCATGATCTCGCGGGGCCGGTCAGCGCGCTCGCGAACGGGGCTGAACTGCTGGAAACCGAGACGGACGAGGTGGTCCGCGCCGAGTTCGTGGCGATCATGGGCAAGGGCGCGGCGCAACTGACGGCGAAGCTGCGTTTCTATCGGTTGGTGTTCGGTGGCGGAGCAGCGTTGCCCGTGGCCGCCGCCGAAGCGCGCGCGGTGCTGTCCGATTACATCGCTTCCGATCGCCAAGTCTCGCTCGACTGGCGTTTGGACGAAGAGCCCGTCGCGCGCTCGATGGCCCGCCTGCTGCTCGCGCTGGCGGCGCTCGCCGCCGAAACAACGGATCGGGGCGGGACGGTGTGCGTGGCGCTGTCCGATGCTGGGGCGTGTGTCGAGGCGACCGGTATGCGCGTGGTGCTGCCACGGGACCAGCGGGACATCCTGACCGCGCTGGAGTTTGAGATTTTGCCTGCCGCCTCGCGGGCCGCGTTCGCGCATCTTGCCGCTACGCTCGCCGCGCGGCTCGGTGCGGATGTAATCGTGCGCGAAGAGCCCGGGATGCTGAGCCTGTCGGTCCGGCTGCGCTAGCTAGGCGGCTGCGAGCGCGTCCGCTTTTTCCGCGAGTTCGAGCCAGCGTTCCTCGGTCTGCGTCAGGTCGGCCCGCGCGTTATCGAGCGAGCGGGTGGCCGCATCGAAGCCCGTGGGATCGCGGACATACAGGCCCGCGTCCGCCAGCTTGGCCTCGTGCGCCGCAATACTGCGTTCTAGTGCGGCGATGCGTTCGGGCGCAAGATCGAGTTCGCGCTGTTCCTTGTAGGTGAGCTTGACCCGCGTCGTCGGCCGTTCAGCGGTAAGGCCAGGTGAAGGCCGGGCGCTGGTTGTGCGCGCCGCCGCCGCTTGCCGCCGCGCCTCCCAGTCCGAATAGCCGCCCGCAACCACGTCCACCCGGCCCGACCCGTCGAGGCCGAGCACCATAGTGACGGTGCGATCGAGGAAATCGCGGTCGTGGCTGACCAGCAGGACAGTGCCCTCATAGTCCGCGATCACCTCCTGCAGCAGATCGAGCGTTTCCAGATCGAGATCGTTCGTCGGCTCGTCGAGCACGAGCAGGTTGGATTCGCGGGCGAACTCGCGCGCGAGGAGGATGCGGCTGCGCTCGCCGCCGCTGAGCGTGCCGATGCGCGCCTCGGCGATCTCGGGGCCGAAAAGATAATCCTTGAGGTAGCCCGCGATGTGCTTGCGGATGCCGCGCACCTCGATCCAGTCGCTGCCTTCGGAGAGCACGTCGCGCACGCGCTTGGCGGGATCGAGCAGCTTGCGCTGTTGATCGACGAGGATGCCGGTGAGCGTCTTGGCCTGGCGGACACGGCCCTCGTCGGGCTGGGTCTCGCCGGTGAGCAGTTTGAGCAGGGTGGTCTTGCCCGCGCCGTTCGGGCCGACGATGCCGATGCGGTCGCCGCGCTGCACCTTCAACGTCAGGTCGCGGATGACGGTGCGCTCGCCAAAGCGCTTGGTGACGTGCTCGGCATCGATGACGATCTTGGTCTTGGCGTCGTCCGAAGCGAGGCCGAGCTTGGCGACGCCTTGTTCGCCGAGCATCGCCTGCCTTGCCGCGCGCATCTCGTCCAGTTTCTCCAGCCGCCCCTGGTTGCGGCGGCGGCGGCCGGTGACGCCGCGTTCGAGCCAGTGGAGTTCGAGGCGGAGCTTGCTGTCGAGCTTCTCGGCGGCGCGGATTTCCTCTTCTCGCGCGCGGTCGGCCCAGGCCTCGAAGCCGCCGAAGCCGACTTCGGCGCGGCGCAGCTTGCCCTGATCGAGCCACAAGGACGTGCGCGTCAGGCGCGCGAGGAAGGTGCGATCATGGCTGATTGCGACGAACGCGCCCGTATAGCGCCCAAGCCAATTTTCCAGCCACTCGATCGCCGCCACGTCGAGATGGTTGGTGGGCTCGTCGAGCAGCAGCACGTCGGGATCCATCGCCAGCGCGCGCGCGATCGCGGCACGGCGGCGTTCGCCGCCCGACGCCGTGGCGCACGCGCGCCCAAGGTCCACGCCCAGCTGGTTCGCCACCGCGTCCACCTCGTGCGCCGCGAGTCCGCCGCCCAACGCGTAATCGCGCAGCGTCTCGAACCCGGTCAGGCTCGGCTCCTGCTCGAGCCAGACCACGCGCGCGCCGGGCTGGACGCTGCGCCTGCCCTTGTCCGCCTCCAGCGCCCCCGCGATCACGCGCAGCAGCGTCGTCTTGCCCGCGCCGTTGCGGCCGATCAGCGCCAGCCGGTCGCGCGCGCCGATCGATAGATCGACACTATCGAACAGCAAACGGCCGCCCTGCAGTACGCTCACGCCCTCAAGGCCCAGGACTGGTGCGACGCTCATATCTGCTTACAAAACCCACATTCAGAGGTTATTCACGGCTTTGCATCTATGTCTGACAAGATGGTTCGCCCAGCCCTACTCGTGCTGATGATCGTGTTGGCGACTGCCCCCGCCACCGCGCAAAACTGGCGTGAGCAGCGCACGCCGTTTGACGGGCGCGAGATGCCCGTGGATGGCGGCGGCGTCCAGCCCTTCCCCAAGCTGGTCAACGCGGCGAGGGCGGCGGCGGGCGGGGGTACGTACATCGGCAGCGATTTCGATCCTGAAAGTGCAACCTACCGATTTAAGTTTGTTAACAATGGCCGGGTGACCTGGGTGGACGTCGATGGACGTTCGGGACAGGTGATGGGCGTGGAGGGACGATAATGCGCGTGCTGGTGGTCGAAGACGAGCCGAGGCTGGCCAAGCAGCTGCGCGCCACGCTGGAGGGTGCGGGTTACGCGGTCGACAGCGCGGCGGACGGCGAGGACGGTCACTATCTTGGCCAGACCGAGAATTACGACGCGGTGATCCTCGATCTCGGCCTGCCCGGGCTGGACGGGCTGACGGTACTCGATCGCTGGCGCAAGGAGGGGCGCAAGATGCCCGTCCTCGTGCTGACCGCGCGCGACACCTGGTCGGACAAAGTGGGCGGGCTGGATGCGGGCGCTGACGATTACATGGCCAAGCCCTTCCAGATGGAGGAGCTGATCGCGCGGCTGCGCGCTTTGATTCGGCGCGCGGCGGGAAATGCTTCGAGCGAGCTGGTGGCGGGCAGCGTTCGGCTCGACGGACGTTCGGGTCGTGTGACCAAGGACGGCGAGGCGGTGAAGCTGACCGCGCAGGAATATAAGCTGTTGAGCTACCTGATGCACCACAAGGGCAAGGTGGTCAGCCGTACCGAACTGATCGAGCATATTTACGATCAGGATTTCGACCGGGACAGCAATACGATCGAGGTGTTCATCACGCGCATCCGTAAGAAACTCGGCGCGGAGATTATCACGACGATCCGGGGGTTGGGATATAGTCTGGAAGGTGCGTCCGCCTGACGCCCATCCGCGCGGTCTTCCCAGGCTTGACTCGGAACCGGTCGGCCTCCGTTGGGCCGACGGCCCACGAAGAAGGTGGATCCCGGGTCGAGCCCCGGACGACGATTGGGGCTATGGGTCGACGGATGACCTCGGTCGAGCCCCCCGCCCCCCGCCCTCCCGCCTCGCTGTCGCGCCGCCTGCTGCTCGTCTCCGTACTGTGGATCAGCCTGCTGCTCGGCATTGGCGGCTATGCACTTGACGGCGCGGTCGGTTCGCTGCTGCGCGGTAATTTCGATGACCAATTGGGCTCGACGTTGAATTCGATGCTCGCCTCCGCCGAGATCGGTCCCGACGGCGAGGTACGCTTCGGCCGCGCGCTCGCCGATCAGCGCTTCTTCGAGCCGTATTCGGGCCTGTATTGGCAGGTCGTCACCAAGGGCCAACCGCCGTTCCGCTCGCGCTCACTATGGGACCGGCGGCTCGGATCGGGCGCGCCGGCGCCCGCGATCGATCCGCGCGCCTATACCTTTGACGACGAGGGCTTCGCGGGCGATCCCGTGCGCGTGGTGGAGCGCGACGCGGTGCTGCCCGCATCCGCGACGATATTCCGCTTTCAGGTAGCGCAGACCACGCGCGCGCTCGACAAGCAAATCCACCGGCTGCGGCGCACGCTGTATCTGTCGTTGGGCGTGCTCGGCGCGGGACTGTTCGCACTGGCGATCGTGCAAACCACCTATGGACTAAAGCCGCTGCGGGGCGTGCGCCGTGCGATCGCCGCGATCCGTTCGGGCGAGGCCAAGCGCGTGCCGCAAGCCTTCCCGCCCGAGGTGATGCCGCTGGTGAGCGAGCTGAACGCGTTGCTCGATCATTCCGAGGAGCAGGCCGAGGAGGCGCGCCGCCACGCCGGCAACCTCGCGCACGCGCTTAAGACGCCGATGAGCGTGCTTCTAAACGAGGCGCGCGGGCAGGCGGCTGACCTGCCCGCGAGCGTCGAGACGCAGCTCGCCACGATGCGCCGCCACGTCGATCACCACCTTGCGCGCGCACGCGCGCTCGGCCGGCGAGCCGCCTCGTCGGCGCGCGCGCCGGTGTGGTCCGCGCTCGAAGGCGTCGCGCGCGCGGTCGAGCGGATGCACGCCGGACGCGACGCGGTGATCGACCTCGTCGGGGACCGAGGGCTGGTGTTCCGCGGCGAGCGACAGGATTTGGAGGAGATGCTGGGCAACCTGCTCGATAACGCGGTGAAGTATGGCGACGGGCGAGTGTTCGTGACCGTGGCGGCCGAGCCCGGGCCGATGATCGCAGTTGCGATCGAGGATGACGGCGCGGGCATCCCCTCGGGCCGGCGCGCGGAACTGTTCGGGCGCGGGGCGCGGCTCGATACCGGGCAGCCAGGGACGGGGCTGGGGCTGGCGATCGTGCGCGATGTAGCGGAAATCTATGGGGGATCGGTGGAGCTCGGAACGAGCGAGGACCTGGGTGGGTTGTTGGTGACGCTCAGATTGCCGGGCGCGGGGTGACGCCTCCTTTCCCGCGAGGCGACGGAGAGAGGTCAGGTCCGCACAATCCCCCGCCGGAACTTGGCCATGCCCCCGATCCACCGCTCGTGATCGGCCGCCTTGTTCGCGCGGTACTCCGCCACACGCGGGTGCGGCAGAATCAGGAAGCGGCCCTCGTCGAGCCCCGCCAGCGCCGCCTGCGCCACCGCGTCCGCGCTCAGGATTCCGTCCACGTCCGCGCCGCCCATGTGGTCGTGCCCTTGGATCATCGCGGTCTCGACCGCTTGCGGGCATAGCGCCGCCACGCGGATGCCCTCGTCGCGGTGGGTGATCGCTAGGCTTTCGGCAAACGCCAGCGCCGCCGCTTTCGAGGCCGCATAAGGCGCCGCGCCGATGATGTTGAGCAGACCCGCCGCACTGACCGTCTGTAGGAACCAGCCCTCGCGCCGCGCGATCATCGCGGGCAACGCCGCGCGCGCCGCCCAGACATGCGCCATCACGTTCACCCGCCAGCTACGATCCCACTCGCCGTCGGGCGCGCTCGCGGCGTTGGCCGGGTCCGTGTCGCGCGCGAGGATACCCGCGTTCGACGCCATCAGCGCGATTGGTCCTACCTCGGCGTCGGCGCGCTCGACAAGCCGCGTGATGTCCGTCTCGCGCCCGGCGTCCGCCGCGATGGCGACGCCGCCCACCGCGCGCGCGACCGCCTCGCCCGCGTCCACGTCGCGGTCCGAGACGACGACCCGCGCACCCCGCTCCGCAAAGGCACGCGCGAGCCCCGCGCCGATGCCGCCCCCCGCACCCGTCACCACCACGACCTTGCCGTTCCAGTCCATCGTCGTCCTCCGCTTGTCTCGTCCGTAAACACCCGGGCGCAGCCGTGCTACAGTTTCGCACGATGACCGCGCTTCGCCATCCCGCGCTCGCCGCGACGCACGATGCGGTCTGGCGCGCCCAGCCCGGCCACGCGCCCGTGCGTCTCACCCGCGCGCAAGCGATCCGCGCCGCGACCGAGACGCCGCACCTGCTGCTGAACGCGCCGCTCGTCGCCGCGCGGCTGGGCTACGGCGAGCTGTCCGGCCTCGATCTTCTCGAGCTGTTCGCGTTCGTCCACCCCGCGCGCTTCGCGGTGCCTTCGTCGGCGGGGCTGGCGGACGCGCTCGGCCTGCCCGCGCCCACGCCCGGCGCAGACGAAGCCGCCTTCCTCGCCATCGCCGCAGATCGCCTGCTTGATGCGCTAATCGACCCCGAGTGGCCCGCGCGCGCGGGCGCGCATGGCGACGCGCACGCCCTGTCCCGCGCGCGCTGGGCGTGGAGCTCGCACGTCACCGAACGCCTTGCCCGCCCCGACACGCCCGAACACTCGCTGTTCGACGCGCTCCCACGCTGGGAGGACGTCGCGCCCCGCGCTCGCCCGCGCACAGTAGCGCTGGCGGACACGGACGTGCTCGCGCATCTGGCGGGCCTGCTCGGCCCGGGCGCGGAGGATCGCCAGGGCCAGCGCGACTATTCGCTTGCCGCCGCGCACGCCTTCGCCCCGCGCGACACGCCCGGCGTGCCGCGCGTCATGCTCGCGGAAGCCGGCACCGGTATCGGCAAGACGATGGGCTATCTCGCCCCCGCAGCCCTTTGGGCGGACGCGAGCGGCGGCGCGGTCTGGGTCAGCACCTACACCAAGGCGCTCCAACGCCAGCTCGCGCGCGAAAGCGGTCGGCTGTTCCCGGACGCGCCCGGCCAGGTCGTTGTGCGCAAGGGCCGCGAGAACTACCTCTGCCTGCTCAACCTCGAAGACGCGGTCCAAGGAGCATTCGCAGGCCGCGCGCACATCTTCGCGCTGCTCGCCGCCCGCTGGGCGCGGTTCACGCGCGACGGCGACATGGTCGGGGGCGATCTCCCCGGCTGGCTGCCCGGCCTGTTCGGACGCGGCGCGCAGGCCGCCTTGACCGACCGGCGCGGCGAGTGCGTGCGCGCGGGCTGCCCGCACTACCGCGCTTGCTTCATCGAACGCTCGGCGCGCGCGTCGGCGCAAGCCAGCGTCGTCATCGCCAACCACGCGCTCGTCATGGCGAACGCGGTCCGGGGCCGCGCCGAGGGCCGCGAACTGACCCGCATCGTCTTCGACGAGGGCCACCATCTGTTCGACGCCGCCGACGGCGCGTTCGCGCTCGCGCTCACCGGCCGCGAGGCGATCGAGCTTGGTCATTGGCTGCTCGGGCCAAGCCGGGCAACGCGGGGTCGTCGACGGGGGTTGGCCGCGCGCCTCGCGGACGCGGCAAGCTATGACGAGGGCGCGGGCGCGGCGCTGCGCGATCTGCTCGCCGCCGCCGCGTTGCTGCCGGGCGAGGGCTGGCTGCCGCGCCTGATCGACGCGACCCCGCAAGGCCCGATCGAAATGCTGTTGGGGGCGGTGCGCGACACGGTGCTCGCGCGCGCCGAGCCGGGCGACGAGGGCTACGGTCTCGAAACCGAAGCCGCGCACCTGCCGCCGCTGCTGATCGAGGCCGCCGACGCCGCTCGCACCGCGCTCGCAAGGCTGCGCGGGCCGATGGCGGCGCTCGAAGCACGACTGGGCGCGGTCATCGAGACCGCGCCCGAATGGCTCGACGGCCAGGGTCGCGCGCGGATCGAGGCTGCGGCGGCGGGGCTGCGGCTGCGGGGCGGGCTGCTCGACGCGTGGAGTGAACTGCTGGCGCGGCTGGGCGGCGCGCCCGATCCGCTGTTCGTCGACTGGCTCGCGCTCGAACGCGGCGGTGGACGCGAATATGATGTGGGCCTGCGCCGCCATTGGCTCGATCCGACCAAGCCGTTCGCCGACGCCGTCCTCGCCCCCGCGCACGGTGCGCTGATTACGTCCGCCACGCTGCGCGCGCGCGGGCTGGCGCTTACGGGCGCGGACGATTGGCGCGATACCGAACACCGCACCGGCGCGACCCACCTCGCCATTCCGCCCGCGCGGTTCGCCGCCGCGAGCCCGTTCGATTACACCGCGAACGCGCGCGTGCTGGTGGTGACCGATGTCGATCGCCGCAATCCCGCCCACCTCGCGGGCGCGTTCGCGGCCCTGATCGAGGCGAGCGGCGGCGGTGCACTCGGCCTATTCACCGCGATCGCGCGGTTGCGCGCCACGCACGCGCGCATCGCCGACGGGCTCGCGGCCAAAGGCCTCGCCGTCCTCGCGCAGCACGTCGATCCGATCGACACGGGCACGCTGGTCGATCTGTTCCGCGCCGACGCACATGCCTCGCTGCTCGGCTCGGACGCGCTGCGCGACGGCGTGGACGTGCCCGGCGAGGCGTTGCGCCTGATCGTCATGGAAGGCGTCCCCTGGCCCAGGCGCACCGTGCTGCACGCGGCGCGCAAGGCGGCGTTCGGGGGTGCGGGCTATGACGACCTCCTCGTTCAGGGCCGCATCGCGCAAGCGTTCGGCCGCCTGATCCGCCGCGCGGACGATCGCGGCGTGTTCGTGATCCTTGGCTCAGCGGTCCCCACGCGCCTGCTCGCGGGCCTGCCGCCCGGTGTCGCGGTCGAGCGAATGCCGCTTGGCGAGGCGCGCGCGGCGGTGCGCGATTTCCTGCGCCGGGTACCGCTGCCAGCGCACGCGGGCTTGTAAATGCGCGGCGCTGCGGGCAACGCGCGCCGATGCGTCGCCTCAGCCTGCTCCGCCACGCCAAATCGAGCTGGGACGATAGCGTCAAGACCGATTTCGATCGCCCGCTGAACGCCAAGGGCAGGCGGGCCGCCGCGACCATGGGCGCCTTTATCGCGCGCGAGGGAATGGCGTTCGACGTCGCGGTCGCCTCGCCTGCGATGCGCGTGCGCCAGACGATCGAGGGCGTGGAGGACGGGCTCGGCCGCGTGCTTGGGCCGGTGTTCGATCCACGCATTTACATGGCGGGCTACGCGGCCCTGTGCGAAATCCTGTCCGCGATGCCCGTGTCGGCCGAACATGTCCTGCTGATCGGCCACAATCCGGGGCTGGAGGAGCTTGCGTTGTGGCTCGTGCCCGAGGGCGGCGCGAGGCGGGAGACGATCGAGGAGAAATACCCGACCGCTTCGTTCGCCGAGCTGGACCTGCTGATCGAGACGTGGGCGCAGGTTGGCGAAGGCTGCGGTCGCCTCGAGCGCTTCACGCGCCCTCGCGATCTGGATGCAAGCCTAGGGCCGGATGAGGAGGGCTGAAATCCACCGCCTAGAAGCTTTCCTCCGCGTAGATCCCCGAAACGTTCCCCGCCCACCGGCCATGATAGGCCGCCAGCATCCGATCGGCGGGTGTGATGCCGGACGCCGCGATCTCGTGCAGCGGGGCGAGGAAGCCCTGCTCGCTGTCCCCGGCCGCGTTCAGCCGCGCGCGCCGCGCGAGGCCCCGGTCCGCCAACGCCAGTACCTCTTTTGCCAAACCCTGCAACGTCCGTCCGCGCGGACCCGTGGCCTTCAAGCCCATGCGCGGCACCTCGGCGCGGATGCGGTGATGATCTTCGATCGTCCAATGCTTTACCAAATCCCATGCGGCTTGGAGAACATCGTCCCCGCCGTAAAGCAGCCCCACCCACAGCGCGGGTAGCGCGCAGATGCGGCTCCACGGGCCGCCGTCCGCGCCGCGCATCTCGAGGAAGGATTTCAGCCGCACCTCGGGGAACGCGGTCGACAGATGGTCCTTCCAATCGTCGATGCGCGGGTGTTCGCCGGGGTAAACGGATAGATTGCCGGCAAGGAAGTCACGGAAGTCAAGTCCGCCCGCGTCGATATATTTGCCGTCGCGGTAGACGAAATACATCGGCACACCGAGCATATATTCGGCATAACGCTCGAAGCCGAACCCGTCTTCAAAGACGAAGGGCAGCATCCCCGTGCGCCCGGGATCGGTATCGGTCCAGATGTGGCTGCGGTAGCTCAGATAGCCGTTTGGCTTGCCCTCGGTGAAAGGGGACGCGGCGAACAGCGCGGTCGCGAGCGGCTGCAGCGCAAGGCCAACGCGGAACTTCATGACCATGTCGGCTTCGGATGCATAGTCCAGATTGACCTGGATCGTACACGTCCGCAGCATCATGTCGAGGCCAAGCTCGCCCACCAGCGGCATCATGCGCCGCATGATCGCGTAGCGGCCCTTGGGCATCACCGGCAGGTCGGCGCGCGTCTTGTCGGGCCAGAAGCCCACCCCCAGGAAGCCTAGGCCGAGCGCGTCGCCCGCCTCCTTGCATTGCTTGAGGTGGCGACCGGCTTCCGCGCAGGTCTCGTGCAGGTTTTCAAGCGGCGCGCCCGAAAGCTCGAACTGGCCCGCGGGTTCGAGACTGATGCCGCCGTCGGGGCCGGTCATCGCGATCACATTGCCGCCTTCGCTGACCGGCTCCCAGCCGTAGCGGCGCATATGGTCCAGCAGATCGCGGATGCCGCCGGGCTCGTCGTAGCCGGGCGCGCCGTGGTCGGCGCGGCGGTAGACGAACTTCTCGTGCTCGGTCCCGATACGCCACGCGCTTTGCGGCTTGCAGCCATCCGCGAAGACCTGCGCCAGCTGGGCGGTCGCGCGGATCGGCTCGGCATCGTCATCGGCATCGGTTCGCTGAGTCATCGCGGGCACATAGGCGGGCGTAATGACGCGCGCTAGACGGCGCAGGCTGTTCCCGTTCGCCCGCGCTGGACGTCTATGTGGTGCAGGTCGGCAAGGAGCGATTGGCGATAGACGTGGCGATCGGAGATCGGTGGAAGCCGTTTGTGGAGGGCGCGGTTGGCTCGGGCCAATACGGGTCAGTCTAGCGAGCTGCTGGGCGAGGGTTTGCGCTTGGTGAAGGAGCGCGAGGCGAAGCTAGAGGCGCTTCGATCTGCGGTTCAACAAGCTAGTGCCGAAAGCGGAGAATAGACGGACGAAGACATAGGGTGAATGCTTGACGAAACAACGCGGCAACTCGAAGCATAAGAATTCGATGCCTAAGCTCGTGCATTTAGCGTCCTTTCGTTACCGTAGTCACGTATTGGAGATCGTCCGCGTCGTTGACGCCAGACGCGACCTCGAGGCGCTCAAGTTCGACGACGACTAGTTCCCCCAGTCCCCGTTGATCGCCTGCCATAGCGCGACCGCCGCAACCGCCGCCGTGTCCGCGCGCAGGATGCGCGGCCCCAGGCCGATGGCGCGTGCGGCGGGGTGGGCGCGGATCAGGCCACGCTCCTCGGGGGTGAAGCCGCCCTCGGGGCCGATCAGGATCGCGCACGGGGCGGGTGCGGGGGGCATGGGCTCGCCGCCGGTCTCGTCGGCGAACAGCAGGGTGCGACCGGCAGGCCAGTCGCGCAACAACGCGGCGAGCGCGACGGGCTGGTCGAGCTCGGGAAGCGCGGTGCGGCCGCATTGCTCCGCCGCCTCGATCATGTGCGCGCGCAGGCGGTCGAGGTTGGGCGTCGCGACGACGGTACGCGCGGTGATCGTCGGCACCAGCCGCGCGATGCCGAGTTCGGCGGCCTTCTCGGCGACCCAATCGATGCGGCCCTTCTTCAAGGGCGCGGCGATCAGCCAGAGATCGGGCGGCGTCTCGCGCGCGCGGGTGCGCTCGCCGATCGTCAGGCGCACGTCGCGGCGGGCGACGGTGGTCAGCGTGGCGGCGTATTCGCCGGTGCGGTCGTCGAAGACGGCGATGGTGTCGCCGGGGGTCAGGCGAAGGACGTTCACGACATAGTTGGCGGCGGGGGCGGGCAGCGCGACGCTGGCCCCTTGCGTGAGGGGTTGATCGAGGAAGAGGCGTTGCATGGGCGCGAGCATAGGCCAACTCGCGGCAAGCGCGCCCCTCGCTTCGCTTTTCCTCCCCGGTTCGGGGGAGGGTGGCCGGGCGGCAAGGCTAATCCTCCCCCGCAGCGGGGGAGGGACAGGCGGCGCAGCCGCCAGGGAGAGGGAGCGCGCTTGCCGCCGGGCGGGCGATGCCGTCACAAGCGCGTATGACTCTCGACGCCCGCCCCTCCTGGGTCGATCGCCTGCCCTATTCCGTGCAGCCCTATGCGCGGCTGGCGCGGTTCGATCGGCCGATCGGTTCGTGGCTGCTCTACTGGCCGTGCGCGTGGGGGGTGGCGCTAAGCGGCGGCGCGTGGTGGCTGTACCTGCTCTTCGGCATGGGTGCGGTCGCGATGCGCGGCGCGGGGTGTGTGTATAACGACATCGTCGATCGCCACCTCGACGCGGGCGTCGCGCGTACCGCCGCTCGGCCGATCCCGAGCGGCGCGGTCGGCGTCGCCGCCGCGCGGCGCTGGATGGTGGCGCTGGCGTTGATCGGTTTTGGCGTGTGGCTGGCGCTCGGCTCGGCGGCCAAGCTCGTCGCGATTGCCAGCCTTGGGATAGTGGCCGCCTATCCGTTCATGAAGCGCATCACGCAGTGGCCGCAAGCGTGGCTGGGACTCGCGTTCAACTGGGGCGCGCTGGTAGCGTGGACGGAGGTGCGGGGCCGCGTCGACCCTGTTGCGGTCGCGCTGTGGGCGGCGGGGATCGCGTGGACGCTGGGGTACGACACGATCTACGCGCTGCAGGATATCGAGGACGACGCGATCGTCGGCGTCAAATCCTCCGCGCGCGCGCTGGGGCGCGGGGTGCGGGGCGGGGTGGCGGGGTTCTACGCCGCCGCCGTGGCGTTGCTCGCGCTGGCGCTGTGGTTGCGCGCGCATGATCCGCTTTCGCTGCTCGCGCTTGTCCCCGTCGCGGCGCATCTTGCGTGGCAGGTCGCGCGTCTGCGCCCGGGCGACCCGGCGCGTGCGCTCGCGCTGTTTCGCGCCAATCGTGATGCGGGCGGGATCGTCGCGCTTGCGTGCCTCGCAGTGGGTGCGGCGGCACGCTGACCCTTGTCGCTTTGACGCGGCGCGGGCTGCGCCCTACCTCGCGCGTCATGCTCCCCATCCCCGACGCGCTCGATCGCCTGCAGACCCTCCTTGCCCACGCGCGCCATGAAGGGGCGGATGCGGCCGACGCGGGCTACTCCGCCGAGGCTTCGACCAACGTATCGGTCCGCTTGGGTGCGCTTGAAGATGTGGGCCGCTCCGAATCCGCGGGGGTGGGCCTGCGCGTCTTCCTGGGCCAGCGCAGCGCCAGCGTGTCGAGTTCGGACCTTTCGCCCGCCGCGCTGGCAACGCTCGCCGAGCGCGCCGTGGCGATGGCGCGCGAGGCGCTGGAAGACCCCTATGCGGGCCTTGCGCCCGAGGCATTGCTGCTGCGCGACACCCCGCCCGATCTCGGCCTCGATGACGGCGAGGAGCCATCGCCCGATACGCTGCGCGCCCATGCGCTTGCCGCCGAAAACGCGGCGAGGGCGGTCGCGGGTGTGACCAATTCGGAGGGCGGCGGCGCGGGTGCGGGCCGCGCAATTTACGCACTCGCCACCAGCACGGGCTTCGTACGCGGCTATTCGGGCAGCAGCCACAGCGTGTCCGCGAGCGTGATCGCGGGCGAGGGCGACACGATGCAGCGCGATTATGCGTACCACAGCGTGCGCCGCGCCGCCGATCTGGAGGACGCCGCCGCGATCGGCAGGCGGGCAGGCGAGCGCGCGGTGGCGCGCGTGGGGCCGATCAAGCTGCCGAGCGGGCCGCTGCCGATCCTGTTCGATCCGCGCGTCGCTTCGAGCCTGATCGGGCATCTGCTCGGCGCGATCTCGGGTCCATCCATCGCGCGCGCGACAAGCTTTCTGCTGGACAAGCTCGGTGCCCAGGTGTTCGCGCCCGGCATTCGCATCGTCGAGGAGCCGCACCGCCCGAGCGGTCTGCGCTCGCGCCCGTTCGATGGCGAGGGTCTACCAACACGCGCGCGCGACATCATCGCGGACGGCGTACTGAGCGGTTGGCTGCTCGATAGCGCGTCCGCGCGCCAACTCGGCCTCGCGCCGACCGGCCATGCGAGCCGCGGGGGCGGCGTCAGCACGGGGAATATCTATCTCGCCGCGGGCTCCGCGACCCGCGACGAATTGCTGGCCGCGCACCCGCGCGCGCTGCTGGTGACCGAACTGATCGGCATGGGCGTGAACGCGGTCACGGGCGATTACAGCAAGGGCGCGGCGGGGTTCCTGGTGGAGAACGGCCAGATCACCGCGCCGGTGGCCGAGGTGACGATCGCGGGCAATCTGGTCGATATGTTCGCGCGCACGGTGCCCGGTGACGATCTGGAGTTCCGGCGGGGGATGGACGCGCCGACGCTGCTGATCGAGGGGATGACGGTGGCGGGAGCTTAGCGGACTGCCGCCTCCAGCGCCCCCAGCATCGCCACCCCCAGATCGTCGAACGCCGCGCCCGCGATCGGCACGCCCGCGTCCGATGCCGCGCGTATTGCGGGATCGAGCGGCAGGCGCGCCAACACGGGCAGGCCCTCGGCCGCCGCCGCCGCCGCTACTCCGCCCTCGCCGAAAATTGCGGTCGTCTGGCCGCAGTGCGGGCAGGCGAACAGGCTCATATTCTCGACCAGGCCGAGCACGGGCGTGCCGAGCTGGCGGAACAGCGCCAGCGCCCGCTTTGCATCGATCAGCGCCAGGTCCTGCGGCGTGGAAACGATCACCACGCCGTCGGGCTTCACCTTCTGCGCGAGCGTCAATGTGATGTCCCCGGTGCCGGGCGGCATATCGATCACCAGCAGGTCGAGCGGCCCCCACTCGGTCTCGGTCACCATCTGCGCCATCGCAGACGACGCCATCGGCCCGCGCCAGGCGACCGCACGGTCGGGATCGGTCATCATGCCCATCGAGAGCGCGGCGACGCCGTGCGCCATCACGGGCTGGATGCGCTTTTCCTTGAGCTCTGCGCGCGCATCGATGCCGAGCAGCATCGGCACCGAAGGGCCGTGAATGTCCGCGTCCATCAGCCCGACCTTGAGGCCACGCCGCGCGAGCGCGACCGCGAGATTGGCGGCGACGGTGGATTTGCCCACGCCGCCCTTGCCGCTCGCCACGGCGACGATCCGGCGCGGGCGGTTCGCGGTCTCGTCCGGGCGCTCGGCGGTTTCTATCAGGCGCACCGCGCGCACGCCTTCGACCGAGGCCAGCGCCGCGCGCACGCTTACCGCCGCAGCCTTCGCGGCCTCGGGCGCGAGGCCGCCCACGTCGAGTACCGCGCGCGCCTCCCCCTTCTCGATCGCGAGCGCGGAAACGCGGGCCGAAAACTGAGGTGGAAGAGCGGCGGCGAGGCGGTCTGTGTCGGTCATGGGGCGTCCGTGTCACACGCGCGCGCGCACCTCGCAATCGCGCGTCGCACCCGTATATAGTCGATCAAGAACTTTTACGCGTGCGGCGGAGACGGGATTGCCCTTCGAAAACAAATCCGGGAACGGTGGCGGTGGGCCCTGGGGTGGTGAGACGCCCAAAGGCCCGCCGAAAAACCCGTGGGGAACACCGCCCAAACCGCCGAGCGGCGACGGCGGTGGTCCGGGTGATGGTGGCAAGCCGTCCGGCGGCGGTAATAACAGCCCCGATTTCGACGCCTTCATCCGTCGCAGCCAGGAGCGTATCCGCGCCTCGCTGAACGGCGGTGGCGGCGGCACGACGGGACCACGTCAGCATCACTCGATTCCTTGGGGCTATATCGCTGGCGGGCTTATATTGCTGTGGGTCGCGTTCACGTCCACCTATCGCATCGGCGCTCAGGAGCGCGGCGTCGTCCAACGCTTTGGCCGTTACGTCGAGACGACCGGTCCTGGCCTCCACTTCAAGTTGCCCTCGCCCATCGATGTCGTCACGCCGCAGCCGGTCGAATCGAGCGATTCGATCAATATCGACGCGAACGAGGGTGGTGAGAATCTGATCCTGACCGGCGATCAGAATATCATCAACGTCGCTTATACGGTGCGCTGGAAGATCAGCGATCCGGTCCGGTTTCAATTCGAACTCGCGGATCCCAAGAACACGATCAGGGAAGTCGCCGAAAGCGCGATGCGGTCCGAAGTAGGGCTCGTCAGCCTGCAAGCCGCGATCGGTCCGCAGCGCCAGCAGATCGGCGAGGCGGTGCGCGCGCGGATGCAAGAACTGCTCAACAGCTACGGCAGCGGTGTAGAAATCCTGGGCGTGGATATTCGCAAGGCCGATCCGCCCGCGGCGGTGAAGGAAGCGTTCAATCAGGTTTCCGCGCAGCAGCAAAACGCGCAGGGCACGGTCAACCGCGCGCAGGCTTACGCGCAGGAGACGATCAACCGCGCGCAGGGCGACACCGCGATTTTCGACGCGCTCTACACCCAATATAAGGCCGCGCCCGAGGTAACCCAGCGTCGGCTCTATTATGAGACGATGGAGGAAGTACTGGGCAAGAACCAGACGACCGTGATCGAGGCCAAGGGTGCCGTCCCCTATCTGCCCGTGCCGCCCGCGCGCTCGGCCGCTGCGGCCGAACCCGCCGTACAACCCAAGGTGACGAAGTGAGGGTGCCGATCCTGGGCTGGGCCGCGGCGGCGCTGGTGGGTCTGCTGGTGATCTCGAGCACGGTGCGCATCGTACCCGAGACCGAGCAGGACATCGTGCTGCGCTTTAGCAGGCCCGATCGCATCCTGAACGGCTATGACCCGCGCGAGCCGATCGGCCGGGGCGGGGCGGGGCTGGCGTTGATCGTGCCATTGATCGAGACGGTAATCCCGGTCGACAAGCGCATCCTCGATCTCGACATGCCCGAGCAGACGGTGCTGTCGACCGATCAGCGTCGGCTCGCGGTGGACGCGTTCGCCCGGTTCCGTATCGTCAATCCGCTCCGGATGTACGAGACGCGCGGATCGGAAGAGCAGGTGCGCGCGCAGTTGCAAACGATTATCGCGTCGCGCCTGCGCAATGAACTTGGCAAGCAGACGTTCGACGCGCTGCTGAGCCCCGAGCGTGGGGTGGTGATGCAGGCGATCCAGCAGGACGTGAACCGCGAAGCGCGCGGCATCGGCGCGGAAATGGTCGATCTGCGCATCAAGCGCGCCGACCTGCCGGTGGGTACGCCGTTGGATGCTGCCTATGCACGCATGGCATCAGCGCGCGATCAGGAGGCGCGCACGATCGCGGCGAACGGGCAGCGCAAGGCGCAGCTGGTCAAGGCGGCGGCGGACGCGCAGGCGGCGCAAATCTACGCCAAGAGCTACGGCGCGGACCCGCAATTCTACGCTTTTTACCGCGCCATGCAGGCGTACCGGGTGGCGTTCAAGGAAGGCAATGCGACGCTCGTGCTCGCCCCCGACAACGCCTTCCTCAAAGAGTTCGAGGGTGGGCGGGAACGCTGATTGCCGATCGTTCATTCGGCTTTCAGTCTGTCGTGCCTAACCCACGTCTGGACGAATAATCTGGAGCCTGAAATCCTGTGAAGATCGCTTATGCCTTGACGATCGGTGCGCTCGTGGCTGGCAGCGCGGCCGGTGTGGCGCTGCAATCTCCCGCGACCGCGCAAGGCGCGTCGGCGGGCGGGGAGCCGCAAAACGCACCGCGCTTGATGCCGCACATTCGCGCAATGCAGAACGGCACGCCGTTCAGCTTCGCCGATCTGGCGGCACAGTTGCAGCCTGCGGTGGTCAATATTTCGGTCAAGCAGCGCGTGCCGGTCGCGGGCGTTCGTGGCGCGCCGCAGTCGCTGCAGGATCTGTTCCGTCAGTTTCAGGATCAGCAGGGCGGCGGTGACGAGAGCGACGGCTCGTCCGCGCAGCCGCAAACGCGCGAGGCGACCGCGCTCGGCAGCGGCTTCATCATCGATCCGAGCGGCTATGTCGTCACCAACAACCACGTGATCGCCGCCGAGGGCGGGGTAAAGGGCAAAGCCAAGGCGAACGCGATCGAGACAATCACCGTCACGCTCGCCGATCGCCGCGAGTTTATCGCGCGCGTCGTGGGGCGCGACACGCTCTCCGACGTCGCGCTGCTGAAGATCGAGGGGCGCAACCTGCCGTATGTGCAATTCGGCGATTCGACCAAGGCGCGCGTGGGGGACTGGGCGCTGGCGATCGGTAACCCGTTCGGGCTGGGCGGCACGGTGACCGCAGGCATCGTTTCAGCGTTACACCGCAACATCGGCAGCGGCCAGTACGACCGCTATATCCAGACCGACGCGAGCATCAATCAGGGCAATTCGGGCGGCCCGCTATTTGATATCAGCGGCAACGTGATCGGGGTGAACACGATCATCCTGTCGCCCACGGGCGGCAACATCGGGCTGGGCTTCTCGATCCCCTCCGAGGTGGTGCAGCCGGTGATCAAGCAGCTGATGGGCGGCGGTTCGGTGCGGCGCGGCTATCTGGGCGTCGCGATCCAGCCGGTGCGCGACGACATTGCCGACGGACTTGGGCTGCCGCACAACCACGGCGAGATCCTTGCCGACGTGACGCCCGGCGGCCCGGGCGCGCGAGCGGGACTACGGCGCGGCGACGTGATCACGCGTGTGGCCAGCGTAGAGGTGACGCCCGACACGACGCTCTCCTACACGGTCGCCACCCAGAAGATCGGCACGCCGATTACCATCGAGTATATCCGCGACGGCAAGCGCCTGAGCACGACCGCGACGCTGGGCGAGCGACCGACGGAAGCTGCGCTCGCCGCGCTGACGGGCCGCGCGGGCGCGGATGAGGAGGACAGCACGCCGGGTGTGGTGACGACGCCGGGGCAGAAAGCCGCGCGCGCCTCGCTCGGTATTACGCTCCAGGCGATGACCGAAGAGACGCGGCGCGAGCTGCAGTTGCCCGCCACCGTCTCGGGCGTGGTGATCGCCGCCGTGAACGGTAGCAGTGACGCCGCAACCAAGGGATTGAAGCGCGGCGATGTGATCATCAGCATCAACCAGGTGCCGACGCCCACGGTCGCAGCGGCAGCGGGCGCGGTCGATCAGGCGCGCCGGGCTGGTCGTAAGACGGTGCTGATCCTGTTCCAACGCGGTACGATCGCGCCCGCGTTCGTCGGGGTGGACCTCGTGGCACCTGCGGCGGTGAAGTAGCCTGTGAACCGGGTCGCGGCAGGTCCGCGACCCGGCTTTCGTGTGCCGGAGTGACAAGTGCCGGGGCGCAATGCCCGCAAAGTCATTCAGTGCAGACATTACTCGGAACCTGCTACTTGCAGTGAGCAAACCGTGAAGCTCGGCATCCGACGCGTCTGGTGATTTCAGCTATCCGTTGGTGGAGCCGAGGGGGATCGAACCCCTGACCTCTGCAGTGCGATTGCAGCGCTCTCCCAGCTGAGCTACGGCCCCATATCAAACGGGAAGGCGGCGTATAAGCCGTCGCCGCGCGCCATGCAACTCTCCGCGATCAGGCGGCGCGCGCCTGCTGTAGCGGCGGCGCGATCAGCCGGTCGCCGGGTACAAGCGCGCCGGGCGCGATGTCCGGCAGGCGGTCCAGCTCGGCGCTGAGCCCAGCGAAATCGGTCTCCAGCGTGCGCGCGAGAAGTTTGGAGAAGCTGTCGAGTACCATGTAGGCGGGCTGCAGATCGTTGGTGATATAGTCCGTCCGCAGCACGCGCGGCAGATCGAACGCGATCCGGTGCGGCCGCACGCTGCCCAGCGCATAGTCGCTCTCGCCATGGCTGGAGACGATGCCCGCGCCGTACAGCTTGATCTCGCCGTCCTCGCGCACCAGCCCGAACTCTATCGTGTGCCAGTAGAGCCGCGCCATCCGACCCACCAGCGCGGGCTCGGCGCAGGCGCGCGCTCCATAGGCTTGCAGGAAGGCGGCGAACACCGGGTCGGCGAGCAGCGGCACGTGACCGAAGACGTCGTGGAAAATGTCCGGTTCTGTCAGATAATCGAGCTGATCGCGCCGCCGGATGAAGCGCCCCGCGACGAAGCGCCGGTTCGCCAGATGCTCGAAGAAGACCGCCTCGGGGACGAGGCCGGGGACGCAGACCACCTGCCAGCCGGTCGCGGCGCCCAAGTGTTCGGACAGTCTCGCAAAATCCGGGATGCCGTTCCCTTCCGCGCGCAAAATCTCCAGCCCGGCCAGATAGGGCCGCGCCGCGCGGTTCCCCAGTTGCGCCTGCTGCCGTGCGAACAGCAGATCCCAAACCGCATGCTCTTCGGCCGTATAGTCCGCCCAACGCTGCGGGATCGTCCAGTCGGCGGCGGCGCCGGGCGGGGGTGGGCCGAGGAGCGGTGCGGGCATAGGCGGGTTTCCAGGGGCATGAAAGCGCTTCACCACGGGTTCAACGCAACGAAACGATAGCGGTGAATAAAGTATAACCAGTCGAGGAGTCGCTCCATGAATTTCGGTTCCGGTCGCAAAGCGGCGCTCGCGTTGGCGGTACTCGGTTCGGTCACGGCGTGCGCCACTACGGACCGCTATGGCGACCGGCAGGGTCCGGGCGACAGTCAGGTCGGTGGCACGCTCGCGGGCGCGATCGCGGGCGGCGCGGCGGGCGCGCTTATCGACGGTGGCTCGGGCTCCTCGGTCGCGATCGGGGCGTTGTTGGGAGGCATCGTGGGCAACCGCCTCGGGGCTTCGATCGACGATCGCGATCGGCGCGCGTGGGCGGACGCGCAATATCGGGGACTCGATTCGGGCGCGCCTACCGACTGGCGCAATAACGATACGGGCAATTACGGCCGCTTCCTGCCGCGCGATGCTTATGACCGCGGCGGCGAGACGTGCCGCGAATATGAGAACGAGGTATATATCCGCGGGCGGCGCGAGGTGCTGACCGGTCTCGCGTGCCGCGATCAGGACGGGCGCTGGCGCGATGTGAGCAGCCGCTAGAACGCGCGTGGGATCACGAAGGCTTCGGGGCGCTCGAGGCCGATGCGCTCGTAGAAGCCAACGGCGCCCGGTGCGGCGGTGAGGATGAGCGTGGTTCCTGCTCCAGCGGCGGCGTGGATATAGGCGAGGAGCGCGCGGCCGATCCCGCGCCCCGCGTGGGGGCGATCCACCGCGAGGTCGCTAAGATAGCAGTCGCGAACGAAGTCCGTGATCGCGCGCGCAACCCCCACCAGTTCACCACCCACGCGCGCGGTCGCGATCAGGTCGGCGTTGGCGAGCATGGCGGCGATCCGGGGCGTGTCGTCGACCGGCCGCCGTTCCGCGAGGCCGGACGCGCGGAGCACCGTGACGAATGCGTCCACCGCCAAAGTGGGTTCGATCGCATAACTAACGTCAGAGATGGGCATCGATCGCTCCCCAGGCCGTCGCGCCAAGCGCTCGCAGGCCGCGATAGCGTGCGCGCGTAACGCCGCCCAGCGCCGCAACGGGCACCCGCGCCGCGCGCGCGAGCAGGCCGAAGCGCGCGCGGCCCAGCGTTCGTGCGCCGGGGTGGGTGCGCGTGGCGAAGACGGGGGATAGGAACACCAACCCCGCACCCGCGCGCTCGGCGGCGCGTAGTTCGGGCAGATCGTGCGCCGTAGCGGTCCGCAACCGCCCCCGCCAGCGGAGCGGGCGCACGGGCGGGTTCTGGTGCAGCCCCGCCCGCAACGCGCGCGCAAGCCGGGGATCGTCCGCGACCAGCAACCGCAGCCCACGCCGCCGCGCCACCCGCGCCACGCCCGCACCCAACGCCGCCCTGTCCGGCGCGCCGTGGTGCCGCAGGATCACCCCAGCACCGCGCGCAAGCCGGTCCAGCGCGCGCCAGAGACCGTCGGTCATTCGTTCGTCGGTAAACAGCCAGGCCTCGGGATAGCCGCGCGTGCGCCTCAAGCGCGGCCCGCACCCGCCGCCAGATGCGCCACGTCCACGCCGATCTGGGCGAAGGCGCGCGGCCAGCGTTGATCGGGCGCGGTTTCGTAAAGGATCGGCCCCGCGCCCGCGCCGTCGAGCGTCAACCAGCCATGGCGCATCAGTTCTTCATCGAGCTGCCCCTCGCTCCAACCGGCATAGCCCAGAGCCAGCAGCCAGCGCGCCGGTCCCTTGCCCGCCGAAATCGACTTCAAAATGTCGAGATTGGCCGAAAGCGCCCACAGGTCGCCCACCATCAGCGTGCCTTGCCCCTCGTAATCCGGGCTATGCAGCACGAAGCCCCGCGCGGGCTCGACTGGACCGCCGATGTGCACGGGCGCGTCCTCGGGGGTCAGCCCGGGATCGAGGTCGATCCCCGTCATCAATTGGCGCACGGTCATGCTCTCATGCGCCGCCCCCAGGCCGATGCCCAGCGCGCCGCCCTCGTCATGCACGCACATCGCGATCACCGCGCGTTCGAAACGGGGATCGCCGATGCCCGGCAGTGCCAATAGCAATTGCCCCGAGAAGAAGCGTGGATCGATCATGCGAGGTTGAAACTAACGATACATCCGCCCGGGTCAACGCCCCCGCCCGTCTGGACGCGGCCACCCACGCGGCCTATCGCCCCGGCAGACCCCTCTACCCGGAGCACACCCCATGACGATCAAGGTTGGCGATCACGTCCCCGCAGTCACGCTGGCGAAGGCCACCAGCGATGGCCCCGCGCCGATCACCACGGATGCGCTGTTCAAGGGTCGCACGGTGGTCCTGTTCAGCGTGCCGGGCGCGTTCACGCCCACGTGTTCCACCAAGCACCTGCCGGGCTTCGTGTCCCACGCTGCGGATTTCACGGGCAAGGGTGTGGACGAGATCGTGTGCGTCGCGGTCAACGATGCATTTGTCATGGGCGCGTGGGGCCAGTCCGCGCATGCCGATGGCAAGGTGACGATGATCGCCGACGGCAACGGCCAGTTCGCGGACGCACTGGGCCTGACGATGGACGGCACCGCCTATGGCATGGGCAAGCGCGGCCAGCGGTTCGCGATGCTGGTCAAGGACGGCGTCGTGGACAAGCTGTTCGTGGAAGAGCCGGGGGCATTTCGCGTGTCCTCGGCCGAGCATATGTTGGCCGAACTGGCCTGAGCGCGGCGGGACGTGCGCCTCAGGTGCGCGCGTCCACGATTTCGCGGCGCTCGACCGCTTCTTCGTCCGCGTCGGGAAGCGTGCGGTGCATCTCGAAACCGCCGCGCGCTTCCGCCAGCCGCCACTCGCCGGTGATCCGCTCGCCCGACAGGTCGAGCGTTCCCGTGTAATCGACCGCGTGCGCCGCGTCGGACGCGCCGTCATAGGCTTTGGTGAAGGTGACGCTCATGCCGTCCTTGCGCCCGCGCAGGTCGGCGTGGAGAAGGTCGGTCGTGGTACCGATGCTGTTCGCTTCGCTGGTCGCGCCGGTGAATATGCCATCGCTATCGGTGATGGTCGCCCAGAAAGCGACCGCGCGGCCAGTCGGGTAGCGATAACGGCCCCACCACGCGCCGGTTAAATCCATCGGGTCCATGGTGAGCACATGGCCATCGTTAATCGCGCGCGGTAGGGGGTGCGGTGGACGTTGAACAAGCCGCGGCGGATCGCGAACCGGCGATGACGCTATCCGCGCGCTGGCTGGCACGGCTGGAGCATGGGCGGCGCCGCTCGCCGCATACGGTTCGCGCGTATGGAACCAGTGTCGGCCAGTTCCTGACGTTCCTGGTGGGGCATCTGGGTGGCTCACCCGATGCGGCCGCGCTTGGTCGGCTGGAACGCGCAGACTTCCGCGCCTTCCTGGCGGCGCGGCGCGCGGGGGGCGCGGGGCAGGCGACGATCGCGCGCGATGTTGCGGCGATACGCGATTTTCTGCGCTGGACGGAGGAGAATGCGAGCGTCACCTGCCCCGCGCTCGCCGCGCTCAAAAGCCCGCGCGTGCCCCGCCGTGCGCCGCGGCCGCTCACCATGCCCGATGCCGCGCGCGTCTCCGGCGTGATCGGGGAGGGCGCGCGCCTGCCCTGGATCGGCGCGCGCGATGCCGCGATCGCGCTGCTGCTATACGGCTGCGGGATGCGGGTGGCCGAGGCGCTCTCGCTCACCGGCGGGGCGCTGCCGCCAAGCGAGACGCTGCGCGTGACCGGCAAGCGCGGGCGCACGCGCGTCGTGCCGCTGCTGCCCGTGGTACGCGAGGGACTGGCGCTCTATGCCAAGCTGTGTCCGTGGCCGCTGGCGCGCGCGCTGCCGCTGTTCCGGGGCGTGCGCGGGGGTGCGCTCGAGTCGGGGCAAGTGCGCGTCTCGATGCGCAGTGCGCGCGCCGCGATGGGCCTGCCCGCGTCCGCCACGCCGCACGCGCTACGCCACAGTTTCGCCAGCCACCTCCTCGCGCGCGGCGCGGACCTGCGCGCGATCCAGGAACTGCTGGGGCACGCCTCGCTCTCGTCCACGCAAATCTACACCGAGGTGGACGCGGCAAGGCTGATCGACATCTATGCGCACGCGCATCCGCGGGCTTAGGGCCTCCCCTCCCTGCAAGGGAGGAGGGATCATCCCAACTCGGTCAGTCGCTCCCCTAGCACCGGGTCGGCCACCAACATCAGCCGCATGCCCGCGCGCAGCGCGAAGCGCAGCGTTTCGGCCTTGCGCCGCGCAGCCGCGAGCGGAACCTCGGCGGCGGGCGTCATCACCGCGCCCTCGAATGCGTCTGCCACGATCAACCCGGCGCGGCCCGGTCCGCGCGCCTCCTCTGCGAACGGCTCGAGCGGGAAACCCGGCGGCACCGCCCAGTAGAAGCGGTCGCACCAGGGCAGATAGTCGGGCCACTTCGCGTCTCCACGCAGATCGGCCAGGCTGACCTTGATCTCCACGATCGCGATCCGACCGCACGGCCCCACCGCCTGCACGTCCGCGCGCCGTCCGTTGGGCAGCGCCACCTCGCGTTGCGCGGCCCAGCCGAGCGCGTGGAACAAGCGAGCTACGCCGCGCGCAACATCGGTGGCAGTGAGGGCAGGCGCGGCATCCACGCCCGATCTTACGAGAACAGGCCGGGAACGGGCAAACCCGACGAGTCGCTACCGATAGAAGATATGGTGCCCGATGGTCGTGACTTCGGGGCGGCCCCAGCCCGGCGCGACATAATCCGCGTGGAAGTACAGCGCGCTCTCCAAGCCGCGACCGGGACCGCCCGACAGCGCCGCGTTGGCGACAGCGATCGCCTTGATCCAGTCCGCGCTTCCCGTGGATGTGAAGCTGCGGTGCGCGAAGGAGAACTGATGGGGAGCGCGCACCACGGTGCATACATCGCCGCCAAACCGGCCCGTGCGGACCCGGTTGAGAATAACCTGCGCCACCGCGCGCTGACCCGCGAGTGGCTCGCCGCGCGATTCGTAGTAGACGGCGGCGGCAAGGCAACGTTCGTCCTCGCTACCCGTCGCGACCTCGCGCGGCGCGACCTCCACGATATTCGGGATCGCGGTCTCGACCGGCGCATTGATGGTGGCGGGAGTTTGTTCGCCGAGGACGAAATAGGCCGGAGCCTCGCCTCGACTGTCTGTCGCGATGATCGTGACTTCAGGTAATCCCGGCTCACCCGCGCTCGCCGGCGTTCCCGCCGCCGTCAGCGCCAATAAACCCAAGCACGCGGCACCCCCCGCGCGAACCGAAATCACCATGCAGTCGAGTCTCTCCATGCGATAAAAGGAGGTTTCCAGGGCAAAAACACGCCCTTCATTACTGAAACCGCCAGTCATCGACTCGATCGCCACCGTTAAGAAAAACGTCGGTGAGCGGTCTGTGTTTTGCCGTTTCGTGTTGCCCGAGGCGGCTCGTGGAGGTCAAATCGATCGTGACACATCCGCGATGAGAGGTTGGATTTCCTTGGTGATCAGTTCGACGAGCCACAGATCGGGGTCGTAGCGCGCCTGACGCGCGACATATTCTTCGATTCGGGGCGATTCTTTGCCGTCCGCCCGCATCGCTTCCGCCCAGACACTCGCCTCGCCCTGCGCCACACGCGTCCAAACGCTTGCTTCGCCGCCCGGCGCGCGCGCGATCAGGATCACGGCGCCCGCGACGGGGTCGCCCTTGCGCAGCACCGCACCAAACACGCCCCCCACGTCGGCGCGCCGCAACAGCGCGCCGACCCAGACCGATGTTGCAAGCCGTGGGATCAAGCCGCGCGCGCGAGCGGGGGCGCGGCAAGCAGCGCGTGGATCGAAGCCGCGTCCGCCGCGCCTCGTAGCCGGGCGGTCAGGCCGGGATCGCGCAACGCCCGGCTCGCGCGGGCGAGCGCCTTCAGGTGCTCGGCCGATCCCTCGGGCGGCGAGAACAGGCAGTAGACGAGATCGACCGGTACACCGTCGAGCGCGCCATACTCGATCGGTTTCTCCATCCGCGCGAACAGCGCAACCGGGTGCGACACGCTCTCCAACCGAACATAGGGCAGTGCTACGCCGCCGCCGAAACCCGTCGTCCCCAACGCCTCGCGTCCAGCCAGCCCGCGCAGGATCACTTCGGACGCAACCCCCGTCAGCCTCTCGCCCCGGGCGGCGACGGCGGCGAAAAGCGCGGCCTGCGATGTGGCGGGCAGACGCGACAGGATCGCGTCGGCATTTACAAGATCGGCGTTTGCCATCGTGGGTCCCCGTACCCCGGAACATGGGGGCTGACGCGTTGAAGGTTAGCCCTCGCCGCGCTTGCCCGGCTCCACCCAGCCGATGTTTCCGTCCTCGCGGCGATAGACCATGTTGAGGACGCCCGTGACGCTGTTCACGAACAGCAGCGCGGTCGTGTTACGCAGGTCCAGCATCCAGACCGCGTCCGCCACGCTCGCCTGCGGTACGTCGACCGCCGCTTCGGCGATCACCAGCGCAGCGGTCGCGGAATGATCCTCGGCCGCTTCGGTGTCGGGTGCAGCGAGCACGGTATAGCCCGCGTCCATCGCCACGCGTTCCTCCCCGCCCAGCCCGGCATGATCGTGGAGGCGGCGCACATGGCGCCGCAATTGCTTGTCGATCTTTGCGACTGCGCCATCGAACGCCGCCTGTGCGCGCGGTCCCTTGCCGCCGCCCTTCAGGATCACGTTGCCGCGCACGTGCATCATCGCCTCGCACACGAATCCCGCGCCGTGCGGACCGGGAGTGAGCGTCACGTTGGCGGACAGCGCCGCCTTGAAATATTTGTCCTTGAGCGCCTCCAGTTCGGTGGTCGCGTAATCGCGGAAGGCGTCGCCCGCCGCCAGCTGATGGCCTGAAACCGAAATCTGCATCCGTGTCGCTCCTGGCTCAGGTTACAAGTCTGTTAGGGTTACATGGGTTTGCTATCGATCAAACGCCACAGCGGGTCGGCAATATTCGCCAGGAAGCTCGCGTGGCGCGCGTTTTCAGCCGCCGACGGCGCGTGCGGGCGCGGTAAATGGAAGGGCCGGGGCGGGGGCGCGGCAATGCCTGCCGACACGATAGGCGCGATGCCGAGCGACAGGCCGATCTGCCGCCCGCCGATCAGTTCGATATATACTTCCGCGAGCAGCCGCGCGTCGACCAGCGCACCGTGCTTCACCCGCGCCGCCCGATCGATGCCATAGCGCACGCATAGCGCGTCCAGGCTATGCTTCGCGCCCGGCAGCCGCGCGCGCGCGAGCAGGATGGTGTCGATCGCGCGCGTCATCGTGAGCGGCGGGTGCCCGCAGCGGCCGAACTCGTGGTCGAGGAAGCCGATGTCGAACGGTGCATTGTGCGCGATCACGGGCGCGTCGCCGATGAAGGCCAGCAGCCGCGGAGCGTGGTCAGGGAAACAAGGATGCTCGCGCAGGAAGAGCTCGGACAGTCCATGCACGGCTTCCGCGCCCGGCGGCATCGCTCGCAATGGATTGATGTAGCAATGAAATTCGCTGCCCGTTGGCACGCAGCCGACCAACTCCACACAGCCAACCTCGACCACCCGGTCCCCGCCTTTGGGATCGAGGCCCGTGGTTTCGGTATCGAGCACGATCAGTCGCTCGGCAAACAGGCGTGGATCGCTGAGGCTCATCGCTCAGCCGCCGAGGCTGGCGGGCGCGGGCGAGACGACCGCGCTACCCTGCACGCCGACCTGCCGGACCTCGAGCCCACGCTCGGCCACCCCTGCGGCGTTGAAGCGGAACACGCCGTCCACGCCCGCAAAGCCGCCACGATCGCCAAGCGCCGCGCGCGGAAACGCGCCGCCCACTGGCCAATTTGCCGACGCCGCCTGTACGAGCAGCACCGCATCGTAGCCCAGACTCGCCAGCCGCGACGGTCGCCCGCCGTAGCGCGCGGCATAGCGCGTCGCCATCGCGCGGAAGCGCGCGTCGGGCACGGCGGCGAACCATGCGCCGCGCAGGCCGGGCGCGCGGCCCAGCGCGGCCTCGTTCGCCCAGAGTTCGGTGCCGAGCAGCTTGGCCGCGCCCGCGCCCGCGCCATATTGCGCCAGTGCCGGGCCGAATGCGCCCGCGATCGGTCCCGTGTCCGCGATAATCAGCGCCTGAAAAGGCAGCCCGCCCGCCCGTTGGGCGACCGGCGCGACCGTGCCGTCGGGCCGGATCGCCGCCACGCCGCCCGCGTGGGCGATCCGCTGATCGAACGCGGTCACCTTGCGCGCGGCGGCGGCCAGCTGTTTGCGATCGCGCGTGTAGGTGGCGATGCCCGTCACCGATCCGCCCTGCGCCTGCACCGCGCGCAGGAACGCGGTCGAAGCGCGCGCGCCGTAGATGCCCGCCGGGATCAGCGCCGCAAATCGATCAACGCCGTGCGCGCTTGCGAAGCCGACCACGCGCGCGATCGCCTGGGCCGGCTGGAAGCCCATGATGTACGTGCCGCCACCCGCGACGGCGGAATCGTTGGTGAAACTGAGCACGGGCACGCCCGCTGCCGCCGCGATCGGGGCAGCAACGCGCACGTCCCCGCCGAGCAACGGCCCGAGAATCACTCCCGCGTGCGCCGCCACAGCCGCCTCGACGGCCGCGCGCGCGCCGCCTGGGCCGCCGGTATCATAGGTCGTCAGGCGGAAATTGGCGGTCTTCACGTCCAACAGAGCGAGCAGCGCCGCGTTGGCGATCGACTGGCCGACGGCGGCTTGCGGTCCGCTGGTGGGAACCAGGATAGCGACCAGATTGCGGGCTTCCGGGGGGGGCGGCTCGGCTTGCGTGGAGGGCGGCGGCGTTACCGGGCCTTGCTGGACTGGCGGCGGCGGCGGCTGGACCGCGCCGCGCCGCCCAGTCGCGCATCCCGCCGCAATCAGCGCGATCAGCCCCGCCGCGCCCGCGCGCCCTCGACTTGAGATCACAGGCCGCTCAAACAGGGATACGCGCATGGACACCTCGTCGCTCACCCCCGGACTCTACATCGTCGCCACGCCGATCGGCAATCTTGGCGATATTTCGCCGCGTGCCGCCGCCACGCTCGCCGCCGCCGATCTAATTCTGGTGGAGGACACGCGCGTCACCTCCGTCCTGCTGCGCCATCTGGGCCTGCACCGGCCGATGACGCCGTACCACGATCACAATGCGGATCTCGTGCGCCCCGGCATCGTCGCACGGCTAGGGGTCGAGCGAATCGCGCTGGTGAGCGACGCGGGCACGCCGCTCATCTCGGACCCCGGCTTCAAGCTGGTGCGCGACGCGCGGGCGGCGGGGCACGCGGTGATCACCATCCCCGGCCCGTGCGCCGCGATCGCCGCGCTGACGCTCGCGGGGCTGCCGACCGACCGCTTCCTGTTCGCGGGCTTCCTGCCGGTGAAGCCCGGCGCGCGCGATTTGGGCATCGCCGAGCTGGCCACGGTCCGCGCCACCCTTGTCCTCTACGAATCAGGCCCGCGCCTCGCGCGCACGCTGGCCGCGCTCGCGGAGGGGCTGGGGGACCGTCCCGCCACGGTCGCGCGAGAAATTACCAAGCTGCACGAGGAGGCGGTGCGGGGCACGCTTTCGAGCCTCGCCGCGTGCTACGCCGATGCGCCACCCCGAGGCGAGATCGTCATCGTGATCGGCCCGCCGTCGCCAGCGCCCGCTCCCGACGCGGACACGCTCGAAGCCGCGCTCGCCGCGCTCGATCCCATGCGCCCGCTGAAAGAGGCCGCAGCCGAGATCGCCGGGCAGTTGCGCCTGCCGCGCCGGCAGGTGTACCAGCGGCTGCTCGCGCGGCGCGACGAAGCTTAAGTAAAAAACCCCATTGCGCGCTGCCTCGGCCCGAGTCAGTCTGCCACGGCGTAGCGGAGGAGCGGCCGTGATGATCGAAGCGCTGGCACTCGTGGACGATGCCGAGATCGTGCTGGACGAAGCCGCGCTCGCACTTGCCGCACTCGACCGCGAAGATAGCGGGCTCGAAGCCGAGGCGCTGCTCGATCCATATCTGACGCGGGTATCGTTCATGAGCGCAAAGCTCATGTCGCGCTCGCCGGGCATCGTAGCCAACCAGGTGCGTGCCGAGATGCTGAAGTCGCTGATCGCCGGCGAGCATGGCTTCAGTGGCAATGATGCGGCGTTCGGCGCGGAAGCTGGCGCGGATATGATGGCGCTGCTCGATAACGGCTACGGCCTGCCCGTCGCGCTCTCGATCCTGTACGTGGGCGTGGCGAGGAAGGTCGGCTGGCGTGCGACCGCCTTAGGCGTGCCCGGCCATGTGCTGATCCGTGTGGGGGACGAGCCAGGTGCCGTATTCCAGGACCCGTTCGACGAGGGCCGGGTCCTGGACGTGCGCGGGCTCAAGCGCGTGCTGGCGCGCGTGCTGGGCGCGAACGCCGCGCCCGATCCCGCCTATCTGGCACCCATGGACAACCGTGCGACGCTAGTCCGACTGCTGACCAACCAGGCCGCGCGCGCCCGGCGAGTTGGCGATCTGGAGCGCGCGCTGGTGCTGCTTCAACGCATGACGACCTTCGCCCCGTTCGCGACCTCGCTCTGGTGGGAGCGCGCGCGGCTAGAGCAGCAGCTGGGCCGGTTGCAGGCGGCACGCGCGAGCCTCGTGGCGATGCGCGAAACGACGCGCGACGGGGCGCTAGTGGGCCGGATCGAGGCGGCGCTGAACGCGCTGGCGAGGTCGGCGAGCTGACGCTCCCTCTCCTGTGTTCCTCCCCCCGTCAGGGGCAGGGCAAGCGCAGCAAAGCGGAGCGAGGGAGAGGGAGCGCGCTTGCCGCGTAAGGCCGCGATGCCTACCCCAGCCCCATGACTCGCCCCTTACGCGTCGCCGTCCAGATGGACCCCTTGGAAGCCGTCAACATCGCGGGCGACAGCACTTTCGCCCTGATGCTGAGTGCCCAATCGCGAGGTCACAGCCTCGATTACTACGCCGCCGCCGACCTCAGCTGGGACGCGGGCCGCGTCCGCGCCCACAACGCCCGCGCGGTGGAAGTCCGCCGCGTTGAGGGCGATCACTTCACCGCCGGACCGCCGCGCACGCTCGATCTCGGCCATGATATCGACGTCGTGCTGATGCGCCAGGACCCGCCGTTCGACATCGCGTACATCACCGCTACCCACCTGCTCGAGCGCCTCGCCGCCGAGACGTTGGTAGTCAACGATCCGCTCGCGGTCCGGAATGCGCCCGAGAAGCTGTTCGTGCTCGATTACGCCGATCTGATGCCCGAAACGCTGATCACGCGGTCGCTGGAGGAAGCGCTCGCCTTTCGCGCCCGCCACGGCGCGGTGGTGCTCAAGCCGCTTCACGGCAACGCGGGCGCGGCGGTGTTCAAGATGGGTGAAGGGGACGGCAACCTTCCCGCGCTCGTCGAGCTGTTCAGCCATGTCTGGCGCGAGCCGTTCATCGTCCAGCGCTATCTCGCGCGCGTGACCGAGGGCGACAAGCGTATCGTGCTGGTGGACGGGGAGGTCGCGGGGGCTTTGAATCGCATCCCGCGCACGGGCGAGATCCGCAGCAACCTGGCGGTGGGCGGAAGGGCGGCCGCCGCCGAACTGACTGCGCGCGAGGAAGAGATCTGCGCGCGCCTGGGTCCGACGCTGAAGGAGCGCGGGCTGCTGTTCGTCGGCATCGACGTGATCGACGGGATGCTGACCGAGATCAACGTCACCTCGCCCACCGGCATCGTGGGAATCGATGCGTTCAACGGGAGCGACACGCCGGCGCGGATATGGTCGGCGATCGAGGGGCGCATCGATAGTAATCTGTTTGACTACCCGAGCAGCTCAGTGCCAACAGAGTGAGAAAGAGATTTGAAGCTAATTCAATTTGCTATCAAATGTAAGATCCGTCTTGAGCGATGCGAATAACACTGCGGGTAGGTTGCAAAACTATTAATAACCGTGGGGATATGGACTGTACAGAAGGCACAGCGCGTAGCAAGTTCCGAGACAGTTGAGAAGCACTCGGGGCACGACCTAGTGGCTGGCAATGGCGGAACACCAATCTTAGCTAAAAGGTAGCCTAAAGGTGTTACTATGACAAAATAGACAACACAGGCTACCAATACAAAGGAGATTGCGGCGTTAAGGAAACTTCCATAGGCAATCTTGGCGCCGTAAATATTGATGATCAAGGCAGATAGGTCTTGCTTACCAAGTATAGCAGCTATTATCGGGTTGATTATATCTTTAGTTAGTGAACCAACGAGACTACTAAAAGCTGCACCAATAAGCACGGCAACAGCCAGCTCTCCCACTTTGCCACGAAGTATAAAATCGCGAAAACCTGTAAGCATTGTGGAATCCCTCAATGAAATGTTGGTGGGCGGACGGCCTAACGCGAGTTGAAGCGGATGCGCCCAAGCCGCGTTTGCACAAGGGTGACGTCGGCGTCGATGTTCGGCACCCCTCGCTTACAGCTGAGGTCGGTACCGCGACGCCATCGTGCCTAGGTTCCCTCCTGCGGCGCTCGCTGTCGCGACGCTCGACTGAGCGAAACGCGGTCACGTCGTAACTCGCCATTTTGATGCTGTGGTCGAGATTGCGATCGTGAATCGACCAAGACAATCACAACAGCTTGATCGCCCCCACGATTAGCCCCGCCACCACCGCCAGCATTCCGCCTAGCCGGATCGTCAGTGTGTGCCCCAGTTCGCGTAAATCGGTCTTAGTGGCGAGTTCGGTGACCACGTCTTTCGAGAGCGCGTCGGCCAAGCCTTCGGCCTGCTCTGCGGTGAAGCCCGAAGCCCTGAGCTTGCGCGAGAGATCGAGCGTGTTGAACACCGCCGCCGTCGTGGTCGCCATCCGCTCCGCCCTTTCTTCGATCCACCGCCAACATAGCGCGAACCGCGCCATTCGCCAGTCGCAAGCAATGCCTTACACCACCACACCCCCCACGGTCGGCTCTCGACACCCCGTCGTTTCGGGAAAGGTGATCGCGCGGCCCGTCAGGCGGCGAACCGCGAAATAGGCGAAGGCTTGCGCCTCCAGCGCGTCGCCGTTCCACCCCACCGCCTCGACCGGCTCGACGCGCAGACCAGTCGCAGCTGCAATCGCCGCCATGAGCGCGGGGTTGTGTCGCCCGCCGCCGCACACCAGCAATCGGCTTGGGCGTGCGGGAACATGGGCAAGGGCGAGGGCGATGGTTTCGGCAGTGAACGCGGTCAGCGTGGCCGCGCCATCCGCCGCCGACAGCCCGGCCACGGGCGCGGTCGAGAATGCCGCGCGGTCGAGTGACTTGGGCGGGGGCAGCGCGAAATAGGGGTCGTCCAGCAACGCCGCGAGCGCGCCTGCGTCCACCCGGCCCGCCGCCGCGAGCCGTCCGCCCTCGTCGCACGCGCGGCCTGTGTGACGGAGCGTCCAATCGTCGATCAACGCATTTGCTGGGCCGGTGTCGAAGGATATCCAAGCGCCCAGTCCCGTCCCCAGCCAGGTAAGGTTCCCCACCCCGCCCAGATTGAGCACACCCACGGGCGCATCGCCCTCGCGCGCGCCGTCCGCGAGCGCGCGATGGAACACCGGGAGTAGCGGCGCGCCCTGCCCACCCGCCGCCATGTCGGCAGCGCGGAAATCGTAGACGACCGGCACTCCCAGCCGTACCGCCAGCGCGCGCGCGTCGCCGATCTGCCACGTCCAGCCCGCGTCGGGCCGATGCACCAGCGTTTGCCCGTGGAACCCGACCACCTCGGGACGCGCGCCCGTCTCGGCGAGCAATGTCTCGACCGCCTGCGCGTGCGCCCCGGTCAGCTCGGCCTCGACGGCGCGCACCGCATCGGTGAACACCGGCCCATCCAGCCCGCGCGCATACGTCATGGCCTGCGCCAGTCGCGCGCGGAGCCCATCGTCATAGGCGCGGAACACGAACCCGAGCGGGTGGATGTGCGCGCCGCCGTCGGTCTCGACCAGCGCCGCGTCCACCCCGTCCATCGAGGTGCCGCTCATCAGCCCCACCGCCAGCCAGTTTCGCAACCGCGCACCTCCTGCTACGCGCACCAGCCATGCGCTCCGAACTCCTGAACGTGCTCCAGTCGCGCGGCTACGTCCACCAGGCGACCGATATCGAGACGCTGGACGCACTCGCTGCCGCCGGGCCGATCACCGCGTACATCGGCTTTGATCTCACCGCCGCCTCGCTCCACGTCGGCAACCTGGTGGGCATTATGCTGCTGCGCCGCCTCGAACAGACCGGCCACCGCGCGGTCGTCCTGCTCGGCGGCGGAACCAGCCAGGTCGGCGATCCGTCAGGCAAGGACGAGGGCCGCCAGCTCCTCACGCCCGCGACGATCGCCGCCAACAAGGCCAGCATCGGTCGAACCTTCGCTCGCTTCCTAAACGCGCCGATCACGGTCGACAACGCCGACTGGTTGAACGGGTTGGCTTATATCCCCTTCCTGCGCGAGATCGGGCGGCATTTCAGCGTCAACCGCATGCTTACCTTCGACAGCGTCCGTCTGCGCCTCGACCGCGAACAGCCGCTCAGCTTTCTCGAATTCAACTATATGATCCTCCAGGCTTATGATTTCCTCGAGTTGAGCCGCCGCCACGATGTTCGACTGCAGATGGGGGGCAGCGATCAGTGGGGGAATATCGTCAACGGCACCGACCTGATCCGCCGGGTTGATGGCAAGGAAGCGTTCGGCCTGACAACGCCGCTGATCACCACTGCCGATGGCGCGAAGATGGGCAAGACGGCGGCGGGCGCGATGTGGCTCTCGCCCGAGATGTTGCCGTCTTACGATTATTGGCAGTTTTGGCGTAACACGCACGATGCCGACGTCGGTCGCTTCCTCAAGCTGTTCACCGACCTGCCGCTGGACGAGATTGCTCGCCTCGAAGCGCTTGAAGGCGCGGAGGTCAACGCCGCCAAGGCCGCGCTGGCGAACGCCGCGACCGTGCTCGCGCACGGGGCCGAGGCGGCCGCAGCCGCTGCCGAGACCGCGCGCGCGACGTTCGAGGAGGGCGGGGGAGGGGAAGACCTGCCCCGCATCACCGCGCCCGCGACCGGGATCGCGTTGGTGGATGCGCTCGTCGCGCTCGGCTTCGCGGCATCCAAAGGCGAAGCACGCCGCCTGATCGCGGGCGGCGGTGCGCGGATCGATGGCGCGGCGGTGTCCGATCCGGCGCACCCGATCGCTCCCGTGTCGGCCCCCGTTCGGCTCAGCGCCGGGCGCAAGCGACATGGGCTCGTGGTCAGCGGATGAGGACTTCGCGTCCGGAACAGCTTAACCCGTCCGCATCACCACCGGCTGCCACTGCGCCGCGCGGTGTTCCCGCCGTTCGGCCTCCACCGCGCCGATCCGCGTTTTGAGCGCGCGCGCCAAAGCCAGCGCCGCCGATCGCGCATCGCCGTCGCCCTGCCTTGCCGCGACCAGCGCCCACTCATAGCCCATAGCCGGATCGCGCCGGACACCGCGTCCGTCGCCGAACGCGCGCGCCAGCGCGAGTTGCGCTGGCGGATACCCGCGTTGGGCCGCGCGCAACCAATAAGAAGCTGCCGCCGCAGGGTCGGGTCGTCCGATGCGGCCATTCGCGTACATCACGCCCAGCATCGTCTCGGCGACCGCGCCATCCTCCATCGCCAGCAACTCGAACCCGTGCGCGGCCGCACGATCGTGGTGGCGCGCATACGCATCCATCGCGGCCGCGAGCCGATCGACAGGGGCTTCGGCCGAAATCAGGAGCAGGCTGATCAGGAGTAAGGAGCGCATCCGCGCCTAACATCACGAAAGCTGTACCAAGTCACCCCCGTTCAGCCAATGTCGTCCCTCAGTTCGCGTAATCGCGCCAATTTGCAACATGTCCATCGCCCGTTGCGCTGAGCGCCAACAACGCCCCGGCTACTATCGCCAGCACGATGGATACTTCTGGGTTGTTCTCGACAACGTCTGCTGTGCGCGCGCCTGTATCGCGTGCTGCCCTCGCTGCACGCTCCGCTGCATCGGTTGCACCGTCACGGATCCGGTCCAGCCCCGACGCAAGCCGATCGCCCGCAGCCGACGTTTCGTCGCTGACCGCGTCCGAAACATGCGTCAACCGCTCGGCCGTCGCCTCGAACGCGCTGCGGGCCACATCAGACACGTCGTGCGCCACGTCGCCGATCGTCTCGCGCGCGTCCCGCCACCGATTGCGCAAACGGTCTCGCGTGCTCACGCGAGCCTTTCGCAACGCGTCCGCCGCATAATCGTCCCCGCGCGCGTACCGGGCATATTCGTCATCGTGATCGGGCGAACGTCGCGGCTGACCAGACTTTACGGCCGCCGTGACTGCAACCCCGAGGATGATCGACCCAAGTCCGATCGCGACAGGATTGGCGCGGATCAAGTTCTCCACGTCATCCACCGTGTCCGCCGCTTGGTCGCGCACGCCAAACAACGCTTGCATCCCTTGATCGCGAACCTCCATCACGGCTTGGCGCGCTTCCCCTTTTACCTCGCGGATGATCGTCTGCGGACTTAGGCGATCGGAGAGCTCTTCGATCGCATCCGCGATCCGGGTGCGGGCGGCGGTCGCCTCGTCCTGATATGCGCGGACATCGCTCATTTTACGCTCTCCTTGACGACCGCAACATCCGCCTTGACCGACGCCACCGCGCGCTTGGGCGCAAGTGCACTCGCGCTCAGCCCTTTCAGGCCCGATTGCAACAGTAAGAAGGCAATCAGTCCAACCGCGCCCGCCACGATCAATGCCGCCCATCCCGCGCCCACATACGGCGTCAGGAAGCCGACGAACGCGCCCATCAGCGTGAAGAGCGCCGCAAGACCGAGCAGCGCCGCCGCGCCTACCATGATTGCTGGACGGATTAGCGCGTGGAGATTGTCCGTGATTTCCGCACGCGCAAGCTTGACTTCGGTACGCGCGAGCAACGTCGCATCGTCCGCGATCTGGCGGATGAGGGCACTGATCGAACGGCGCTCCTCCACTTTCACCATTACAGGTCGACCAGAATGAAGCATCTTAGGCGGTGTAACGATCGTCGTCATATCCGTCCGATACTCCTGATCGCGCCGAGCCCGATCCGCCTTTGAGAAGCTGGGTCAAGGCGAAGCCCGCCGCGACCGCGATGCCTACTGCAACCGCCGGATTGCGGCGCACGAACCCAGATACCTCGGTTACCAACTGGTCGACATTCTTATTGCGCAGCGTGCCCGCGAAATCCTCGAGCGCGTCCGCCGCTTGGTTGCCGTACTTCGCCACCGGAGCAATCGTCTGATTCTGACCGAGCTTGGTCGAAGCTTCGCGCAGATCGCCCGCTACTCCGTGGATCGCATCGGCGGCCTTGGCCTTGCCGTCGGTCGCAGCGGTGCGGGCCTGATCGAGCGCCTGATCGCGCATCTTCATCGCTTGGTCACGCAGATCGCCCGCCGCATCCTTCGCCTGACCGTGAATATCGCCGAGCGCCGATTTCGCCTGGTTGCCAAGGTTCTGGGCGGCGTCCTTTGCCTGATTCCCCATGTCCTCGGCCTTGGAGCCGAACGCCTGCGCCGACTGCGCGGCGGACTTGGCAGGACCGCTGGTTCCAAAGTCGTTGCCTGGAGTGCCGGACATGCCGCCGGGGGGTGGGTTCGTCGCCATGGGTGAATCCTTGGTTAAAAGTTCTGGACGCTGAACGAGGGGTGCGCGCGGCGGTTCCTCGGCTTGCCCCGCGCGGAACGACTTCCTAGACGCTCACACGCACGTCCCAGGGGAACAGCCATGACCGCCATCGTCGATGTCCACGCGCGCGAGATTCTTGATAGCCGGGGCAACCCCACCGTCGAAGTCGACGTGACGTTGGAGGACGGCTCGTTCGGGAGGGCGGCAGTGCCCTCGGGCGCTTCCACGGGCAAGCATGAGGCGGTCGAGAAACGCGATCTCGACGCCAAGCGCTATGGCGGCAAAGGCGTGCGCCGCGCATGCGATGCGGTGACGGGTGAAATTTTCGACGCGGTGCAGGGACTGGACGCGGGGGATCAGGCGATCCTCGATGCAACGATGATCGAACTGGATGGCACGCCCAACAAGTCTCGCCTTGGCGCAAATGCGATTTTAGGGGTGAGCTTGGCGACCGCTCGTGCCGCCGCCGACGCGGTCGGCCTGCCGCTGCATCGCTATATCGGCGGGATCGGCGCGAACCTTCTGCCCGTCCCCATGATGAATATTGTCAACGGTGGCGCGCACGCGAACAATCGGCTCGACATCCAGGAGTTCATGATCATGCCGGTGGGGGCCGAGACGTTCGCCGAGGCGCTCCGCTGGGGGGCGGAAATCTTTCACACCTTGAAGCGCGCGCTGTCGGACGCAGGTCACTCGGTGGCGGTCGGGGACGAGGGCGGCTTCGCTCCCGATCTGGGCGGCGCGGACGATGTGCTCGGCTTCGTGCTGCGCGCGGTCGAGAAGGCGGGCTACCGTCCCGGCGAGCAGATCATGCTGGCGCTAGATTGCGCCGCGAGCGAATATTACCGCGAGGGCGCATACCAATATGAGGGCGCGGCGCTCGATGCGGGCGCGATGACCGACAAGCTCGCCGACCTTGCCGCGCGGTATCCGATCGCGTCGATCGAGGACGGCATGGACGAAGATGATTTTAACGGCTGGAAGCTGCTGACCGATCGCATCGGCGGCGAGGTTCAATTGGTCGGCGACGACTTGTTCGTCACCAATCCCCGGCGCCTGCGCGAGGGCATCGCCAATGGCCTCGCCAATGCATTGCTCGTCAAAGTGAACCAGATCGGCACGCTGACTGAGACGATGGAGGCCATCGGGGTGGCCCACAACGCGGGCTACACCGCCGTGATGAGCCACCGCAGCGGCGAGACCGAGGACTCGACCATCGCCGATCTTGCGGTCGCCACCCGTTGCGGCCAGATCAAGACCGGCAGCCTCGCACGGTCGGACCGGCTCGCGAAGTACAACCAGCTGCTGCGGATCGAAGAGGAATTGGGCGAGACGGCCGCATATGCCGGGCGGGCGGCGCTGAAGGGCAGGTAATAGCCCGCCGTCCACAGCGATGCGCCGAACGGAGTCGGCGCGGTCTTGCGACCTTGCGCGAACCATGATTCAGCCACTTGTCATGCGCGTTCGCTCGCCCCTCGCTCGCCTGCGCCCCTGGCTGCTTCCGGTCGCCTGCCTGTTGTGGGCGGGCTATTTCGCCTTTCACGCGGTCGCGGGGGAAACCGGGCTGATGGCGCTTGGCGGTTATCAGGCCGAACATGCACGTCTTGATGCCGAGTCCGCCCGGGTGCGCGCCGAGCGTGTCGCACTCGAACGCCACGTTGCGCTGCTCGATCCACGCCACCCGGATCCCGATCTGGTTGATGAGCTGGTGCGCGAGCGACTGAATTTGGTTCGTAAGGACGAAGTCGTGGTTCCGTTGTCCAAGGGGGATTGAACCCGGCGCGCCGCCGCGCGTATCAACCCGGTACATCCAAGGTGGAGACGGCGGTTGGCGAAAGCGGCAAGTGCGGCGAAGGCGGAGCGTCCCGCTACCAGCGATTCCCGGCTTGGCACTGCTCCCAGCTACGAACGTGCTACCCCTAATGCGGCTGATTTGACCAAGATCTACCGCAAGATGTTGCTCATCCGCCGCTTCGAGGAGCGCGCCGGCCAGATGTACGGCATGGGTCTGATCGGCGGCTTTTGTCACCTTTATATCGGCCAGGAGGCGGTGGTGGTCGGGATGCAGGCCGCCGCCGGTCCCGTCGACAGCGTCGTCACCGGCTACCGCGATCACGGCCACATGCTCGCGACCGGCATTCCCGCGCGCGCGGTGATGGCCGAGCTGACCGGGCGCGCGGGAGGCATCAGCAAGGGCAAGGGCGGCTCGATGCACATGTTCTCGGTCGAGCATCGCTTTTACGGCGGGCACGGCATCGTTGCCGCGCAGGTGCCGATTGGGACGGGACTGGCGTTCGCGCACAAGTATAAGGGCGATGGCGGCGTGTGCATGGCCTATTTCGGCGACGGCGCGGCGAACCAGGGCCAGGTGTACGAGAGCTTCAACATGGCCGAGCTGTGGAAGCTGCCCGCCGTCTACATTATCGAGAACAATCAGTACGCGATGGGAACATCGGTCAACCGATCCTCGGCCGAGGATCAGCTTTACCGACGTGGCGAGAGCTTCCGCATTCCCGGCATGCAGGTCAACGGTATGGACGTGCTCGAGGTGCAGGCGGCCGCGACTGCCGCGCTCGAATGGGTGCGCGCGGGCAACGGGCCGCTACTGCTCGAGATGAAGACCTATCGGTATCGCGGCCATTCTATGAGCGATCCCGCCAAGTACCGCAGCCGCGATGAAGTCACCGCGATGCGCGAGAAAAGCGATCCGATCGAGGCCGCCAAGCGCGACCTGCTCGGCGTTGGCGTGACCGAGGATGCGCTAAAGGCGCTGGAGAAGGACGTGCGCGCCGAGATCGCCGATGCTGCCGATTTTGCCGAGCAGACCCCTCAGCCTGACGTGCGCGAACTGCATACCGACGTGCTGGTGGAGACTTACTAGGTGCCCGTCGAAATCAAACTGCCTGCCATGTCCCCCACGATGGAGGAGGGCAATCTCGCGCGCTGGCTGGTGGCCGAGGGGGACAGCGTCAAGGCGGGCCAGGTGCTGGCCGAGATCGAGACCGACAAGGCAACGATGGAACTCGAGGCCGATACGCCGGGAACGGTGATGACGTTGCACGTGGAGGGCGGGTCCGAGGGTGTGAAGGTCGGCACGCTGATCGCGACGATCGCGGAGGAGGGGGAGGCTTCTTCTCCTCCCCTTTCGGGGGAGGTGGCGGCGAAGCCGACGGAGGGGGTCTCGCCACCCGAACCCCCTCCGGCGCTGCGCACCACCTCCCCCAGCGGAGGAGGAGAGGAGGGGCAGCAAGCCTCTGCGACGACCGCTGTGAAACCCAATGCGGGGCAGGAGCCTGCCTCACTCAAGGTCGAGCCCGAGGTGACTGCGGGCAACCCCACCCACCGCCAGACGGTGCGCGAGGCGTTGCGCGATGCGATGGCCGAAGAGATGCGCGCGGACGCAAACGTGTTCGTGATGGGCGAGGAAGTCGCCGAATACCAGGGCGCGTATAAGGTGACGCAGGGGCTGCTCGAAGAGTTCGGGCCAGCGCGCGTCGTCGATACGCCAATCACCGAATACGGCTTCGCGGGCCTTGGCGCGGGGGCGGCGATGGGGGGTTTGAAACCCATTGTCGAGTTCATGACATTCAACTTCGCGCTGCAGGCGATCGATCACATCATCAACTCGGCCGCCAAGACCAATTACATGAGCGGCGGCCAGATGCGCACGCCGATCGTCTTTCGCGGACCGAACGGCGCGGCGTCGCGCGTCGCGGCGCAGCACAGCCAGAACTTCGCGCCGTGGTACGCGAGCGTACCCGGATTGATCGTCATCGCGCCCTACAGCGCGGCGGACGCTAAAGGGCTGCTCAAGTCCGCGATCCGCACCGCCGATCCGGTGGTGTTCCTCGAAAACGAGCTGCTCTACGGCCAGACGTTCGACGTGCCCGAGAGCGACATCGCGCTCCCCATCGGCAAAGCGCGCACGGTGCGCGAGGGGGCGCATGTGACGCTGGTCGCCTATTCGATCGCGGTCGGGGTGGCGCTGGATGCGGCGACCAAGCTCGCCGAGGACGGGATAGAGGCCGAGGTGATCGATCTGCGCACGCTGCGCCCCCTCGACACCGCCGCCGTGCTCGCCAGCCTGAAGAAGACCAACCGGATGGTGGTGGTCGAGGAAGGCTTCCCGGTGTGCGGGATCGCGTCCGAGATCATGGCGCTCTGCATCGAACGCGGCTTCGACGATTTGGACGCCCCCGTGCTGCGCGTCACCAACGCCGACGTGCCGATGCCTTATGCGGCCAATCTGGAAAAGCTCGCGCTGATCAAGGTGGACGATGTGGTTAGGGCGGCGAAGACGGTATGTTATCGGTGAGGTGGTCAGGGGCACTGGGGCTTTTCGTGGCGAGTGTCACAGCGGATGTTTTGGCGAACAAGTATGCTATCGTTCCGCTGGAAGCGCTTAGGACCGTGTCGCCGCGAGTAGATCATTATTTCGACGTCGTTGAGAATGATGGGCCTGCAAGCATTTCCTTCTTCATGTTCTTTATAATCGCTGGTCCGATTTGTGCGATCGTCTGGTTTGTAAGGTGTTATGTCCGCCTTAAAGCGGCCCGCTTCCTGGTTTGGCGACCTCGGCTTTTTCGCTGCAGCAGTGCTTGGGAGCGCAAGGGTTGTGGATGATGCCCGTGGCGCTGACTCAAGGCTTCGCTGGTGTTTTGGCCGCTACGATCGTGTTCCGTTTGCTCATACGGTCGCCTATGCTTCGTCTTAACGGAACTGCGCCTCATGTCAATTGAGATCACCATGCCCGCCCTGTCGCCCACCATGGAGGAAGGCAATCTCGCGCGCTGGCTCAAGAAGGTGGGCGATCCGGTGCGCGCGGGCGATGTGCTTGCCGAGATCGAGACCGACAAGGCGACGATGGAGGTCGAAGCCATCGACGAAGGCACGCTCGCCGAAATCCGCGTGGCCGATGGGACCGAAGGCGTGAAGGTGGGCACGGTCATCGGCGTGATCGCGGGCGAGGGAGAGGATGTGGCTGCGACCTCGTCCGCGCCCCGCCCTCTTCCTGCGGCTGCGCCGCTGTCCCCTCCCCCCGCCGGGGGAGTGGAGAAGGATGTCGCTCGCCCCAACCCTCCCCCATCGGGGGGAGGGACAGCGCCGAAAGCGCAGGGAGAGGGTTCCGCGACCGCAGAGCAAGCCGTCGCCGTGAAGGGCTACGGCGCGAACCCGGCGGAGGACGCGGCGATCGCGCGCGCGCAAGAGCGAATGGCCGTGAATGGCGCTGCCCACACCACCGCTGTCGGCAGCCCCCCTCGCTCGCAGGCGGGGGAAGTTGGCGCGCGTATTAACGCGTCGCCGTTGGCGCGGCGGTTGGCGGAGATGCGGGGGGTGGCCTTGGGGTCGCTCAAGGGCACCGGCCCGGGAGGGCGGATCGTCAAGGCGGATGTGGATGGGGCGGGGTCGGCTGGCGACGCGCTCCCTCCCCCTGCCGCCGGCGCGGCTGTCCCTCTCCCGCAAGCGCGCGAGAGGGTCGACGCGGCGCCCACCCCCACCCTCTCCCGCAAGGGAGAGGGACAGCGCGAAGCGCAGGGTGAGGGGGGAGCCAAGTCCCCCGCGTCTCCCGCGACCGACATCCCGCACGAGGCGATCAAGCTTTCCAACATGCGCAAGGTGATCGCGCGCCGCCTGACCGAATCGAAGCAGACCGTCCCGCACTATTACCTCGCGATCGACTGCCGCCTCGATGCGCTGCTCAAGCTGCGCACCGAGCTCAACGGCGCGCAACCCGTCAAGCTCTCGGTCAACGATCTGCTGATCAAGGCGCTCGCCATCGCGCTGATCCAGGTGCCCGACGCCAATGTCAGCTACACCGGCGACCAGCTGCTCAAGTTCACCCGCGCCGATATCTCGGTCGCGGTGGCGATCCCGGCGGGGCTGATCACGCCGATCATCGTCGGGGCGGATGCGGCGCGCCTGACCGCCATCGCCACGCAAATGAAGGACCTCGCCGCACGCGCCAAGGACGGCAAGCTCCAGCCGCACGAATATCAGGGCGGCACCGCGAGCCTGTCGAACCTCGGCATGTACGGCATCAAACAGTTCGAGGCAGTGATCAACCCGCCGCAAGGCATGATCCTCGCGGTCGGCGCGGGCGACCGCCGCCCGTGGGTCGAAGCAGATGCCTTGACGGTCGCCACCGTGCTCACCGCGACTGGCAGCTTCGACCACCGCGCGATCGACGGCGCGGTCGGCGCGCAGCTGATGGCGGCGTTCAAGGCGCTGGTCGAAGCGCCGCTGGGGATGTTGGCCTAGCGCCCCGCCCGCTTCGCCTTGAACACCCCCATCTGCGGCTGCGCCTTCTTCGGCTCGGGCGCGGCGGCTGCGGGCATCGGCTCGCCCTCGCCGCGCGCGAGCTTGGCGAGCACCTTGGCCAGATGCAGCGCGCCTGGTAGCCGCGCGTCCGCCGCCTCCCACGCGCGTTCGACGAACAGCTTGCTGTCGGGCCGCAGCTTCGCCGCCGCGCCCAGCCGGGCCACGAAGCGCATCACGCCCTCGGGATTGGGCGGCGTATCACCCCAGAAGGCGACGAGCGCGCCCTTCGGACCCGCGTCCAGCTTTGCCACCCCCGCGCGCTTGAGGAACAGCTTGATCTCGTAGACGGTGAGCAGGTTCTTCGCTTCCTCGGGTAGCGGCCCGAAGCGGTCGATCAGCTCGGCGGCGAAGGATTCGAGCGCGGCCTTGCCCTCGACCTCGTTCAGCCGACGGTAGAGCGCCATTCGCAGATTGAGGTCGCTCACATAGCTGTCCGGGATCAGGATCGTCGCGTCGACGGTGATTTGCGGGCTGAACTCCTCCTGCGGCAGCGGCTCGCCCGAAGCGCCCGCCTTGGCCGTGTTGATCGCCTCCTCGAGCATCTCCTGGTAGAGTTCAAAGCCGATCTCGCGGATATGGCCCGATTGCTCGTCGCCGAGCAGGTTGCCCGCGCCGCGAATGTCGAGATCGTGGGAGGCGAGCTGGAACCCTGCTCCCAGGGAGTCGAGCGAGGACAGCACCTTGAGCCGCTTATCGGCGGCTTCGGTGATCGGCTGGTCGTCCGGCGTGGTCAGGTAGGCGTAGGCGCGGGCCTTCGAGCGGCCGACGCGGCCCCGGATTTGATACAGCTGCGCCAAGCCGAACATGTCGGCGCGGTGGACGATGAGCGTATTGGCGGACGGGATGTCGATGCCGCTCTCGATGATGCTGGTACTGAGCAGCACGTCGTAACGCCGGTCATAGAACGCGCTCATCCGGTCCTCGACCTCGCTCGCCGCCATCTGGCCGTGCGCCGCGATCGGCTTCACCTCGGGCACGTGATCGTGGAGGAACTTCTCTAGATCGGGCATATCGGCGACGCGCGGCGTCACCAGGAACGTCTGACCGCCGCGCGCCCGCTCGCGCAGCAGCGCTTCGCGCAGCACGGCGGGATCCCACGGCGCGACGTAGGTGCGCACCGCGAGGCGATCGACCGGCGGCGTCGCGATGATCGACAGTTCGCGCAAGCCGCTCATCGCCATCTGCAGCGTGCGCGGGATCGGCGTCGCGGTCAGCGTCAGCACATGCACGTCGGTCTTGAGCGCCTTGAGTTTCTCCTTCGCCGCGACGCCGAAACGCTGCTCTTCATCGACAATCACCAGCCCCAGCCGGTCGAACGCGACCGTTTTGGACAGGATCGCGTGCGTGCCCACGACGATATCGACCGTACCGTCCGCCAAGCCGTCGCGCACATGCTTGGCCTCGGCCGTGCTCACCAACCGCGAGAGTTGGCGCACCTGCACCGGGAAGCCGCCGAAGCGCTCGCGGAAATTGCCGTGATGCTGGCGCGCGAGAAGCGTGGTCGGCGCAACGATCGCCACCTGCATGCCCTGCATCGCCGCCACGAACGCCGCGCGCAGCGCCACCTCGGTCTTGCCGAAACCCACGTCGCCGCACACGAGGCGGTCCATCGGCTTGCCGCTGGCAAGGTCCGCCAAGACATCGTCGACCGCCTTGAGCTGATCGTCGGTCTCCACATACGGAAAGCGATCGACGAACGCGCCGTAAGCGGCGGGATCGGGGACCATCGCGTCCGCCTGCTTGTGCGCGCGCTCGGCGGCGGTCTTCAGAAGTTCGGACGCGATCTCCTTGATCCGCTCCTTCATCTTGGCCTTGCGGCCCTGCCACGCCGCGCCACCGATCTTGTCGAGGCTCACCCCCTCGGTCTCCGCGCCGTAGCGCGAGAGCACGTCGATATTCTCCACCGGCACGAACAGCGTGCCGCCATCATAGGATAGCCGCACGCAGTCGTGCGACGCGCCCGCGAGCTCGAGCGGCTCGAGCCCCTCGAACCGCCCGATGCCGTGATCGCGGTGAACGACGTAATCGCCCGGCGTCAGCGTCGCCATCTCGGCCAGGAACGCGTCCGCCTTGCGGTTGCGCCGCCGCCGGACCAGCCGCTCGCCAAGCATGTCCTGCTCGGTCAGCACGCTCACATTGCCCAGCGTGAAGCCGTGATCGAGTGCGACGACCATCAATGGCGTGCGCCCGTCCGCGGCGAGGCCGATCGCGCCCTGCCAACTGTCCGCGTCCACCGCCTTGGCGAGGCCGTGATCGGTGAGCAGGCCGGTCAGCCGGTCGCGCGCGCCGCGCGAATAGGTGGCGAGGATGGTGCGCCGCTTGGCTTTGCGCTCGGCCTCGATATGCGCGACCACCGCCCCGTACACATTGGTGTTGGCGGCGCGCTCGGGGGTGAAATCGCGCGGCGGCCGCGCCTTGATGTCGAGCACGTGCGCGCCGTCCGCGTCGAACGGCGAGGTGATATGCGCGCGGTGCGCCTTGACCGCCTTGTCCCACTCGTCCGCCGCCAGATATAGCCGCTCGGGCGGGAGCGGACGGTAGCCGCCGCGCGTGCTCGCCAGCATCGCCTCTCGGTTCTGGAAGTAATCCGCCAACGTCTCGAACCGCCTCCGCGCGCTGTCCATCGTCGCCGCGTCACGGACGACGATGTCCTTGGGGCCGAGATAGTCGAACAGTGTCGCCAGACCATCCTCGAACAGCGCGAGGTAATGCTCCATCCCCGCCATGCGTCGTCCGTCGCTGACCGCCTCGTACAGCGGGTCGGCAGTCGCGCCGGTGCCGAACGCCGCGACATAGCCCTGGCGGAAGCGGCGGATGCTGGCCTCGTCGAGCAGCGCTTCGCTGACGGGGAGCAGCGTGAAGCCGGGCGCGGTCTCGATCGTGCGCTGGGTGCCGATCTCGAAGCGCCTGAGCGTCTCGATCTCGTCGCCGAAGAAGTCGAGCCGCAAGGGCGTGCGTTCGCCCGCCGGGAACACGTCGATCAGCCCGCCGCGCACGGCGTACTCGCCCGCCTCCACCACGGTATCCACGCGGACATAGCCGTTCGCGGACAGCAGCGCGGAGAGCTGATCGCGGTCGAGCGCGTCGCGCGACTTGATCGCGCGTGTGGCGGCCTTGATCCGCGCGGGAGCGAGCACGCGCTGGGTCAGCGCGTTCAGCGTCGTTACCACCAGCTGCGGCCCGGCAGGTTTGTGCGTCAGTCGTGCCAGCCCGGCGAGCCGATCCGCGCTCGACCGCGCACTGGGGGACGCACGGTCGTAGGGCAGGCAGTCCCACGCGGGGAACGGGATCGTCTCCAGATCGGGCGCGAAAAACTGCGCCGCGTCCGCAAGGCTGCGCGCCTGCGCCTCGTCCTGCGCCACGAAGACCGCGCGTCCGGGAGCAGCCGCGCGCGCGAGATCCGCCATCAGCCAGGGTTGCAGGCCTTCGGGGCAGTTCGCGAGGGTCAGCGGGGCCTTGGCGGCGAGGACGGGCTTGGGATCGATCATCGGGCGACCCCCGCCGCGGCATCCGCGCTTACTCTGCCTCGCTCCGCAGCACTCCGCTTTCCCTCCCCCCGCCAGGAGAGGGAAGGAACAGCGACCAGCCCCACCCTCCCCCAGCCGGGGAGAGGGACATCGCCGCAGGCGCAGGGAGAGGGAGCGGCGCTCACTTCGCCACCGCGATGTAATCGAGCCGCCGCATCGCCGCCATCAAGCTCCCTTCATACGCCCCCGGCGGCACCGCCGTCCCGATCGCCCACGCCATCACGTCCGCGTCCTGCTCGTGCAGCAGCGCCTCCCCCCACGCGATGTCCTCCTCGCTCCACTCCGCCACATAGGCGCGCACGAAGCCGCCGATCAGCATGTCGGCCTCTTTCGTGCCCCGATGGTCGGCGCGGAACAGCAGGCGGCGTCGGCGGTCTTCGATCGTCAATTGGGTCAACAACGGCCTCAATGCAGCAGCGCCCGCGCGCCCTTGGCGGGCGGCGGGACGGGACGCTAGAACGCGTAGCTAACCATGCGCCCCACCATCCTCAACCCGCTATTCGCCGCAGTCGGCTCGCTCCCCGGCGTCGGTCCCGCCGTCGCCAAAACACTGGCGCGCCTGAAGATCGAGCGTGTCGTCGATCTCGCCTTCCACCTGCCCATGATGTTTATCGAGCGCGTGCCGCTGCGCGGCCTCGATCCGTGCTATGAAGGCCGCGCGGTGATCCTGACCGTCACCGTCGACGAGATCGTTGCCGGCCAGGGCCGCACTCCAACCCGGGTCCGCGTCCGCGACGCGCACGACAACCCCTTCACGCTCGTCTATTTCGGCGATGGCGGCAGCTACGCGCGCCGCCTGCTGCCCGAGGGCGCGCGGCGCGTGGTGAGCGGGCGGCTGGAGCGGTACGGCGACCGGCTACAGATCACGCATCCCGATTATGTGGTGGCCGAGGGAGAGGCGGGGACGATCCCGGCGCGCGAACCGGTGTACCCCTTGACCGAGGGCATGACCAACAAACGCCTGGGTACCCTCGCCGCCGCCGCGATCGCCCGCGCGCCCGAGTTGCCCGAATGGGCGGCTCCCGCGCAGCGCGAGATGGAGGGGTGGCCAACGTGGAGCGACGCGCTCGCCCGCGCCCACGCGCTGGATGCGGGCGCGCGCGCGCGCCTCGCCTATGACGAGCTGTTCGCGGGCCAGCTCGCACTACTGTTGGTCCGCGCCTCGACCAAGCGCCGCGCCACCCGGCGCTTGCCGGGAGATGGTCGGCTGGTGGCCGGGCTGCTTGCCGCGCTGCCGTACCAGCCGACCGGCGCGCAGGCCCGCACGATCGCCGAAATCGCCGCCGATATGGCTACAGCGGAGCCGATGTTGCGGCTGCTGCAAGGCGATGTCGGCGCAGGCAAAACGTTGGTCGCCGCCGCCGCCATGCTGCGCGCGGTCGAGAGCGGCGCGCAGGCCGCGCTCCTTGCCCCTACCGAGCTGCTCGCGCGCCAGCACCATGCGACGCTGGCAAACTCGATGTCCGATCTGGGCGTCCGGGTCGAAGTGCTCACCGGCCGCGACAGGAATGGGCCAAGGGAAACGATAGTGGAAGGTCTCGCGACCGGATCGGTTCACATCCTGATCGGCACGCACGCCATCTTTCAAGACAGCGTCCGATATCGTGATCTCGGGCTCGTCGTCATCGACGAACAGCACCGCTTCGGTGTCGCCGAGCGCAAGGCGCTGACCGACAAGGGCGCGCACGGCAGGCCGCATCTGCTTTCGATGACGGCGACCCCGATCCCGCGCACGCTGACGCTGACCGCCTACGGCGAGATGGACGTCAGCCGGTTGGACGAAATGCCGCCCGGCCGGTTGCCGATCGAAACCCGCGTGATCAACCTCGAACGGCTGGACGAAGTGTATGAGGCGCTCGGCCGGCATATCGCGGGCGGCGGCCAAGCGTATTGGGTGTGTCCGCTCGTCGACGGCAGCGAGACCCAGGACGATGCCGCCGCGGAGACCCGCGCTGCCGAGCTACGCGGCCGCTTCGGCATCGATCGCATCGCGCTGGTCCACGGTCGCCTGCGGCCTGGCCCCAAGGACGCCGCAATGGCGGCGTTTGCGTCCGGGGCGGCGTCGGTGCTGGTGGCGACGACGGTCATCGAGGTCGGCGTGGACGTGCCCGCCGCCACGCTGATCGTGATCGAAGCGGCGGAACGGTTCGGGCTGGCACAGCTCCACCAGCTGCGCGGGCGCGTGGGCCGGGGCGGTGGGCGAAGCGTCTGCCTGTTGCTGAGGGGCGAGCCCTTGTCCGAAACCGCGCGATCCCGCCTGGCCTTTCTCAAATCGAGCAACGATGGCTTCGCGCTCGCTGAAAAGGATCTCGAACTGCGAGGCGCGGGCGAGTTGCTGGGCACGCGCCAATCGGGCGATCCCGCGTTCCGCTTCGCAACGCCCGAACATGTGGCGCGGCTGACGCACGTGGCGCGGGAGGACGCCGCCGCGCTGGTGCGCGATGATCCGGGCCTGGCGAGCGCCCGGGGGCAGGCGGCTCGGGCAGCTTTGTATTTGTTCGAGCGCGATGCGGCGGTGGGGTTACTGCGATCGGGGTGAGCCATCGGCCTTTCGAACCGTTTATGCGTAGCGCAATCGTTGCATCGCAGCGATGCGCGTGGTGCCTGGCTTCGACAGGCCAGGCCTGAGAACGGGATACGTCAGGACCTACCGTTCACCCCCACACCGGCCCCAGCTTCGCGCGCAACCGATCCAGCGCTTGTTTCTTGATTTGACAAACACGCACGGCACCGACTTCTAGGGTTTGACCGATTTCATCGAGAGTAAGCTCCTCGATGAAGTAAAGCTGGAGGACGATAGCCTCGCGCCGGGGCAACAGGGAGATCGCGCCGGCGAGCGCATCGCGAAGGCCTTCGTGTTCGAGGATGTCGAGCGCGTTCGGTTCGTCCGACGCGAAGGCGGACGTATGGTCCGAGTAGACCGCGTCCAAGGGTTCGAGATAGACGGACTGGGCTGCGTCGATCGCGCTGCGATAGTCGGCGGCGGACAGGCCCAGCTCACCCGCGACCTCGCCGGAACTCGGCACGCGGCCGAGCTTACCTTCGAGCGCGGCTTCGGTTTCCTTCAGCTTCTTGCGCCGTCGCATCGCGCCGCGGTTGATCGTGGCGGACGATCGCAGCACGTCGATCATCGCGCCGCGCACGCGCATGGTCGCGTAGGTAGCGAAGCTCGCCTCGCCGCGCTGGACGAACGCGCGCGCGGCCTGGACGAGCGCGAGCATCCCCGTCTGCACAAGCTCCTCCTGATCGATCGACGCGCCCGCCGATCGGTGGACCTTGCGCGCAAGGCGGCGCACCAGCGCGCTGTGGTCCGCGATCAACCGATCGGGGGGGACTTGGATCTGGGCAGCGGGATCGAGGACGAGCGCGAGTTCGGGCATGGCGGCGGGCTCCACGGGCACGGCGCCGACCGGGTCTTGCGTCGCCTGTGAACCGTCGCAGCCGTCAATTTCTTGACGGCGCACGCTGGTCCGCCGACGCGCATAAAGGCGGCGTTGGCGGGGACGGGCGCGGGGGCGATGGGTGTGGGCGGCATGGGGCTCGGGCCGCTGAGGGCAGCGGCGCGAGCTGTGCAAGGCGAGAGCCGGACGGGTTAACGGTCCGGGGTTAGGGCGAACCGGCGCAGTTGGGTTACCACCTCGGCCGCCAGTGGTTCGTACACCTCGCGGTTGCCGCAGCCGTCGAAGAGGCCGTTGGGGCAGTGGCGGCCGTCGTCCCAGCCCGGGTGGTCGAGGATGGGGTACAGGCACAGGCCCTCGACCGGCACTCCGGCGGCGCGGGCGGCGGCAACCTCGTCGGCGATAAAGCGAAGCCACGCGGGGCGAAAGCTGCCCTCGCACCCCGTCTCGGCAATGAAGAGCGGGCGTTGGTAACGGGTGTGAACTTCGGCTAACAGATCGCGCGGGGCACGGTAATGGGGAAGACCGGCGAAGACGGTGGAACCGTCCAGTTCCCACTGATTGTTGGGGTAATAGTTGAGGCCGATCAGATCGACCGCAGCCTCGTCACCGCCGAGTTCGGGATGGTGCCGGCCGAGCAGCATGTCGAGTGCCTCATACTGCGCGTTGTGCGTCCATCCGGCGTGCAGGCGGGCATCGCTGGTATCGTATAACGGGTGGACGTGGATCATCGGCTCGGCAACGGCGATGCGCGCGCGAGGCTCCACGGCGCGGAGTTCGAACGAGGCGGCAAGCGCGGCGCGGACGCACTGCGCTTTCAGCTCCCAGCCGCCGCCGCCATAGGGGGCGAAGCCTTCGAGCGTGCCGCCGATCCAAGCCCAAAAGCTGATCTCATTCACCGGAGTCCATATTGGCGGCGTGCCAACCTCGGCGGCGTGAACGCGCGCGGCGGCAGCGGCGAACGCAGCGAAGCGGGGGACGAAGGCGGGGGAGAAAAGGTCGAGATCGTCGGGATAGCCCCAGTGCATGAGATCCCAGATTACCTGCACGTTGGCGTCGCGGGCGGCGCGGAGCTGGGGAAGCCAGCTGGACCAGTCATAGTGACCGGGCGCGCGATCGATCAGATGCCAGCGCAGGCCGTCGCGCGCGGTTGTAAGGCCGTGAGAGGCGAGCAGGGCGTAATCCTGGGCGGCGCCGGTGTCGTGGGCGGTGCCGGCGATGACGTCCACGCGGACGCGGTCGGGGCGCCGATGGGTGGCGCATTCAAAGCCGCCCATAAGAAAAGACTGGAAGGGAGGCTCGGTCATTCTGCCTGGCTGTCCTCTGCCATGGCGGCTCCCTCCAACCTTCGGGCACCCGCCCCGGTAGGGCGGGAAAGCGCCCTACTCCGCCGCGATCGTGTGCGCGGCGGGCTGTGCGTCCTCGCCCAAAGGCACCGCGTCCTGGATGCGGCGAAACGTGGCAAGCGCCTGGCCGACGACCTGGTCCATGTTGTAATAGCGGTAGGTCGCGAGGCGGCCGACGAACCACACGTCGGGTGTGGTCAGCGCCAGCGCCTCATACTGTTTGTAGAGCGTCTGGTTCTCGGGGCGCGGAATCGGGTAGTACGGATCGCCCGTGGCACTAGGATATTCATAGGTCAGAGCGGTTTTGACGTGCTGTTGACCCGTCAGATACTTGTATTCAGTGACGCGGGTATAGGCCTCGGTCTGCGGATAGTTCACCACTGCCACGGGCTGGTGCTGTTCTTCGTCGCGCACGACATGCTCGAATCGAAGCGAGCGGTAGGGCAGCTTGCCGAAGCGAAAGCCGAAATATTCATCGATCGGGCCGGTAAAAATTAGGCGGCGGTGGGGTATGACGTCACGGATCGTCTTATAGTCGGTCTGGAGCATGACAGAAATATTAGGATGGTCGAGCATCGCTTCGAACATACGCGTATAGCCGTGCAGGGGCATGATCTGGTGTTTATCGGCAAAATACCGGTCATCGCGGCACGTGCGCGTAGGCACGCGCGCGGTGACGGACTTGTCGAGTTCGCTCGGGTCCATGCCCCATTGCTTGCGGGTGTAGCCCTGAAAAAACTTTTCGTAGAGATCGCGGCCGATTGCATTGACGACGACATCTTCGGACGTGCGGATGTCGGACACCGTCTCGGCGCGTGCGGCGAACCAGGCGGGAAGTTGTTCGCTGGTGAGTTGCAGGCCGTACAAGCGGTTGACAGTATCGAGATTGATCGGGATCGGCAGTAACTGGCCATCCACCTTGGCGAGCACGCGATGTTCGTAGGGCCGCCAATCGGTGAACTGAGACAGATGCTCGACGATCTGGTCGCTGTTGGTGTGGAAGATGTGCGGGCCGTATTGATGGATTAGGAGTCCGGCATCATCGTGGCGATCGTACGCGTTGCCGCCGATGTGCGGGCGCTTGTCGATCACCAGGACACGCTCGCCACGTTGAGTGGCGATGCGCTCGGCGAGCGTGGAACCCGCAAAGCCCGCGCCGACGATAATCCAGTCAAACACCCATGGTCTCCAGTTGGCGGGTTGGGGCGGGCGCGGCTGCTTCGATCAGCGTGCGCATCCGCGCCCAGGTCTGGTCCCACGAGCCCGCCGCGAGGCGCGCATCGACCCTCGCCTGCCAACCGGGCGCGGAGCCTTGGAGCGTGCGTTCGAGCGCGCTGACGGTCGTATCCGCGGTCGCTGCGATCTGAACGAGGCCTGCCTCGCCATAGGGGCGGATCACATCGCGGATCGGGGTGGAAACGACGGGCAGGCCCGCCGCGAGGAACTCGGGGGTTTTGGTGGGCGAGATGAAGCGCGTCGCGTCGTTGATCGCGAACGGCATCCAGCCTGCGCCCCAATGGGCGAGATAGGCGGGGAGATCGGCGTAGGACTTGGGGCCGAGCCAGTGGACGTTGGCCGCTTGCGGCAACGTGGCGGAATCGATCTTGGCAATAGGGCCGAGCATGATGAACTGCCAGTCGGGGCGGAGCGCGGCCACCTGCGCCAGAAGCGCGGTGTCGAAACGCTCGTCGATGACGCCGAAGAAGCCGATGCGGGGGCGGCGCAGCGCGGCCTGATCGATGGGGTCGACGAGCGCGCGCCCGCGGGCACGGCCGAAATGGGCGGTGTCGATCGAAGAGGGGAAGCAGTGAAGGTTGGTGTGACGACCCGCCGCCGCCTCGAACATCGACGCACCGCCGGTGAAGACCACGTCCGCGCGCGCCATCAGCGCGGCTTCCCGCTCGACCAGTTCGGGGGCTGCGAAGGCGAAGGCGCTGAGTTCGTCCATCTTGTCGAAGATGATGCGGGTGGGGACGAGATCGTCTGCCAATGGCAATGCCATGGGCGTGTAAAACCACAGCCATACCGGACCTTTGCCCGCGTGGGTGGTGACGAGGCGGCCGGCGTGGGCGTTGGCGGCTTCGTGCTCGGTCCAGTCCGGCACGAGTGGCTGGACGACGGTGACGCCCTCTCGGTCGAACACGCGCTGCCCAAATATGGTGCCGCCCCAGACAGGCTCCTCGACGTAGATGACGCGCAGACCATCGCGTGCTGCGCGGGTGAGAAGGTGTTGGGGACGTTGGAAGACGAAATCCCAGCGCAGGTGGCCGAGCGCGAGCAGCGTGATCGGGTCGGGCACGGGTCGGGCGGGCTGCAAGCGCGAAACCTCCAGGAGGGATGGGGCGGTGGCCGCAGCGATTTACGCTAAGCCCCGAGCAAAGTTGCTGGATTAAACGGAGTGCTTGTGGGAACGTTCCGCGATCGGTAGGCCCGACGCCGTACCAACCCGGAACTACGGTCCCGACGCCCGGGTTGAGCGTCTCGCATTCCTTCCAGACTGGAGATTTCCCGATGGCCAACACCAAAGCCGAACCGCGCGCAATTTCGCTCGTCCGCGAAGAGCACGCTGCGATCAACACGCTCTTCGACGAGTTTACCGGCGCGGACGAGGAGCGCAGGCGCGAGATCGTGGACGAGGCAATCCTGCGCCTCGATATCCACGCGCAGCTGAAGGACGAGATCCTGTATCCCGCGCTTGAAGAGGCGATGGGCGAGGATGCGGTTGCCGAGCAGATCGGGCGGCATGAGGATGTGGAGGAAGCCCTCGACGATTTCGTCGATGCGGACGAGGAAGGTCCCGACGACGACGCCTTCGCGGAGCTGGGTGCGAAGATGAAGGAACATTTCGAGGAGGAAGAGAAGGCGCTGACCAATCTGACCAAGGACTCCGAGATCGATCTGGACGCGCTCGGCAAGGAAATGGAAACGCGCCGCGAGGAGCTTCGCGCCGAACTGAGCGAAAGCGGCGATATCGACGAGTAGCGCAACCTCACCCTCCCGCTCCGGCGGGAGGGAGTGTTGACTTGGGTCCGGGTTCGGTTTCAATGCCGCCAGTCTGGCCCGATGGCGGAGTGGTTACGCAGCGGACTGCAAATCCGCGCACGCCGGTTCGATTCCGGCTCGGGCCTCCAACCGATTATCCGCCAGACACACCCCCCCTCGACGCGCGGGCGGTGCGGGACTAGCAGTTTGACGGTGGAAACACCCACCTAATGGACGTGATCGCGCTGGTTGATGACGACCGCAACATCCTTACTTCGGTCACGATCGCGCTCGAGTGTGAGGGGTTCGTCGTGCGCGCCTATCCCGACAGCGTGGAGGCGTTGGCCGAGCTGAGCGCGACGCCGCCCGATCTGGCGGTGCTCGACATCAAAATGCCGCGCATGAACGGGATCGCGCTGATGGCGAGGCTGCGCGAAGTGCATCCGGTGCCGGTGATTTTCCTAACGTCCAAGGACGAGGAGGCGGATGAGGCAGCCGGGCTTGCGGCGGGAGCGGATGATTATATCGTCAAGCCGTTCAGCCAGCGGTTGCTGATCGCGCGCATTCGCGCCGTACTCCGTCGCGCCTCGGCGCGGCGCGGGGAGGAGCAGGCGGAACCCGCCGCACCGCCGACGCTGCGCGGCAAGCTGGCGATCGATCCCGCGCGGCACCGGGTGACGTGGGATGGGGCGGACATCGCGCTTACCGTGACCGAGTTCCTGATCCTGGAAACGCTGGCCACGCGACCGGGCTTGGTCAAATCGCGCGATCAGTTAATGGACGCGGCGTACAAGGACGATGTGTATGTCGATGATCGCACGATCGACAGCCATATCAAGCGGCTGCGCAAGAAGTTTCGCGTGGTCGATGCACAGTTCAAGGCGATCGATACGCTGTACGGGGTAGGCTACCGCTTCAATGCGGATTGACGCCGACGCGCGCGGCTGGTCGCTCGTTGGGCGTATTCTCGCGGTCAACATCATCGCGATCGTCGCGCTTGCGGGGGGCGTGCTATATCTGGACAGCTTTCGCGGGCGGCAGATCGATGCGCGCGAAGGCGCGATGCGCGTACAGGTTGCGATGATCGCGGCTTCGCTTGAGGCGGGGCCAGGCGACGCGTCCGCGCTGATCGCGCGGCTTGGGCGCGAGACGGGGGCGCGGCTGATGATCTTCGGCGGCGACGGGCGGCTGGCGATTGACAGTTGGCGATTGACTGGGCCGGGGTTCGCGCTCGCCGATCCGGGGGGCAACCCGCCCCGCCGCCGAGTGGCGCGCTGGATCGACCGGGCGATTGACGGGATCACCGGCGTGCGGCCGCTGCCCGTGCTGACCGATCTGGAGCCGGGCACGCTGGCGCGCTGGTCCGAGGCACGCGGCGCGCTTGTGCACGGCGGCGTGGTGGGCGCGCTCCGGCGGACCCCCGATGGCGCGCCGATCCTCTCGGCGGCGGCGCGCGTGGCCGGGCGGGGCGTGCTTCTGATGCAGGCGGACGCGCGCGACATCACATACACGGTGCGCAACGAGCGGCTGGACGCGTTCCTGGTCTTCCTGTCGGTGCTCGCGTTTTCGGCGATCCTGTCGACATACCTCGCGCGCACGATCGTGACGCCTCTGCGCAGTCTGGCGCGCGCGGCGAGCCTGGTGCGCGCAGGGCGCGAGCGCGCGGTCGTAGTGCCGCGGTTGCCGCGCCGGCGCGACGAAATCGGGCGGCTGGCGCGCGCGGTCTCCGACATGACAGCGGCCTTACGGGCACGGATCGACGCGACCGAGGCGTTCGCTGCCGATGTGGCGCATGAATTCAAGAACCCGCTCGCATCGTTGCGATCGGCGCTGGAGACGTTCGCGCGCGTGCGCGAACCCTCGGTGCAGGCGAAGCTGGTCGCGGTGATGACCGACGATGTCGCGCGGCTCGACCGGCTGATCGGCGACATTGCCGAAGCGTCGCGGCTGGAAGCCGAGATCAGTCGCGCGCGCTTCGCCCCGGTCGATCTGGGCACGCTGGCCCGTGAGGCGGCGCGCGACGGACGCGTGGAGGCGCGCGGCGAGGGCACCGCGCTCGGGGACGCGGGGCGGTTGCGGCAGGTGATCGGCAACCTGATCGACAACGCGATCTCCTTCTCGCCGCCGGGGGGCCGCGTGCTGGTTTCGGTCGCGAAGCGCGGGCGGCAGGTTGCATTTACGGTCGAGGACGATGGGCCGGGCGTGCCTCCCGAGCGGGTGGACGCGATTTTCCAGCGTTTCTGGTCGCAGCGGCCCGAAGGCGAGCAATTCGGGCGGCATTCGGGGCTGGGGCTCGCGATCGCGCGCGCGATCGTGGAGGCGCATGGGGGTATGATTGCCGTCGAGAACCGAGCCGAGGGTGGCGCGCGCTTCACCGTGACCCTGCCGGCGCGCTGATGCTGATTCATGCGACGGCGGTGGTGCTGGACGGCGCGGCGGTCTTGCTGACGGGGCTACCCGGTGTGGGCAAGTCCGATCTGGCGCTGCGGCTGATCGACCGGGGGTGGAGCCTGCTCGCGGACGATCAGGTAATGATGGGGGTGGATGGCGGCGTGCTGATCGCCGCCGCGCCGTCCACGATCGCAGGGTTGATCGAGGTGCGCGGGGTGGGAATCGTGCGCATCCCCCATGTGGCGCGCGCGCCAATCGCGCTGGTGGTGACGCTGGGCGCCGAGCGCGAGCGCCTTCCCGAACCCGCGTCCGTGTCCTATCTTGGGCTTACCGTGCCGATGACGACGCTCGATCCATGGTCCGTTTCGGCGGCGATCAAGGTGACGTATGCTTTCGCCCACGCGCGCTTGGCGCTAAGTGCGGCGGGCGCATGAACCAGACTGATGCCTTTTCACCTGCCGCCGGGCGTATCCTGCTTGTGACCGGCATGTCCGGCGCGGGCAAGACGACCGTGCTGAAGGCGCTTGAGGATATGAATTACGAGACGGTGGACAGCCTGCCTCTTGGATTGCTGCAATTGCTGCTCGCCACGCCCGCCGGGCGGCTGCGCGGCGGTGGCGAGCGGCCGCTGGCGTTCGGGATGGACAGCCGCACGCGCGCGTTCGACGCCCAAGAGATCGTGCAGACGATCAAGAGCCACCGCGACGCGGGCGATCTCGAAGTGCGCGTGCTGTTCCTCGACTGCGCGGGGGACGAGTTGATCCGGCGTTTCAGCGAAACCAGGCGGCGGCATCCGCTGGCGCTGGACCGCGCTGCGGGCGACGGTATCGCGCGCGAGCGCGAGTTGCTGGCTCCGCTCCGGCGTTGGGCGGACATCATCATCGACACGACCGATCACAGTACGAACGATCTTCGCCGCGTGGTCCGCGAGCGGTTCGGTCGCGGTGATCAGGATCATCTAACCTTGAGCGTGACCAGCTTCGGCTTTGCGCGCGGTGTTCCTCGCGATGCGGACCTAGTGTTCGACCTGCGATTTCTATCAAATCCGCATTGGCAGAGCGAGCTACGCGCCTTGACCGGGCTCGATGCGCCGGTGGGCGATTACATCCGGCGCGACGCGGATTATGCGACCGCGTTCGCCAAGATCGCCGATCTGCTCGAGATGCTGCTGCCGCGCTATCGGCAGGAGGGGAAGGCGTATCTGACGATCGCGTTCGGCTGCACGGGGGGCAAGCATCGATCGGTGTTCGTGGCCGAGCAGATGGGAGAGCGGCTGCGCGCGGCGGGCTACAGCCCCAGCGTCACGCACCGCGACCTGAAGGGCCGGAGCGTCGATGCGGAGGAGTTCCGGCCCGAACCGCTGCCCGGTACCGCGGAAACATGGATGGAACCCGCGTGATCGGCCTGGTTCTGGTGACGCACGGCTATCTCGCGCGCGAGTTCCTGGCGGCGATGGAGCATGTGGTCGGCCCGCAGCAGGCGGTCGCCGCGATCTGCATCGGCGCGGAGGATGATATGGAGGCGCGGCGCGCGGACATATCGGCGGCCGCCCGCGACGTGGATGACGGGCACGGCGTGATCCTGCTGACCGACATGTTCGGTGGAACGCCGTCCAATCTGGCGATCAGCCTGATGGGGCAGGGGACGCCGGTGGAGGTGATTGCGGGGGTGAACCTGCCGATGCTGATCCGGCTTGCCACGTCCAGGCGTGGCGGAAACATCGCCGAGGCAGTCGCGGCGGCGCAGCAGGCGGGGCGCAAGTATATCTCGGTCGCGAGCCAAATCCTCGAAGGAGCGGCGTGAGCGCGGGCTGCGTCGCCGACGTGCTGATCACCAACAAGCGCGGCCTGCACGCGCGTGCCTCCGCGCGGTTCGTGACCCTGGCGAGCGGCTTCGACGCGGCGGTGACGGTTGGCCATGACGGTGCGAGCGTGACGGGTACCTCGATCATGGGACTGATGATGCTTGCGGCCGGCCCGGGCGATACGATCCGCATCGAGGCGGACGGGCGCGAGGCCGAGGCGGCGCTGGCGGCGTTGAAGACGCTGGTGGAGACGCGGTTCGGAGAGGATCGATGACGTATACGGTCGCGGGACTGCTGGCGGGCTATCGCGAGGGGCGGCTGGATCCGGCGGAGGTGGCGCGCGAGTTCGGCGCAGCCGCGTCGGCGGACCTGGCGGAGCGGTGGCGCAAGGGAACCGCGCGTGCGCTCGAAGGCGTGCCCGTGATGGCGACCGACGACGCGGCGCGCGACTTTGCAGCCGAGCATGGCGCAATCGTGGTTACGGCGTCGGGCGCGCCGCTTGCGCTTGGTGGGGGTGCGGACGCGCTGGCCACGGTGGCACGCGCGGGCGGGACCGCGCTGCTCGCGCCCGGGCTGCCCGCGATGGCGACAACGCAGGTGACCGACCTCGGCGCGGTGCTGGCGGGGCTGGGCCACGCGACCGGGCCCAAGCCGGAGCGCATGGCCCGGATCGCGGGAGTTTCGGCGCAAGGAGATGCCGCGCGCCGGGCGCTGGATCTGGCCGCGAGCCTGCTCGGTGGGCTGGGACTGAAGGTTCAGACGCTCAACGTCGACGGAGCGGGTCGTTTCGCGGCTGCCACAGCCGACGTGGACGTACTGCTATTGCCGCTTGATGCCGTGCTCGCCGAGGAAGCCGCGCGTGCGGGCCTCGCGGTGCTCGCGCTGCCGGGCGCGTGGAACAAGGGCGGACATCTCGGCCTGATGCTCGCCGGAGCGAACATGTCGGCGCTGACGGGACTGGGCGCGCGGCTGGGCCGGGCAATGGGCGGCGCGTAAGCCGAACGTCCTGTGCGTGGAAGTTTTGACGACTCGGGGGTGCACAGCTATGCGTCGTAACATCGCTGGCGCTTGGCTGCCGCACCTGCGTCGCTTGCCGTCGGCGCCCACGAGTTGAAGGAGCCTCCATGACGACCCCCAGGATCGATCTCGCTGCGCAAGGTTTTCGGACTGGCATCGCCAAGGTGCATTACAATGTCACAGCCGCACCGCTGGTGGAGCAGGCGGTTCACCGCGACGAGGGCATGCTCTCCGAGCATGGCGCGTTCGTGGTGGAGACGGGCAAATACACGGGCCGTTCGGCCGCCGACAAGTTCACCGTTCGCGACGCCGAGACCGAGGATCAGGTCTGGTGGGGCCGCGTCAACAAGCCAATGGCGCCCGAGCATTTTGCCGCGCTGAAGCATGATTTCTTGGCGCATCTGGAAACGAGCGAGAATTTGTGGGTCCAGGACCTGTTCGGCGGGTCACAACGCGAGTACCGCGCGCCGGTGCGTGTGGTGACCGAATATGCGTGGCACTCGCTGTTCATCCGCACGCTGCTGGTGCGGCCCACGCCGGAGGAACTCGCCGACTTCGCACCCGAGTTCACGATCATCGACCTGCCGAGCTTCCGCGCCGATCCCGAGCGCCACGGCAGCCGCACCGATACCGTGATCGCGGTCAACTTCGCGGAGAAGCTGATCCTGATCGGCGGCACGCGCTACGCGGGCGAAATGAAGAAGAGCGTCTTCACGATCCTGAACTATTTGCTGCCACCCAAGGGCGTGATGCCGATGCACTGTTCGGCCAACATCGGCCCGGATGGCGACACCGCGATCTTCTTCGGGCTGAGTGGGACGGGCAAGACGACGCTGTCCGCCGATCCCGCGCGCCAGCTGATCGGGGACGACGAGCATGGCTGGTCCGACACGAACGTCTTCAACTTCGAGGGCGGCTGCTATGCCAAGGCGATCCGCCTTTCGGCAGAGGCCGAACCCGAAATCTTTGCCACCACGCGGATGTTCGGCACCGTACTTGAAAATGTGGTGATCGACCGTGAGACAAGGCGGCTCGATTTCGATGACGCGACGCTCGCCGAGAACACCCGCGCCGCCTACACGTTGGCCTGCATCCCCAATACCACCGTTGACAACCTCGGCCCGCCGCCGCGTAATATCGTGATGCTGACGGCGGACGCGTTCGGTGTCCTGCCCCCGATCGCGCGGCTCACGCCGGATCAAGCGATGTACCATTTCCTGAGCGGCTACACCGCCAAGGTGGCAGGCACCGAGATTGGCGTTACCGAACCGCAGGCAACCTTCAGCACCTGCTTCGGCGCGCCGTTCATGCCGCGCCATCCTAGCGTGTACGGCAATCTCCTCAAGGAGCGGATCGCGCGGGGCCAAGTCGATTGCTGGCTGGTCAATACCGGCTGGACGGGGGGGGCCTATGGTGTTGGCAAGCGGATGCCGATCAAGGCAACGCGCGCGTTGCTGGCGGCGGCGTTGGACGGGAGCCTTGCCAGGGGCGAGTTCCGGCGCGATCCGTGGTTCGGCTTCATGGTGCCGGTCAGCGTGCCCGGTGTGGACGGCGCGATCCTCGATCCGCGCGGGACCTGGGGCGAGGGCGCGGCCTACGACGCGCAGGCGAAGAAGCTGGTCGATCTGTTCATCGACAATTTCACCGAATTCGAAAGCCATGTCGACGCGGGTGTGCGTGAGGCGGCACCCAGGGCGGCGTAACACCGCGCTCTCGCACCCGAACCCGTTCTGGCTTATATCTCGTTCATGCTCGCGCCTCAGCTCCCCGATCGCAAACTTACCGTCGACGAGTTCCTCGACCGATACTCGGGCGAGGAGGCCAGGTGGGAGCTGGTGCGCGGCGTGCCGGTGATGATGGCGAGTGCGTCGCGCGCGCACAACCGGGTGGTGCGCAACCTGATCCGTCGGCTGGCCAACGCGCTCGACGGCAGCGCATGCGAAGCGATGCCGTCTGATATGGGATTGCAAACCGTTGATGATGGTTGCCGACTGCCCGATGTCGCGATCTACTGCGATCCGCGCGATCTCGCGTCCGATGGCGATCCCAATCGCCTCAGCTTTCCCAAGGTGCTCTTCGAGGTCGCGTCGCCTGGAACGAGCCGCAGCGACCGCATGGAGAAGCTGGTCGAGTATCAGGCGCTCGACTCGGTCGATGCGGTCGTCTTCGTTCATCCGCAGCGGCGCACGCTGACAGTGTTCGAGCGGATGGCGGACGGAGCGTTCCGCAACGTCACCTCGCTGCCGGGCGCGCCATTGGTGCTGCGCGACCCCGCGCTAACCATTCCGGCGGATGAGATTTTTCGAAGCCGTCTGATCCTTAGCGCCCGTGCCCCGTCGCTTGCCCATCGGCCCGCCCGATCCCGATCCCGCCGCGCCGTCACCCATCTGCCCGCTATGCGCGCGTCCGCTCGGGCGGCGGGTCGAGTGGCACCATCTCGTGCCCAAGGCGCGCGGCGGCCGCGAAACCGAGCCGCTGCACCCGATTTGCCACCGTGCGATCCACGCCGCGTACACCAACCGCGAGCTGGAGCGGGATTATGCGACGCCCGAGCGGTTGCGCGTCTCTCCCGAACTCGCGCGCTTCGTCGCGTGGGTGGCGGACAAGCCCCCCGACTTCCATCTGCGTACCGCGCGGGGGCTGAACGATGGCGAGCGGTGGCGGCGCGCACGCAAGCATGGGTAAGACGAGGTGCCGGGTTTCCCCGTACTCACGTGCCGTATAAAGGCGCGCTAAGATTGTTGGAGAAGCACAATGGGATTGGTGTTTGCGGACATCGAGCTGCGTAACGCACGCGACGATGCGCTCCTGCCGATCACGGTCGACGCCATGGTCGACAGCGATGCGTTACATCTGTGCATCCCGCAACACGTCGTGAACCAACTGAGTCTACCCCGTCTGGAGCAACGCACCGTCACGCTGGCCGATCGCGAGCAACTCGTCGACTATGTCGGTCCGATCCGCGTGCGGTTCGGGAATCGTCAGTGCCTCGTTGGGGCGCTCGTTTTTGGAGAGCAGACGTTGCTCGGAGCGATTCCGATGGAGGACATGGATGTGGTGATCAGTCCCGCGCGTCGGGAACTGGTCGCCAACCCGAAGACCCCCAATATCCCAGCCTCCGTCGCCACGCGCGGGCGGACAGCCGAAAGCCGCTAAGATGCCCAAACTCACCATCGACGGCCACGAGGTCGAAGTCCCTGCCGGAGCCACCGTGCTCCAGGCGTGCGAGGCGGCGGGCAAAGAGATTCCTCGCTTCTGCTACCACGAGCGTCTCAGCATCGCGGGCAATTGCCGCATGTGCCTGGTCGAGCAGGAGAAGGCCCCCAAGCCGATCGCGTCATGCGCGCTGCCCGCGACCGAGGGGATGGTGATCCACACCGATACGCCCAAGGTGAAGAAGGCGCGCGAGGGGGTGATGGAGTTCCTGCTCATCAATCACCCGCTCGATTGCCCGATCTGCGACCAGGGTGGCGAGTGCGATCTGCAGGACCAGGCAATGGGCTACGGCCGGGGCCACACGCGCTTTGACGAGAACAAGCGCGCGGTCACCGAGAAATACATGGGTCCGCTGATCAAGACGGTGATGACGCGCTGCATCCACTGTACCCGTTGTGTGCGCTTCGCCGAGGAAGTGGCGGGGGTGGAGGAAATCGGCGCAATCGGGCGCGGCGAAAACATGCAGATCACGTCGTATCTGGAGCATGCGGTCACGAGCGAACTCAGCGGCAACGTGATCGATCTGTGCCCGGTCGGCGCGCTGACGTCCAAGCCCTACGCGTTCGAGGCGCGGCCGTGGGAGCTGCGCAAGACCGAATCGATCGACGTCATGGACGCTGTTGGCACCAATATCCGCGTCGACGCGCGCGGGCCGCAGGTGATGCGCGTGCTGCCGCTGGTGAACGACGACGTGAACGAGGAGTGGGCGTCGGACAAGACGCGGTACGCGGTGGACGGCCTGTCGCGGCGTCGGCTGGACAAGCCTTACGTCCGCGTGGGTGGCAAGCTGCGCGCGGCGACGTGGCCCGAGGCGTTCGCGGCCGTCGCGGCTGGGCTGAACGGGCTTTCGGGCGACCAGATCGGCTATATCGCGGGCGATTTATTGGCCGTGGAGGACATGGTCGCGTGGAAGGACCTTGTGCTCGCGCTGGGGTCGACGCGGCACGAGTGCCGGCAGGACGGCGTCACGTTTGATGCCGCCAACCGGGGCTCCTATCTGCTGAACTCGACGATCGCGGGGATCGAGACTGCTGACGCGGTCCTGCTGGTGGGCGCGAATCCTCGTTGGGAGGCACCGCTCGTCAACACGCGTATTCGCAAAGCGATCAAACGCGGCGCGCGCGTGTGGGCGATCGGTGATCCGATGGACCTGACCTACCCGGTCGAGTGGCTGGGCAACGACATCGCGCTGCTGGGCAAGCTGCCGCAGGCGGTGGCGGACGCGCTTGAGCAGGCCAAGCGGCCCGCGATAATCCTGGGGCTTGGCGCGCTGGTATTACCCGGCGTCGCGTCGGCGGCGGCGGCGTTGCCGCTGATGCGCGAGGGATGGAACGGCTACAATGTGCTCCACACAGCCGCCGCGCGCGTGGGCGGGCTGGATATCGGGCTGACCGCTGACGGAGGCGTGAACGCGATGGCGGCGGACGCGGCTTCGGGCAAGATGAAGGCGCTTATCCTGCACGGCGCGGACGAGCTGGACGTGAATAGTTTAAGCGGAGGCGTGCCGCGCGGCCCGTTCACGGTGTACGTGGGCACGCACGGCGACGCGGGTATCGCCCATGCGGACGTGATCCTGCCCGCTGCCGCCTACACCGAGAAGGATGGCACCTATGTCAACCTGGAGGGCCGTGTGCAGCGCGGGCGACGCGCGGTGTTCGCGCCCGGCGAGGCGCGCGCCGACTGGTCGATCGCGCGCGCGCTGTCCGATCTGCTGGGCGTGAAGCTGCCCTATGACGACGAAGCGGCACTGCGCGCGCGCATCGCGCGTGAGTGGCCGCATCTGATGGTCGAGGGCCTGCACACCGCCGAGTGGCGCGCGCCCGAGGGCGGCGGCGCGCTCGGGCAAGGGCCGATCCATTGCCCGATCAAGGACTTCTACTGGACCAACCCCGTCGCCCGCGCGAGCCAGACGATGATGGACTGCCGCGTGGAAATCCTGGGTCTGGGGATGGCGCAGGCGGCGCAGTAGCGGGTCAGACCACCTCCACCCAGTCGCCGTAACCAGCCAATATCCGGTCGCTGGTCAGGAACTTGCGTCCTTCCGCCTTCGCCTGCGCGACCATTAGCCGATCGAACGGATCGCCGTGACGGGCCTCCAACGAAGCTACCGCCAAGACGTGGTCCGCGACGATCGGCAACTCGCGAAATCCGTCCGCGACTAGCCGGGTACGGAGCATGATCGGCGCAATCCTGAACTCGGAGCGCGACTTTGCCGCTTTGATGACGACTTCCCAGATGCATACGACGCTGAATGCGATGTCGAGTTCGGGGTCGACCAGCATCGCGGCAACTCGCTCGGACAAACGCTTCGGCTCGGCCTTGGCCCAAACCGCTATATGCGTGTCGATCAGGTATCGCACGGTGCGTCGGGGAAGAGCGGGCCATTATAGAACGAATTTTCGAGTTCCTTCTGATCCTGCTCGGTCCAGGCGGACTCGTCCCAACGGAACCCCATGCCTTCCAGTCCGCCGAGGCGGCGCTGAAGAGGCGCGATCACCACCTCGCGCCCCGCTTCGGCGTCGGCGAGATAGCGGGACAGATGCGTTTTCGCCTCGTGGACATTGACGATGACTGCGACGGCGCTCATGCGGTGTCTCCTTCGTCCACAAACTTAGGCCACCCCACCTCCGCCCACAACCGCGCACCCGCTTGCACCTCGCCGATGCCGCCGCTATCCCGCACCGCACCAACCCCGGCCCGCCCGGGCCACCCCGCCGAGGCCGCCTTGGACGTCCACGCCTTCGTCTTCTATCTGCTGGCATCGATCGTGTGCGCGTCGGGTCTCGCCGTGATCCTCGCGCGCAACCCCGTGCACAGCGTGCTGTGGCTGATCCTGGCGTTTTTCAATGCCGCCGGGCTGTTCGTGCTGCTGGGGGCGGAGTTTCTCGCGATGATCCTGGTCATCGTCTATGTCGGAGCGGTCGCGGTGCTGTTCCTGTTCGTGGTCATGATGCTCGACATCGATTTCGCCTCGCTCCGATCGGGCGCGGCCAAGTATCTGCCGTTCGGGCTATTGCTGGTCGCGGTGATCACCGGCGAGTTCTTGGCTGCGACGGGCGCGTGGCAGTTCTCGGGCACCACCGCCGCGATGCGCGCCGCGCCGATCCTGGGCGGCGCGCCCACGAACACGCAGGCGCTGGGCGCGCTTCTCTACACGCATTACGCGTTTGTCTTCATGGGCGCGGGGCTGGTGCTGCTGACCGCGCTGATCGGCGCGATCGTGCTGACGCATCGCCAGCGCGGCGGCGTGCGGCGGCAGAACATGGCCGACCAGACCGCGACCACATCGGCGAACGCGGTCGACATGATCAAGGTGACGAGCGGCGAAGGCGTGGTTCTGTGACCATCGGCCTGGAACATTATCTGGTGGTGGGCGCGATCCTGTTCGTGCTCGGTGTCAGCGGCATCATGCTCAACCGCAAGAACGTCATCATCATCCTGATGTCGATCGAGATGATCCTGCTCGGCGTGAACATCAATCTGGTCGCGTTCTCGTCGTTCCTGCATGATCTGACCGGCCAGGTGCTCGCCATGTTCGTGCTGACGGTGGCGGCTGCGGAAGCGGCGATCGGGCTCGCGATCCTGGTGCTCTATTTCCGCAATCGCGGCACGATCGCGGTCGACGATATCAACCAGATGAAGGGCTGAGGCTTGCTGCCGTTCATCCTGCTCGCCCCGCTGGTCGCCGCCGCGATCGCGGGCTTCGGGCGCGATGCGCTCGGGCCGGTGCCGGCCAAGCTGGTCACGACGATCACCGTCGCGGTGTGCGCGGTGCTGAGCTGGGTGCTGTTCCTGCGACAAGTGGGTGCGCCGGTCAGCGAGACGATCAAGCTGATGGACTGGTTCACCAGCGGCGATATGGCCGTCGCGTGGAGCATCCGGTTCGATACGCTGACCGCGGTGATGCTGGTGGTGGTGACCACGGTGGCCGCGCTCGTCCACCTGTATAGCTGGGGCTATATGGAGGAGGATCCGGGCCAGCCGCGCTTCTTTGCTTATCTGTCGCTGTTCACCTTCGCGATGCTCGCGCTGGTTACGGCGGACAATCTGATCCAGCTATTTTTCGGCTGGGAAGGCGTTGGCCTCGCGTCCTACCTGCTGATCGGCTTTTGGTATTATAAGCCGAGCGCGAACGCGGCGGCGATCAAGGCGTTCGTCGTCAATCGCGTGGGCGATTTCGGCTTCGCGCTGGGAATCTTCGGCGCGTATCTGCTGTTCGGCACGGTGCAGATCACGCCGATCCTCGCGCACGCCGCCGCGATGCACGGGACGACGATCATGTTCCTCGGCGCGCCCGTCGATGCGCTGACGTGCGTCTGTCTGCTGCTGTTCCTCGGCGCGTGCGGGAAATCCGCCCAGATCGGCCTGCACACCTGGCTGCCCGATGCGATGGAGGGGCCGACGCCGGTCTCCGCGCTGATCCACGCCGCGACGATGGTGACGGCGGGGGTGTTCCTCGTGTGCCGCATGTCGCCGCTGTTCGAGGCCGCGCCGCACGCGCTCACCGTCGTCACCTACGTGGGCGCTGCGACCGCGCTGTTCGCCGCCACGGTCGGCACGGTGCAGACCGACATCAAGCGCGTGATCGCCTACTCGACCTGCTCGCAGCTCGGCTACATGTTCTTCGCGGCGGGCGTCTCGGCCTATGGCGCGGCGATGTTTCACCTGTTCACGCACGCGTTCTTCAAGGCGCTGCTGTTTTTGGGCGCGGGTTCGGTGATCCACGCGATGCACCACGAGCAGGATATGAAACACTACGGAGGCCTCCGGAAGGCGATCCCGTTCACCTTCGCGGTCATGCTGATCGGTACGCTGGCGATCACGGGTGTGGTGCCGTTCGCGGGGTATTTCTCCAAAGACGCGACGCTCGAGGCGGCTTACGCGGCGGGAACCGAGGCGGGCGGTGTCGCCTTTGTCAGCGGCTCGCTCGCGGCGCTCTTGACCAGCTTCTACTCGTGGCGGCTGATCCTGTTGACGTTCGCCGGCAAGCCGCGCTGGGCGGGGTCCGACAATATCGCGTACGCGCAAGGCGATCACGGTATCCCCGCGCACGCCGCCCCCGCCGAGGGGACGACCGACAGCGATCACGCCGAGGCGGACGTGCACGCGACGCCCGAGGGCACCGGCGGCTATCATCCGCACGAGAGTCCGCCATCGATGGTCATCCCGCTCGGCCTGCTGGCGCTGGGTGCGGTGTTCGCGGGTCTGCTCGGCCACAAGCTGTTCACCGATCCCGAGCTTGGGCGCGCCTTCTGGCATGGCGCGATCGCGTTCAGCCCGGCGCGCTACGCCGCGATCGAGGCGGTGCCGCGATGGGTGTCGCTGACGCCGGCGGCGGCGTGGGTGCTGGGCCTGGTAATCGCGCTCAACAGCTATGTGCTCAACCGGGACATCCCCGCGAGCTTCGCGCAGACGTGGCGTGGGCTGTACCAATTCCTGCTTCACAAATGGTACTTCGACGAGCTGTACGATCTGATCTTCGTCCGTCCCGCCTTCGCCATCGGTCGCCTGTTCTGGCGCGGCGACAAGCAGGTGATCGACGCGGCTGGCGCGGACGGCATGGCGCGGATCGTCACCGACGCGAGCGGCGTCGCGCGTATCATGCAGTCGGGCTATATCGCTACCTACGCGCTGGTGATGCTGGTCGGCGTCGCGGCGGCGGCCTCGTGGTTGATGTTCCGGGCCGGCTGATGCTGTCGTTCATGATCCTGTTCCCGACGCTGGCGGCGGCCGCGTTGCTGCTCGTGCCCGGCGACGAAGCCGCGCGCGCGCGGGTAGCGCGCGTGGGGGCGCTCGGCGTGACGCTGCTGTTGTTCGGCATGGGCGTGGCGCTGTGGACCGGGTTCAATATGCGCGACGGCGGGTTTCAGTTCGTCGAGAACGCGCCGCTGTTCGCGCCCTATTTCAGCTGGTCCTTGGGCGTGGACGGCATATCGCTCGTCCTGATCCTCTTGACCGTATTCCTGATGCCGATCTGCATCCTGGCGTCTTGGGAATCGGTGAAGACGCGCGTGCCCGAATATATGGCGGCGTTCCTGTTCATGGAATCGCTGATGGTCGGCACGTTCGCCGCGACCGATCTGTTCCTGTTCTACGTCTTCTTCGAAGGCGGCCTTATTCCGATGTTCCTGATCATCGGTATCTGGGGCGGCGCGCGGCGCATCTACGCGAGCTACAAATTCTTCCTCTATACGCTGCTCGGCTCGGTATTGATGCTGGTCGCGATGCTTTACATGGCGCGCGAGGCCGGGACGACGTCGATCCCGGCGCTGCTGGTGCACGACTTCAGCCCCGAGGCGCAGACCTGGCTCTTCCTCGCCTTCTTCGCCTCGTTCGCGGTCAAGATGCCGATGTGGCCCGTCCACACCTGGCTCCCCGACGCGCACGTCGAGGCACCCACGGCGGGTTCGGTCATCCTCGCGGGGGTGCTGCTCAAGCTTGGCGGCTACGGCTTCCTCCGCTTCTCGTTGCCGATGTTCCCCAATGCGTCGGTCGATCTGGTGTGGCTGGTCTGGGCGCTGTCGATGGTGGCGGTGGTGTACACGTCGCTCGTCGCGCTCGTGCAGACCGATATGAAGAAGCTGATCGCCTACTCGTCCGTGGCGCATATGGCGTTCGTCACCGCCGGGCTGTTCGCGCTCAATCGGCAGGGGATCGAGGGCGGGGTGGTGATGATGCTCAGCCACGGTCTGATCTCGGGCGCGCTGTTCCTGTGCGTCGGCGTGATCTACGACCGTCTCCACACGCGCGAGATCGCGCGCTTCGGAGGCCTCGCCAACACCATGCCCCGCTACGCGCTGTTCTTCCTGCTGTTCACGCTGGGGTCGGTCGGGCTGCCGGGGACGAGCGGGTTCGTCGCCGAATTCCTATCGCTGAACGGCGCGTTCCGGGCCTCGACCTGGCTGGCGCTGGTCATGACCACCGGCCTGATCACGGGGGCGGCCTACATGCTGTACCTCTATCGCCGCGTGATCTTCGGCGCGCTGACCAAGCCCGATCTGAAGCCGTTGCTCGATCTTTCCGTCCGCGAATACGCCATTCTCGCTCCGATCGCGGCGGTGGTGCTGTGGATGGGTATCGCGCCCAACATCTTCATCGATCCGGTGCGCGCGCCGGTGGGCCGCGTCCTCGCGCGCCTTGCCGCCGCGCGACCGCCGGTCACCATGGTGGCGCACGTCGCGCTCGCGCCCACGAAGGCCACGAAGTGACCGATCTCGCGCAGAGCCTCCACATTGCCGCGCCCGAGGAGATGCTTTCGCTGGGTGCGATGCTGCTGCTGATGATCGGCGTGTTCCGCGGCGATCGCAGCTACACCGCGCTCACCTGGGTATCGGTCGGCTTCTATGTGGCGGCCGCCGTGCTGGTGGTTCTGCCCGGCGCGCGCGGACTTGCCTTCTCCGGCCTGATCGTCGCGGACGCTTTTTCGGTGTTCCTCAAGGTGCTGATCGCGGCGGCCGCAGCGATCGCGGCGCTGCTCGCGCTGCCTTATCTCAAGCGGTCGCGGACCGCGCGGTTCGAGTATCCGGTGATCCTGATGCTCGCGGTGATCGGGCTGTTCATCATGGTGTCGGCGAACAACCTGATCACGCTGTACCTCGGCCTCGAACTCGCCGCGCTCGCGCAGTATGTGATGGCGGCGTTCCACCGCAACGAGGCGCGGTCTTCCGAAGCCGGGCTCAAGTATTTCGTGCTGGGATCGCTGTCGTCGGGCATCCTGCTGTACGGCATCAGCCTCGTCTACGGCTTCGCGGGCTCGACCAGCTTCGCGACGCTGCACACCGTCCTCGCGCACGGCCTTACGATCGGGCCGCTGATCGGGCTGGTGCTCGTCATGGTCGGCCTCGCGTTCAAGATCGCCGCGGTGCCGTTCCACATGTGGACGCCCGACGTGTACGAGGGCGCGCCCACCCCGGTCGCCGCCTTCTTCGCCTCCGCGCCCAAGGTCGCCGCGATGGGCCTGCTGGTGCGCGCGTCGACCGTGGCATTCGGCGGCGCGACCGACAGCTGGCGGCAGATCATCGCCTTCATGGCGGTCGCGTCGATGTTCCTTGGTGCATTTGGCGCAATCGGGCAGACGAATATCAAACGGCTGCTGGCCTATAGCTCGATCAACAATATCGGTTTCGCGCTGATCGGCCTTGCCTGTGGCACCCAGGCGGGCGTGGCGAGCGTGCTGTTCTACATGGCGGTCTACATCGCGATGACGCTGGGCGCGTTCCTCGTCGTGCTCGATCTGCGCGATCTGGATGGGCAGTCGCTGGAGCGGATCAGCGATCTCGCGGGGTTACGCAAGGCGCGGCCCGGGATGGCGGCGGCACTGGCGATCTTCATGTTCAGCCTCGCGGGCATCCCGCCGCTGCTCGGCTTCTGGCCCAAGTTCGCGGTGTTCGACGCGGCGGTGGGAACCAACCTCTTCCCGCTCGCGGTGATCGGCGTCGTCGCGTCGGTGGTCGGTGCCTATTATTACCTGCGGATTGTCAAGACGATCTACTTCGACGAGCCGACCGCACCCGTCGCGCCGCGCCTCAGCCTGGTCAACGGCGCGATGATGGCGGGGGCGGCGCTGTTCTGCTCGCCGATCGGGATGCTCGCGATCACGCCGATTGTCGGCGCGGCGCGCGCGGCGGCGGCGTCGCTGTTCTAGGCCTTGGACGGCGCGCACGGCAGGCTGATCGAGTTCGCTAGCATCGGCTCGACGAGCGATTGGTTGGTGGAGAACGCCGCCGATCAGCCCGACGAGACCTGGATCCGCGCCGATACCCAGACGGGAGGCCATGGCCGCCATGGCCGCCCATGGGCCTCGCTTGAAGGCAATTTGTTCGCCTCGGTCCTGATTCGCCCCACCGCGCACGAAGGGCCCGCGCAGCAGCTGAGCTTCGTGGCCGCGCTCGCGCTCGCCGAAGCGGTGATGCCGTGGACGGGCCGCCAGCGCCTCAGCCTCAAATGGCCGAACGATGTCCTGCTCGGCGGCGGCAAGTGTGCGGGCATCCTGCTCCAGTCGACGCCGGGCGGTGTGGTGATCGGCTTTGGCGTCAACATCGCGCGCGAGCCGGTGGGCGTGGGGCAACGCGTCGCCTGCCTCGCCTCCGCCTCCGCCGATCCGCCCACCGCGCCCGTGCTCCTCGCCGAACTCCGCCGCACCTTCGCCGACGCACGCGACCGCTGGCGCACCTATGGCTTCGCGCCCATTCGCACCGCCTGGCTCGCACGCGCGACCCCGGTCGGCTGGCGCACCTCGGTCACCCAGGGGGAGCGCACGCTCGTCGGCACCTTCGCCGGCCTCGCCGAGGACGGCGCGATGCTGCTCCAGCGCGAGGGACGGACCCTACACATTCACGCCGGTGAAGTGTTCGGGCTATAGGCGACGATGCTTCTCGCGATCGATGTCGGCAACACCAATCTGGTCTTCGCGCTGTGCGAGGGCGACGTCATCCTCCACCGCTGGCGCATCGCCACCAATGCGCGGCGGACGGCGGACGAATATGTGGTCTGGCTGAACCAGCTCCTCATGCTGGAAGGCGTCGACCGTGCCGCGATCACTTGCGCGATCATCGCTTCGGTCGTTCCCGCCGCGATGTTCGAACTCACCCTGCTCTGCCGCGCCTTCTTCCATGTCGAGCCGCAGATCGTCGGCACGCCCGGCCTCGACCTTGGCCTGCGTATCGATCTGCCCAACCCGGCCGAGGTCGGCGCGGACCGCCTGGTGAACGCGGTCGCCGCGCACGCCGCCACGCCGGGCGACCTGATCGTGGTCGATTTCGGCACCGCCACCACCTTCGATGTCGTCGGCGCGGACGGCAGCTACCGCGGCGGCGTGATCTGCCCCGGCATCAATCTGAGCATGGAGGCGCTGTTCAACGCCGCCGCGCGGCTGCCGCGCATCGCGGTCGAGCCGCCCGCGCCGCACGAGGGCGTAATCGGTCGCTCCACGATCCACGCGATGCGTTCGGGCCTGTTCTGGGGATACATAGGCTTGATTGAAGGATTGGTGCGGCGCATTACATCGGAAATTGGCGGGCCAACCCAGGTGATCGCCACCGGGGGCCTCGCGGCGCTGTTCGAGCGCCATACCGCAGCAATTCACCGGGTAGAACCGGACCTCACGATCCGCGGACTGATCCGCATCCACCAACTGAACATGGAACATAATGACACCAGGAAATGAACTGATCTTTCTGCCGCTCGGCGGCTCCGGCGAGATCGGGATGAACGTCAACCTCTACGGGTGCGACGGCAAATGGCTGATGGTCGATCTCGGCATGACCTTCGCCGACGAGACCACACCGGGCATCGATCTCGTGTTGCCCGACCTCACCTTCATCGAGGATCGTCGCAAGGATCTTGTCGGCATCGTCATCACCCACGGCCACGAGGACCATATCGGCGCGATCCCGTACCTCGCCGCCGATCTGGGCGTGCCGATCTACGCCTCCCCCTTCACCGCCGGGCTGATCCGCCATAAGCTCGAGGAGGAAAACCTCTCGAAAGAGGTCAAGCTCCACATCATCGATCCGCGCGCCAAGGATGGCGGCGCGTTCCAGCTCGGGCCGTTCAAGCTGCGCCATGTGCCGCTCGCGCACTCGATCCCCGAGGGCAACGCGCTACTGATCGAGACGCCTTATGGCCGCGTGTTCCACACCGGCGATTGGAAATTGGACGATACGCCGCTGCTCGGCAAGCCGTTCACCGCCGCGCAGCTCGAAGCGATCGGCGACGAGGGCGTGTTGGCGATGGTGTGCGACAGCACGAACGTGTTCAACTTCGAGGCCTCGGGGTCGGAGTCGTCCGTTCGCGAGGGGCTCGATCAGGCGATCATCAACCGCAAGGGCCGGGTGGTCGTCACCACCTTTGCGTCGAACGCCGCGCGCCTCGCCACGCTGGGCGATGTCGCGCGCGATACCGGACGCCAGCTCTGCGTCGCGGGCCGCAGTCTCGATCGCATTCTCAAGGTGGCCCAAGCGGTCGGCTATCTGCGCGACATGCCGCCGATCCTCACCTTCGATCAGGCGGCGTCGGTCGATCCCTCGCGGTTGCTCATCGTCGCCACCGGCGCCCAAGGCGAGCCGCGCGCCGCATTGAGCCGCATGGCGGGCGGCGATCATCCGATCAAGCTCGAGCGCGGCGATCTGGTGATCTATTCCTCCAAGCAAATCCCGGGCAACGAGATCGGCATCGGCAACGTGATGAACGCGCTCGCCGCGAAGGGTGTCGAGATCATCACCGATCGCCAGGCGCACGTGCACGTGTCGGGTCACCCGGGCCGTCCCGAGCTCGAGGCGATGTACGGCTGGATCAAGCCCAAGGTCGCGATCCCCGTCCACGGCGAGCGCCGCCATACCGAGGAACACGCGAGGCTCGCGCGCGAATGGGGCGTGCCCACCGCGATTGTGCCGGTGGACGGTGCGGTCATCCGCCTGGGTCCGGGCGTGCCCAAGGTGATTGGGCATGAAAAGGTGGGCAAGCTGGTCTTGGACGGCGACGTGATCCTACCCGCCGACGGCTCCACGATGCAGGCGCGCCGCCGCATCAGCGAGAATGGCTACCTCGCCGCCACGTTGGTGATGAGCAAGGGACGCTTGGCCGCCAAGCCCAGCATCCTGGTGCAGGGCCTGCCGGTCGAGGAAGACCGCGCTGCCTTCGTCACCGAATGCGCCGAAGCCGCGACCAAGGCGGTCAACGGCGGCCGCCAGGACGAGGGCAAGCTGATCGATAGCGTTCGCCAGTCCCTGCGCCGCGTCGCGCGCGACTGGACGGGGAAGAAGCCCGTCACCGACGTGTCGGTGGTGCGGGTCTAGCCCATGTCGCCGGGGCGCGCGATCGCGACCTACATGATCGTGTGGGTAATCACGCTGTTCGCCGTCCTCCCCTTGCGCGTCCGCACGCCGGAGGAGGAGGGACGCGCGGGGGTGCCGGGCCAAATGGCAGGCTCGCCCGCGAACGCGCGGCTTTTGTGGAAAGCCAAGTGGACGACGATCGTGGCGAGCGTGCTGTTCGTGGTGATCTACCTCAATGCCGCACGCGGATGGGTGACGTGGGCGGACTTGCAGTGGGTACCGTTAGCGGCGCGCTAGAGTTACTCGATACCGGGTGATGCCGAACGATAATTGGTTGCACCCCAACTTAGCTCAAACTTGCGAAGGGCTGAGCAGCTAAGAGCTTCAGCCTCGCTACTATTATAATAGTCTACTTCATGGGTACAAAACCAAAATGGGGGTAGGCCTTTGATCAACCCTTGAGCTGTAACCTGCCACTGGCCGGGTACGACTTCGCGAGTTCCAAGTCTGAAGAATTGTCCCTCGATTAGCCTGCTCATAATTTGCCGATAAGCCAAATAGCAGTATTCAAAAGAGCGTAGCTACAGATTGACACAAACATCACCTGTTCCCGTTTATCGGCCCAATCGAGGGCATCCCTCCCAAAAGCTACGAACAGCAAAGATCCTATTGCAAACAGGTGTATCATCCAAAAAAGCATTTCGTCAGTTGCAAGCGTAACTTGGACAATTACGGTAAGTAAGATCCCCACACCTACACCAACTACTATTATGTTGGTAGTGGCATAAAACGGTGCGGCGCGAACGAGAAACCGTCTCAGCTTTCTGGCGAGAACAAAAATGGTGACGCTGACAAGCCATATAGCCGCCGAGCGTTGAGCCATGTTTGCACCCCCGATTACCTCGACGATAGCACGATTTGCGTTAGTCTACCTACTCCGCCGCGATCGCCATCGGCTCCTGCGTGTTCGCTGCTTTCCGCGCAGCGATCCGCCCTTCCGCCTCGGGCCGGAAGTGGCGGATCAGGCCCTGGATCGGCCACGCGGCGGCGTCGCCGAACGCGCAGATCGTGTGGCCCTCGATCTCGGTCGTCACTTCCTGGAGCAGGTCGATCTCGTGATATTCGGCGTCGCCGGTGCGCAGCCGCTCCATCACGCGCCACATCCAGCCCACGCCCTCGCGGCACGGCGTGCACTGGCCGCAGCTCTCGTGCTTATAGAAGTAGCTGATGCGGCTGATCGCGGCGACGATGTCGGTCGATTTGTCCATCACGATCACCGCCGCCGTGCCGAGGCCGGACTTCAAATCGCGCAACGTATCGAAGTCCATTGCCGCGTCGATGATCTGCGCGGCGGGCACCAAGGGCACCGACGAACCGCCCGGGATCACCGCGAGCAAATTATCCCAGCCACCGCGCACGCCGCCGCAATGCTTGTCGATCAGCTCGCGGAACGGGATGCTCATCGCCTCTTCGACATTGCACGGCTGGTTGACGTGCCCCGATATGCAGAACAGCTTGGTCCCCGTGTTGTTGGGTCGCCCGATCCCCGCAAACCACGCCGCGCCGCGCCGCAGGATGGTGGGCACCACCGCGATCGACTCGACATTGTTGACCGTGGTCGGGCAGCCATACAGCCCCGCGCCCGCCGGGAAGGGTGGCTTCAGGCGCGGCTGGCCCTTCTTGCCCTCGAGGCTTTCGAGCATCGCGGTCTCCTCGCCGGCGATATACGCGCCCGCGCCGCGATGGACGAAGATATCGTAATCATAGCCCGACCCGCAGGCGTTCTTGCCGATCAGCCCCTTGTCGTAGGCTTGGGCCACCGCCGCGCTGATGCGCTCGGCCTCCAACACATATTCGCCGCGTACGTAGATATAGCACGCGCGCGCGCGGATGGCGAAACCCGCGATCAGCGCGCCCTCCACCAGCTTGTGCGGATCGTGGCGCAGGATCTCGCGGTCCTTGCAGGTGCCGGGTTCGCTCTCGTCGGCGTTGATCACCAGATAGGCAGGTTTGCCCGGCTTATGCTCCTTGGGCATAAAGCTCCACTTCGTGCCCGTCGAGAACCCCGCGCCGCCGCGCCCACGCAGGCCCGACGCTTTGGTCTCGGCGACGATCCAGTCGATCCCCTTGGCGAGGATGTCCTTGGTCCCGTCCCAGTCGCCCCGGCTAAGCGCGCCGGGGAGAGACCAGTCGTGCCGACCGTAGAGGTTGGTGAAGATGCGGTCTCTATCGGCGAGCATTATCTTAAACCTTCACCAAATCCAGGCTTCGCTCGATGCGTTCCAGCCGCGTGTTCGTCCGATCAATCGACGAGTTGATCGACGCGACCGACACCACCAGTCCAGACACATGATCCTCTAGCGCATGAATACGCGCGACATACTCGTTGAGCCGAAACTCGATCGAGTCGAACCGATCGTGAACTCGGCGGAACTGCAGCAAGATGATGTTCTCGACCCGATCCTCGCTCATGCGCTCACCTCTTCGAGCAGCGTCGTAGCACCCCCGACCGGCGCGGAGAACTGCCTCGCGACCTGCGGCCCCGGCGTCGGCCGCTCGCCGCGCTCCAGAGCGGACAGCAGCGCGCGCGTGCGGTCGTAATCGAGGTCCTCGTAATAATCGTCGTTCACCTGCGCCATCGGCGCATTCACGCATGCGCCTAGGCACTCAACCTCGGTCAGCGTGAAGACGCCGCCGTTGGTGATCTCGCCCTTCCTCAGTCCGTGATCGCGGCAGGCGCGGAACACCTCGTCCGAGCCGCGCAGCCAGCACGGTGTGGTCCCGCACACCTGCACGTGAACGCGCCCGACCGGCTCCAGATTGTACATCGTGTAAAAGCTCGCGACCTCGTAGGCGCGGATGAACGGCATATTCACCTGCTTGGCGACATATTCGATCACCGGGATCGGTAGCCATGCTTGACCCGTCTGCTCGTGCATCTGCGCCTGCGCGAGCGAGAACAGCGGCATGATCGCCGAATGCTCGCGCCCCGCTGGATAGCGCGCGATGATCGCTTTCGCCTCCTCCACGTTCGCGGGCGTAAAAGCAAAATCCTCGTGCGGACGCGGTGGTTTCGCGTCGCGGGCGGCTTCGCGGGTGCTGCTGTAGGTGCCGGTGGTCATGCTCTCGCCTCAAAAGCAGTCATTCGTCACCTGTCAAACGTTTATCATACCAGAATTCATCGAGATTCTCAGTCTCTTCTATTGAGACGATTTTGCCATCTCGCAGGGTGAACGTCGTCAGCCAGAAGTTGAGGCAGCAATCCATGATAATCCGCTTTGGATCAGGATTGAAGGGGAACGATGACCGGAGCACCGTTAACCGTTGTTCCTTCCAAAGCGTTTGCCGGACTCGCACGATGTATCCCTCAGGTCCGAGCCCTTGCACGCCCTGTTGATCGTAGTTCGAGGGTGCCAAGTAGCGTTCAAGCCACTTTGCGCGAGGCATCGACTTACCAGCGACCGTAATCTGCGCATCGGGCGCAATCATCGCCGAAAGCATAGCGTTATTTGGTGCCGGCCACTGGCGAGGCAAAGCCTTCAGTAATGCAACGAAAGGCCCGTATACACTGGGAGGCGGCGGAGGTGGCGGAACAGCTCTGGCCGGAACGGACGAGGCAACTGCCAGCAAAAGCGCGGCCTTTACCAAGCTCACCGATCCACCTCACCAAACACGATATCCAGCGACCCAAGGATCGCCGGCGCATCCGCCAGCATGTGCCCCCGGCTCAGGAAATCCATCGCCTGCAAATGGCTGAACCCCGTCGGCCGGATCTTGCACCGGTACGGCTTGTTCGTCCCGTCCGCGACCAGATACACGCCGAACTCGCCCTTGGGGGCCTCGGTCGCGACGTAGACCTCGCCCTCGGGCACGTGGAAGCCTTCGGTGTACAGCTTGAAGTGATGGATCAGCGCCTCCATCGAGCGTTTCATCTCGCCGCGCTTGGGCGGCACCACCTTGCGGTCGAGCGACGCCACCGGCCCGGCGGGCATCTCGTTCAGGCACTGGCGGATGATGCGCAGCGACTGGCGCATCTCCTCCAGCCGCACGACGAAGCGATCGTAGCAATCGCCCGTCTTGCCCACGGGGATGTCGAACTCCATGCGGTCGTAAACGTCGTAGGGCTGCGACTTCCGCAAATCCCACGCGATGCCGCTGCCGCGCAGCATCGGGCCGGAGAAGCCCCACGCGACCGCGTCCTCCTTCGACGCGACGCCGATGCCGACATTGCGCTGCTTGAAAATGCGGTTGTCCACCAGCAGCGCGGTAAAATCATCGACCACGCTGGGGAAGCTCTCGGTCCACTTGTAGATGTCTGCGCCGAGCTTGTCGGGCATATCCTGGTGCACGCCGCCCGGGCGGAACCAGTTGCAGTGCATCCGCGCGCCGCTCACGCGCTCGAAGAAGCCGAACAGCTTCTCGCGCTCTTCGAAGAGCCACAGGATCGGCGTCAGCGCGCCCACATCCAGCGCCCACGAGCCCAAGTTGAGCAGATGGTTGGAGATGCGCGTGATCTCGGCCCACATCACGCGCAGATATTGCGCGCGTAGCGGCACCTCCAGCCCGAGCAGTTTCTCCACCGCAAGCACCCAGCCATGCTCCATGCACAGCGGGCTCGAGTAATCGGTCCGGCCGAAATACGGCAGCGCCTGGATGTAAGTCTTGTATTCGATCAGCTTCTCGGTGCCGCGGTGCAGCAGGCCGATATGATTGTCGATCCGCTCGATGATCTCGCCGTCCATCTCCATGACCATGCGCAGCACGCCGTGCGCGGCGGGATGCTGCGGCCCGAAGTTGATCGTGTAATTGGCGAGATCGACACCGGGCAGGCGCTCATGCCCCGCCATCGCGGGCTGCGCGCCATCGTTGCGATCGGCGAAATGCGAGGGGGGTTCGGCCAGACTTGCCATCATGTCTTCTCCGGCGGGGGCGCGGGCGACTGCGCGCCGGGCGAATGCGGGGCAGCCTTCTCGTCTCCGGGCAGCACATATTGCGCACCCTCCCAAGGCGAGAGGAAATCGAACGTGCGGAAATCCTGCGGCAGCTTCACGGGCTCATACACCACGCGCTTCGCCTCCTCCGAGTAACGCAGCTCGACATACCCGGTAAGGGGAAAATCCTTGCGGAACGGGTGCCCCTGAAAGCCATAGTCGGTGAGGATGCGACGCAGATCGGGATTGCCCTCGAACAGGATGCCGAACAAATCCCAGCATTCGCGCTCCAGCCAGCCCGCGACCGGCCACAGCCCGGTCACCGAAGGCACAATCTCGTCCTCGGCCACGTGCACCTTGACGCGCACGCGGCTGTTTCGCGTCAGCGACAGCAGGTGATAGTTCAGCTCGAACCGGCTCCCGCGCGACGGGTAATCAACCGCGGCGATCTCCATCAGCTGCTGAAATCCATGCTCGTCGCGCAACGTCCGCAGCACATCGACGATCATGTCGCGGTCCGCGACCAGCGTCAGCTCGCCCACCTTGTTCCACGCCTCGCGCACGCCGGGGATCGACGTGGTGGCGTTCTGGATCAGGTCCAGCGCGGGGGTCACGACCGGAACGCTCACCGCTCGAACGTCCCCACCCGGCGGATTTTTCGCTGGAGCAGCAACACGCCGTACAGCAACGCCTCTGCGGTCGGCGGGCAGCCGGGCACATAGATGTCCACCGGCACGATTCGATCGCAGCCGCGTACCACACTGTAGCTATAGTGATAATAACCGCCGCCATTCGCGCAGCTACCCATCGAGATCACATAGCGCGGCTCGGGCATCTGGTCGTACACGCGGCGCAGCGCGGGAGCCATCTTGTTGCACAGCGTCCCCGCCACGATCATCACGTCGCTCTGGCGCGGCGATGCGCGCGGCGCGAATCCGAACCGCTCGATGTCGTAGCGCGGCATCGAGGCGTGCATCATCTCGATCGCGCAGCACGCGAGCCCGAACGTCATCCACCAGAGCGAGCCCGTGCGCGCCCAATTGACCAGGTCTTCGCTGTTCGCGGTCAGGAATCCCTTGTTCGAGAGTTCCTTGTTCAGGTCGCCGAAGAACTGATCGCCCTGCGCATCGACCAGAGCGCGCGACTGCTGCTCCTCGGTCAGATGCGGGATTGCCATCACTCCCATTCCAATGCTCCGATCTTCCACGCGTAAATAAGCCCGATCACCAGCTCGAACAGGAACTCCATCATCGTTGTCCAGCCGAACAGCCCGGTCTGCTTCAAGGATACCGACCATGGAAACAGGAACGAGACCTCGAGGTCGAATACGATGAACAGGATCGCCACCAGATAAAAGCGAACGTCGAACTGCCGCCGCGCGCTTTCAAAAGCCGGGAAGCCGCACTCATACTCGGCGAGCTTATCGGGATAAGGGTTGTTCGTACCCGTCAGCGTGGAGACGAGCACGGGCAACCCGATGAATACGCCCGACAGCGCCAGCGCAATGCCTAGGAAGATCAGGATCGGCAGATAGCCTGCCGCGACATCGTGCATGGGCGAAAACCTTGGCGCTCGGGTGCTGAACGGCATTTAGGCTTGGCGTGTCGACCGGGCAAGCGCGGCGGGGGAGCGCGGCTGGACACGCGCGCTGCCCGCGCTAGACGGCGACGATGTTCGATCTCACCAATCAGACCGCGCTCGTCACCGGCGCCACCGGCGGCCTTGGTGGCGCGATCGCGCGCGCGCTGGCGGGGCAGGGAGCGCGCGTCGCAGTCTCGGGCAACGCCGGGCCGCGCCTCGACGCGATCGCCGCCGAACTCTCCGCGCCCGCGCTGCCATGCGACCTCGGGGACGCCGCCGCGACCGACGCGCTCGTGGGGCAGGCGGTGGCCGTGCTCGGCTCGTTGTCGATCCTGGTGCACAATGCGGGGGTGACGCGCGACAACCTCGCGATCCGGATGAAGGACGACGAGTTCGCCACCGTGCTGCGGATCAACCTGGAGGCGGGCTTCCGCCTGTCGCGCGCCGCATTGAAGCCCATGATGAAGGCCCGCGCCGGACGGATCGTGTTCGTCACCAGCGTCGTCGGCCACACCGGCAACCCCGGCCAGGCGAACTACGCCGCGTCGAAGGGCGGCCTGACCGCGATGGCGAAGGCGCTCGCGCAGGAGGTCGCCACGCGCGGCGTGACCGTGAACTGCGTCGCCCCCGGCTTCATCGCCTCGCCAATGACCGACGCGCTAAGCGAGGCGCAGCAGGCCACGATCCTCGGCCGCATCCCCGCCGCCCGGCTTGGCCAAGGGGAGGATGTGGCCGCCGCCGTCGTGTATCTGGCGTCGGCGGAGGCCGGGTACGTAACCGGCCAGACGCTCCACGTGAATGGCGGGATGGCAATGCTATAGTGCGGGTTCGGACCAGTTTTCGACCGTCAGCCCGGGCACATCCGTGAAATCCCGGACGTTGTTCGTAACCATGATCGCGCCAAGGCTAATTGCGTGCGCGGCGATCATGCGGTCCAGCATGTGCCGGCGTTCAAAGCCGAGTTGTCCGACAATCCGACCGTATGCCAGCGAGGCTTCCTCGTCATAGGGAACGAAAGCTGCGATTCCCAGGATTGCGCTCACCTCTCTCGACGCATTAGGTCGCCCCGTAACGCCTTGCAGCAATTGGCTGTGGACGATCGCCGAGATCCCGAGCCATGAGTCTGGCCGCGAGCGCAAATGTTCGGCGACCCGGGCATGACCTCGCACGGCGTAGATGGCGATGTCAGCGTCGAGGAGATATCTATCCAAGGCGAATTAACCTCGTCTGTAAACCTTGGGTGATCGACATCAGGGCTTTTGTTGAGCCTCGTAAGCCGCCCACGGATCGGGGCGCCCCTCGCCGCGAAGGAACGCGTCGTCGCCGATCTGCGATGGCCCATTCGCGTCCAGCCAAGCGAAGAAGGCATCGATCGTCATTGTCGGCTTAGGCCAGCGATCCTCTCGCACCGCTGCCACCCGCACCGGCCGGATCACGCGCTCGTCACCACGCACGATCACTTCGAGTTCCTGGTCGGGATCGGGATAGGCCGCAACGCCTGGCAGTCGCACCGACCTGCTGTTGCCGGAGCGATGCTGGCGGGTGCGAAGGGTAATCTCGTGCATGGGACAGACATGCGCCGCGTGATGACGGGCGTCAACACGCGCGCCCCCTTGCAACCCCGCTCCCCCCCGTCTAACCCCATCCACTAATCCCAACGCCACAGGACTACCCCATGAGCGATACCGCAGAGCGCGTGAAGAAGATCGTCGTCGAGCATCTCGGCGTCGAGCCCGAGAAGGTGACCGACGACGCGAACTTCATCGACGATCTGGGCGCGGACAGCCTCGATACGGTCGAACTCGTGATGGCGTTCGAGGAGGAGTTCGGCGTCGAAATTCCCGACGACGCCGCCGAGAAGATCGTCAACGTCAAGGACGCGATCGCGTTCATCGACGAGCATCACAAGGCCGCCTGAAGATACCCGTGCGTCGCGTCGTCATCACCGGCCTCGGCCTCGTCACGCCGCTGGCGTGCGATGTCGAGACGACATGGTCGAAGCTGATCGCGGGCGAGAGCGGCATCGGCCCGATCACCAAGTTCGATCCCGCCGACTACCAATGCCGCATCGCTGGCGAGGCTCGCACGTTCGACCCTACATTGCGCGTCGACCATAAGACCGCGCGGCAGGTCGACGATTTCATCATCTTCGGCATCGACGCCGCCGGCCAGGCGCTCGAGGATGCGGGCCTGACCGACATGCCCGAGGAAGACCGGTTGCGCGCGGGCACGCTGATCGGCTCGGGCATCGGCGGGCTGCCGGGGATCGAGAAGGAATCGATCATCCTTCAGGAGAAGGGGCCGCGACGCGTGTCGCCCCATTTCGTCCATGGCCGCCTGATCAACCTCATCTCGGGCCAGGTCAGCATCAAGTACGGCTTGATGGGGCCGAACCACGCGGTCGTCACCGCCTGCTCCACCGGCGCGCACGCGATCGGGGACGCGGCGCGGCTGATCATGCTCGACGATGCGGACGTGATGGTGTGCGGCGGCTCGGAGGCGACGATCTGCCCACTCGGTGTCGCGGGTTTCAGCCAGGCGAAGGCGCTTTCCACCCACTTCAATGACGAGCCGACGCGCGCCAGCCGTCCCTGGGACCGCGACCGCGACGGTTTCGTCATGGGCGAGGGCGCGGGAATGCTCGTGCTCGAGGAATATGAGCGCGCGAAGGCTCGCGGCGCCAAGATTTATGGCGAGGTCGTCGGCTACGGCTTGACCGGGGACGCCTACCACGTCACCGCGCCGCATCCCGAAGGGCGCGGCGCGTACCGCTCGATGGAGATGGCGCTCAAGCGCGCGGGAATGAACCCGTCCGACATCGACTACATCAACGCGCACGGCACTTCGACGCCGATGGGCGACGAACTCGAACTGAACGCGGTCAAGCGCCTGTTCGGAGGCGCGATCGGCGACGTCTCGATGAGCAGCACCAAGTCCGCGATCGGCCATCTGCTCGGCGGAGCGGGCGCGGTCGAGAGCATCTTCTGCCTGCTCGCGATGCGCGACCAGATCGTGCCCCCCACGCTCAACCTCGACAACCCGGTCGAAGCCGCAGCAGGCGTCGATCTCGTGCCGCACGTGGCCAAGCAGCGGAGCGTCAAGGCGGTGCTCAACAACTCGTTCGGCTTCGGCGGCACCAACGCGACGTTGGTGTTCCGGGCGGTCTAGAACGTATCTTGGTTAGGGGGCGTGCACGCCTGTCCGGCTTTTGCTATACTCGGGCATCGCTCCACGGAGACATACGATGCCGTTCCTCGCGCCGCCGCCCACGCCCGTCGCTGAAGTCCGCGCGTTCTGCGATCGCCCGACCACGCAGTTCGCCCGCGTCGATCCCGGTATCGTCAAGCCCCGGCGTCTGGGCGAACTCCCTCCCGCCAACCTGACGCTCGCGCTGTATCACAGCATCGGTGGATGCAACGCGGCGATCGTGGTGCGTTACGGCGTCGGCGCGAACGCGCAACCGCGTCGATAGGCGGGCGACGCTGGCCTGATCGCATCGTGCCGTCGTAAGCTGGCGTGATGACCATACGCCGCTTCGCCGTCCTCCTCGCGTTGGTTCTACTGCTCGCAGGTGGTCTCGGCTTGCGCGCCTGGACCGCCCGCGCGCTTGCCGACGCGCCCACCCTCTCGCTGATCGTCCCTACCGGCGCCTCGCTTCCCGGCGTCGCGCATCGGCTCGAGGCCACGCACCTTGTCGGCAACGCCCGCCTGTTCACGCTCGCCGTGCGCGCGCTGGGCACCGCCAAGCCGATCCGGGCGGGCGAGTACGCCGTTCCCAGCGGCGCGGGCTGGCGGGAGATCCTCCAGCTCCTTCAATCGGGCCGAGTGATCCAGCATCTGGTCACTATCCCCGAGGGCCTGCCCTCGGTCCTCGTCGCGCAACGCCTCGCCGCCGAGCCGCTTCTCATCGGGCCCGTGCCCACGCCGCCCGAAGGCCATGTCCTCCCCGACACCTACGCCTTCCAGCGCGGCGAGACCCGCGCCGCCGTCCTCGCGCGGATGACGGGCGCGATGGACCGCACGCTCGCCCAACTCTGGCCCGGACGCTCCCCCGCCGCCCCCGTCCGCAGTCGCGAGGAGGCGCTCATCCTCGCCTCGATCATCGAGAAAGAAACCGCGCTCGCCCCCGAGCGCCGCCAGGTCGCGGGCGTCTACGCCAATCGGCTGCGCGCGGGCATGAAGCTCGATGCGGACCCGACCGTCATTTACCCCATCACCCAGGGCCGCCCGCTCGGTCGCCCGATCCGCCAGTCCGACCTGCACGCCGACACCGGCTACAACACCTACCTCAAGCCCGGCCTACCGCGCGGCCCCATCGCCAACCCCGGCCGCCTCAGCCTCGCGGCCGCGCTCGATCCCGCGCCCACCCCCGCGCTCTACTTCGTCGCCAACGGCCGGGGCGGCCACGTGTTCGCCGCCACCTTGGCCGAACAGGCGCGCAACGTCGCGAAGTGGCGTGCGCTGGGGCATTGATCCGCACCAACCTCACGCCGCCCGCCGCGCCTCCTCCGCTCCCGCCGCCGCCTTCAGCGACGCCTCCAGCCGCGCCAGCGCCGCGTCGCCCACGATCTTGCGGCCCACCGCGTCCGTCAGGTAGAATACGTCCACGGCGCGCTCGCCATACGTCGCGATATGTGCCGAGCGGATCACCGCGCCGCCCGCGAACATTGCGTCCGCCAGCGCATGAACCAGCCCCGGCCGGTCGAGCGCGTTCACCTCGACGATCGTGAAGCGGTTCGACGCGCGCGTGTTCACATATACCGCGGGCGCGCGCGCGAACGCCTGCGCGCGGGCACGCGCCGGGGGACGCGCGGCCAGCGCGGGCGCGACCGGCTCGCCCGCACCCACCACGCGCCGCAGCATGTCCTCCAGCCGCTTCAACTGGCGCGGCTCGGCGAACGGACCGCCCATCGGGTCGGTGACGGTGAAATTATCCAGAGCGCGCCCGTCGCGCGTCGTGTGGATGCGCGCGTCCGCGATGCTCGCCCCCGCCATCGCCACCGCGCCCGCCGCGCGACCGAACAGCCCGGGCGCGTCGGCGGCGTACAGGCTCACCTGCGTCACGCCCCCCGCAAGGTCGGCGTGCGCGGCGACGCCGAAGCCCGCATGGTCCGCGTCGGTCGCAGCAATTAGCCGCGCGTTCGCCTCCAGCGTGTCGGCGATCTCCGCGATCCAGTAAGCGTCCTCGAACCGCGCCGTGTACGCGTCGAGCCGCGCCGCGCTCCAACCCAGAGCCACCCCCAGCCGCGCCTGCCGATCGGCCACCTCGGCCTCGCGCCCGCGCTCCTTGTGGCCAAGTTGCAGGCGCACCTGCGCGCCCTCGTACAGATCGCGGATGAGCTGCGCTTTCCACGGCGTCCACACGCCCGGCCCCACCGCGCCGATATCCACGCTGGTCAGCACCGTCAGCAATCGCAGCCGCTCGGGACTGCCCACCGAAAGTGCGAACTCGGCTACGGTCGCCGGATCGGCCAGATCGCGCCGGAACGCGGTGTCGCTCATGATCAGATGCCAGCGCACCAGCCACGCGACCGTCTCGGTCTCCTGCGCGCTCAGCCCCAGTCGGGGGCATAGCCGATCGGCGATCTCGGCTCCAAGCACCGAATGATCGCCGCCGCGTCCCTTTGCGATATCGTGCAGCAGCACCGCCACCCGTAGCGCACGGCGTGCCGAAATCTCGCCCGAAAGCACGCTTGCCAGCGAATATTCACCGCTCAGCGCCCCGCGCTCGATCAGCGCAAGCAGCCCGATCGCGCGGATCGTATGCTCGTCCACCGTATAATGATGATACATATTGAATTGACTTAGCGCCACGACCCGACCGAAATCGGAAACGAAACGCCCGAACACCCCCGCCTCGCTCATCGCGCGCAGCACCGTCTCGGGATCGCGTGGGCTGGTCAGCACGTCCAGAAACAGCGCGTTCGCGCGCGCGTCGCACCGCACCCGCTCGTCGATCAGCCTTGCGTCTCGGCGCGCCTGCCTGAGCGCGCTGGGATCGATCTCCAGCGCCTGGCTGTCCGCCAGCGCGAAGATCGCGATCAGCCGCACCGGATCGGCCGCGAAGAACCCGTCCGCCGGCGTCCCGATCCGCCCGCGCTTGAGCGTGAACCCATCCAGATGCCGTGGCCGCCGCGTGATGCGCGGCAACCACGAGCGCGTGCCGAAGCTCTCCTCCAAATGCGACAGAAACACGCCCGTCAACGCACCGACATTACGCGCGTGCAGATAGTAGTGGCGCATGAACCGCTCCACTTCGGCCGATCCGGGGCGCTTGGCATAGCGCAGCCGCCGCGCAATCTCGGTTTGCACATCGAACGTCAGCCGATCCTCGGCGCGCCCCGTCAGGTCCTGCAAGGCGCAGCGCACCGCCCAGAAGAAATCCTCCGCGCGCTTATACTCGCCGAGTTCGGGCGCGCTCAGCAGGCCAACGCGCACCAGATCGTCGATCCGCGCGATCCGATGCACATATTTGCCGATCCACCACAGCGTCTGCAGATCGCGCAGGCCACCCTTGCCCTCCTTCAGATTGGGTTCGACCAGGTAACGGCTGTCGCCCAACCGCGTGTGCCGCGCCGCGCGCTCGGCCAGCTTTTCGCCCACGAACTTCGCCGCCGATCCGGCAACCACGTCCTTGCGGAACCGCTCGCACGCCGCGTCGCCCAGCGCCGCGTCCCCCGCCACCCCCCGCGCGTCGAGCATCGCGGTGCGGATCGTCAGGTCCGCCTTCGCCTGGCGGACTACCTCGTCAGGCGTGCGCACCGAGTGGCCAACCTTGAAACCCAGATCCCACAGTGCGCGCAGCATCGCGCCGATGCGCGCCTCGATCGCCGCGCCTGGCTTCGCCTCGGTCACGAACAGCAGGTCGATATCGGAGAACGGCGCCAGCTCGCCGCGCCCATAGCCGCCGACCGCCATTACGCACAACCGCTCGCCCCCGCCCCGCTCCGCGCCGTGCGCGAACAGGTGACCCACCAGCAGATCGGTCGCCCGCGCGAGTTCGCTCGCGTGCGCCCGCCCCCGCCCCGGCCGCGCCGCGCGCCGCTCCCGCAACCATCCGCGCGCCTGCGCCCACACGGGCCTGAGCGCCGCCCCCGCATCGCCGGACCCAAGCGCCTCGCCAAGCGCGGCATCGATGCGGGCGAGCGTGGTTTCGGCCATGCGCGGTTCCTACCGCGAAAGGCGCGCAGGTTGAAACATCCCCGTCCTGTATTGGCCCCGGGGGGAGTTGACCAGATGACGGGTATTCCCAACGTGAAGCTACACCCGCCGTAGCAGCACGCTCCGGTTATTCGCCGGCATCGCCACCACCGCCTCCACCCGGAACCCGCGCGCGCGCGCCTCGTCGGCCACCGTCTCCAGATCACGTATCCCCCACCCCGGATCGCGCATCCGCAGATCGCGGTCGAACGCCGCATTGGACGTGCTCGTATGCAGCCCCGCCTCGGAAAACGGCCCATAGAGATACACCAGCCCGCCCGCTTCCAGCAGCCCCGCCGCCCCATCGAGCAGCCCCAGACACGCCTCCCACGGCGCGATGTGGATCATATTGATCGCGAGCACCGCATCGGCGCGCGCCACCCCCCACCGCGCGTCGAGCGCATCGATCGCGAGCGGCGGCCGCACGTTCAGCAGCCCCTGCGTCCACGCGCGGATCGAGGCATGACAGGCGAACGACGGATCGCTCGGCTGGAACATCCGCCGGGGCAGCGCAGCCGCCAGATGCGCCACATGCTGCCCCGTCCCGCTCGCCACCTCCAGCACCGTGCCCGTGCCCGGCAATGCGTCCCGCAGCACGTCCAGGATCGGCCCCTTGTTGCGTTCCGCCGCCTCGGACACCGCCCGCTCCATGGCATCGTTCATCCACGCCCCCTATCTCGCCCACATACCCGCCGGAGCTTAGCCATGAAATATCTCCACACCATGGTCCGCGTGACCGATCTCGACGCCTCGATCGCCTTCTACAAGTTGCTCGGCCTCACGGAAGTCCGCCGCATGGAAAACGAAAAAGGCCGCTATACGCTCGCCTTTCTCGCTGCGCCCGACGACGCCGGGCGCTCGGCCGTCGAACGCGCGCCCGAAGTCGAACTCACCTACAACTGGGACGCGCAGGCTTATCCCGGCGGCCGCAACTTCGGCCACCTGGCCTACGCGGTCGACAATATCCACGAAGCCTGCGCGCGGCTGCACGCGGGCGGCGTCACGATCATGCGCCCGCCGCGCGACGGCCGCATGGCCTTCGTCCGTTCGCCCGACGGCATCTCGGTCGAACTGCTACAAAAGGGGCAGGCGCTCGAACCCGCCGAACCTTGGACGTCGATGCCGAATACGGGGGAGTGGTAGCCATGGAAGTCATTCTCGTCCCCGCCTTCAAGGACAATTACATCTTCCTCGGCCACGATAGCCTGACGGGCGAGACCATGGTCGTCGATCCGGGCGAGGCTGGCCCCGTCCTCGCCGAGGCGGATCGGCGTGGCTGGCGCATCACGCACATCCTGAACACCCACTGGCATCCCGATCACACCGGCGGCAACGCGGCGGTGAAAGCCGCTACCGGCGCGACGCTGATCGGCCCGGCGGACGAAGCGGAGCGCATTCCCGGCCTCGACCGCCTGGTCGGCCACGGCGACCAGGTTCCCTTCGGCGGCGAGGCGGGCGAGGTCATCGCGGTCCCCGGCCACACGTCGGGGCACATCGCGTACCATTTCGCCAACCCTGGCGTGGCGTTCGTCGGCGACACGCTCTTCGCGCTCGGCTGCGGGCGGTTGCTCGAGGGCACGGCCGAACAGATGTACGACAGCCTCGCGCGCCTGATGGAGCTGCCCGATCCCACCATCGTCTACTGCGCGCACGAATATACCGAAGCGAACCTTGCCTTCGCGCTGACCGTCGATCCCCAAAGCCCCGCGCTCCAGCAACGCGCCGAAACCATCCGCCTCGCGTGCGCGGCGGGCTCCCCAACCGTGCCAACCACGATCAGCCTCGAACGATCGACGAACCCCTTCGTCCGCGCCGACACCCCCGCCCACTTCGCCGAACTCCGCGCGGCGAAGGACGCGTTCAAGGGCTAGACGGGCCACCGCTGCTCCAAGCTGCTCAGCCAGGGCTTGTCGAAGGCGGCCCGCGCGCACCGCCCTCGACGGGCTCAAGGCTGAGCGGGTCGGTGTGCGACCTCGCACAGTCTTGCGCCCCGCCCACAGCCGCCCCATCCCCACCCCATGCCCGCGCTCGCCGCCCTCCTCATGACGCTGATCGTCGCCGCGCGCTATCTGATGGTCTCGGGCGGCCTCGCCTGGCTCACGCGCCGGACCGGCCACGCCCGCCCCGTCCGTCCCGGCCAAATCCGCGCGGAAATCCGCTGGTCGCTCCTCTCGGCCGCCATCTACGGCATCCCCGCCGGCCTTACCTACTGGGCCTGGAACCAGCGCGGCCTGACCGCCCTCTACGTCCACCCCCACGCGCACCCGCTGTGGTGGCTGCCCGTCAGCGTGCTCGTCTACCTCTCGCTGCACGACACCTGGTTCTATTTCACCCACCGCCTCATGCACCGCCCGGCGCTGTTCCGCGCCGCCCACGCGGTCCACCACGCCAGCCGCCCCCCCACCGCCTGGGCCGCGATGAGCTTCCACCCTTACGAGGCGGTCTCGGGCGCGCTCCTGCTACCCGCGCTCGCCTGGGTGATCCCGATCCATGTCGGCGCGCTCGGCATTGTCCTGCTGATCGCCAGCATCATGGGCACCACGAACCACATGGGCTGGGAAATGCTTCCCCGCCGCCTCGCCGACGGCCCGCTGATCTCGGCCGCGCACCACGAACTCCACCACCGCGACTATCGCTGCAACTACGGCCTCTATTTCCGCTTCTGGGACCGCTTGCTCGGCACGGACAAGGGCGTCGCGCACGACTTCTTACGCAATTAACCTTGCGTTGTAGGAACCCATACGGTTCAAGCCC